>Ga0307928_10000450_pt1 | contig 31147 bp, 24 predicted proteins | sample AceLakmetagen232_FD_201815 | JGI IMG/M metagenome (GOLD analysis project Ga0307928, IMG submission 201815) | Saline water microbial communities from Ace Lake, Antarctica - #232 | ecosystem: Environmental > Aquatic > Non-marine Saline and Alkaline > Saline | place: Antarctica: Ace Lake... | reverse complement strand
GAGCTCAATAAATACTTGCATGGGGATTACCTCCTGAGGCTTTAATTTGCTGATTAAATCTACCTCAGTGTAATGCCCCATGCTTTTTATTTCAAGTCTACCTCAAGAAAATGGGACGCTCTTAAAAGTTTTGAAGAAAATAATATTGTTCTCGGGGGAATACCTGCAAAAGTTGTTAAACATCTAGCGGATTATAGCGGTGGAATTCCAGATAGCGCTATTGTGCTCGAATTTACTCACAAAAACAATTCAAAATTTAATAAAATATTATGAATCAGCCCTTTCAAGGTCGTTCTCAAAGTAAAGCGGAAGAGGAAAATAAGCTGAGTGCATTTTTTAGTAGACATAGAAATCTCCGGAAGTTACAATAAATGGAAAGTTTATCCCATAACCCGGAGGAGACCAAGATGCTCAGTTTTGTATTCAAGAAATTTATTGAAAAAAGCCCATTATCCGTTATGGCTCGCGGGATGATAGAGCGTATACTCAATCCCTCGCAGTTGAATGAATGGTTTGATAAAACGGCCAAAAAACAATACACCAAAAATCTGCTGTTTTCGTCTTTGTATGATTTAGTGAGCATGGTAGTTTTTGATTCGTAAATGTTGTTTGATCCATTTGAAAAATAATTCTATTTGCCAGCGACATTTGTATAGAATTGCAATTACTAGGGCAGATAATACAAAGTTGTTTGTCAGAAAAACATATCTATTTAAAGTTTCTTTATCGACATAAGAAATGCGCCGGAGCTTTTCCGGATAATACTGATATGACTTAGGTCCCGTTAGACGAATGGTTTGATCACATCGCAAACCTGTAGACTTGTTTACCTTGTGAGAATAGATTCGTTTGAATTGCAAATTTGTCTTTGCCGTAGTTACAAAGAATGCCGAACATTGATGGAGAGAGTATAGTCGCAAGAAATCTATATAGGCGCGATCCATAATATAGAACGAACCCGGTTCGGGAATCAATTCGTCCAGGATGTTGACATCGTAAACTTTCCCGTCGGTGATCCAGATCATAGAGGGTATGCTCCCTCGTAGATCTAATAAGGTGTGCATCTTGACGGCACCTTTGTGTTTTCGAAAACGTGCCCAGGGAAACAATGAGAGGCATAAATCGATTGTTGTAGAATCGAGTGCATAAACTGTATCTTTCAACTCGACCCCGAAGTCTTCGTTTCGATAAAGCTTGCGAGCAATATTGATTAATACTTGAGCATGGTCGGCATAGATTCGCCAGTCTCTGTTTTCGTTGGCGTTGGCCAGGGTGCTTCGGGCAATGTTGCCTCTGATGCCTATATGATAGAGTTTTGAGCGCATGGAGCGAAGGCATACCTCGATGTCTCGGAGGCTTTCGCGCCAAGTAAGCTGTGCAAAAGCCATTGACAGAAATTGGTCTAGACATGAGAAACTTTGCACCTTGTAATTGCCGTGATATCGCTCCACGCATTTGTGGAATTCGTATATCGACATACAATCCATAACCTGAGAAAATACCAAATGTCCTTTGTGCATGGACCACTCCTTTTAGAATAAAGGTTTTGAGAGGCCCAAAGATTAAAACTGATTTCAAATCGAAAAAAGAATTTTTTGATGTAATCATTTGAATAGTAAGATAGTTAAGTAAAACCATTACTCCAACAACCGGACAGCAGTGATACAATATGTTTGTTTGGAGATGCGCATTTTCTGCCCGTGGAAGATCAAAGTATTGATATGGTGGTCTGCTCCGAGGTGCTTGAACACTCAACAATTCCAACTCAATTATTGACAGAGATACACAGGGTATTGAAAAAAAGTGGATCGGCTATTATGAGTGTTCCAAATGAATCTACATTATGTATTCATAAAAACAGGTCCCAGAAATTTCTGCCTGCTACAAACTCTCATATAAATTTTTTCACCCCTGAAACGCTGCAACATTTAGCATATAGAACAGGGTTTAATGCGATAAATATTCAAACGATTTTCCGCCCGAATTATACCTTTATGATACGAGTAAGAAATATTGTAAATTATATACGAAGAGGCTACCAAGGTTCATTTACTCTCTGTACTTTTAAGCCAATGGTAAATGCCTTAAGATATTGGGAATCATTACATGAATTCGTTAAAAGTCAATGACTGCATTAAACCCCCGGATAATTTCGGGTGATGCGAAGTTTCTAAAGATAGTACGATCTTGCTTATAGCAATAGTAAAGTGCAATGAAACAAGAAAAAATAATAATACTTATAGTTCTTGATACAGTGAGACCTGATTATCTATCCTGCTATAATTCTCAAGGAGGACCAACTCCAAATATAGATAAATTAGCTAATGACTCAATGTGCTACAGAAAGGCCTACTCTTGTTCACCCTGGACGCTGCCATCGCATGCGTCTCTCTTCACCGGAACCTATGTTTCAACTCATAAGACTGATTCATCTTCGAAATTTCTCAATACTAAGCTGCCAACTATTGCTTCCGTGCTGTTGGAGGAAGATTATCAAACATCGGGCATATCTAACAATATGTGGATAAGCCGTAAAGCTGGTTTTAACCGAGGATTTATCAATTTTTGGCATGCCTGGGAAATATTGCAACGAGATAGACATAGTGGATATATTAATGAGGCTTTAAGAAAATTATACCTGAAAATGATTTATAAGAAACTAACCTTCGGGACTGAGAGAATCATTAGAAAAGCTCAAACAGAACTTGTTCGCTTGCATAGATCAAAGCCATTTATGATGTTCATTAATTTTATGGAAGCTCACCTGCCTTATTGTCCACCCGATAGAATACTTCAGCAAATTTTACCAACGCATACAAGCCTCAGCGAAATCAAGGATGTTAATCTAGATGCATTTAAATATATGACCGGTCTTATCCCCATGGGGGAAGATGACTTTGAAAAACTAAAAGTGCTATATCAGGCCGAGATTAACTATCTGGATTTGTGCCTTGGTAGACTTTTTGACTTCATGAAAAAATTAAAAATATATGATAAAAGTATGATTATTGTATTAAGTGATCATGGAGAAAACTTGGGGGAACATAAGCTTTTGGATCATCAGTTTTGTCTTTACGAAACTCTTTTGAAAATACCTTTGATCATTAAATATCCCTATCAAGAAATTCGGGGGGAAAGCCTGAGGCAAGTTCAAAATATTGACATATTTCCTACTATTGTAGATTACCTTAACTTGAATGACAGGATTTGTTCTAAGCATCTTCAGGGAATATCACTAAAAGATGAAGAGGTCTTAGAAAAAAGAAAGTACATATATGCTGAATACTATGAAATAAATCCTGGCAGAGAGGCTCTTCTCTCTATTAATCCTACGTTTGACGTAGAATCTATTGAAGAGGGTCTAATTGCAATTATAGCTGATGAATGGAAATATATTAAACATGAAAAAAATAGAGATGAGTTGTTTTTCATTCCGAGTGATCCATTAGAATTAAACAATTTAGCTGATGAAAACTCCAAAATATTCTGGGAAAGAGAAATTGCTAAGATGCCCAAGTTAAATATCTGCTCCAGCGGGATAAATTATGATTTTGATTCAGATACGCTAAAAAGCCTAAAGGCATTAGGATATATATAGAAACTTCAGGTAGCTTTAAAAAGGGGGGGGGAGAGAAATCTGAGTGAGAAGAAGTATATACGTCTCTGGATTGATGGCATAATCTTAACGTGTAGCTACACGGCGGCCACAGCTTTATTGTTATTACTCACAGGAGCTTTTCCCTTGTACCTTTAAGCCAATGGTAAATGCCTTAATATATTGGGAATCCTTATATGAAAACATTAAGAGTTAGAAAATTATTACGCCATTGGTATCAAACAGCATGTATTACAAGAAAGCTGTGAAAAAGAGAGAAGGGGGGGCGTATACCATCCATTATTCCTATGATTATTGCACTTATTCTCCATGGTTCGAACCCTGGTTTAATGACATATACAAAGCCATCAAGGACTACACTTTGGTGTCAGAAGATCGTTGTTACATTATGTGACGATTATGGGTTTCCGGGTTATAAAAACGCGACAAAAGCTGCCATAGATGAATTTTTCAAAGATAAGCCTGAAAATCCTATAACACTGCAGACCAGACAATGTTTTATTATTAAGTTGTAGGAGATTTTTCAGTAGCAAAAAAAAGAGATTAAAATGGCATTATTTTTAACTGATCAAGTGAAAAATGGGAAGATTTTAATTACTGACGGTGATTATAAACACACATTAGGGGCGATTCGTTTCCTTGCACGCGCTGGTTATCGAGTTGATGCCATTGGCGATCCGCGATGCTTGAGTGCCTGGTCAAAATATTTATCGCGTATCTCTTATCCGCAGAGTGGTTTGCGTGAGGAGTGTTTTGGGGATTTTTTAGATTTTTTAAGAGAAGAAAAATATGATGTTCTTCTGCCGATTGGAGCCAGATCAGTTAAGTTAATCGCAGATCATAAAGATGAAATTGAGAAATATTGCGAAGTTCCAATTGCGGATTATGAAAAAATTGCTACCTGCTTAGAAAAGACAGCAACATATTCCCTGGCTAGGGATATAGGGATTAATGTGCCGGAGACATGGGCCTTTTCATCAATAAAAGAGCTGGAGGATAATCTAGGTGATATCATCTTTCCCGTTGTTGTCAAAGCCAACAACGAGATTGCTAAAGACAAACCAATGTATGCTTTTAATAAAGATGAATTATTGGATGCTTTAAAGATTTGGGGCAGGAAGATTACATTTTCCAGGAAGACTTTCCCGATTATTCAGCGATATATTAAAGGCAACGGTCATGGTTTTTTTGCGTTATACCAAAATGGGATATGTAAGCAAATATTCATGCATAAGAGGATCCGCCAAATACCGCCCTCCGGTGGGGCAAGCTGTTGCGCTGTCAGTATTTACGAGGAAGACCTTAAGCAAGCCGGTATGAATATTTTGAATGTGCTAAAATGGCATGGAGTTGCGATGGTTGAATTTAAAAGGGAGGAATATACAGGTGATCTTTATTTAATGGAGATAAATCCGAAATTCTGGGGTTCTCTTGATCTGGCTTTGGCTTCGGGCGTAAATTTTCCTACATTAGCTGTTAGTATGGCGATGGGCGAAGACATACAGTATTCAGAGAAATACCAAATCGGGCTCAGGTTTCATTGGCCATTAGATGGCGAAATTGCGCACCTAAAGGATAATTTAGGAGCAATATGGGCTGTCCTGAGGGATTGTATTAATCCAGATATAAAATCGAATATCTGGCTAAATGATCCAATGCCTTCCTTCGTGTCTTTGTATCGGGAAATGCGCGGAATGGCTGTTGCGTCAGTACGATATTGCATACCTGGGTTCAGGAAAAGGAATGGATAAATGTTCTGTACTCGAGTGTTGTTCCATGTACATTCCAATGCTTCGTTTGATGGTATTATGCCGGTCAAACTGATTTTGAGATACTGCCAACGGAATCAGATTGATGTGCTGATAATCAGTGACCATGGAAATATGCACAATATTGCCAAAGCAAAAAGAATCGGAGATAAAATGGGAGTCACTGTTATTCCAGCCATAGAATACGCAACCAATGCCGGAGATATCATTGCTCTATTTGTCCAGGAGGTTTGCAGTTCGAAAGATTGTGTTAGTGTTTTAAGTTCAATTCGAAAGACAGGAGGTTTGTCTGTTCTACCTCACCCAATGAAGGCTCATGATTTAGAACAGATTCCTTTTGATTTGATTGATTTAGTTGAAACCCATAATGCGAGATGTAGTTCAGTGCAAAATATGAACGCAGAAAAGCTCAGTCGTAAATATAATAAACAACAGATAGTTGGAACCGATGCACACTTGCCTTGGGAATTGGGATTATCTTTAAATTGTTTTTTAATTCCAGACACTTTTAGTTATGATACTAAAAGCTTGAAAAAAATGTTATGCGGAGCTGAAAGACGATTTGAATGTAATGGGTTGAGTTCAGTCTACAATATTCAGTTATCTCAATTGATTAAAGGAGTTAAACATCGAAATGGCAGGTTAATATATTACAGTATAAGGGACATGGTGGGTACTTTGCTTCGATTCAGGGAGTTCCACTAATATAATGACCATCAACCACCAAAAACTCATTCAGGGCTGCTACGAGGCCGAGCGGCTTCCAAAAGATTTTTCTCTTGAGCGGATTGTCCCGGACTTTGCCTTTAATGTATTGAATCCACAAAGTCTTCTTTACCGACCCATTGTGGATGAGGATTATCTGCAAAATGGCGGGCAAAAACCTGTGTGGCCGGATGGAAAGCCCTTTGCGGTATGTCTTACTCATGATGTGGATGCGGTGTCTCTTTTTTCGCTCAAGCAATCTTTGCGATCAAGGAAGAAACAATTATCAAATGATAGCAGCGTATCTCAGAAAGTTAAATCTCTCCTGGGTGTCGGTATGGATCTTGTGCGAGCAGGAATACGTGGTGGAAAGAAAGATCCCCTTCACTGCTATGAACGCTGGCTGGAAGCGGAAAAAGAGATTGGCGCTCATTCCACCTTTTTTTTCTGGCCGGGTCTTAGCGCCGTTACAAAGCGCCATCACACAGACTGTGTGTATGAACTTTACGATTACGTGGTATTCGATAATCAGAAATGCACAGTGGCAGAGATGATACAGGAAATAGACCGGCTAGGCTGGGAGATTGGCCTTCATCCATCCTGGTATTCATTTGATGATGCGGACGAACTGAAACGTCAAAAGGAATCTTTAGAAAAAGTCATAGGCAGTGAAATCGTTAGCATCCGCCAGCATTATCTCCACTATGACATACGCGTGACCCCGGCAGTTCATGCAAAGGCCGGATTCAAGTATGATTCAACGCTTGGTTTTAATGACAATATCGGCTTCCGGTTCGGGACGTGCTACCCATGGCATCTCTATGACCTGAAGATCGAAAAGGAATTGCCAATCATGGAAATCCCCTTAATCATCCAGGACGGCGCTATGTTAAATCCGGCAAGGGGCATGCGATTAGATGAGGATACGGCATTTCAATATGTTGTGCAGATCACCGAAGCGGTGGAAAAAGTTGGCGGAACCCTAACCCTCCTCTGGCATCCAAACCACATTATTAAAAAAGATTGGTGGAACCTGTACTTAAGGACCCTTCGCTATCTGCAAGAAAAGAATGCGTGGTTTGGGGAGGTGAGAGAGGTTGGGCAGTATTGGAGGCACACCTGCACGCATATTCGAACAACTTAGCTACATCTCGCAAGCCTAATAAAATCTTCGCCTAAAGACGAAGATTCTTATCCCATTCCCCATGGGGAACATTAAATGTAGTAAAATTGCTTTAATTACATTATTCCCGCGAAGTTAATTTGGCAACAGAAAAAAGTAAAAATATTTGTAATCAATGCCTATCGACTGCAAAAAGCGCCCAACTTACTATAGATTAAAGTTTTTAGGAAATAATATCATGAAAATTAAAATTTTTCTTTTGATATCAATTATGCCAATGATTTGTTTTGGGTGCTTATACTTCAACAATCCTCAAAATGCCGATTCTCATGATTCACCAATATCTGCCGCTCGACGCTTGGAAACAGAGCCAAATTCAGGTATTAAGCGAAGTAATATAAATCCCGATATTCTTCCAGTGTTAACGAAATATTCTCCACCTCGAAGGCGGATATATTATAAACCTGTCCATGTTGAAACATGTGATAAAGTTGAAGATTGGAAGAATGACTGTAACTGTGTTATAAGCGCCGATAAGGTTAACTATATTTGTTCCAGCTCTACCGTAACTAATGGTAAAAGACAATCTATTAAATTAGAAGGCAGGACGCCGCCACATGCAAGTGTTTTTAAGGCTAGCAGAACTTTTGCCGACAAAGACCTTTCCGGAACTCATATGATGATAAGATTTTATGTTCACGAAGGTGGCGAACAAAACACATGGAACAACATAAAGTACATCGCAGTTTACATTTATGGCGGTCATGGAGTGGCTGGTTATAAATTATGGTTTCCTGGTCTGCCTGGTGCCCATAAAGGTTGGAATACCTGGTTTGGAACTTACGGAAATATCTCTGAGTATGGGAAGAATATGGATTGGACGGCAGTACATAAAATCGTTTTTAAGGTTCAACTCAAAGAAAACGGTCAACGCGCAGCAGTAACGTTAGACAAGATTGAGTTTTTCCCGAAATTGAAAAAAGGTCTTTTTATGTTTCGCTTTGATGATGGTTCTATTAGTCATTATAACGCGGCATCGTATCTGGAAAGTAAAGGATTGAGAGGAACATTTGGTATAATTGGCAAACACGTCGAGGAATCCAATCCGTGTAATTTATCACTTGAGCAACTACATAGGATGCAGGATGCTGGTCATCTAATTGCAAATCATACTTATTCACACCTCGATGCAAGATTAGTTTCAATCAGCGAATTTGTTGATGACGTTAAGAAAATGCAGAAGTGGATGTATAAGAATGGCTTTGCTGAGGGCGCCCGCATTCTTATAATGCCTTACTGTAGATGGCCTGAAGGGCTTAGGGAGGCCTTAATTGGTATTGTTGACTTTGTGTGGATTGGCTGTGATGCAGCAGGTAGAGCACATGTGTATCCTTTACACGAACCGTTAGTGATGCCTATTTCAACAGTTATTCGGAAAGAATATAACGATGTAGTATTTGATGCTGAGAAAGAAGGAGCCGTAGGAGCGCTCGAATACCATACAATTGGAAGGCCTAATACATCGGATATACCGTGGTCTGAATTCGAAAATACTGTTGATATAGTAGCCGCGGAACATGATAGCAGTAATATAAAAGTTGTTACTCCTCTTGAAATTTTATCAGTTGATATTCGTTGACATAATAAAATTTTACTTTTTCGTCCTAATTCTTAAAGACTGAAAAATTAACATAAAAATCTTTAGAAAAAGAAAACTATGTCTAAAAAGGTGTTAATAATATCCTGGTTTTATCCACCCTTAAATAATACCGCTTCAAAGCGAGCGGGCTGTTTTTCTAAGTATCTCCCAAAGTTTGGATGGACCCCGGTGGTTATTTGCCCGGAGTGGACACGAGAAAATTGTATTTATGACCCTGACTATGTCCGTAATATTCCAGAGCAGGTTGAGATAATAAGGGTCCCTTATAAACCGTATAAGACTAGATCAATTCTTCCATTTCTTATCTCAAAAAGTAAAAATTTATTCTTGCCTCATAGATTTCCATTTCAATGGGAAGCTCGTTGTCGAGAAGTTATTGATATACTTCTTCAAAAAAATCATTTTAGTGCGATTTGGGCAACTTCATCGATTGTTGCTGATCATGTATTAGCAGCATGGGCTTCAAGTAATTGGAATATCCCATGGATAGCTGATTTCAGGGATATACATGGGCAGTATAAAAGACAATATATTGGAGATCAACTTAAATTGCCTATAAGGGTGTATTATGAAAAGAGATATATAAAAACCGCATCAATGATAACAACTGTTTCTGGATATTTGGCGGGAAGTATTTCGCGGAGGCATAAGAAAAAGGTATATGTGCTTCCAAATGGATTCGATCCAGATGATGCTAAATTGGCTGATCATTATAAAAGGGAAAGACAAGAAAAATTTATAATAACTTACGCAGGTAAATATCTTCCGAATCAACAAGATCTAAGTCCACTATTATCATCTATTGAGGATATAATAAATAACAAGCAAATTAAACAAGATGATATTTCCATTGTTTTTCTCGGGTCTATATATAACACATTAAAAAACAAGTTGGCAAAATTTGGATTTCCGGAAATAATAAGTATTAAAGACAGAATCCCTGCGCTAGAATGTGCAAAGTTTATTAGAAATTCCACTATTTTACTAATTTTAGCACATAATCAAGAAAGAGGAATTATAACAAGTAAGATATTTGAATACTTAGCCGCGCGTCGTCCTATTTTAGCTATTCCTAATGATAATGGATGTGTAAGAGATGTTTTGAATAGGTCAAAAGGCGGGGTTAGCCTGAGTAATAAAGAAGAAATTACGAGACAATTATTAGATTGGTACCGGTGCTGGGAGAAGTCGGGAACAGTACCCGTGTTTTCGGATTGGGACTACATTAAGCAATTTTCCCGGGAGGAAGAGACCAGGGTTTTGGCTAAATTGTTAGATGATATTTCACGAGAGTAGCTTTACTATTCATGAGAGAAGATGTGAGAAAAGCTATATTAAAATGCGAAATTGACCTCAGCAAATTCGGAGGAATTACGGAAGCTTTCCATACTCCCGATCAACCCGGAAGAATTCTCTGGGTTCAGACGAAGGGCGTTTTTCAATCGAAAGTTTATAACCAGATAACACGTGGCATGTATAGCAGGGGAATCAAAGGTATGGTTGCAAGAGCAGCCCGAAAATCAAATATTTCCATACCGGGATTTCATCTTTTCCACCCTTTGAGAAATGATGAACGCGATATTTTTTCCATGATATTAACCGATACAAGAGGAAAAAAAATCTGGCAATATGGCCAACCTTACCACGATAGATATTATTGCAGTCATCAAGGGGAGAATATTGTTGGTTTTGCTGATGTAAACGCTGACGGTAAAACTGAGATAATAACAATATATGAACCGGGTAAATTAGGAGTTTTTTCAGTTGATTCCGGCAAGTTATTGGGAGAGGTGGAATTACCGGCGGATAATTTTTCTATGATCAAAACGGCGAAATCCGGTAAAGGGCCAATGGATTTTACTATATTGGTGGGCAATTCCGAGACTGCTTATCCTCCGCATATATATTCAAATCCCATAATTTTATTTGACGCGAAATTAAATGTTATATGTCAGCACGAATTGCCTGGTGGAATCGGTCATTCGGTACAAGTGTTCGATGCTGATGGCGATGGAAATGAGGAGTTTTTCGCCGGCTATACTTTAATTAATCATGACGGAAGTATAATCTGGACGGCTGAGCCAAGAGTTACCTGTCTGGATAATAAATCAGCGGCGGCGGGGCATGCTGATTGTTCAGCAATCTTATATTCTAAAAGAGACAGTGATTGGAAAGTGGCGGTGGCGGGCTCTAATAGATTATTTATGTTCAATTCTCAAGGGGAGAAACTCTGGGATCGGGAAGTGATTCATTCGCAATATCTGTTGGTTGGAAGATTTTTGCCCGGAGATGAGAATATATATATCTTTCATATTCAGTGCAGGCATGTGATGGAACTTATTGATTTGAACGGGAATTTAATATGGAAAGGCAAACTTCCTTCCAACTGGCCGGCAGCCCGGCCTTCTCTTGTGCCCAACGATGATTGCTTTCACATGGGACGCCCGGCTTCGTTATTGAATAACCCTTTTAATGATGGAAATGATTTAATAGTTTATAATGAAGCTGGTTGGCCTTATGCAGTTGATGGTTTGGGAGATAAAAAGCTTATTTTTCCTTATCCGGAATCAGCTTTACAGGGAGAGCATCCATTTCCGGCGGGTTTTCGTCCTGACGATTTTGGATATGGCTATAGAGCAGTTGTTGCTGATATTGATGGCAATGGGAGGGAAGAAGTTATTGTTCATGATCGGGATACAGCTTGGATTTATGGTTTGGGATAATTTTTAAGTACTGTCAAACAATATAAATATTTGTGAGTGGCCTTTTAATTTTTGTGTAATGACTAAAGTTTATCCGAAAACTAATAATACCGTTAGAGTCGGCAATATTCCGGCAGCTTATCGTATCCCGACCGAGTTATTACTTATTGATGAACTAATATGTGCAGGAATCTTGATTATTCCTTTATTGGATATTATTCTCCAATTTAAAACCCTATTTCCGCAGTTGCAATCTATTGGTCCGGTTATAAAGGGCATCTCCTGGTTAGTTTTCTTCTTATCAATTATATGGCTATTCAGTAGGAAAAAACATTACTTATTCAAGTTTCTTGCCGTTGCGCTATTTATTAAGACCGTAATCTATGCTTACAGTTACGGAACTTATGGTTTAAACAAGGATCTCATATGTATTCCGTTATTAACACTAATGATATTCGAGGATAGCGCGTTTGGAACCATCCTGAGCAAGAATTATCAAAAAGTGAAATATACCTACTTGATGCTATTGCTAATAACATACCTGCCTTTTATCGGGAGAACGTACGTTAATGCAGCCGAAGGGGTAAGAGTGATAGGCTTATGGGACAGGGGCAAAGATATTGCAAGTTATCTCTTGACGTTTATCATCTCATGTCCGGTTAAAAGAATATTAGAAATATCTTTACTTTCCGTGGCCGTTTTACCAACAGGCACTCGGGGAGGAATTTTAGCGTCGATTTTTTACTATATATATGTGATGGGTAGTAATATGAGATCGGCAATATTCAACGGCAAGATAGGGAGACTGGCGATAATCATCTCATTATTGTTGGTCTTCTTGTTGGGGCAGGCACTTGGATGGTTTGATGTTTTAATTCAAAGAACTCAGCACAACCTGCAGATGCTCTTTCGCCATAGAATTGATGATCCGGCGTTCGGACATGGCAGAGTTTTTTTAATCCGAATCGTGCTTAAGGGAATCAGTGATTTCTCAATAACAAACTGGATTTTTGGAAAATCAATGGATGAATTACTTGATTTATATGATACAGACTATCCGGGCCATAGAACCTGGCCTCATAATGATTTTTTAACCGTGTTGTATTGTCATGGTTTAATTGGCTTATATGTTTTTGTATATTATTTATTTATTTTTCCCATTGTACGGTTTTCCCGATTCAGGAAATCAAGGTTATTAGCCGTTCTTGTTGTTATTGCAATCTTGTCTGCAAGTTACGGTTACACGAATTTCCTATCATCTTATCTTTTTCTTGGATGTCTCGCAGTTATTTCCAGGCAGGCACAAACAAAGTCTATTCGGCGGAAATTTAAAGGAGCGGGTGCATAAATTTTAAAATGATTTTAGATTGTAGGAGGGGGATAATGAATTGAAGAAAATTGGTGTATTGTTGGTAACCTATAATCATAAGGCCAAAACATTATCCTGGATAAAGTGGTTTTTAGATATGTTCGGAGAGCACCCGGATATTTATTTGCTGGTACTGGATAGTTATTCTTCTGACGGCACCTATGAATCCATCAAAACTCAGTATCCCCAGGTTGATATTCGCCGATTAAATGCTAATTATGGATGTACTACTGGAAGAAACATTGGGATTGTGGAGTTGATTAAGCTTGGATGCGAATATTATTGTAGTTTTGACAATGACGTTTTTGTTGAACAAGCGGATTACTTTGATCAAATGATATCGGCCATGGAAAAGAGTCTGGAAGTGGATGGTTTTACTCCCATTCTTTATTGGGGAGAAGACAGAACAATAGCATCGATGGGTTCCCGGAGAAGATGGTATGGAGCGGTAAGAACAGTAAAGAAAGAAAGCGACAATAAGCGAGTAGATTTAATTTGTGGTGGAGGAGGCGCCTTTATCAGGCTGAGGTCTTTTATAAAATATGGTTTGTATGACAATGATATACCTCCAATAGGTGGGCAGGATTATGAATGGGGAGTACGTGTTTCAAAACAGGGAGCGATTTTGTGTTATGATCCCGGTTGTCGAGCTTATCATTACCATCAAAAGGACCAGAAAGATAACTCGCAGAAACTGGCTTTTTATCTCGAGGGGAGAGGAGTATTTCTCAGAAAGCATTTGGGTTTAGTAAATATAGTTCGGGATGTTATTTTTTTGCTGAAAATAGTGAAAAATTATCGAATTAAAATTGTGATGAAATCTTATTGTAATGGATTATGTAAAAGAATACGAGCCAATAATCATAATTATGCCCTGTTTTTTAAAGCGGGGGTAGAAAAATATTATGCAGAGAATATCTGATAAAACATTATTGAAGAATGTTTCAGTTGATATAAATACTATTTGCATTTGGACTAATATCCCAAATCATTACCAAAGAGATTTTTTCCAGGCCATAAGAAAGTCCGAGGTTAAGGTATGGGTCCGTTACTATGAAAGAATTGGCGAAAACCGGATTAGAATGGGCTGGAACCCTCAACCGGATTTACTTGATGACGAGAGTTGGGTTGGAAATCCTCTTGAAGCATTAAAGAGGTTGCATAATTGGAAAAATATGCCACATATTTTATGTGGAGTGAGGCATACACTTAGTTTGTCGTATGCGTTAAGTAAAAATTTTGCGCCGTGGGCTTATTGGGGTGAGAAATTTAAGCCTAACTTGAGGTCTATATTAACATATCCAATAAGAAGAAAATATTTCAGAAATTTAAGAAAATATGGATTAGGAGCGTTTGGGATTGGGAAAACAGCAATAATGGATTTTATCAGATTGGGAGTGCCGGAAGATCGGACAGCAGTGTTACCTTACGTATGCGCTCCTCTTAATAAAGGCGCTGACCCCGACCCACTTATAAAAAATTTTGTCGATAATCGGATAGTATATATGTATTGCGGTACTTTGAGCCACCGCAAAGGCACGGATTTATTGATAAAGGCATTTGCTCGGGTAAACAAATTATCTTCAATACCTTCATGTCTTGTTTTGGTGGGGAATAATACTTCTTCAGGCAAGTACCAGGCTTTGATCAAGACCCTTGGATTATCGGAATCAGTGTTATTTAGAGGGCCAGTTAAACCAGAGTTAATGGCCGGGATTATGCAGTGTAGTGATGTGTTCATTCTCCCCTCCCGCTATGATGGCTGGGGAGTTGTATTGAACGAAGCCGCTTCGTTAGGGAAACCGCTGATCTCCACTGACCAATGTGGTGCGGCTTTTCATTTAATTATAACCGGGGAGAATGGTTTCCGGGTTAAGGCTGGAGATGTCGGGGAATTAGCGGAAGCTATGGAGAAATACTTAAGAGATCCATTATTAATTAAGAAACACGGTGAGCAATCACAAGAAATATTCCGTCAGTTTCATCCCAGTTCCAATGCAGATTATTTATTATCTAAATTATCTGAATGGTTGGATGCATGGCGGGAACGAAAGTCATTGTATGGGTTGTGAGAATACTTATAATTCATAACCATTATGGTCGTTACGCCACGGGTGGTGAAGCCAATGTAATGGAGGCCGAGGCGCGGCTTCTCGAAGAACATGGTCATACGGTCATGAAGTATGAACGGACAAATGCCGAGTTCGATGATTTGGGAATAGCGGGTAAATTTCGTGCTCTGCGTCAGGTGTCATGGTCAGAAGACTCGTATCGCGCCGTCAAAAAAATCATTTACGATTTCAAACCCCATATTATGCACGTCCACAACTATTGGTTTTTATTGACTCCATCGATCTTCGCCGCGGCCAAGGATCTCGGTGCGACTACTGTAATGACACTTCACAACTATCGCCTGATTTGTCCTGGCGGACAATTTTTGTACAAGAACAGGCCGTGCGAACTGTGTTTGGATGGAAAACCCTGGCGTGCGCTTTGGCGTCGCTGTTATCCCGGTGGCAGCATGATTAAGACAATCCTTTCGCTTCGTCTCTATCTTGCGTCGCGAAAAAGAAAGTTCCTCTCTCCCTGGGTGGATGCATACATTTCACTGTCCAGTTTTGCGAAAAGTAAACATGTCGAGGGGGGGCTGCCGAGGGAGAAAATCCACATCAAGCCGAATTTTATGGAAGATCCGCTTCAAGATAGAGAAGTCTCACCCTGTGGGGAGAACGCTGTTTTTGTAGGAAGAATCTCTCCTGAAAAAGGATTGAAGTCGCTTATGAAGGCCTGGCAAGGAATTAAGCAGCCGCTGACGGTTGTTGGCGATGGTCCGGAATTGCAAGAGATAAAGCGTTTGGCCCCAAAAAACGTGGAGTTCCTGGGTGAAAAGTCGAGGGCGGAGGCTTTGCAGATAATTAAGGACGCCGCGTTCCTTGTTTTCCCTTCTGTTTTGTATGAAGGCTTTGGATTGGCGGTCTTGGAGGCGATGGCCCTGGGGCGTCCTGTGTTGGCTTCAGATCTTGGCCCGAGACGTGAGATAGTGCGGCATGGCGAAACGGGGCTTCTCTTCCGTGCGGGCGATCCCAAGGACTTGCGCGAGAAGGCGCTGAGATTGTTCTCCGATCGCGAGCTTTGCGTTAAAATGGGGAAGGCGGGGCGAAAACAATATCTGGAGAAGTATACTCCCGAAGCGAACTATCAGACGTTGATGGGAATATATCAAAAAGCTATAAACTCCTCAAAAATTTCTGGGATGTCATAAGGGGAGTCCGGCCTGGGAAGTTCGAAATAATGCAGCAGAATCACGTAGCTATATATGGAGAAAGTGGATGCTATTCCAAGAATGCGCCGTTTCATCCGCAAGAGGTTTTTCCCGAGTATCCTTTTCCTGAAGATATTTCTCCAAAATCTGAGAATGGGGCTTATTCGGCAGTCAGAAAAGGTTTCCGCCTGTTAGGATTGGATGATGCGAATTTCGGCGAGCAGGAATGGAATCCATTGGAAGAGCTGATCGTGCCGGGCGATCATGTTTTACTTAAGCCCAATCTGATTCGGGAATCCCATAGCCTACGTTCAGATGAATGGGAACAAGTCATAACCCATCCTTCGATTATTCGCGCGGTTCTGGATTATGTGTTCATCGCGCTCAAAGGAAAAGGAAAGGTTATAATCGCTGACGGACCGCAGACGGATTCGGATTTCGAGGAAATCGTCAGGCGGACCGGGCTGGATAAAATTGTTAGCTTTTTTTGCAACAAGGGATTGGAAATTTCTCTGCTTGACCTGCGCCGCGATCGCTGGCTGCAGAAAGACGGCATTACGTATAAGAGAGAGTCGTTACCGGGTGATCCGGCGGGTTACACGACAATCGATCTGGCTGAGAGGAGTGAATTTAAAGATTACGCCCTTAGCGGCAGATTCTATGGCGCGGATTATGACATTGAGGAAACAGCCAGATACCACCGAAACGGACACCATAAATATGTGCTTTGTCGGAGTGTGATGGACGCGGACGTGTTGATAAACCTGCCAAAAATAAAAACCCATAAAAAAACCGGTGTGACGTTGAGTCTGAAGAACATGGTTGGTGTCAACGGCTATCGCAATTGTCTTCCCCACCACACGCTCGGCACGCCGTCGGAAGGCGGGGACGAGTTTCCAACCAGCAAGGTAAGAAACAAGGTCCAGAGCCGGGCGATCGTCGGATTCAAGAGATGTCTGAAAATATTAGGCGGTTGCGGAGGGCCTCTGGCGCGACTTATTCTCAAAGCTGGTAAAGTAATCTTCGGAGACACAAGCCGTGTTGTTCGTTCGGGAAATTGGCACGGCAACGATACGGCCTGGCGGATGGTTCTGGATCTGAACAAGTGCCTGTTTTATTTTTCGGGAGACGGTCGGCATAGAACCAAGCCCCTGCGATACATGACGCTGGTTGACGGCATCATTGCCGGAGAAGGCGATGGGCCGGTGGTCGTGGACGCCAAACCATGCGGAGTAGTCGTGGCCGGGTTTAATCCCGTTGCGGTGGACACGGTCTGCGCCACGCTAATGGGATTTGACTATAGGAAACTGCGTATGCTTGAAAGAGCATGGAAAACAAAAGATTATCCCTTGGTAAACTATGCTCCCACCGAGATTCTCTGCAAATCCAATATTCGTGACTGGGATGGGGTGTTCGACAAACTGGAAGGTGGTGAGAATTTCCGATTTCGTCCCCATTTCGGTTGGAGGGGGCATATCGAACGCGGTAAAGCAAAGCAAGAGGCGAAGGAACACGATGAATCTTGAGTCTCTTTATCTGCGGCTCCCTTTTTTTTGTCAAAATGCTATCTGCAGTTTATATGGCGCGCGGCTTATTCACCGGCGGTATGGAAACGTCTATAAGACCTTGGAGCGGGATATCTTTGAACGGGAAACATGGACTACCGAACAACTGCATAATCTTGCCTGTAAACGCATTCAGGCCATCGTGCAACATGCTGCCGAACATGTCCCATACTATCGACGGATGTTTGCGGAGCTCGCCATCGATCCGAAAGATATACGCGCGCCAAAAGATATCGCCGCCCTTCCGATTCTTGATAAGCAAACGGTCCAGGAAAACCTTGCGGATTTCCACAGCGAGATCAAAGACCAGATGCCTCACAGCACTGTCCACACCAGCGGAACAACCGGCGCAGGGCTGATTTTCCCGATGACACTGAGATCGGAACAGGAGCAGTGGGCAACGTGGTGGCGATACCGTAAGCGTTTCGGTCTGGATCGAAAAACCTGGTACGCCCATTTTTACGGAAAATCCATCGTGCCTTTCAAGCAGTCGAAGCCTCCTTTTTGGCGAGTGAATCGGCCGGGACATCAGATTTTTTTCAGCGGTTATCATATGAATATGCGCAACCTACCCTATTATGTAGAGGAGTTAAATCGCAGACAACCGCCGTGGATTCAGGGTTATCCCTCCTACTTAGCCTTGTTGTCAGCTTTCATGTTGGAAAAAGAATACGAACTGAACTATAAGCCCAAGACAGTTACTATTAGCGCCGAAAGTCTGCTGCCACAGCAAAAGTTAATCATCGAAAAAGCCTTTGGCGTGCCTTGCCGTCAACATTACGGCCTGGTGGAGGCGGTGGCAAATATTTCAGAATGTCCTGAAGGAAATCTCCATATAGATGAGGATTATGGATACGTGGAATTTATTCCCATCGAAGGCTATTCTTATGAAATTATCGGGACCGGCTACACGAACTACGCTTTCCCCCTAATCCGTTATGATACCGGGGACGTGGCCGAGTTGGTATCTCCTGAAAAAAAGTGTCCGTGTGGGCGGCCGGGCAGATTGGTCAAATCAATTGACGGTCGCAAAGAAGATTTCGTTGTGACGCCGGACGGACGGCGTATTGGCCGCATGGATCATATCTTCAAGGGCATGATTCATATAAAGGAATGCCAGATATTTCAGGATTGCTTCGACCGCGTCGTCTTTCGAGTCGTTCGCGGCGAAAAGTACTCACGAGAAGATGAACAGATGCTTCTGGATGAGGCCGCCAAACGACTTGGAGACCAAATCAAGGTCGAGATTAAGCACGTCGAGGCGATTGAACGAACCGCTGGCAACAAGTTGCGATTTGTTATATCGAAAATTCCTGGTTCTCAGATACAGTCCCCGGGAGGAGACAATTAATGGAACAACTGACGCAAAAGTTAAAATCCGGCGAAATGACTATTCAGGAACTACCGATGCCGGTTGTCGGGCATGGCATGGTGCTCGTGCGCAATCATTATTCGCTTATCAGCGCAGGAACGGAAGGTTCAACGGTCAAGACGGCGCGTAAGAGCCTGATCGGCAAAGCCAAGGAACGACCGGAGCAGGTTCGACAGGTGATTGACACTCTGAAAAAACAAGGACCTGTGCAAACGTATCGCGCGGTGATGAAAAAACTCGACGCTTACTCACCGCTGGGATATAGCTCGGCCGGCGAGGTCATCGAAGTCGGTGATGGCATAACGGAATTCGCCGTCGGCAACAAGGTCGCGTGCGCTGGAGTAGGATATGCCAACCACGCCGAGGTTGTTTGTGTTCCTGTTAATCTGTGCGTCAAACTGCGCGACGATGCCGATCTGAAAAGCGCATGTTACAATACGATTGGCGCAATCGCGATGCAGGGCATTCGTCAAGCAGACCTGCGGCTCGGTGAATGTTGCGCTGTCATTGGTCTGGGGCTGATCGGGCAATTGACATGTCTGATGCTGCGCGCGAGCGGCGTAGTGGTCTTCGGAATCGACGTGGATGTAGCGGCAGTGGAGACGGCGCGTAAACATTGCGCCGACGCGGCATGGTTGCGCTCGGAAGATGGCGTAGCCGACCAAATAGTTTCGCGAACCGGAGGTCTTGGCGTCGACGCCGTGATCATCACGGCGGGAACATCGAGTCTGGACCCTATTAATTTCGCCGGAGAAATCGCCCGAAAAAAAGGCCGCGTCATCGTTGTCGGCGCGGTTCCAACGGGCTTCGATCGCGATCCTTATTATTATCGCAAAGAACTCGATCTGCGAATGTCGTGTTCTTATGGGCCGGGACGTTACGATCTAAACTATGAAGAAAAAGGGATCGATTATCCCGCGGCTTACGTGCGATGGACCGAAAAACGCAACATGCAGGCATTCCAGGAACTCGCGTATTCGGGAAAAATCGATCTGGCGTATTTAACCACGCACGAATTTCCGCTCGACAAGGCGCCGAAAGCTTACGACATGATCGTCGAATGCTCCGAACCGTTTCTCGGAGTTGTTCTAAAATACGATGTCGAGAAGTCTCTGTCACGGAAACGAATTGAAATAACCGAATATCGCGACGGAGATAAGAAAGCGCCATCCGGCAAAGTTGGAATCGGTTTCATCGGAGTCGGCAGTTACGCGCAAGGCAATCTGTTGCCGAATATCCCGACAAATGACGCCGAAGTGATTTGCCGCGGCGTTATGGACGCCAACGGCGCGGCCTCGAAAAGAGTGGCCGAGAAATACGGTTTCGAGTTTTGTGCTTCGCAGGCTTCGGATATTTTCGATAACGAGGCAATCAACACAGTATTTATCGCAACGCGACACGACTCTCACGCCGAATATGTTTTGCGCGCGCTACAAGCGGGCAAGAACGTGTTCGTCGAAAAACCTCTTTGTCTTAAGATCGAGGAGTTGGATGAAATCGAAAAGGTATATCTCGAAAAGCGCGCTAAAGACGGTTCCGCGTCTCTTTACATGATAGTCGGTTTCAATCGTCGTTTTGCCCCTTTAACCCAGCGCCTCAAACAAAAACTCGGGCCTGGGCCGATGTCGATGATATACCGAGTCAATGCCGGAGCGATTCCACCGGATACCTGGATTCAGGACCCCTCAATTGGCGGCGGACGGATCATAGGAGAAGTATGCCATTTCATCGATTATCTGACCTTTATATGCGGCGCCCTGCCCGTGCGAGTTTACGCTTCGGTAATGTCTGACCCTCACAATCTGAATGACACTGTTACGATCAATCTTGAATTCGCCAACGGTTCGGTGGGCAGCGTATCTTATTTCGCCAACGGATCGAAGGAACTCCCAAAGGAGTATATCGAGATATATAAGTCTGGGATGACCGGAATTATTCGAGACTTCAAAGAACTTGAAGTTTTCGGGGGAGGAAAACCGGAGCGCAAGAAACTGCTGAACCAAAACAAAGGGCAGCCAAACATGGTCGGTGAATTTATTCAACGAATCAAGAACTGCGGCGCGCCACTAATATCTCCCGATGAAATCCTAAATGTCATGCGCGCAACTTTCGCCGTGTTGGAATCTCTCAAGACAAAAAAGGCCGTCGCGCCTTAGTGCACCGTTTTCATAAATACGGTGGCATTCGGATGTCGATGCATCCCGGTCTGCTGCGTTGCTCGTCGGTTAAATACTGCAAGAGTATTCGCCCTCCTCGCGCCTTGCAGACCGGGCGCCTCAACGCCCTCGATACGTCACCGTATTTATGAAAAGGTGCACTTAGTTGGATTAAAAGAAGAGCGACAACTTAACCAGACAAAATGAATGTAAAATCTCAAATAAACGCTTTGATGAAATATGTCGAAGAACGCGATTACGCCGGTTATGATCCCTATGATGCCCTGAACAGCCCATTGCTCAAAGCGCTTAGCTGTAAGAATAAGTGGCTTCGGATCGCGTTTACTCAGACTCTTAAGAGATTGCCCATTAATCTTAGGCCTGTTCTTGGAGTGAGAAAGGGTTATAATCCCAAAGGGATAGGGCTGTTTCTCTGGGGCTATGCGAAGTTATATAAAATCGAACAGAAATCTGAGTATCTGGAAAAAATTGAATATCTCCTATCATTGCTTGATAAGCTCAAAAGCAAAGGCTATTCAGGTAACTGCTGGGGATACGATTTTGACTGGCAATCACGGGCCTTTTATTTGCCCAAATTCACACCTACTATTGTGAATTCATCGTTTATCGGCCATGCCTTAATTGATACTTACCGATATACGGGTATCGACGAAGCCATAGAGATGGCAATCCCCATAAAGGATTTCATTCTCAATGACCTTAATAAAAAAAAGGAGAAGGACAACATATGTTTCAGTTATAGTCCCATAGATAATACCGCTGTCCATAACGCGAATCTTCTTGGAGCCTCTTTGCTTATAAGGCTTTATAAATACACAAATGATAAAATTCTTCGGGATACCGCGCTTGCCGCCCTTGCCTACAGCATGAAATATCAAAAAGACGACGGTTCATGGTATTACGCGGAAACGGAGTTTCAAAGATGGATAGATTCCTTTCATACCGGATTTAAACTTCAAAGCATCCGTTACTTTCTCGAAGAAGGTTTTATCGATTACCAGCCTGCTTTTGAAAAAGGCGTGAAGTTTTATCTAAATCATTTCTTTCTAGAAGACGGCACACCAAAATATTATCATGACCATGTTTATCCAATCGATATTCATTCTCCCGCGCAGGCAATTGTTTTCTTTTCAGACTTATCCCCTAAATATGATACGCTTACAACTCTTATCAGCAAGTGGATGTTAAAAAATCTATATGATCCTGAAGGCTATTTCTATTTCCGGAAGATGAAACATAGTATTAATAAGGTTCCTTATATGAGATGGGGGCAAGCGTGGGCTTTTCATGCTCTGACGTCATTTCTTCTAAAGATAAAATCCAACCAATAATGATAACTTCAACTGAATTTCCAGCTCCCCTGAATATTCTGGGTGTGCCTGTTATGCCTTTTTCATCGTATGAGCATATTGTTGGATGTATATGTGATAGAATAAATTCGAATTGCAAAACATTTTGCGCGGCTATCAACCCTGAAAAAGTTTACCGCGCCCAACATGATGCGAGACTGAAGCATGTTTTGAATAACGTTAATATAGGAATTTGCGATGGCGTGGGGATAGTTCTGGCGGCTAAATTCCTTTATAACCGTAGAATTATGCGTTGTACAGGAATAGGTCTTTTTAGGGAACTTATTCGAGCTTCTACTAAAGAAAAATGGAAAGTGTTTCTACTTGGCGCTTCGTCGCAATCAAACAAAATAACTTGTCAAAAGCTAATGGAAAGCTTCCCGGAGCTTCAGATTGTGGGAAGGAATGACGGGTATTTTCAGGGATCTAAGGATATAATTAAAAATATAAACGACAGCAGAGCGGATATTTTATTTGTAGCGATGGGATCGCCAAAACAAGAATTCTGGCTTGATAGGCACCGAGATGAAATTGATGCTACGTTCTGTATGGGCGTAGGGGGGACTTTTGATATTATAAGCGGCGGTGTTAAACAGCCGCCCAGATTTTTTCTTGAAACCGGTGTCGAATGGTTATACCGCCTGATAACCCAGCCCTATCGATTAAAACGGCAAATTGCTCTTCCGCTTTTTTTATGGCTGGTATTCAAGAAAAAAATGCAATGAATCCTTTTGCAAACTATATACTTGGGCCACTGGGTCTGGCTGTTCTTTTCTTTTTCGGGGCCGTTTCCACGGCGGTTCTAACCCCCCTAATTATTTCCCTGGCCCGGAGAATCGGAGCGATTGATCAGGGGGGGTACCGCAAGGCCAATCAGGGGGGGGTGCCTTTGCTGGGTGGGTTGTCGATCGGACTCCCGCTGCTCGCGGTATCTTTTCTCCTGGCTGGGGCCGGGAGTCTGATAGTTAGAAACTGGGAAGTTATTATTCGGTTAAACCGGGAGTGGCTGGATCCGCTGATGACTTTCGCCTCCAACCGGGAGAGTTTCTCGGGCAGTTTTCTGGTTCTCTCGATCGGGGGGGTGGCGATCCTCGGCCTGGGTCTGCTCGATGACATCCGGGGGATGCGGGCCCGTTATAAATTCTTGGGACAGATCGCGGTGGCGGTCTTTATCTGCGCGACCGGTCATGTCCTTCAGGGGTTTTATATCCCGTTTATCGGAGGGTTTCCCCTCAGCCCGCAGTTAGGCGTAATCTTTAGTCTGCTCTGGATCGTGGGGATGATCAACGCTTTCAATCTGATTGACGGGCTGGACGGACTGGCGGCCGGGATTGCCTTGATCGCGTCGGTTGCCCTGGTTGTCCTGGGGATGATAACCGGGAACACCATGATCGCTCTGATCTGTCTTCCCCTGGCGGGCAGCCTGGCGGCCTTCCTGCTGTTCAACTCCCATCCGGCCCGGATATTTCTGGGGGATACCGGGAGTATGTTTCTCGGGTATATCCTGGCGACCGTCACCCTGATGGGAACGTATAAATCGGAGACTTTCGCGATTATTCTCGGGCCGGCCCTGACGCTCAGTTTTCCCATCTTCGAGACGTTGGTCTCGATGGCCCGGCGTTTTGTCAGGGGGGTGCCGATCTTCAGCGGGGATGGCCACCATACCCACCACCGGCTCCTCAGAAAGGGGTTTTCCAAGCGGCAGGTGGTCCTTATTCTCTACGGGGTGACACTGCTTCTGGCCGTTGCCGCCGTCCTCAGCCAGTTGATCCCGGCCGGGTCGGGATGGGAATGGTCGCCGGCGGCGATTTTTGTGGGGGTGTTTCTCGGGATTACTTGGTGGGCCGGTTATCTGCGCCGGGAGGCGATCGGACGGATCTTCCACCGCCGCCGCCGCAATACCGTACTGGCCGCCTTCTCCCGCTACGCTATTCAGAGTCTGACCTGCCGTTCGGCTGTTATCAGTCCGCGTGAAATTCTTAACTTCTGCCGCCGTGAACTGGGGCTCTGTTTTCTGGCGGCCTGGTTTGAAGAGGGCCGGGTTATGATCGGTTTTAGCGGCAAACCGGTTGTCGACGATAAGAACCGGAAGCTTTTAGATTCCATAGAACGGCTCCGGGTAAAGACAGTGAGCGGATTGAACGTAATAATCCGGTATCAGTTTGCGCATGAGCCGGGTGAGAATGAATTTGAAGACGTGACCGCCTGTCTGGCGGGAATATTTGAAAAGGCCGGGGTTAATCTTCTTCTCAAAAAAGCGGTATCTTTACAGAACGAGAGAGAGGATCGAAGCATTCTGGATGGCATTGAGAGAGAGATGTACTGTCAATCCCCTGATAACCATTAATGCGAAATGGAATAACCGGTATTTTGAAATTTTATTATCGAAACAAACATAGAATAGTGAACTGATGGCAGTAATTTCACGGTACTCCCGGCATTCATCATTCCTGATGCTTCATAAAGCATGAAAATAATAAATATAGTGGGAGCACGTCCCAACTTCATGAAGATTGCTCCTTTGATGCAGGAGTATAAAAATTATCCGGAGATTGAACCGCTTCTGGTCCATACCGGGCAGCATTATGATGAAGAGATGAGCGACCTCTTCTTCCGTCAGCTCGGCATCCCCCGGCCCGATATCAACCTCGAGGTCGGGTCTTCCACTCATGCCCGGCAGACGGCCGAGATCATGATGGCGTTCGAGCCGTTGGTAATTAAGCACCGGCCGAATCTGGTGCTGGTGGTCGGTGACGTAAACAGTACGATCGCCTGCGGGTTGGTGGCGGTTAAACTGGGAGTCAAGCTGGCTCATGTGGAGGCCGGGCTCCGCAGTTTCGACCGCTCGATGCCGGAAGAGATCAACCGCATCCTGACCGACACAATCAGCGATCTCCTCTTCTGTACCGAGGAGAGCGGGGTGGAGAACCTCCTGGCCGAGGGGGTCGCCAGGGAGAAGATCTTCCTGGTGGGTAATGTTATGATCGATACGTTGCTCAGGAACCGGGAACGGGCGGAGGCCTCGACGATTCTGGAGAAGTACGGTCTGGAGCCGGGCGGTTACGCGGTGCTTACTCTCCATCGCCCCTCTAATGTGGATAATCCCGATGTCTTTTTGGCCATCCTAAACGCCCTGGAAGTGATTCAGCGTGATCTGCCGATTGTCTTCCCTCTTCACCCCCGGACCCGGAATAATATCGAATTACCCCAAATGGCGGATCGGATGGCCTCTCTGCCGCGGTTGCACGCTGTCGAGCCGGTCGGTTATCTCGACTTTTTAAAGTTGATGGCCGAAGCTAAGCTCGTTCTGACCGACTCGGGAGGGATCCAGGAAGAGACCACGATCCTGAAGGTGCCCTGCTTCACCCTCCGGGAAAATACCGAACGTCCTATTACCTGCCGGATTGGAACCAATAATCTGGTTGGCGTGAAGACGGCTAAAATAATCGAAGCCTATCGTCAATTCGTCTCCCGTAAACCTCCTTCTTCGGAGGCGCCTCCCCTCTGGGATGGTCGGGCGGCGCGGCGGATTGTAGAGGTATTGCGGGATAAAGCACCCAAAGTGAGATAGTCGAGATATGGAAATAATTGATGTGAAAAAAATATTTTAAAATATATTTTGACAAAAAATGCCAGAAGTTATACTGTGGTCCTAGTTGTTTAAAAAATGCTTGGTCAATATTTTTTTAAAAATATTTAAAATATATTTTGACAAAAAAGGCCAGAAGTTATACTGTGGTCCTAGTTTAATAAATGCCTGGTCGTGGTTGGCCACGGTCAGTTTGAAAAAAATACAAATGTCTTACTAAACAAAGGAGGTGCTTGTGAAAAAGACAGGCTATTGTGGATTGACTGTCGTAGCGCTCGCGGTGTTTGTTGTCTGCGTGATTCCCGCGGTCAACGGTCAGATATCGAACCCCAGCTCTAACCTGGTGTTGGAGTCGGGTGACTATGACGGAGATGGTTATGGTGACATAGCTGTTTTCCGGGCCAGTTCCGGGTTATGGGCTATTAGAGAACTAACCCGGGATTACTTCGGCCATCCGGGGGATGTACCGGCTTCCGGTGACTATGACGGTGACGGGACCACGGATGTTGCTATTTTCCGGGACAGCACCGGATTGTGGGCGATCGACGGTATTACTCGTGCTTACTATGGAATCTCTGATGATGTTCCGGTACCGGCCGACTGGTTCGGAGATGGTTCGTGTGATATCGCTATTTTCCGGCCCAGTACTGAGTTATGGTCTGTACGGGGCGCAGTCTCGGGGACGGGGAGATATTATTATGGGACTGCGGGAGATCTCCCAATCCCGGGCGATTATGATGGTGACGGCACTGCCGATGAGGCGATCTTCCGTCCCAGCGCTGGGTTGTGGGCTATCTCAGGAGTTACACAGGTGTGTTACGGAACTGATGGAGATGTGCCGGTTGGCTCCCAGCTGGGAGAGATTGGTATTTATCGGCCGTCTACCGGCTTGTGGGCTCTGAGAGAAACGACCCGGATCTACTATGGCACTTCCGATGATCTGCCGTTGCTCATGAATCCTTCGAGCGCACTCAATAAGAATCTCACCATCTTCCGGCCATCCAGGGGCCTCTGGGCGATTTCTGAAGAAACCCGGGTGTATTTTGGAACCGAGGAAGATCTTCCGTTAGGCAGATAATCTGCAACGAATAACCCGAACCTGAAAAGGGCGGCTCCAAATGGAGCCGCCCTTTTTTATTCGCTTTATCCCTGCCCCGGTTGATTCAATCGGGCAAGGATAGAGCGGACTAAAGATTAAGTAAAGTATCGAAGAAATTGGGGAAGGTCTTGGTGACGCAGTCCGGGTTCCTGATTTTGATGCCCGGAATACGCAATCCTGCCAGAGAGAAGGCCATGGCGATCCGGTGGTCGTTGTAGGTCTCGATCTCGGCGCCGTGGAGTTCCCCCCCCTCTATGATAAGCCCATCCGGGAGTTCCTCAATGATACCACCGATCTTCCTCAACTCGGTCGCTGTCGCGCGGAGCCGGTCCGATTCCTTATAACGGAGGTTGGCCACGTTCTTGATCACAGTCTTTCCTCGAGCGAAGAGCGCCGTTACCGCCAGGGTGGGGACCATATCAGGCATGGTGTTGAGATCGGCCTCGATCCCTTCTTTAATCTGCCCGGAGACCGTCAACCGGGTGTAATCTTTCCGGACCTCCGCACCCAGGGCGCCCAGGATATCGACAAAACGGGCATCACCCTGGATTGAGGCTTGGCCGAGATTGGAGACAGTGACCGACCCGCCGGTAATAGCGGCCGCCGCGAAGAGATAGGAAGCCGATGAAGCGTCGCCTTCAATGGTGTAGCGGCGACCCCGGTACTGCTGCCCGGCCGGGATGGTGAAAGTACGCGGATCTTCTTTCATGATAGATACACCGAAATCGCTCATCATCCGGATAGTCATCTCGATGTAAGGACGCGAGACCAGTTTCCCGATAATCCGGATTGAGACCGGGCGAGCGGCATAAGGAGAGCTGAGAAGGAGGGAAGAGAGAAACTGGCTGCTGGTGTCACCGGAGAGTAAACAGTCACCCCCCGGCAGGCCGCCGGCTCGGACCGTCACCGGCGGACAGCCGTTCTTATTGAGGGAACGGGCGTCCACCCCGAGTGAGCGGAGCCCGGTCAGGAGGTCCTCGATCGGACGCTCCCGCATCCGGGGGTTTCCATCCAGGATGTAAGTGCCTTCCCCCAGGGCTACCAGGCCGGTCAGAAACCGCATTGTTGTTCCCGAGTTAAGCGTATTGAGTCGCGCCTGGTGAGAAGGGACAAATCCTCCCCGGCCCTGAACGCGCAGGGTATCCCCGGTGGCGGTGATAGTGTAACCCAGGTCGCGGAGGCAATGGATCATAACCGAGGTATCCTCGCATTCCAACCGGTTGATAAGCTCCGTCTCTCCCTTGGCCAGGGCCCCGATAACCAGGGCCCGGTTGGTAATGCTCTTGGAACCGGGAAGAGAGATCTCGGCGTTAATTTTTTCTCTGGTCGGGATAGTGATCATATAAAGTGAACTAAAGTGACTAAAGTGAGCTTCCGCCTTCGCTAGCCTCCTTCGCCATAGTAGCCTATCCGGCCGTCGTAGCCAAAGGTTACTTTGGCGGAGGCGGCTGGCTACGGCGGCTGAAAAGCTACGGCGGATAAAAAAGTTTACCCGCCGTAGCTATGTAATAGCGAAGGAGGGTGATTGTAGTTTGAAAAATAAGATCATGATCAGTTAACTTGGTAGGTCGTATCCCCTCTTTCGAAGAAGCCGATGATCTGCCGGGCGGCGGCGACTCCGGCATTGAGGTTGGCTTCCGCGGTCTGCGCGCCCATCTTCTTCGGGGTGAAGAAACAACGGTTGCCGTCGCAGGCCAGGATCTCCTCCTTGTTTTTTGGGGCGACGTCGGCGATGTACTTGAAATCTGGGCGTTCCTTGTAAATCCGGAGGAGGTCATTGTCATCGATGATTTCGGCCCGGGCGGTATTGACCAGGACGGCTCCCTGCTTCATCCGGCTGAGGAGTTCATAGTTGATTGATCCACGGGTCTTCGGGGTGGTGGGGATATGGAGGGAGAGGTAGTCGCTCCGGCGGTAGAGTTCGTCCAGGTCATCGATCGGGATGACGCCGGTTTTTTTCATTACATTCTTCGGGATAAAGGGATCATAGGCGATAACCTTCATATCAAAGCCGTTGATCGCGATCTTGGCTACGCGCCGGGCCACGTTCCCAAACGCCTGAAGGCCCAGGGTCTTGTCTCTTAATTCTGTCCCCGGTCTGCCGTCGTACTTACCACGCGCCGCCATGATCATCATTCCCAGGGCCAGTTCCGCCACGGCGTTGGCGTTCTGCCCGGGTGTATTCATCACCACAATACCTCGATCCCTTGCCGCTTCGCAGTCGATATTGTCGAAACCCGCCCCCGCCCGGACCACCAGTTTCAATTTCGGCCCCTTCGCCATCACCTCATCGGTAACCTTGTCACTTCGCACGATCAAGGCATCCACGTCCTTAACGGCATCCAGCAACTCCCGGATCTCTTCATAGGCCTCGAGAACCCGGACTTCATAGCCGGCCTCTTTCAGAATTGTTACAGTTTTTTCCTTCGCTTCCGGGGCGAAGGGTTTTTTGGTGGCGATTAATATTTTTTTCATTGTATTTTTTCTCCGAAAAATGGCCCATGAATTACGAGTATTTCTTTTCGAATTGTTTCATAAATTTAATCAGCGCTTCCACCCCTTCCAGCGGGAAGGCGTTGTAGATTGAAGCCCGGATTCCCCCTACGGAACGGTGACCCTTGAGTCCGATAAACCCGGCCTTCTCGCTCTCCTTGACAAAGGTTGATTCCAGTTCTTCCGCCGGCAGCCGGAATGTGACGTTCATAATCGAGCGGTCTTGAGGGGCGGCGGTCCCCCGGTAGAAGTCGGTACTGTCGATCATCTCATAGAGGCGGCCGGCCTTCATGTTATTGAGCGCCTCAATCGCCTCGATTCCGCCCTGCTTCTTCAGCCATTTAAGCACCAGGCCGATCATATAAACAGTAAAGACCGGCGGGGTGTTGTAGTTGGAGTCTTTTTCAGCGTGGGTTCTGTAATTCAGCATCGTGGTCAGTTCATCCGGGCACCTCTTCAGCATCTCATCGCTGATAATGACGATGGCGACTCCGGCCGGCCCGAGGTTCTTCTGGGCCCCCGCGTAAATCAGGGCGAACCTCGATACATCTATCTTCCGACTGCAGATCTCCGAAGACATGTCGGCGATTAAAGGAACGTCGCCGGTATCCGGAAACCGGGGCCAGCGGATTCCACCGATCGTCTCATTGCTGCAGATATGAAGATAACGGGCGTCGGGGGAGAGTCGGAGATCTTCCCGGGCGGGAACATACGAGAAGTTTTTATCTTCGGAAGATCCCGCGATCGAGACCTCTCCGAAGAGCTTTGCTTCCTTGATCGCTTTTTTCGACCAGGCGCCGGTATTGACATAGTTGGCTCTTCCTCCCCGGAGGAAGTTCATCGGGACCATCCCGAACTGGAGACTGGCGCCGCCCGGGAGGAAGAGCACGGAATAGGAATCCGGTATCTCCAGAAGGTCGCGGAGATCCTGCTGAGCGGTCTTGTTGATCTCCCCATAAGCCGCTCCCCGGTGGCTGGACTCCAGGATCGAGAGGCCGGACCCTCCGATATCCATGAACTCTTTCTGCGCCCGGAGCATAACCTCTTCCGGCAGGATGGCCGGCCCCGCATATAAGTTATAAGGTCGTTTGTTCATTGATAGTACTCCCTGTAATCTATTAAGATTTATGAATAAATAAATCGGATTAAGAGTATAGTAATAATATGAAGATTGCGGAGCAAGTTTTTTATACGTTATCCTCTAATTCTGACATAAGGACTACTCGCGCCAAAAAAATTATTCTCGGCTAATTCCGTATTTCCGCATAATTTGGCTCCGGCTTCCGACACCGGGATC
>Ga0307928_10000447_pt1 | contig 31342 bp, 48 predicted proteins | sample AceLakmetagen232_FD_201815 | JGI IMG/M metagenome (GOLD analysis project Ga0307928, IMG submission 201815) | Saline water microbial communities from Ace Lake, Antarctica - #232 | ecosystem: Environmental > Aquatic > Non-marine Saline and Alkaline > Saline | place: Antarctica: Ace Lake... | reverse complement strand
TGCTTGCGGAGAAAAGCAGACTGAGTACACTCAACAGCGTGATTGACCGAGCCAGTAACAGAACATACATTAGACTTTGCTACCTGGGTATCAAGCCCCAGGTAAGAGAGCCTAAGTAAAGGAGAGTACAATGGTTGAGGAGCAGACCTTTAATCTCTTCCAAGTGGTGAAAGCTCTGGAAGGGAATAGTATTCAGATAGCTCTGGATGTAGGAGTACATGGTAACTGTCAGATTAACTCCAATTGTCCGATAGCAGTAGAACTCCGCAAGATAATAAAGGATACAGGTGTAGACCTGGCTCAATTACTTGAGGGTTATGCTGTTACTATGGCTCAACCACAACCAGCAATAGAATATGCTCTGCCTCCTATAGATGGGAAGGTAGAGATAAAGGTAGGAGGATATCCTGTTCCTATAGACCTGACTGAGCTCTTTAATAAGGAGGTTAGTCAAAGGTGGAAGAGGAAGATGACTGAGGTAGCAAGTAGAGACTCTGTTGTAGCTCGTGTAGCTAAGAGCCTACACGAGCAGTATACCTCTAGAGTAAGGGAACTGGATAGTGCTAGGACTCTACCCGCCTTGAACTTCTCAGCAGCAGAGGTAATAGATGCTGGCTGTTCCGTTACTGCTAGTAGAGGGAGCTATCTCTTTATATTCCCTATCCTCTATGAGCCTCACTGGATAGTAAACAGTGGCTGTAGGTATGAGATAATTGAAGATGATATCAAAGCTATCTCTACTAAGGCTTATGTTAAAATCAGTATCACTAGAGATAGGAAGATAACAGAGATTAAGCTCCTCAGTGACATAGGTTATGGACTGGAGCACTATCATGGTAGAGAGTCCTCCGATTGCTGGGGATTTGTCAAGATTCCAGAGACCTGGGATGGGAGGCTGGAGTCTCTGAAGACTCTGGTGAGGCAGCTGGTTGGAGCACTGGCAACTGTGAACTACAATAGCTTGATACAGCATGACCCTGTTGATATGCCAGGGATTGGTGGTGTTCTGAGTAGAAGTAAGAAGCTTGGAGAGGAAGGGGTTATGGGGGACAGGGAGTCTATAGGTGGTGGTAGATGGGGAGTTCCAGACAGAGATACAACAGGTGCAGAGGAGATACCTGACCCAATTGCTCCTCTTACTCCCCGAAGGTGGGGAGAGAGAGGGGAAGTAGCTGCTGGAGGGACAACTGTGATAAGAGATGAGCTGGTAATGGGGGATACTCATAGGGGTACGGTAGCTCCAGAGGATGCAATGGAGCATGGATACTGGCTCCGATGGGGAGTTAGGAACTATCAGGATGTACCTCCTGGTGCTCCCTGTGCTATGTGTGGAGAAATATGGGAGAGACATCATGACCACAGTTGTCCCGATGATGGAGCCCATCTCCACTCCGAGGAAGAGATGGAGTACTTCAGGAGGTGGGGAGTCTACAGTTTCGGGGAAGCTGATGAGCTAGAGGCACATGGAGGAGCCATCTGTGCTCTATGTAATAACTCATTTGCTAGTCACACTAACTATCGTTGCCCGACAGTTGGAGATTTGGAGGTATAGAATTATGCCAGAAGATAATCAGCTATACACCAGACAACAGGAGCTTGACCTCCATATACCCCCTGAGCTCACAGTAGTAGGGCTCGGGGGTATCGGTAGCTGGGTAGCTATTGATGCTGCTATGAGTGGTATCAAGAACCTGTATCTCTTTGACCCTGATGTGTTGGAAGAGTCCAATAGGAACAGACTCCCCTTCTGTCAGAGTTCCATCAACAGACCAAAGGTGGAAGTAGTAGCTGATTATATCAGAGCTATTAGACCAGAGGCTAATGTGGTAGCAGTGCAGGACAAGCTGGAAGGACTGTTGCTAGATATTCAGTTATCCATCAGTAACTTCTTCATTGATGGTACGGACTCTCCGAAGGCTCAGTTCACCATATACAGGGCTTGCAAGGCAAAGAGTAAGACATATATCAGGGCAGGCTATGATGGTATGAGCATTATGGTTACAAGTAATGTTAGTGGCTGGATAAAGACTGATGTAGAAGAGGAGAACTATACTGTGAACCCCAGCTGGGTAGTACCAGCTCAGGTGGTGGCAGCCCTAGCTATCGGTAAGTTACTGAAGTATCCAGCTCAGGAGATAGCATTAGATATCTCAGAGATAGGGATACCGATACTGCAGAGGCAGAAGAAACTTACTGCTAGGTGTACTCAGCCAGCTGGAACAAGAACAACAAGAAGGAGATAGGAGGTAGACAATGAGTATGTCAGGACAGGCGTTCATAGCTGCTACACAGGGTACAAGTTTCACCCTGTATGCAGCGAGTAAGGCTATGGGCCTGCATCTAACACCAGAGCAAGAGAAGTTCCAAGCGTACCTGGAGAGTGTGTATCCAGCAGTGGTGGAAGGTGAACCAGTAGAGCCTAAAGTTAATGAGGATGACCCAAGGGAGGACAGATGATGACAATAAGAGATAAGTTTGTAGAGAAGTTCAGTGAGGAGGAGGCTTGTAAGATAGAGGAGGCTGCTAACTCTCATTTTAATGGAGTCAATGACCAAAACAAAGGGACTGACCCCTTCAAGTGGGTTCTCCTTATGGGCATTGGCTATCAGTGTATGGAGGTAAAGAGCTTTAGGGAGTGGCATACTATAATAACTCCTTGGGATGAGCTCAAGCAGTGGATAAAGGATGAAGCAGACTTGGGGACTCATGATGGGGATTATGATTTTCTTAGTCTCTTAGCTGGAGTCTATGATGAGTATGCTGGTAAGGAGGAACAGACTGATGTGGGGAAATAAGAGTCAGGCAGAGCCCAAGTTAGTATGCTCTCTAGTCAAGAGTCCAGAGGTCTTCATTGAGGCTGAGGCTAGACAGAAGATAGAAGCTCTGATGGGTGCATACTCTCACCAGGAATGGATAGCGTATCTGAAGGGGAGGATATCTGAGCTGGGTAATATCTTTGTGGAGACCATCAGTGTTCCCCCTCATAAATATGCTCATGGAGCCAGTGCGGAGGCAGAGCCTTTCCATGTACCAGAGGACTGTGTTGGTATCATACACTCTCATCATACAATGGGAGCTTTCCATAGTGGTACAGACCAGGACTATGTGGATAAGAACTTCCCAGTCTCTATTACTGTAGCTAGGGGGACTAATAAGAGTGGGGGCAGTCCACTGTCCTTTGATGCTGTGAGTTATGCGGAGACCCCCTGTGGTAAGTATATGGAGAGTCAGTCGGTAGTCAGGTATGTCCAGCCTCCTCCAACCTTTGACACAGACAAGTGGCTCAAGAGTGCTAAGGCTAACGTAGATAAGGGGAAGGGAGTTGGTATGGTACTGGGTAAGTATATGGGAGGGTATCCCTATACATATAACTATGCACATAACAAGGAACAGGATTCCTATGTACCAATAAGATACAGGAAGGATGAGCTTGATGTTCCCTGTGTTATAACACCAGGAGGGAATGTCCTTACGGAGAGAGAGTACAATGATATGATAAATAACAGTGAGGAAGGGGAGATTCTATGAATATCTGGGATAGTAAAGCTAAGTTAGCAGAGCTTGAGCTTGTCAGGGAGAAACATAGACTCGCTGGTAAGCAGCTCACCTTTGACTGTATCAATATGCAGGTCAAGAAGGGAGGAGAGAAGGTTGCCTGTAAGTATGGGAGAATAAGGTCTCCATCACTCCTTTTGATACTGAGGGGAGCCTGTTATGCTCCTTGTATAGACTGCCCTTACTGGAAGGCTGAAGATAAAATATATGAGGGAGGTCAGGAATAATGGAAGAACAGAAGTGTTATAAAGGATTCAGAGTAGGAGAAGATGGGGGACTGCTCAGTCTTATAGTTTGGACTATATCCCCCGACTCAAGGGGTACTATTCCCCCAGTATTATCTTATACTGAGGGAGAGATAACTTATGCTCCTGAAGGAACAGACGGTATCTTTATTGAGAAGAATCTGGAGAAGGGAAAGCAGACAACTATGGATAGTGGGGGTAGGAGTTTCAAGGTCATACATGAGATAACTCCTCTTGGGAATAGGAGAGCCTTGGAGAATTCCTTGGGGAGGTTCACTACCTACCCAGCTATTCTTGTGGGTAAGAGGGTGAAGTCCTATCATGAGCCTAAACCAGTGCCACCAGAGCCTGTCTGGGTTAATATCACAAGGGACTGTACCTGTAGTGCTATTGGGTTTGGCCCTTTTCAATGGGTTAGTATTAGAGACCCTGAGACTAAGTCGGAGATTGCTCTTATGGGGCCTAAAGGGATAGTTCTTTATGGCTCAAAGAGGGAACAGTACAGGATAGTTGAAGGAGATGGGAGTAGTTTTGCTTGTGGTGAGTTCAGGATAGAAAAGAGAGGAGAGTAGCTATGTGTCTGAGTTCTATAAAAGGAATACCAAAGGAAACAGAGGGAGAGGGACATAAAGTCTTCAGAGTAGATGACTCCTCTCACCTGCATTTTGAATACTACCCCCCAAAGGGAGAGGGGGGAAGGGTTAAGTACAACCACTGGTATAAGGAGGAGAGTAAGGAGGAAATAGGACTCTTTGGGAACACTTACTCTGCTGGCTTCCATGTCTATGAGGATATTAAGGGAGGGGTCTTGAATTCTCCTAGTGTGAGGAGAGTCTCTTATAGGGGAGCTCATACCGAAGGATGCCAGGGTTGGGATGTTAAAGTTATTGTAGCAAGGGAGATTCTCATACACAGGAAGGGGGAGTAATGCTAACAGGCTATATATATATCAGTACTCCTTATATCCCTTGACAATGGTGTACAGATATGGTAGTGTATATCTACCCTTTAGAAGCTATCAGATAGGAGATTATCTTTGTCTGTAATCCACGATGTATCGGATTATGTTACCTGGAATATAGCTCCACCCCAGTTCTATATCAAAGACCTCTTACCTAAAGATGGTTCACTACTGCTATATGGTGAGCCAGGAGTTATGAAGTCTTGGATGGCAGAGCAGATGGGCTTCTGTATAGCAACGGGACAGCCGTTCTTAGGGTTTGATGTAGAGCAAGCGAGGACTCTTATAATTAATTTTGAGATAAGTTCTCACAGCTACCATTGGAGATTAAAAGATATGTCCACCCGCTTTGAGGTTCAGCCTCAGTTCTTCTATGAGCTCTCAGAGAATATGTTGTTCATTAACGAGGATGATAACTTTAACTATCTGATGGAGAAGATGAGACCCTATGCTCCGAGGGTTATTATCCTCGATTGTATGTCTGCTTTCTTTGGAGGGGATGAGAATAAGAGTGACCAGATAGGTAAGCTCTGGTTTAATGTGAGGGCTATGCAGAGTGAGTTCAATGCCTCTGTTATCATTATCCATCATGATAATAAGAATGTACTGGCTACAGGTATGGCAAGGATAAGGGGACATACGAAGCTCCCAGGCTATGTGGATACCGTTATCTACATGGTCAAGCAACCTACCTGTAGACAGCTACAGTTCCTGAAGACTAGGCAATCTAGGAGGGAGTATCGTTCCTTCAATGTATTCTTTGAAGACTATTTGTGGGTCAGACATGACCAGCAGGAAGATTAAAGGAGGGGGAGAATGTTTGTACCTGGATGGGTAATTATCTTAGGAACTGTTCTGAGTGTGATAGGGATATCAGGTATAGCCCTCACGCTTATGAGAATCTATGAGCATATAAAAGGAAGGAGATAAGGAGGTTAGAGTGTAGAGACTATGAAGACTAAGTTGTGATGGTGATACAGAATATCTATAAGGAGGAAGGACATTGAAAATTGACATCTATACTAACACAAAGGGTAAGCCTATCGTTACTGTAGAGGGTAGCAGGAATCAAGCTGCCAAGACAGTAGCTAAGGCTTACAAAGAAGCAGTAGCAGAACTAAATAATAAGGAGGAGAAGTAACCATGCCAATTACGGATAGAAGTAAGGCTAAACCTTCAGGCTTTGCACAGGTAAGAGCAGCTATGAGGAAATTTGAAGGTGATGTGGTAGCTGCAGAGTTCGGACAGTGGGGGGGTAAGCTAGTAGATGAGGATACAGGGAGACCTTTACCTCCCAAGGAATTCCTTGAGGTGAGCTGTACCAATGTTCAGGTATTAGAGGTCTCCGAAGAGCTCGCTATGCCCATTGATGAGTGGAACTTCAGGGTTAATTGTTCCGACTTTGAGGGTAGCTTCTGGGTAGACCATTTCTTAGAATCTGCTGACCGAGCCAAGCTCCAGATACCCGATGAGCTCGTAGGCAAGAGGGTAATCTTTGAGAAGGCTACTCTCAAGTTCACCAACAAGAAGGGGGAGGAAGTAGTCTCGGAGAACTTTGTTATTGCTGGTGTGAAGATAGGGGTTCAGCCCCCAGCTCCAGTGGTAGTCCAACCTGTAATAAGTGGGATTATCCCACAAGTAGTAGCAGAGGTAGTAGCTCCTGTAGCTCCAGAACCTCCTGCTCAAGTATCTGCTGACCCAATGGAGATAGCTGCTCTTATAGCTTCGGGTAAGACTGAGGTACAGTTCAGAGCTGCTATAGCTACCAACCCTGTGTTTATCAACAGTCCACTGCTTGCTATGGCTAAGGCAGGGGTGATTACCCAGACACTGGTGAATGAGGGGAGACTGGTGGTAGTAGGGGGAGGTGTTAAGGCTGTCTATCAGAGACCAGTCTGATTATCAGAAGAATATGCAAGTGCTGGTGTCAAGTCAAACTATCGGAGCATTGTCTGCGGAAACCTCCGAGCCAGCTCTTCCCATGCCAGCTACCCGAAAGGGGCGGTGATAATTACGCAGATAAGGGGTAGCCTAGGTCTATGCCACACCTAAAGAAGCTGTCTGCTAGCTGGCAGTAATTAAATTGAGGAGGATAATATGGTTGCTAAAGATGGTAAGAAACCACAGGAAGAAGCACCAGAGCCTAAGATGTGTCCCTTCCTGAATAGTAAATGTATACTAGGTGACTGTGCTCTCTATGTGGGAATCAGGCAGCAACATCTGGGACTTGTGAAGACAGTGGGAGCTTGTGCTTTCGTAGCTCAGGCTATGATGAGCTCTTCAAATCAGAGACAGCCACCAGTACTACCTACTATTCCTGACCTGAGAGCTCAATAGGAGGACTAGAATGGGAGTTCTACTAGAGTGTGGAGACTGCGGATGGCGAGGAGAAGAAGCAGAGTGTGATAGGAACAGGGAGCCTGATTACCCTGGTGATATGGAACCTAAGCTGTCCTGCCCTAAGTGTGGCAGTGATAGATTAAAGGAGCTAGGACAAGACAGGCTTTTATTCTGTCCATGCTAGAAATACCCAGAGATAGTTCTGGGCAGGAGGGTCTCTGGGAGGGATTCAACTACCCTAATCTCCCCCTCCTGCCTAACCAATAAGGAGGATACATAGATGTCTAACCATCATATGAGAACTCAGTGTCCTTTATGTAGTAGATTGAAGGATGATAGAGCAAACTTCTGTAGAGCTTGTTCCCTTTCCCTTGGCTTGAGAAGGAGAGGAACTGGCAACTATATTGATAGGATTCAGGATGGGTATGTCCATACTTATAGACCTGAACATCTAAGAGCTGATAAGGATGGGTACATAAAGAGAGCTACCCTTACTTGGGAACAAGAACATGAGAGAGCTCTTCCTGTTGGCTACCATATACATCACAGGGATAATAGTAGGGACAACGATATCCCCGACAATCTGGAAGCTGTAACATCCTCTGAGCATTGTAAGATAACCGCACCTTGGAGGTATAGAAAATGAGTCTCGCTGGATTTTATTGCCCTGATGGAGTAAGGGTTGAGATAGCAGAGTGCTTAGAGTCTTGTAGATTAGGGGAGAGGTGTCTTACTCTCCCTACGTTAGTTAAGATGTCAAGGGAAAGGGAGTGGTCGGGAACACCCAGCACCACACAACTAATAGATGGTACGATGTTAGCCTATCTGAAGCTCACCAAGCCCTACTATGTAGACCCTGATAGCCGAGCCTTCATGATACAGGGGACTAAGCATCATGAGGAGCTAGAGGTCATAGCCAAGGAGCTCAACCTACCAGCTGAGATACCGCTATCTGTGGATAGGGATATCTTTGACCTGTTGGAGTTCGAAGGTAAGGAGCTGGTGATGACAGACTACAAGCTCTGGGGGAGCTACAAGGTAGCTAAGGCTCTTGGTATAGTTAAGGTCGGGGAACAACCAGACCCTACTGGTGCGGTGTATAAGAGGACTAGCAAGTGGGGTAAGGCAGGAGACCCCAAGATGATACCAGTCTTTCAGATGAGAGCAGACCAAGCGGATAACTGGGAGACGGAGCTACAGCAGAATAGATATAGGGTTATGCTGGGGGAGTTGGGTATCACCATCCACAAGATGAGACTACAGGCTACTGTGAGAGATGGTGGTCTGGCTGTAGCTAGAAGTAGGGGGGTACTCAAGAACATCTACAAGATACCAGTTAAGTTATTAGAGGACTCCTATGTAAAAGGCTACTTCGAGTATAAGACTGAGAACTTGAAGGAGGCTATGGCTAATGGGTGGAACTCCCCCTGTTCCAGTGCTGAGAACTGGGATGGCAGGAGATGCCAGGACTACTGTGAAGTAGCGGAACACTGTCCGAAAGGAAGAATAGAACTGGAGGTAAAGAGGAATGGTTATCTGTAAGGAGATAGATAGATGAGAGAGAAGATATTATTAGTAGGAGATAGCAACACTAGCAAGACCCTAAGTTTAATTAGTCTAGCTATCCTGATGCCTGACAGGAAGGTGGTTATCTTTGACCCTGATGATGGGTTTGGAAAGATACTGAGTGAAATGGGGTTGACAATGGGAGACTTGCCTAACCTCAGTATCATACCTGTATATTCTGACTTTGATAAGTTGCTTGAGAACTACAGAGAAGTCAAGAGTACTCTTGGTGAGGGTGACTGGCTTGGTATAGACATGTTGGCTAGGTTCTGGGACTTTGCTCAGAATCATTTTTCCAGAGCTGCTTTTGGAATGTCAGTTTCGGAGCATCTTGTAGCTCTAAAGAAACAGTCAAAGATGACCAGCTTCAATGGCTTTGATGGGTTAGACCACTGGCCTACAATTAAGAGACTGCACAATGAGGAACTTATAGATGATGCTGTACTCTGGAGTCCCTTCAATGTTATGTGTACTACTTCAGTGACATCATTATCCCCCAAGGAGAAAGTACCCACGACAGGTATCAGGGGTATCTATGCCAGTGAATTTGGTATCAAGCCAGAAGGTGAGAAGCATAATATCTATAGGTTTGATACACAAGCTGTAATGTACAGGAATACTGATAATACATATCACTTCAGGATAGTCAGAGATAGAGGGAGAGCTGTGGATATTAAGGAGGAATTTGATATCACTGGTAAGAGCTTCTTTGAAGTCTACAGTAAGTCTAGAGGATTAGTTCTATGATAGTTGTGGACGATAGAGAGGTACTTCAGCATCCAGAGATACCTGAGCTCCTACCAGAGGTGAGTGTGGTCAGGCTCGAAGCAGCGGACTATGCGTTCCTTGACCGAGACCACAACCCCCTAGGTATAGAGAGGTCTGAGATAGGGAACCTTGTTCAGAAGATGATGTCGGGACAGTTGGAGAGTCAGATACTTAAATGTCAGGAAGCATACAGTTCTATAATCCTCCTGATTGAGGGTGTCTATGATGATATCGGGAAGTTGTTAGCCTTGTATAAGTCTGGTAACAGGGGGTACTATAGGAGTCGTGTCTTCCCTCATATGGAGTATGGGTTTGTCATGTCCCTAGTTATCAGGCTCTCCGAGCTGGGTATAGAGATAGTCTCTACCCCTAACTTTGGGTGCAGTATGACTACTATTGCTACCATATACCAGCAACGTACAAAACCAGAGTCCGAACACACTTTGTTCAAGAAGACCAGGGTTATCAAGATACCAACCAAGATGACAAGTAACCCCGCAGTACCGAGGCTCATAGCTTTATGTCCGAGGCTCAGCGAGAAGGTTGCAATTCGACTCATGAATAAGTTTGGTACTATATGGACTATTCTTAACTCGGAAGACTCAGAGCTATTGAGCATTGATGGCTTTGGTAGGGGAGCATTGACAAGATTGAAAACTGAGGTGGGTAAGGAATGATATTAGAGATAAAAAGAGATATTAAGTCTGAGGTAGATTCTTATACACTGATTCAATACTATCCTCTCAGTATCCTAAAAATGATAGCTATGAATCTGGTTGAGATGGCTATCCATAAACTCGATGAGGGAGAACTCTATAGATATGAGCATCCGTCCAGGATGATTACTGTAATGGGTATTAGGTTCATTGGTCTGGAGGAATGGGTATGAGAACTCTCAACTGTATACTAGGCAGACATGAGTGGAGTCAGTGGTTTACAAGTACACCCTATGCTCAGAAGATGTTTGGTGTAAAGGAGTACCGATACTGTAAGAACTGTGGATATACGGAAAGGAGGTAAGGAACCATGTGGGAACTAGCAACAGCTATGGTAAAGGACAAAGTGAATGTGGAGACCTATCTGAAGGAAGGGTATGAGCCCTTCGCAATAACACAGGACAGGGAAGAAAGAATCTGGCTCAAGAGAAAGGTAAAGAATGAGGTATATATCAGTAAGTCCAGAAAGCCTAAGCGAAAGTCAAGCAGAGAGTCTACTGTTGACCCCGAAGAATAAGTTAGCCCTCGATATCGAAACTGTCAGTATCGAAAACCCTCTCCCATTAGGGATAGGTCTGGCTACGGATGAGAGTACAGGCTTCTATTTTTTCAATGTAAGAGACCCTATGCTGAAGGATATCTTTGCCTGTTCGGAGACCATCTTAGTCCACAATGGTAAGTTTGATATAGGGCTACTTAGGGAGCTCGGCTATACCATAGATAACTATGATGACACCAAGCTACTAGCGTATAGCTGTGGTATCCTAGACAATAGCCTTAAAGCCTTGTCTACCTCTATATTACAGAGGGAATGTCCATCAGTCACCGACCAATGGAAGAAACCTAATCAGGGTAACATAGGCATCAATCATGTAGTCATGGGCAGGATATGTATTACACACGCTAGGAACACCTATGCTCTGGAGCAGAGGCTACCCAAGACAGACCTCTATAGGTCTATTGATAAGCCAAGCATAGAGCTCCTGATAGAGATGGAGAGCACAGGGCTACTGGTAGACCAGTATAGGCTCACTAGGGTAGAGCAGGCTGTTATGAATAGGGTGCAGCCATTGGAGAGAGAACTGTTGGAAGAACTCCAGATAGATAATCTGAACTCCAATCCACAGGTGGCAGAGGCTCTGAGAGTTCGAGGTATCATAGGTACAAGGAAGACCAAGAGTGATAAGATGAGTGTATCGGATGAGAGTTTGAGTCCTCTTAGTCTACCAATCACTGATAAGATACTGAAGTATAGGAGTCTGGTCAAGACAATAAGTACATACGTTCCTGCTTTCCGAAAGGTAGACCACAAGGGTAGGATACATACCAGATATGGGAACACAGACACTGGTAGGTGGAAGTCCAGTGCTCCTAACCTACAGAATATAACTAGAGACGATAAATTTGACTCTGAGGAGGAAGACTAATGGATTACAGAGAACTACTCAAGAAATATATGAGGTTAATTCTTGAGGAAGAAGGAGTTTCTTTCCTATATGCCAATGATGTGGGACGCATGGGCATTACACAAGAGGAAATGGACAAGCTACTTTTAATAGAAGGGGAAGTGGAGGAAGACTAATGCCAGCTTCTTGGTGTCCTCATTGTCAGGATATAACTATAGTAGAGTACTCGGAATTAAATGTTCTTGGGTATCTGGTTATCTCTATAACTTGTACCAACTGCCACAAGGAAATATCAAAGAGGTGGGTAAATTTATATGACTGATACTCTCAGAAAGTGTATCATAGCAGAGACTGGTTATACTTTTCTCTCTTTGGATGCTTCTCAAATTGAGTTAAGAGTTTTAGCTGTGCTCTCAAGAGACCCAAGGATGCTAGAAGACCTGAAGAGTGGAGACCTCCACATGGCTACAGCTATCCATATGTATGGGTATACTGACGACCCTGTTGAGATGAAGAGAAGGAGATACAAAGCCAAGCAGGGTAACTTTGCCCTAGTCTATGGAGCTGATGCCTACAAGCTCTCTGAGATGCTAGACTGTACGGTAGCAGAAGCGGAGGCTTTCATGGCGGAGCACAGGGATACCTACCCCATACTCTACGAGTGGATGGAAGAGAAGAAGACTGAGGCTAAGGAGAATGGGTATGTCATCAGTATGTTTGGTAGAATCAGACCCATACCAGAGTTATTCGCAGGGTCTTGGAAGATTAGGGAGAAAGCTGAGAGGGAGATAGTGAACACTATAGTACAGGGTACGGCAGTAGATTTAGTTAAGCTGGCTATGCTGTTACTGAGAGGGTTGTTCAGTCCTTCCATACACCTTGTTCTACAGGTACATGATGAGATGGTATGGGAAGTACCAGATGGGTTACTCCCACAGGCTCTGGAACAGTCCAAAGAACTTGAGAGATATTTCCCAGATTATCCATACACCTGTGTGATTGGTAAAGTGTACGGGAATATGAAGGAGATACAGTGATACTAGCAATCTTTATGGCTATGGGTGTTATCCCTGCCATGTTTATGCCTGTTAATCATCCCTGCCAGTTAAGGGAGTTTGAAGATGTGGAGAGATTAGAACATTGGCTAGAGATTAACCATGTTAATGAGACTAAGTATTATACTATAAGTGATGGAGGCTGGGTGCTAGGGGACTGTGATGACTATGCTATGCACCTAGTAGAGGAGGCAAGAGAGGATGGCTACGACCTACACTTCCAGATAGATATGATAGAGGATAGAGGACACGCAGTATGCCTAGCTATCATTGAGAATGAAGTCTGGTTTATAGAGCCACAGACAGATAAGGTTTGGAGAATAGGATATTTAGATTAAGGAGGGTAAGTGATGAAGCGAGTAGTTAGTGTACACTTTATAAAAAAGCAATTAGAGGCTGAAGCTAAGGTAGAGAAGCAGAGGTGTTCTAATTGCCGTGCTGTTCTGACTGATTATGAGAAGGATAACTGTATGCCTCTCTGTGCTAGTTGCGAGGATGCTATACATTTCAAAGAGGAGGAGCTATGACTGAATTACTACTTACACCTAAAGAGATAGAGGGAATCGTAAGCGAAGTTTGGCGCATGAGTTCTTATGTTGATGGAGATGAAAATAAGGAAGTAGCCAAAGCCCAGGCAATCAAAGCGGTAAATCTAGTGGCTGATAAACTTGAGGAACAGTGCCATAAAACACCCTTCTTGACATTTGGAACAATAGACAACCTAAGAGCCAAGCTACTGGATGAGATTAAGGAGGGTAAATGAACGAATATGTTGCTGCCCAGATGAGAGATGTTATTTATACAGCAGGGATACTGATGCAGGCAAGAATTGAACTGGAGTCTATGTTAGTCGCTAACAGCCAGCGTGAGTTAGGGGGTTTGTCACCTGCCTATGGAGAACAGGCCTTCTTAGATTTAAGGGATAGACATTGTATACACCATAATGGATTAGTAACTAACTTGAATGAAGCATTAAGGATGCCCTGAAGGAGGGTAAGTGATGGATAGACAAACTATGGGCTGGATAATGGTCTGCGTAACCCTATCAACAGTCTTCAGTATAGGTACATTCTTTATCTGTAGTACAATACTAGAATTATTAAAGAGGTGGGATTAGTGTATAATGTTATATGTGGTGACTGTCTCGAAGCTCTGAAGAGTATGGACAATGAGATATTTGACCTCGTTCTTATTGATGCTCCTTACTTCGATTACAAGACAGGATTTAGGAAGGATAAGGAAGGTAAGCTATCTCAACCTCTTGTCCAGCAAGACCAAAGAGACCAGTTAGAGGTAGTTACCGAGTGTATCCGTGTCCTCAAGACTGGGTGTGCCTTCTATTACTTTACTAACTGGCAAGAAGCTTGGTGGTTTCAGGAGAGATTCCATACATTCTTGAGGAATGAGATAGTCTGGGAGAAGAACAACTGGGCTGCTGGAGACCTGGAAGGTAGCTTTGGCTGTAAGTGGGAGGCTATCTTCCTGGGTACTAAAGGTAGGGGGTGGAAGCATAGAGGAGGTAGAGCCCATGATATCTGGGAGTTTGACAGGGTAGGGACTAAGAGAACACATAGTACAGAAAAGCCTCTAGCTCTCTACAAACAACTTATAGAGGTAAGTACGGAACCAGGGGCTTTGATATTAGACCCTTATGGGGGCTCTGGAGTCTCGGTAATTGCTGCTCTGGAGACTGGTAGGAACATCATCTGTTATGAGATAGATGAGGAATATAAAATTGGAATAGATAGGAGGATAGATACTTATATGGGAGTAGGTAAATGACACAGGAATTAAAGCTCAGTACAAGTAATACCATGACCACTACTGTAGCAGTAATTAACGATACCCATCATCCCTTCCAAGATAAGAAGATAATCAGGCTGGTGGATAGTTTTCTTGAGGAGTACAAGCCAAATGTTATTATCTACAATGGGGACTTAAATGACTTCTATCAGGTATCTGTGTTTGACAAGAATCCAGACAGAGTAACCCGTCTTCAAGATGATGTGGACCAGACCAAGGCATATCTCAGGAAGCATAGGGAGATGATGCCAGATACCCTCATGTACTTCCTTGAAGGGAACCATGAGTACAGGTGGCAGAAGTTCTTATGGACTAAAGCTCCAGAGATGTCATCTCTAGACTGTCTCAATATAAAAGAGCTGTTCAACTTGAATGACCTGGGTATCATTCATCTCCCCTATGAAGAAGGACTAATGATAAATGGTCTGTTCCTAGTTACTCATGGAGACATAGCAAGTATTCACTCTGGGTATACTGCCAAGAGGATGTATGAGAAGCATGGTGGGTGTGGGATATGTGGTCACTGTCATAGGGGTGGGAGCTTCTATAAGAGAGACAGGTTCGGTGTCTGGGGCTGGTGGGAGAACTTTTGCTTGTGTACTCTTGACCCTGACTGGATGAAGAACCCTAACTGGACACAAGGGTTCTCACTGATACACTTTAGGGGTAGGCACAGGTTCTGGGTGGAACAGATACCAATTATTAAGGGTGGATTTATGTATGGAGGGAATCTGTATGAATGAGTATGAGGAGTGCTGGATAGAGACATACACTGGACTCAAATTCCACTTCAAAGAGCCACAACCAGAGGAGGTCTGCATTGAGGATATAGCTCACTCCCTCAGTCTCAAGTGCAGATACTCTGGACACTGTAAGTATCTGTACTCCGTAGCACAGCACAGTCTCCATGTAGCTTTCCTACTTCCTGGAGAGCTCAAGCTCAGTGGTCTACTCCATGATGCTACAGAAGCCTATATGCCTGATGTCCCTAGACCTGTCAAGGTAGCCTTCGGATTACAGGAGTTCGAGGCTAGACTGTGGAGAGTTATAGCAGAGAAGTATGGACTCATCTCTAGCAGGACTATCAAGGAAGCAGATAATCTGATGCTGTCTACAGAGGCTAGTCAGATAATGGCTAACACTACAGACTGGGCTGAGTTACCCAAGCCCCTGAAGTACACGATAGACTACTATCCACCTGAACATATAGAGGAACTGTTCCTAGATTGCTTTAAGAGATATGGAGGTAAGGAATGAATTGGAGTAATCTTTCCACAGAAGAACGAGCAGAGTATATGAGACTACAGATGTCACCCAGTGGTAGCTATGACAGGAGTGGTTACTTACCTGACGACTGTGGTGAATGTGGGGCTTGTGGAACTCCAATACTAGGTTGTGGCTGGTGTCAGTCTTGTTATGCTCGGCATAAGCAATTATCAAATAAGCTCAAGGAGATAAGGACTAATGAAGAACTATGCAGGACACCCTAGGTTCAAGGAGCTCATAGAGGAAGAGCTCAAGCTCCACAATGCCAAGAACAAGGACTATGCTAGAGGGGGAGACCCTCTTGGAAACTTCCATCGAGTATCTCTTATGCTCAATCTCTATGGAGCAGATGAGATGACACCAGCACAAGTAGCTTTTATCTACATGATGAAACAGGTAGATGCTGCGGGAAGGATGCTGTTCCAGGGATATGAGGGAGAAACAGAAGGACTGAAGGGTAGGTTACAGGATGTATCCATATATTGTAAACTCACTACTATCCTGAAGGAAGAAGAGTTCAAGATATGATGGTAACTGAAGAGGAGGAGAAGTGGGATAAGATAGTTGGTCAGTTCAACCTAACTCTGAATGGTATCCTTGCTCCCTTGAGACTGTATGGACAGGGACATTATGTGGATTCAGCCAAGAAGGAAATAGAATCCCTAGCCATCCAATTACACCATAAATTGCTAGGATTAGATGAGCCCTTCCATGTCAATAATGACAGGCTTCATTACTAGAGGTCTATTGCTATTCGGACTCCTTTTAAGGGGTCTCAAAACAAGCTACAACAAGCCATATTATAGGAGGAAGATATGTTAATAGGAGATAATTGGAAGGTAGAATCAGATGAGCTCAATATCACTCTCTGTAAGAAGGGAATCAATAAGAAGACGGGGGAGGATTACTGGAGAGCCCACAGTTATTACTCTTCTATCTCTAATGCTCTGAAAGGTATCATTGATTTAGGGATTAGAGATACAGGACTGGAGGATTTAGAGACTGTCCTCCAGAAGATAGAAGAACTAAAGAATCTTATACCTAGCAATCTTTAGGAGAACTGCTCTGAACTACCCTTATAGCTGTAGTACTCCGACCTTACCCCTATGGAGACTAAGAACTCATTTATCTTAGCCTGTCCACTGGCTAGATATCTACCAGCTATATTGAGATACTCCCTACTGGTTACTGTATACCTATCAGCCTGAACAGCCCAGGCATTGACCTCACTGATTCTCTGAGTAGCCTCACTGATGAAGGCTGCAGATTGCTTGAGTCTCTGTCCTGCTTCCACCATAAAGGCATCTCCCATCTTTGTCCAGCCAGTAGCCTCTGCTATATAGCTCTTGATGTTCTCTAATCTGACAGTAGCCTCAGCGACAAGACTCTGGTATATCTGAATAGAAGTCCTTGCATACTCAGCGTGTTTCTCCGCTACTCTCTCAGCATCATTAATCTTAGTGATGTAGTCATCACCATACACAAGGTAGTCATGTGCAGAGGGTGGAGTACTAGCACTGGTCAGGTAGGTAGAGCTCTTGTCCAGGGCTGTAGCTATAGCAGTCCGTAGGTCAGCTGCATCATCGGTAATGTTTGCTAGTACATCCTTAGCACAATCAACTGTATCATTAGTCTCCAGATATAAGGCTACCTTGTCCAGAGCATCACTAGCATCCCCAGCAGTAGCCTTATCTCCTACGATACCAATTATCCTATCGAGAGCTACATTGATATCACCTAGTGGTACTGCCATAGCATCAGCTGCAGCATTGACCAGCTCTAATTCCGTCACCGATTGCTGAACATACTTCTCAGCCTTAAATATGAGTGCTTGTCCACAGCTCCCTATGATGATAGGGGTATCAAGATGCTCTGGGTAGTCTCCATCTACTCCAGTGTCAGAACCACCCGTAAGAGCTGTCTCAGTCATAGCAGTTACAACCCCTGTACCAACATTACCAGTAGCATTAGCTACAGATACCAAGACTACTGTATCCGCATCATTATCTATCAGAGTCTTTATACCCGCTGCTGTTGAAATGATAGCACCTGTAGCATAGCCAAGAGTTATAACAATGTCTGTTCCAGAAACTGCTACTGAAAGTGTGTGTGTAGTTCCAGGGTCGGTATACTTAATAGTAATCCCATTACCTACTACACCCCCAGTCCTAGCTGTAAATACAATATCATTATTAGCTCCAGTAAGTGCTGTTGTAAGTGAGGAAGCTATTGATGCGGTAGGAGTAGTCCAAGGCTTGAGATATTGGATTCGGAGATGTGCATCATCCCTCAAGGCTTCTGAGGATTTGATAAGGAGGAACTCTCCATAGATTTCATAAGTAGCAAGGGTAGGAGGACTCTCACCAGCTGGGTATTCCAACCTGTCTATCTTGATATAATTCTCTTCAGGAAGAAGGGTACTGATGTCTAGGAGTCTGTCATCCAGCTCATAGGATACAGTGTAATCAGTATCCGCTAACAGTGCTCCTATCTCCGTTACTACACCAGTCAGATAATTAATCTCAAAGTCTATGTCCTCAGTCTTACCTGTCATAGCAACAGACCCAGACTTGATTGGTTTATAAGCTAGTGTTCCAGTACTGGTTGCTATGGTGAGGGTCTCACCATCTATATCTCTATAGAGTACAGTCTCCACTACAGCTCTCTTAGGTATGAACCTGGATAACAAAGAGACTGACTTAGTAACACTCCTATCTATCTCCCCATCGGAGAAGACAACTGCAGCATCGGATAGTTCTATTCTTATCGCTGCCCTCATCTCTACTAAATTCATAATAGTTCCTCCTTCACAAGTATATTATAAAGTATCCCTTTACTCAATATCTACATCATCCTCACTAATAGGTTCATCAGACATACCAGCAAGATGTAGCTTGGCTTGTTTAACTTCTATGAGAAGCTCCGTAAGTTTAACTGTCTGTTCATTCAGCAGCTTCTCTATCATCTTTTCCATTCTCTCATATTCCTCCTTTAAGCTAGTAGCTATGAAGGTAGCTTGAGTCTGACCACTATCAAGGTCTACAAGTTCTCTTCCTTGAGGTCTACCTTGTCTCCTTGGATAGAACTCTACAGATTTTATCATATTATCCTCCTCCGAATCTACCACTTGGGACACATTTCCAGCTACCGTTAATGAATCTTGGGACTGAGCCTGAAGGACAGCTAGGCACTTTCTTAGGGTCGGTAAGTATTATACCAGTACCACCAGTAGGAGGTGGAGTCTCCCTAGCTTCATCAGTAGATACTACTGGTGGTTGCTCCCAAAGGTTAGGACCATACTGTAGCTGTTCATCAGTTCTAAGCAGACCACTAAGAGTAGTAGGTTCCTCTTGACCCATCTCAGGTTGAATGATTGGGAAGGTAGTAGGTTCTGGTTCTAGCCAAGTCCCTCCTGGTACTTTGGGAACAGCAAACGGAGCTACATCCTTGTAAGCATCATTCTTCCACCGATAGTACTCTAGGTCTTCAGCCTTTGATTGATAGATTGATGTGCTCCATTCTGCTCTTACATCCCCTAGCCCTATCTCAAGAGAGTAGACACCCCTGTTATACCTGTGTATTAGACTTGATATTCTTGTTCTATAGTCAGAAGGATAAATAGTAATAGGCAACAAAGCATTTTCATAATAGTCTATTGATGGAGTAGCAGATTTCTTTACTGCAGCAAACCCAGTAGATGGGATACCCACACTAACATTACCAACTTTCGGGAAGACTGCATACAGAGATATAATTTCATAATCATACGAGTTAGTGCTTATCTCTACTGCTGCAGACCAAGTATCAATTGCTGTACGCTTCACCCAGTAATGCTTAGTAGGTGTAGAGTACATAGCAAACACAGTGCCAGTAGCATCCCTTGATATAGTAGCCTGAGAAGTAGATACTCCTCGGGCTTGTTCTTGAGTCCAAGTCCCATCAGCATCCCTAACCGCACAGTAGAGTACCCTTCCACTTATATACTGATGCTTATATAATATGAATACTTCACCAGTAGTATTTACTACTATCCCATATGAGTCTTGGTCATAAGCACTCCCAGTTTGCCAAGCTGTAGCCCATTCAACTGCCCAAGCACCAACTCCATAGTCAGCATAAGATTTAGTTAGGTATCGCAAGTTCTCATTATTGGAAGAACCAGGAGAACCGTTACCTACTACCATCCACACTGCGTGAAGGTTTCCACTATCATCAACGGTTAAAGAAATGAGACCAGGATAAGAACCTGAATCTATACTTCCATAGATAGTCCAATTCACACCGAAGTCATTGCTATGAGCATATATCAAGTTTATAACAGCATCTATTGTACGTCTATATAGAACGTGGATTATATCATCTGCATCTATTATCATAGGGAAATTAGAACCTTGAACCGCACTGGTCAGTTCTTCTATTTCATGGACTACAGACCAGCCAGTCCCAGAGATATAGCTCCTATGAATTAACCACCAATCACTGCTTGCATCATAAAGAATATAAAGTATATGGAGATTTCCAGAAGAATCAACCGCTATCTGAGGACTCATATATCCCTGTCCACCAGAGATAACAAGAAAACTAGCCCAAGTAGTACCTTGGTCAGTAGACTTACTTATATGTATTGCATCGTGAGGAAAAGCACCTACAAGAAAGATTGCATATAAATCACCATTAGTGTTCATGCAGACAGCTCTTCCAAGGTTTGCTAAGCCGCCGTCTATAGTTTCTATTACATTATCACTAGCCATTAAGTACCCCTCAAGTCATAGATAGATACTCTATCATACATCTCTACTCTACAGTCATGAAAGGGAAGCACTAGCTTTCCTGACTTAGTTTCAGCACGATACCTAGAAAGGATAGCTTCAGCCCTGTTATCAGCATCTGTTTGATTATCAATAAAGGGAGCTATATTGTACTCTGTAACTTTCCCATAATCAGCTATAGATTCATCATCTTGATATGTACCTGTAATAATAGGATGTTCTGGTGTATTCCAATCTCCTGTTAGGAGGTCTTGATTGCAAAAGACTGCTATAAAATTAGGTACTAAGAGATTCTTCTTCTCTCTATACTCTCTGAACTGAGGAGAGATGTTGCTATAATAAGTTTCATCTATGTCATCATCCTCTTGAGGGAAGACTATCTCAAAGGCAGAGCCTTCCACCTGTCTTATATAACTCTTAGTCATACAGATTAACCTCCAGACAATATGCCTTATAGTTTCATAGGACAGGGGATTAACTGTAAAGATAGGGTTAAAGCTATCTATAATGCCATCACTGGTAGCAAGAGCATTGAGAGTGAAGCCTCCCTCAATTAGAGCTGCTTCTATTATTTCAAATACAGTATTAACTGTAGTGAAGGGTTGATTGAAGTATGGGGGGTCTCCTGATGGTATGACATTATATTCCTCCAGCCTTGCCCATCCACCCTCACAATTTAAGATGCATACTAAGTCTCCTTCCATAGAAACAAGCTCTTGAGATTTTACCCACAAGGTAGGAGTACCATCAGAGCCATTAGCATCACCACAATATCTATTACCAGAGCTAGTGACATACCCATAGCCTATAGAGAAGGACTTACCCCGTAGGTCTATATCATTGAAGTGTCGGTCTGAGTTAGCAAGTACAATTTCTGCACTGTCTAGGTATGGCTCTTCTCTGTGTTCTAGTGCTAGTAACCTTGAAGAGTAGTCTGTACTATTTATATTCAGGTGTATGTACGGGTCATGAAGAGTACCTGAATGTTGAGCAGTAAGTAAGTCAGCATGAATAGTTCTCATCTCTTACTCCTTTAATGGAACTCCAACAGTCTTATAACAAGACTGATAGATATACCAGTTGCAGCTCCAACACCTATAAGAACACCCCAAGTTTTGCCTATCCTTCGTTCATTCTTCCTGATTCTGTCATTCTGTGTCTTAACTTGGATAACCAGTTCCTTGACACTTCCAAGAAGACCCTGCTCTGCTGTATCTTTAAGACCATAGACACCTTGATGGAGTTCCTGTAGAAGTTCTTTCTGTGTCTTCTCTTTCATATCTTATCTCCTTATGCGAATAGGTGTGCCTGAGAATTATAGAGTGCTGTTACCTCTGTGGAAGTTAATGCGTAGTTGTAGCATCCTGTCCCAGATCTTGATATGTTCCACCAATATCTAAAGCAGCTTGAAGCTCTAGAGCTGCGGAGTCTATAGTTGGAACTACTACCTGAAGGTAGGTGAAGTTAGCACCAAGGTCTACTGCAGGACTGGTTGTACCAGACTTAGCTATGGTAACAGCCATTACCTCTCCTACTTTGGGGAACTGTAGAGCAACACCCTTACCATCTAGCATCTTCTCGGTATGTTCCAAGTGACTTACAGCAACTTCTCTGTCTAGTCTACTCCCTATTGGTAATCCAATATCTATATCTCTAGCCATTACTTTCCTCCTGTATTCTTTCTGGACATCTCGTGACACATAGCTACAGCCTGTTCTTGGTCTTTACCAGCTCGTATCTCTGTAGCTATACAGTCAGATATAGCAGCTTTGGTCTGTGCATCACTACTGCTAACTGTTAATTTATCTACCTCAGTAGGCATTGTTCCTACCTCCTATTGCCACCCTTTCCAGTGCTCTTTGTAGGAGAACATCCACCTCTGCCCTGATTAGCTCTTACTCCTCCACCTGAACCATCACGTTTCGGTACTCCTTTTGCCATTACTTTCCTCCTTAAATATTTAGGGGAAAGGACAGAATGTTTTTCCATCCTCTCCCCTATATTCTGTCAGGGCTGTTTACCCTGAATCATTAGTCAGGAATAGGAACCCATGAAGAGGGTATGTGAGCAAAGACTATCGAGCCCATACCAGTAACAGCCTCTGTTCCACCAGCATAGAATAAGAGGGAACAAGGGCCAGCCAGGAATGTCGGGAAAGCGAACTCATGGTCAACATGGAAGTGGTTGACTACCAGTGGGTCAGTACCAAGACATTCGTAGGTTGCGAAGTACAGAAGGTCGCTATGTACTGGGTCGCTAATCTCTACAGTAGTATCACATACAGCCCTTCCTGAGAAGGCTTCTCCACCATCGAGTAGGTTGTCAGGAGTTTCCACTGTCCCCGTAGCTGCAGCTATCTCTGCACCAGACACAGCCGTTGCCCTATCCGCTGTCATGAGGATATCCACATAGTCATTCTCAGCATCAGTATCACTAATGCCTGAGTAGTTAAGACTCATGGGGATAAGGAATCCTGAATCAACAGCAATAAGACCCATTGGCATATCGAGGTCAGTAGTAGTTCCAACACCTATGAGGGCATGAGCAGCACTACCAGTAATCGTACCCATAGACATCCTATAGACACGACCCGCTAGAATCAGCCTCATCTTCCAATCAGCGGTGAACAGCTGTCCTATATTTGATAGTCGGGGATACTCCATGCTCCCTTCAGTCAGAACATCGGGGGAAACTTGGTCAACTTTGGCTTTCACATCAGCAATCATATTAGGTTTTCCTCCTTTAATTTTAATTTACTTTAGCTTGACGGGAACCAAGAAGCGGGAACATGGGCGAAGCAAAGGGAGAACATCCCATGAGCCTGTACTGTTCCACCATAGTAGAGTAGAAGGGTACAGGGGCCTTTGATAAAGTTCGGATACTCAAAGGTCTTCTCTGCCACAAAGCTCACAGGGCCGAGGTTGTTAGCACCAACGGAACTCCACATATCATGATATAACAGGTCGCTGTGAACAGGGTCGGTGCAAGGGGTGGTTGCAAAGACACTTCCTGCTCTACCCTGAAACAATGGAGCACCATCTAACAGGTTATCGGGAGTCTCAGCGGTAGCAACAGCAAACTCACTCCCAGGTATTGCAGTAGCTCTGTCTGCTGTCAGGAAACATGAGACATAATCACCAATGGCATCGGTGTCACTTGTCATGCTACCCTGTAGACTTAGGGGAATAAGATACCCCGCATCAACTGCTACTGCACCACAGGGAAGGTCTAGGTCAACGGCAGTAGCTACACCAACAGCGGTGAAAGAATCACCACCTGATATAGTTCCTATGCTCATCCTATAGGCTCGACCTGCCATAATGAGTTTCTCTCTCCAACCAGCCGTGAAGAGTTGCCCCATATTAGAAAGCCGAGGGTATTTCATATTTCCCTCAGTCAATACTTCAGGGGATACTTGGTCAACTTCAGCTTGCATATTGATTATCATCTTGCCTCCTTTAATTTCTTGACTAAATAAATAGTCAGACTCTCGAACTTAATCGCCAATCAACAACTATTTCATATAAGCATTACCTCCGAATAAATCCTCCACCATTAGCACTCTTCCTCCACACTCAGGTCATCTACCAGGGTATCATAGACATACTGGAGGTCATACCCCGATACAAGCTCCTCATCCAGCAAGTCTCTCTCTACGAGGGTCTGGACAAGAAGCATCACTACCTGAGCAAGAGTAGTCAGTAGTGTCATGCTAGTTATATTCAGGTCTGGAACATCCTCAGCCCTCACGACTGGGGCTATAGCGTGTCTAGTCTTTCTCCCACCATCATCGGTAGTTACGATAAACCCAGGTTCATATTCAATCTTTACTATTGTAGACTCTGGCATAACTACCTCCTTAAAGGATATTGAGCGGATATGGACTTATCAGTATCTGGAGTAGACCGAAGCTACCACTACCACCAGACTTAGTGGGGGTAATAACAGCTCTGACATACCTCTTGTCCGTAACAAACCTTCGGATAACTATCAGACCAGCGGTACATTCACTAGCGAGTATCCTCCCTAGAGTAGCTGCAGCCACATCAAACTTAACTACCTCCTGAAGATTCAGGGCAACATTCGCAAAGGCTACTTCATCCGAGGCTTGGATAGTAGCTGTCAGGTAGTCAGCAGCACTGGTAAGTTTGGGGATTATGAGTACGGCAGCCAATCCCTTGAAGCCAGTCTCCTTAATGTCTATCACAGCAGCTCCAGTAGCATCAAGCTTAGTAGTAGAAGTAGCTGCTACAAAACCAGCTGCAGCGTCCGAGTCTATGTCTACTGTTCCATCAATCAGGACTAAATTAGCATCAAAAGCCATCTTACTTCCTCCTTTACCTTATTATGCAGCAGTGGCATCAGCCCTAATTCCAAAGAGCCTGCCAATACTTCTAGGATTAACAGTTGCCAAGCCAAGGTTCCAGTCAACACGAGTCCGATATACGGGCTTGGACTCTAGTTCACCGATATCTCTTACTTCCAGGGGATACTGTTGGATTCCCCAAGTCATGTCACCAACACCGAAGGAGACAGCGTAGATGGAGGTCTCGTAGGAACCATCACCATCCTTCTCTATGTTAGTTATAATCTCTGTGGTTTGGTCGGCCTTCACACCGATGTCAACAAGCCTAGCACCACCATAGACATCAATTACCCTATCAAACATATCTTTGGTTTGGTCTAGGAGTTTCTCCCTGCGGAGCAAGGAACGGACAGCCAAGAGCATCTTCTTGTTCATAAACAGGAAGTCGGGGTTATGTCCTTGAATGGCATACATCAGGGCATCTAGCTTATCGAGGAAGGCGAAGCGAGCCGCTGAGTCTCTGAGTATCCCATAGTCTGTGGTATCTGCTAGGTCAACCAACTGGTCTGTATAACCAGCAGTACTGACATCATCAACCCTCTTCTTCAGACCCTTATATTCCTCTGGGTCTGATATGGGGTCGCCATTGATGAGGTTGTCATTGAAATCATAAGCTACAGCCTTGAGCTTCAGCGTTTGCTGGATAGCTCTTGCATCAGCTATGGTGTTCTTGGCTCTAGCAATAGCGATATCAGTGTCTATATCTCCACCGAATAGGGAGATACTCTCTACCGCTTGCTCGAAGTGACCGATAGATTCCGAATACCCTTCATTAACCTTACGGAAGCCAACACTGGGCAAGTCTTTAATCTTGACCACAGTAGTCGCAAGCTGTCCAATGGTTTCCCAAGGGACAATCTCTAGACAGTTGGACTCCATTATTAAGGTATCAATGACTGACTTACGAAGAGTATCAGTCTCAATTTTACTTAATTCTGCCAGTGTCCAAGCCATGAGCTATTTCCTCCTTATTTACTTTGTATACGCCTTGACAGCTAAATCCATTGGAGAACCTCTAAGGTCTCCGCTGCCTCCACCACCACCTAGGTCTGCACTTGGCTTGCTATGTCCCAGTGCCATTATCGCTGCATCCAGCTCCTTCCCAGACATATCTTTTACTTTCTCTTCAGGGATACCTCGCTTAGTTAATGTACCCCTCTTCTCTGTTAGGGACTGGTTCTTGATGTTAGTGAGTTCTTCCTCGGTAGTCTGGAGCTTTCCTTTAATCTCGTCTAGCTCCGTCTTAGTCTTGGTGAACTCCTCCGCACTGGTAGCTCCTTTTAACTTCTCTTCAAGGCTTGTAACCTTCTGTCTCTCGGTCTCAGTATTATGTTTCTCAGCGTCCACCTTCTTGCCAAGGCTCTCTTTGATTCCAACATACTTACTCCAAGGAACAGTCTCTGGGTACTTTCCATCCTTATCAGGTTGGATTTCCTCCACATCGTTCTTTACGCCTTCATCAGACATTAGTGCTTATCCTCCTCTTATTATACTGGGGAACAGTATATCATAATGGAGATATCCTGTCAACCCCTTACTATTCTGGTATAAGTTTAAGTTCCTCTGGTACTTCGGGGAGTTGGGAAGGGTGCATATAAGGGGTCTCCATAACACCATAATACTCAAAGAGTCCCTGTACAATATCCTTTGCTTCCTCACTCCTAACAGTGCTAGTCTCGTACCAGAAGAATAGAACAGCATCTACTGCTGGAGTAGTCTTCCTATAATCAATTCTATCACCACCAGGGAGATTGTCATACTCTTTTAGTAATCTATTTGAGTAGACACGGAACTGAGCAAGAGGAGGGAAGGGTGAACCTTCTGCTGTTATGATATATTCAGGAAGACCAGTCCATTCCATACTCTCTTCCTCTATCAAGGTCTCCTGCTTCTTCTCCCAATCTACCAACATATTGTCCACAGCACGACCATAATGGGGAAGCATATAGTATTTACCATCTACTTCCTCCCCTAATTGCTCTTCAACCTCATTTATATCTTTCAAGTAGCTGTCTGTTGTAGGCTCTACCCCATCCATTCTGTCCCTATATTCCCTACCACCCTCAGTCAGATATGTCCCCATAGTAATAGCTCTTAACCATTCTACAGGGTCATCATCTATCTCATAGAGGGTATCTCCTGCTACATTCTTAACATCCCCATCTATCACAGCGATAATACCACCCATCACCCTGTTAATCTGGATACCACCAGGAGTATGGTACTTAACAAACCAAGAGACTAAGGGTTTCCAATCCTCATAAGTATAGTAGACCTTACTAGCATTTACAAACTCACTAACATATCTTATAGGGAAGGGGTAATTCCAAGATTTATTAGGCTCAATACCCGACATCATTAAAGATGTAAAGGGAATGAAAGAAGAAGGTTGCCAAGGTTTCCTATTTATACAGATATCTCCAACCGTATTAAATGCCCACAAAGCAGCAAAGAAAGCAAGGAACTTTTTTAGCCTAACACTCTTCATCTCCCTGCCATCTTTAGTATCTGCCCCTGCTGTACGCCAAGCCCCTGATTTAAGGTACTTGAAAGCTGATATCTCCCCTATTGAATTGAAAGCTTCAAAGGCAAAGGTCTGGAAGGGTAGGATAGCTCCTACTTCCGAAGACCTAAGAGTACCAGGAACACCAGCAATATCATATCTAGACTGAGACTTAGCACCAGCTTCCGAACCATAGTCAAGGGCTTCTCTTTCGGAATATCCCATATCCTTTGCTTTTAGGTAGCCTGCACAGCAAGACATCCCAGTTACATTCTTCTCAATAAGCCTTGTTAGGAGATTAGCATGGTGAGTAACTGTGTCTAGCTTAGACCTAGTTAGGGAATGTTCCTTTTGGACAAGAGCTCCTAAGTCCTGATAGATTAGGGAACCTTCTAGTCTCTGCTTGATTATATAGGAGAACATCTTGCCTACGGCATCTTGGGAATCTTTATTCCATAAGAACTGTGTACCTTTAATTGTATATCCTAACCCTTGCTGTAGAACAGTCAAAGATATAGAAGAGGTCTGAACAAAGAGGTTCCATGTCCAGTTCAAGGGGAACACAGCTCTTGTAAGATTCCTTCTCATTGTTAGTAAAGTGTTCCTTACAAAAGGAGGAAGAATCTTTCTAGCTGCTTTACTTACAGCTCCTGGAGTACCAGCATAAGCTTCTACTGCCCAGTCAGCTACCCAATCAGCTGCTGCAGGAACCTTCTCCCTCATAGCAGCCATATGAGCTTTAGTATTCTGGATTATGGGGGTAAAGAACATATCATTGGTCATTACATCAAAGTAATCCAGCATTAACTTCCTTGGGTCTCTTATCTTATCATAATGAGCCAGACCTCCTTCCCTCGCTAGAGCTCTGTAGTTAGGAGGTTCCGAAGCCCTTATATAATCGGGTATAAAACCTGACTGCTTAAAGGTTTCTGGTTTCATTCTTAAACCAAACAACTTACCCCAGACATTAGCCTTGTATATCCAAGGGAGATAATTATCAAGATGTTCTATGGGTTCTTTATTTAGTTTAACCCTGACTACATTTGTCTCGGCTCGTACCGCTTCATAGAGGATACGGACTTCCTGGGCATAGCTTACTATATTCTCTTGAACATCTATAGGGTAATTACCAACAAGTTCCTGTACCTCTGGTCTAGCTAGAATCTCCTCCGTAGATTTAATAGTATCACCGAAGTCCTTTATAGTCTCTATAGCTTTACAACAGAGCTCCTTTCCCTCTTCAGACCTAAAATGATAGGAGTTCATATGATACCTGTGCTCTGCTCCTATGTACCAGGAGGTGTAATGCTCTAACTTATTTAATTTAGCTTTGTGAAGATGCTCGGCAGGAGATAGAACTTTTGTCCTCAACATACCACCAAATCTACCATTATCTATAAAGGCAAAGGCTCTGTAAGTATCCATCCTCATTAAGTTCTGATAGGAAGCATCATAAAACTCAGCATCCTTAAAGGCTTGAGATACATTCTCCGTAAAGTCTGGGGGTAGAGCCTCCGCATAGTCATGGACATCTCCTGAATAGATAGCTTTAACTGCTGCTACATCAAGGGGATTAGAAGTATCAGCCTCCAAGAGATAATCTTCTAAGCTCTGTGGTACTCCTTCTGGTTCCCTACCAGCTATCTCATTTGCATCTATAACACCTTCAGGATAGCTCTCCATAGTCTCAGCTTGTTGAGTTGCTTTAGCCTCGTCAATAGGTAGGGATTTATTGAGTTCTATGGCATCTGCTCCTGAGCTAGAAATTATACCTTCAGGTACTACAGGAGTAACTACCTCCGATACTCCCAGACTATCTAGTACCTTAATTACCTTAGACCACGCTTCCTCTCTTGCTCCTTTATAATCCCCAATGTTCTTATAATCAGACCTTACTACCAGACCATAATCAACAAGTGCATCATATGCAGCTTCAACATCTTCCCCACCTTTCTCTAGCTTCTCTAAATCCTTCCTAAGTGAAAGAGCATTTTGTTTCCTAGCCTTCCATTTAGAGGCTAAACTCTCAGAGACTCCTTCCTCTTGGAAAACAGACTCCTCTACTAACTTTGCCTGCTTAGTAATAAGGCTCTTTTCTTCCGCAGTCAAGCTAGTCCAAGCCTTTGAACCAACACCACCCTCCAGACCTACAGCCTTAGCTGTAGCTACCCTAGCTGGAATACTCATACCATTCCACATTTCTTCTAGGATAAGTTTGGGGGGTTGCTCTATAGGGAGAGTCCCCATCTTCTCTTTAGCAGTATCCACCTGTCCCTGTAAAGCAGCTCTCTCTTTCCCCAGAGCTACTTGTTGTTCAGTAAGCTTATCTATCCTAGACTTCAATCCTGAAACTGTTTCCTTCAGCTCATCTATAAACAGGATATCTTTTGAAGCTTCCATCTTCTGTACCCTAGCATCAGAAACATTATAGGAATGTTGGTAAACAGCCAGCTCATCCTTGATTCTGCCTAACTTAGCATCTATTGTCTTAACTTCTTCCATTACTTCAGGAGAGATAGAACCACTCTGAACTACTGGTTCCCTATTACCTAGGGATATTGACCAAGCTTCTTCCGGGCTGAAGTCTGCTATCATCTTCCCAGTATAACCTAGCTCGCTAAGTTGCTCTACTAAACTGTTAGGCTTCCCAAGGACAATCCCTTCTGGGACAAGGTTGGAAATAAAGGTAGCTGTTATTGCAGCTGATGGGATATTCTTCTCAGTAGCTTGTTTCACTATATTAGATATAATAGTCTGAGTACTGGAAGAAGCCCCTGTACTTGAGGAGGTAGCATTTGCCAGCATGGGGATAATACTCATAGCTTCTTCCGAAGCTGCTCCTTTAGAAGACATATCCTTTAACCAAGAAAGGATACCTGTCTTGAACTCAATATTAGTATTTATCTGATTCTGGAAAGCTTGTCGAGCTGCTTGCTCATAGACATCTGCTGGTTGCCCAGCGGGAGGTTTAGTGTGATAGAGCTTCCATATCCTGAACATATCATTGTACTCAGGAGTACCCGCCTTGAATATGTGGGAAGGAAAGGACTTAGACCACATAGCTTGGAAATACTTATTAGAAGCTGTTGAAGCAATTTTAGCTATAGGAACTCCAAAGGCATAATAGAAAGCTTTTCCAGCTAACCATTCATACCCTGCTACGGGGGCTAAAGCTACCCTAGTTGCTTGTGCTCCAGTCCCTAACATCCCTCCTCTAGCTGTTAGGGGAGCTAGACTTGCTCTTGCCGATGTAGCTGAGAGACCTACAGCACCCATCGTTGCGTAAAGAGGAAGCTCATATAAGAGCTGTTGCCACCAAGGTAACTCCATATATTTCTGGTAGATATCTCCACCCATTCCATACTCAGACATTTTAGAAGAAGTCAAGAATGGTTCTAAAACTTTCTTCTCTTCTTCGGATAGATTCTCTGGGTCAAGGAACTGTTGTACTATATGCCCATAAAGACCAGAACTAAGGGTCTTATCAAGCCAAGCAGAAAGTTCTGGTGTCATCTCTCCTTCCTTGAAAACTTCAGGTAAGGACAGTATAGCTTCTGGCATAGCTTTGAAGGATTCAACGGTCTCCTGCATCTTCATACCAAAGAAAGAAAAGGGGAATCTTGTATACTCCAGACCTTTCAAAGTATATGCAAGAGCAGTCTCATACCATTCAGGGTCTTTGGGAGTAAAGTCCCCATCCTCACTTATACTCCCTATAAGAGTTTTACCCTCCCAAACAGTACTATCGGAGAACTTATAAATGAGCTCTACCTCTTTACCATCCTCCCTTATAGCTATGAAAGGTACTTGGTCAACTGCTTCAAGTTGCTCTCCTTCAGGGAGTGGAGCAAACTCTTTTGTATCCGCATTATAAGTACCCACCTTCTCCAATCCTAGCTCACTCTCAGAAAAGACATCCCCATTAGGAAAGATTCTCACCTTACCAGAAGCTATAACTTTCCCACTCTCATCCTTTGTCTCTAAGAAATCTGGTATCCCCTTTTCTTCAAGCTCCTTTGCATA
>Ga0307928_10000446_pt1 | contig 31347 bp, 47 predicted proteins | sample AceLakmetagen232_FD_201815 | JGI IMG/M metagenome (GOLD analysis project Ga0307928, IMG submission 201815) | Saline water microbial communities from Ace Lake, Antarctica - #232 | ecosystem: Environmental > Aquatic > Non-marine Saline and Alkaline > Saline | place: Antarctica: Ace Lake... | reverse complement strand
ACGAGAAGCTTCTGCGCCCGTCTCTTCTTGCTGAATACGAGCTTGTTCTTCTAATAACGCCGCTTGATCATCCGCGGCACTTTTTTCTGCTATGCCTCCGTATATCGACGCTCCCGCGGAGAGAATAATAAATGTGGATAAAGCAATAACGGCAAGGCTCATAAGACACCTCCTGTAATAGATAACATCGAATATGTTCGACCAAATTTATCATAATGTTTTAAAGAACCTTCTTTTTCAAAACCAAAAAACTTTGCAAATCTTAAAAAAGTGGCTCCTTCTAAACAAGTCATTTGAATACGATTAAACATTTTCGTAACTACATCAAGATCTTGTTTAACTGCTTGACAAATAGATTTCTTTTTTTCACACCATCCTTTAGTACCAAAGAAAAACACCTCTGCAACCCCCATTCGAATTTTGTAAAGCCCGAAGATTGCATATAATTTATCTCCAAACCAAAGAGACCGAGAAACTCCTCTGTGTTCTAATTCTAAAAGAGCTCTAGGAATACTTTCTTCCGGCATCCACATTTCAAGTCCAGCCTCTTCCTCAAGATTTAATTTAAAATAATCTTCTGCAACAAAATTTTCTAATCTCACTTTTCCCCCGCGTCTAATGTTAAGTTGGCTGCGTTAACAGTACAAGGATAAGGTTGATCCTGTAAAATAATCAACTCTTTTCTCTCTTCCCATTTGTCTTCATAGAAATTTGATTTTACTCCGGTAAAAGGAAGAGGGGGTCGATCCGTTGCTTGACCCGACACCGAAGAAGTAATTTGATCTAACTCATATAAATTGGTCCCGTATTTAGATCCAATACTGTGAGAAAATATTAAATCTACATCAGAAACATTTTTTTGACTTGTTAGAATATTTTCTTCGTCGGACCCTAATACTAGGTCCATAGAAACAAAAATACCAATATAATTATATCCTAGATGAACAATGCCCGCTTGTCTGTTTAACGTTATAGTCCCATTGCTAACTGTTACATCTGGATGGGTACGCCCGTCTGTAATAACTTGAATAGTCTCCCCTTCTAAATGATGAAGTCCTGTTATGGTATCGGCTGTTAAATACCAATCTCCCGCAGCAATAGCATCCGTATTATCAAAATCACTTTCAACCGTACATACAACAACAGTAGGGCTCGTATATGCAGTAATTAATGCGACGCCTCCCCCTACACGATCTTGGTATTTTTTAAAAATCTTTTTACCAACGTCCCCGGCGACAAAGGATCCCCCTCCGGACATAGTAAAATTAATCCCTGTACCCGTCGTAGCTGAAGGGGTCATTGTAGGATCTGAAGTAATAACAGATCCATCAAAAGTTAAAAAGCTATCAAGATAAGTTAAATCTTTCTGCGCTTCGTATACCTCATTTTCATAGGCTGCGGTATCTGCATCTTCATCATCAGTATAATAATCTGTTTTAGATACCCCCTCAAATGGTTCTGTAAAATATTCTAAATAACATACAGCGGTACCATTAATAGTTCGTTCAACGACAATCCACACCCTGTCATACCCGTCTTCTAAAGGTTCGATAGCAACACTCGTTATATTTACATCAGCGCCCCCGATTTTATGTTGATGCCAACCAGAAACATCCTCTTTTGATTTTAATGTTATTCCGACAAGCACTCCATCATTCCTAACCATCCATAAAATATCAGATCGTCCGCGCTGAAATGCAATTTGTTTAATTCCCGAGACTGTTAAATGAGACGATACAAATGCTCTATTAACTGATTTATAAGAATCTGCTAATAATTCATATTCAAAACTACGAATGATCCGCCCGCCTTTTTGAACATAATAAAGCGTGTTACCATTTGCTACCGGTCTAACTGCCTGAGCCCCGTAAGGGTCAAGAGGACGTTTTCGAATATTAGTCGGGGTAATAGCATCATTAGTACCCCCTCCATCAATTCCAATAATACCTCCGGTTGTCCCGACGGATATAAAATCTGGAAGTCCTACAATCCAATTTATATAAACAACATCCCCTTGATCTGAAGTAATAGGAAATACGATAGCGTGATCTGCATCAGCCCCGGTCGTATAATCATCATAGCGAGACGCTCCCGCGTCCGTCGGAGATCGACTTAACCACATAGAATCGGGATTATTATGGGTACTTGAGAAAACAGATCGGCCTTGATAAAAACCAACACCACCGGGATAATCATTCGCCCCACCGAAAGGATCCGCAGTACGGACATATACAGCAAAGGTCCATGACGTCGCGCTTACACGTGTTAATTTATATGGCGGAAAAGTACGCTGCGCGGTATACATAACATTACCTTGTTGTGCAAGTTCAAATTCAAATAATTCAGTATCAGTATAGGGTGAAGTTAATTCATACACTATAGTAGAAGTCCCATCAGAAACGTACGCAGTAAATCCAGTACCATCTACATCATCATCAAAAAGATCAGTCAGTTCATAATCATTGGCCCCGGCGTTAGCAACACGAAAATATCGACCATTAAGTTCTGTCATACCGACGACACCTTCAATATAGATCTCGTGGCCGTTAGAATAAGGGTGTCCCACGTCGGTAACAACAACAGGACTTGCTTGAGTAGCTCCTGTAATAACAGTTGCAGTAGGATCAAGAGTTAAAGCCGCGTCTTCATGGATTCTAATTTTAGCATTAGTAAATTCTAAAATATATACTTGTTCGTCGTTGTACCGAAAACGTTCTATTCGAGCTTCATAATTATGACGAGAATTATGACTAAACATCGTACCGCCGCGGTATACCATAGGTCCTTGTTGTCGAGCAATAAAATTCTGCATCCGTTTCCCGGAACCAAAATATAATTCGGAATCTGTTCGACCATAAAGATCAGAAGAAACCTCACCACCTGAAAATTTTGTTAATAGCTGTTGCATAATTAATAAACGAAATCAAACTCATAGTCGCCGGCTACTTGTTGTAGGGTTGATGGAAATAGACCGGAACTCACAAGTTTACTATTTTCATATCGAGTTGGTGGCCTTTCTTGTCCGTTAAAAGCAAGAGCTTCTTTTTCTGTCGCTATAATAAAATCTTTAATTTCTTTAATAACCGAAGGTTTCGCTGTAATCTTATGAGCTATCACCAAAGCTAATCGCGCAACTAATAATAGAGTAAAGAGAGGAGGAAAGTCAGTTACAGTTTCATTATCATAAAGAAACCATACATCGAGAGAAGATCCTTCATTATTATTAATCAAAATAATTCCCGCCTCAATACGATAATCGTATTTAGATAGAGAATGTTTAGGACTTATGATAGCTGTTAGTTTAAGATAATCATTTGGAAATGAATAATAATCTGCATAGATAGATACAGAAGGTGTTCCTCCACGAGAAACCGCTTCAGATTTTGTAGCAAAATTCCAATTTCGAGATTGAATGAGCCCAGCGCGAACAACATCATACCAACGAGCACAAAGACTTTCTACATCCGTCGTAGGGGTATCAATATCCGCAATCGGTTTTTCTTTTAATAAGTCTAAGGCGAGATTGCATACCCCGACTTTACTCGTTGGTAGTGACATACCGACCTCCTTGGTAAATAAAAAAGCGCACGCAAGCGTCTAAAACTATACGTGCGCTTTTTTAAACGAAATTTAAGATTAAAACTACGTTAACGACCTAAAGTCGTCAAGACGACTGTAATCGTTCCGGCAGCAGAAACCTCAGAATTAAGTGTCAACGCCACCCAATAAGAATCATTGGGGATATGCCCTATAACATCTGTGGTCGCAACATCATTAGCAATATCATAAAAAGACTTCACGCCTCTCTCTTCTACCCCTAACGCAGCTAAACCATCAGTTTTTGAAGAATACGCGACCCCGGCATTAATATCAGTACCATCCATTAATGCATCTGCGTCAACTACTGTACCATCCTCTCTATATAAGCCAAGGTCAATATCAGTAGCACCAGCAATAGCATCATTGATGATCCAACACTCTAAAGGAATTTCATGGGCGCCTACACGAAACAGGGCCTTGACATCCCCCGCGGCATCAGCCGCTTCGGTTTCAAACGTAATACTTCTAACAGTAGGACCGACCCCGCTTGACTTGTGAGCGTCCGTCGCCACTCCCGCTAATACATTTGCATCAACTTTATCAAAACTCATAACAAGCTCCTCTATTTTTTTTTAAAAAAACGGGTTAATCGGTCGTAGTAATTCTCTGAATTAAAACACCTTCGGTACGAACTGCTCCGAGTGTCCAATTCACCTGAACTTGTTTAGTTTGTACTAAGTCCGTTCTTTCTTGGACTTTAATCTCAAACTGTTTAGGCATTGCATAACAAAGGCCACGAGAGCTCATTGCTAGACAAGACCGTACTCCGGCAGAGACAGAAAGAATAGGATTAGTAGCATTGGCCGCAAATTTAATTAAACGCATCCCGACAACTTCAGTCATACTACCCTTCTCGATTGCGTATTGACGAACAAAATCACCACTCGTTAATTCAGTTTCCTGCATTAACGCCGTATGTTCGTCACCCGAGATACAGAAAACAAAATCTTCGAGCATATCGTTGCCAACATCCTCGTCGATAAAATTCTGTACTGTTGATAAAAGATTTGCGTAAGTAATACCGCCCGTGGCCGTAACTGTGGCCCCACCGTCACTAGCAAAAGTAACTGTGGTTTCAAAATCCTCACCAGTAAGAACATCAGCTAACGCCGCTTCTATACCGATACGATCATGAACCCGTGCCATAGCCATAGCACACGCTTTTTGGTATTCACGCTCTTGATCCAAAAGAACTTTTGACACATCGTCTTCGTCGATAGGGATGGTAAGAGAAAAACGTCGTCTTCCGATTTTTCGTCTTGTGATCTTCAAATCACTAAAATTTACTTTGTTGAAACGTCCGCTTAACTCTTGCGCTTCGATAGAACCGACGCCATCATAGGCATACGCTTTACCACGCATTTGTTTTACGGGGAATATCCCGGCAAAGCGAGCTCTCATTTGCTGCGCTTCAACGTGAACCATATCCGAGAATTGGATAATTTGTGCAACTTCAATTTGAGCAGACATATTACACTCCCGTGTTTGTTAGAAAAGGGTTAATGAAAAATTTTGATCCTCGGTACGCTCCCCGTTACCGGACGTGTCGCCTGTAAGGTAGGCTTTACCAACGGACGATTTTACTCGCTCCCCATTACCTCTATTTTACTAGAATACCATAACATTTGTCAAGAACTTTTTTATTTTTTTGTTGCGCTCGCACCTTTTTGTATTTCGGCTATTTGAGAGTATAGGTCTTTAACTTTTTGTTGTGCTACATCATATCCCGGATCACGAAAATCTTTATACGCGGGAGTTTTCATAAGTTGCATAGCTTCTTCTCGTAAAGCGACGGGATCTCCGGTTGCTGGTCTATTACTCGGTCCTATACCATCTTCGCTAATATACTTCTTGTGAACCGCATTAAGAGTTGTAGTTAACAATAACAAGGAACGGTTATCAAGGTTCTCAAGCTCAGGTTTAAGATCATCTGGAATATTCTCTCTCATAAGATTCTTAGCTATACCCAATGCCGTTTCTCGACTATCTTTGTATATTTCAGAAATCTTAGTATCAAACTCTGTGTCTTTAGCCTCTTCAGTCGCTTTAATATCTCCCGCTATTTTATCATACCCTTCTGTGATCTTATTAACTTGGTGTTGGCTAACTCCCGCATCATGAAATACTTGCTTCATGCCTGTTTGAAAACCTTCATCCCGACCGTTTGCCTTAGAAAACTCAGTTTCCGGAAAGGCATATTCACTCATGTCTTTGGGGCGTAAGGAGTTATAAAAAGCAGTAATCTGTTCCGGGGTAGCCTCTGCTCCCGGGACCCCAACATCCGGCCTTTGACCTAACTTTGATTGAAGATTAACGTGTTGGTCAATAAGCTTTTCAAACGTGATATCCTTAAAATATTCCTTATTTCTGTGTTCCGGGGGTAATGCGGTAGCCATATCAAGCTCAGGAGCTTTATATGCTGGTGGGTCTCCTCCCGGGGGAGTATTGTTAACATCAATTTTAACCTCTGGTGGATCTCCGGCTGGTGGATCTCCGGCTGGTGGATCACCAACAAGGCCACGATTGTTAAAAGGGAATTTAGCCCACTCATTGTTCCAAAACTTTTTCATTGTGTCTCTCCTCTTTTGTTTTAGTTTTCTATTTTTCTTCTTATTCCATGGGGAATGTAACGTCTAATGTCTAAATATAGCCTTCTTCGCGCTTCGTTAAATAGAGTGCCATAAACATTAATCTCATGCGAGCGTGGATCCCCCACAATCGTACTCGTATGAAAGTTACACTGACGTAACAAGTACCGAAATAGCTCTTGCCCTTCTGCGGTTTGAGCTACTTCGGTAATTGCCTTTTGTATTCTATTAGGTACCTCTTTAGCCTCTTGGTCTCCCACTGATAGCTCCTTGTGTCATACTCTGAGCCTGAGCCCCCTTCATTGCTACATCAGCCCCAATCTGTGCCATCTGTACTTGCTGCATGGCTTTCGCGGCTTCCGCCCGAGCTTCTCGTATGTTCTTCATGGTTTTAGTATCGTTTAATGTATCAAATGTTGCTCCGGTTAATTCATTGATACGAAGTAAAGTTTCATCTTGATTAATGCCATCAAGGACCTCGGTTAATCCTCCCGCTGCCATCCCGAGAGCAATATCAAGTTGTTGAGTAATTCCTTGAAGTTCTTCAATTCGCATAATACGATTTGCCGGAGAAACATATTTAACGTCGTAGACTTTCTGTCCCCGTTCCATAGCTTTTGCAATAGGCGCCGGTATATATAGAGGAACAAGCCCTTGACTAACTATTTCTTTTTCTTTCTCTGAACCTTTAATAACTCCTATTAATCCCGCCTCAAGATGAATATTAAAAGAGGATTTAATTACTTTATTAAAAGTTTCAGTCTCTTGTCGTTTAAAAACACCACTTAAACCCTCGCCCCTAAAACGATCACGTATTTGAGCCTCACCTAACGTCATTCTTGTCTCGTTATTGAGATCCATTAAACGATCAATATAAAAGGCTTTTGATACGTCATTAATTAATTGTTCAATTAATTGCTGGATCATCTGCATATCACCAACATCAAACAACGCACCAACAGGAGATTTTTCACCTATGCTCGTAGTATTAAAAACACTCAACCCACCCGCGGAAGTATCTACTACTCCACTACCGAGAGCCCCATTATCTAAAAGATATAGAGGAGGATTAAGGTTTTTCTCTCCCGCGCGCATAACAAGTTCCCATGCTACATTAAGTCGTAAGATTGCCGGCATAGCAAACATGGCCGGAGATCTAGCATATATTTCACCTAATGCTTTTGTGAAACGTCCTACTGCAATAGGGTGTTGATTAAAACCACTTTCTCTTAATATTTTGTTTGCATCGTATTCAATATGAAGAGAAGCAATAGGCATAGACTTGTTACCAAAACCAAACCGCCCTTCTCGTCGGGGTTCAATGAGTTGTAAGACACGTACTTTATCAAGAAAATTTCCATTGATCCATTTATCCGACGACTTCTTGCTAACATTATTAATGCCATATTCTTTAATTAGTTGATCAACATTATATTCAATGTCCAAGAAAATAGTATCAATTATCCCGTTCTTGTTTTCTTCAATGACCATGTTCTTAACATTAATTGCGTGATACCTTATCGGGACAAAGAGATCCCCCGTTGCTTCTGTATGAATTCCACTAATACCAAAAGCCCCCTGATCCAACATATACTCGTCAAGAGCAGTAGCAAGACCGGCTTCCGGATCATCCATACTGTCGGCGAGGATTCGTGAAACATCTGCGTAATACTTTTTTATTTCTGCTGAATCTGGAATGTTACGTGGCCGCTGTATTCTAAACGACCGCCCCCCATTTGGCCACAAGTTACCGAGAATGGCCGAAGCCATCGTTCGATTCGCTTCCGGCGCTGTAGAAGAAAACAGTTGTTCCGTCAAAAACTCGCCCGGCATTGAGTTAGCGAGGAAATTTTGTTTTCGGGTTAAAACATATTCACCAACAAGCTGATACATCGTCAACCAGTGTTGTTTAATTTTAACCCCGTTACTATGGCGGTCTTTCGTCAACTTCACTTTATTTGTTATTGATGCCATAATAACCCCCTTAGAGAGATAGTAAAAACGGTTTCGCTTTATTCGGATTAGGACCAAAGCCCTGAGCTTTTCGATCTTTCAAAAACGCTGCTGCTTGCTTAGGTGATTTTTCTCCCGAAGCTTGTTCCGACGCGGCTTTTGCTTGTGCATCTGCTTTACTCGTATCTACCGTCGGTGTCCCCGTAGCATTATTCTTTCCAGCATTTGCTAATTTAGTACCGGCATACGAAGCGGTCCCAATCATCAATAGAGGTATAATCGCTGCTGCCATAATAAACTCCTTAGTAAAAGTTAATGACTAACGTTAACGCTAACGGATCCGATTTGTTTTTGGGTTCCGGTAACGCGCCTGATGGTCGTTAACTCGCTCTTCGTTTTATTTCTTTCAATTTGATTTGCTATGCGAATTTTCGACCCACGCATATTCGCTGCTACCGGGTACGCAAAAGTTAAAATGGTCCCGTCGAATATGTCGGTGGATATTCCGTAATCTAATTTTATTTGTGCTTTCGAAACTAAGTATATTTTTTTAGTCGGTGTTTCTTTGTACATCGGAACAATGAGGAGATCAGCAAAGAAATCTTCATCGTCGGGAATATCACACATACCATCTTCAATCCAATCTCTTAACGTCAACGCCATTTCCGCGCGCTTGTTAAGGAAGCGATCCCTGTTCATAGGTTTGTGAGAAAAGTAAACTCCCTGTACTACTTCTTTATACCCTGATGCGCGTAAAAAGTCAATAACTCCGTAACCTTGTCCATAATCAATAAAACATTTATCAATACCTTCTCTTTCAATCATACGCGCCGTTTGTTGACCCAAAGGAATACTCGGGTCTTCTGGTATGTCTGCGCCCTGAATAACTTTGTACCATAAAATTTTTCTTCCTTGACGACAAACCCACACAACACGATCATTGGTCCTAGCACAATCAAGACCTAATATCTTTGGCGCGGAAGCATCTTGAATTATTCTTTTACGTGCTTCAAGTAATAATTTAGGTGAAAGAAGTGATTGGCCGGAAATAACAAACGCTTCCATTGCGTTCATTGGATATTCTTGTTTAAATTTCCATTCGTCGCCAAGTTCGATAATCTTATTACGTCGCCAACACATTTGAGCTACATCAAGCTTATAAGCTTTCATTAAATCATGTTCGTCTTGATCGAGAATAAAATCCGGTCCGGGTTTAGTGCGATACTCTTCTTGCCAAAACCAAGGGATGAAGATAAGGATAAATTCGCCCTTGCCTTTCATAGCGTCCATAGCTTTACGATAAAACATATTATTCATACCATTAGCAGTAGATTCATGAATGACCTCAGTATCATCCATATCAGATACCGCTTGAAATAATCCTGTCTCTAATTCATCTGTACGCGCGTACCATGCAGCCTCGGAGCAATGCAACTGTTTAATAGTTAACCCTCGGCCAAGATCTTCATTCCCCGCGGTCCCGACGGTATATTCAGATTCTATCTCTGAAAATTTTATTTGATTCTTATTAGCGGCATCTACTGTCGGGGCAATTATCTCCGGCATATAACGAAGATATCTTTTAACCATATCAAATAAGGGACCCGTCGTCTTCGCCTGATGGGATAAGATGAAGGTACCCGTGCCGGGAACAAAAATAGTTTTATGAAAGAATCTCGCAGAGGTATAGGTACTCATACCTTGCTGTCTTCCCTTTAATAAAAGAGCCCGTACTTTTCCAATACGAGCTTTCTGTTCTTCTAATCTTTGATGCGTATAACGCTGTGCCCTGTTAAAATTAAAAGGCACGAGCGCGCCGGCTTTATCTTTAATAGTCAAACACTGCGACGCAAAATAAGGTAATTGATTTTTTAAATCATTTAACCGTTTCGCCCGTTCGTTTTGTCTATTATTGATACCCATTACAAATCCTCCACGTCGTCAACGTTAACCACATCAATCGTTTCTATTGGGTCGAGGTTATCAAGAAAATCCTCTATTGTCCCACGTACACTCAAAGACTTAATATTCTGTACTGGTCTACCAAGAGCACGGTCGAGGACCTCTTTCCTCGCGTCTTTATCTCCTCGAGAAGCTTGATCAACGAGATCAATTATAAGCGCCTCACCTTTAGTCAATCCTACATAGCGTGGGTCGTGACCGTCATAAGGAAGATTCATTGCTTCAGACAACAACATCTTCATCCGGCCGTCCATCGGCCCCGCAACTATCGGCGCGCCTATAATTACTGGCTTCCCATCAACCCACTTTAATTTAGTGGAGTAGTTCTCGACGGGAACAATATCCATAGCCCGCTCTACCTGATTAATGTTTTGTGCAAGCTGTTGTAAAATACCCATTAGATATCTTCTAGTTCTTCATCAACGGTTTGATCCAAAGGACCATGCTCGCCGGTCTTCATCATATCTTGGTTCAACCCCTCAACCCTTTCTGTTGTTTGCTTCGCAATCGACGCCGGTGTTAAATCTTTTTTATCCACGTTTGGTGAGGGACCGGTCTCTGTTTTTGATTGATTAGCAATCGAAACGCTCGGAGGTGTTTCTTCTTGCTTATGCAATTCCGGATTAAGGTCCCCGATCTGCAAATCCATTTCAAGGTCAGGTCGTCGCAATTCTAATTTCTTTAAATAAGCGTCGGGGTCCGTCTTCGCATCTTGAACAGCTATACGAAGTTTAAACAAATCAGGATATAATCGAGAATCGACGGGAAGAAGGTTATCCTTTATGTAGCTCACCAAAGAAGTCCTATCCATATACACGATCTCAACTTTTCTCATTTGCTGTTTCGAAGCCTCGTCGAGAGGAGTGATCCCAGTTATATGATATGTACGGTACATAATATAATCTGAGTGCGCCTTTGATAGCACAGGGGTCAATAGTTTATTCTTAACCGTAGACAGAGCAGCGGTCAGCGACGGAATATTTGCCTCAAACTCATATTGCTTAACAATCCGTTTCTCCCCCATGATTTCGGAGCGTGCATAATACTCCCCAACTACTTTTACTTTAAATCCTTTCATGGTTTATCATCTCCTTTGTATTTTGTTATGATGTTTTCAAACAACTCTATATTTTTATATTAGTTTATTTTTTTAAATTTGTCAAGGGTTTTTCTGTATATTGTAGGTAGGGTATTTATAGCTACAAGGGGTGGGGGTCTTATATAGAGTAGGTACTTTAGAGGAGGGGGAGGGGAAGAGGGGGTCCTGTAATATTTTATATACAACACCGGGCCGGTTAACGGATGCAATGCACCCGGAAAAAATGAGGGGGTGGGGGTCGATTCCTTATTCTCTCCATGGGCGTGAGGATAGGGAGCACACACAACGAGCAAATGAATTATGAGCATATGCTCATAATGCAACATAACAAAATAGGACAGGGATAACATAACAACAACACCAAGAGTGTTAATTATGGACGAAGTTAGTGCAGTGCAATGCATTATCTGAAGACTTCGAGCATAGACTATGCCCTTTCCCCCTATACTATACAATACTAAAACTGATTATTATGTTTTAATTTTAATACCTACATAGAAGCATTTCAGAGCTAACCCCTTACCCCTAAAGAACTTAGCTAGACTACTACATTTCAACGTCTATTACTACATCCGCACACAATCGAAGCACTAAAAATCCAATAAATAAAAATGCGTGCTTCGATACTCGACCAATATTACGTCCAAGTGCTTTTGTAGGTGTGGTCATGACAAAATAATAATCTATTGACATTCTAGTTATATCTGGTAGACTATAACTATCAAAAGTAAAAAACCTTAACCCTATATTATAAGTGAAAGGAGGGCTTTAATCATGTGGGAAATAATTACACTAACAGCGACCGACACAATTCAAATAGTTTGCGCCAGTGATCTATTTGAATTGATGGCGAAGTTTCCAGAAACAATTTACTGCAAACAAATTAGTTAAATATTATTAACCTGATAATGAAGGAGAAAAAAACCAATGAATTTAAATCACAAGCGAGCACTCAAGGACGCAACAAAAGGATTAATCGGGGATGGAGCAACACACTTAAAAGCCAAAGAAATAAAACGAAGGTTTGCGGATCAATGTAAAAGGCTCGGGGTATATGATTTATCATGGGCGTTATTTGTTGAGCTCGTGCGCTCCACTAATTATTTAAGATGGAATACCATGGATATTATTGACGTCCTTAACCCTGTTATAAGAGAAGGACAAGAAGAGATAAAGGGTTTTAAATATCGTATACATTGCGATACTGGGGCGGGCGGTTAATAATAAAGAGAAGCTAACAACTTACATTTGTCCGCATTGTGATAATTATATTTTAATCCTTCAACCAAAAAAAGGAAGCGTTTCAAGCCGAGGCTATTGGGACGCCGTTAAAATATGTTTAGTTTGTGGGAGGTTGAGTTTTGTTAAAACTTATCCTAGTGGTAAGGCAACCGCTGAAAAAATGGGGGCTTGATTATGAAACCAATTACAATAGAAGACATTGACAGCATAGCCGAAGGAATAAAAGACGCTTGCTGTAATTTAACTAACCCAAAAGAAAGAGAACGCTTCGAGCTTGACGCTTATAATTATTTAAAGGAAGCGCTCGACCCGTGGCGTGACGGCTTCCCTATTACGTGTTTAAGCCGTGGGGATTTAGTAAACACCTTAACCCAAAAACAAATCGACAACTTGTCCGACGATGATATGGCTTATCTTGCGGGTAAGATTGGAAATGCTTGTCTTGATTGCTGTTACTGGGAGGCGCTCAGAGTTTGGGCGGAAGAAATTATCAAAGATAAAAAAGAGGATGGGGAAGAATGAAAAAACAACCTAATCAAATTATCACTTGCACATTAAATGTGCTTCTAATGCCTAACAGGGAAATAATTTCTCTTGGGAGGTCTTTGGGGTGGTTCAAAGAATTTAAAGACCATTTGACCCCCGTCGCTGATGTAACAGGAAAACCAATAACAGAAAAAGACCTTTAATTTTTAATCCTTAACCAACGAAAGGAGTTTTATATCATGCAAGAAATAATCAACGCTGTAATAAAAGCCCCGATTGAAACTTTAACTTTAAAAGAGATATCGCAAGAGGGTTCTAATAGAATCTATTTAGTGGAAAGGTGCAACAGACAATCTGTTTTAGTAAAAAGAAACAATGAATATTTTTGGCGTAGTTTTTATTTAGACCAAGAGAATAGAACAAGCTACAAAACATTTAACGGGGCTATTGAAAGTCGATTTGAAAAAAAGCAAAGGGTTTTTATTCTCAGAAATAAAACTGAATTAAAAGAAATGATAAAAGGGGGAGGGGGTTTTAATTATTAACCCCTGACGAGCTCACAAGAGCGAAACAGCCCCCTTATTCTCGGGGCTGTTGGGTTATAAATGTAAAAGGAAGGGGGGTTGTCATGCTTCGGGGCTAAAGACCCCACGTATTAAACAAGGGTTTTTGAGGTTGTACCCTGAACAACCTCACTATATAAAAAGGAGGTGGGAAAAATGATAACTGTTAAATTGTTTTATCGTGACGGGGCAAATTATAAAGACGTATTCGACGTCGAGATTGACAACAAATATATAAACCTCGTCCGAAAGCATAAAATGTGCGGCGAGGATGATTTACTTCAAATGGAGCAAGTCGGCTTAACAGCTAAGGACATTCCAATTATTAAAAAATATGGTTTCGATTCTAAATTTGACCATAGCCTTGTCACAGTTATGGAGGTAACGCAACATGATTAAAATATCAATAGAGCCAACATTAAAAGATACACACTGTAAACAATGCCTCATACTTATTAAAAAGGGTGAGCGGTGCTTGAGGGCTTACGGCTACAGGGACAGCGCTGGCTCGATCTGCCAAATATGTATTGACGAAGGATTTAACAAACCAAAAACAGAACAAGAAGAGGTTTTAAACTCAGGAAGATTTTAAAAAGGAGGTTTAAAAATTATGTCACAATTTAAAGTTTTTGCGCCGAGGATGCGCCCGCATATTATAATGGCGCACAGCCTCGACGAAGCGGAAAGGATTGCGAATAAAAAATATCCTGACTGGACGGATATTTATATTATCAATCGGGAAAAAGCTGTAGTGGAATGTGAACCTGATTCTGCGGAATTAGAAGCCGCAACTCTGTAAAATAATATAACAGGGTTCGGGACAATTTCATTAAAGGAGGTGTAACTCTATGCGTAAAGATGATTTAATCTATTACGAAGCGGACGTCTTTGTTTGTGAATTCGTCCGTGGGGGTAGAGCGCTTGTTCACCGCAAAAATCATGTGGGGGATATGCGAGTTATTGTTTTAACTGATTTTGAAATTAAAATGAGTGAGCAAGACAAACCTTATTGGAGGGAAAAATGAAAAAATTTATAATTGGGTTAGCGCTTTTGTTGCTTACGTCCGGTTTTACGTGGAAGCAACCATTAAATGACGCAACCGAACAAGTGGTACACGCTATAATAGGAGAAGCCGCTGGGGAAACACTTGCCGGGCAAGTTGCAGTTGCTTGCGGTATATTATACCGACCGGAAGGATTATACGGAGTTAACGGATCCGAAATGACCCGAACACCTTCATGGGTTGAGCGTCAAACCGCTATTGATGCTCTGTATTGGGCTCTTGAGCCGGGTGTATGCGCGGGTTTTGGATATCCTGATATGTGGTGTTCTGATCTTGATGTGTGCCGGGAAGCGTGGCAAGGCGTTCCGATGATTTACATAACAAAAGAAGGAAACCATAACTTTTATAGGAGGATTACTACAAAAGGAGAATAAGATGGACTATATTTATTTACAGGGTTCTGAGGATGTTAAATCCGCGGGACATAATATGCAAAGCGCCGCGGGAGCTATGCAGAGTGCAGCTAATACTATTAGCACTGCTTTATACGAACATAAGCAATTTTTGGAAGAGTTTATTACCCGGTTTGAAGAAGCAATAAATAAAAAACTTGACAAAGCCTAGATATCTATGGTAATATGTCACATACATTCGAGAATTGTTTACTAATTAGGAGGTGATATACATGATACAATATGAAGGAAAAACACTATTGACGACGCAAGAGGCGTGCACTGTCCTTAACCGTTCGATGGAAGCGTTGAGACAGATGATCTACCGAGGACGATTTTCCAAACAAAAAATTGGAAGTCGTATCTACCTCGACAACGCCGAGATCATGACTTTTCATTCGCGCAAGGCTGGGTTCCCTTCGTTTGAAGAACTTGGAGATCTTTCGCAACATGAAAAATTTTATACTTTAATTGAAGTGCAATCTCTGTTAAACTATACCCCTAACTATCTAAAGACATTGATTAAGTCGGGACGGCTGGAAGGTTACTGTACCGCTGACAATCAAATTCTCATCCCTAAAAAATCTTTAGATAAATTCATGGGGGTATTTAATGAAGCCGAAGACTTATAAAGTAAAGCGTGAGCTCCTCGACCTATACACGGACGCGGGGCTTACGTTATTTCAATGTGATGGTTATTCGAAGAAACCATTACGACGAGGTTTTAAAAATACGCCGTTCGATCCCCTTTTCTCAGTAAGCGATCAAAATTACGGCGTACTATTAAGAGGAAGATACGTTGTTATTGATGTAGACAAACGAAGCTTCCAACCAGAAAATGATAAACCCCTATCACGATTATTTCAAGACATTCAAATTCCAGTAGCTTTAGTTAACCAAACATTTACCGTGTCCACTCCATCGGGAGGGTATCATATTTATTTTTCTAAGTTGGAGCAAGTGCAAATTAAAGGAAGCCTTAAAGATTATCCCGGGCTTGAATTTAAACAGCATTTTATTACCGCGGCCGGAAGTTACAATGAGGAGGTAGATAAACATTATGAAATCAAAAGGTATTCGCCCTCGGTTATCCAAAAATGCCCGGACGTTCTCTTGGCTTTACTCGCCCGAGGGGATGATATCGACGTTGTTGCGGAAGGGTTACTCACAAATCACCCGACGAACATCAAAAAATTCGTTGATATTGTATCAAATGGGACACCCGCTATACAAGGCGCGGGCGGAGATAGTCGTACCTTCACCGTCGCCGCTCTTGGAAAAGATTATGGCCTCTCATGGGAAAAGACCCACGAGTTAATGTGTCAATTTTTTAATCCTCGGTGTCAACCTGAATGGACACACGACGAGCTCGAAGTTAAAGTTAAAAATGCGTACCAACACGGATATAAACAAACTGGATGTAAATCTATCGAGAATGAATTTGATGAATACCAACAACCCGAACAAACAATGGTAAAAACTGAAAAAAGAATTTGGCATAAGACGCCGAACGGAAAACGTTTTAGAGTTACTCTCCACAACACTGTTCAAATTCTTTCTAAAGCTGATGGATTAAAAAAAGATTACACCCCTCTCCTAAAAAATAAACTTCAATATAATTTATTCACTAACCGTATTGAATTTGTTATGGCTCCACCTTGGCGTAAAACTGCGGCGCACTGGACCGACGAAGACGCGATTCAAGTTAAACATCACCTTTCCCTTAATTGGGATTACGATCCACCAACATCCCATATTCATGAGGCTGTTGTAACGATCGCTTCTGATAACGCGTATCACCCGGTCCGAGATTTTGTCCGGAGTATAAAATGGGATGGGGCACCGCGCATTGATAATTGGCTATCGCGGATCTGCGGGGCCAAAGATACTGAGCTTATTCGATTTTATGGGCGTAAGACATTAATTGCTATGGTATCACGTGTGTTTCAACCCGGATGTAAATTTGATCACGTTCTTGTATTAGAAGGTCCTCAAGGTAGAGGTAAAAGTTTTTTATGTAAGATACTAAGTGATCCATGGTTTACCGACGCGCATATAAATGTTAAACACAAAGATTCTATTGATCTAATTCAAGGGAATTGGATAGTAGAACTTGCTGAAATGTATGCCGTGTCTAAGTATGAGAGTAAAGCTATGAAAGGTTTTATAACTACTTGCGTTGATCGTTGCCGTCCGGCATACGGGCGCAATGCTGTTAACTACCCTAGACAGAATATTTTTATTGGTACAGTTAACGCAGAGACAGAAGGGTATTTAAAAGATCATGAGAATAGGCGTTACTGGCCGGTACTCATTAATGAAGTAAACATCCCCTTATTAAGAGAAGAGAGGGATCAACTTCTCGCGGAAGCATATGTATGTTATATGAAAGGGGAATCAATTTATGTGTATGACAAAAAGATCGAAGCAATGTCCAGAGAAGAGACAGCAAAAAGACAGATTGACGATCCTTGGCTTCATACTATTGATAATTGGTTGGACCAACATTATTTTGACTACTACGACAATAAGAAATTTGCTTGTGTTACACAACCCATTGATATTTTTGTTAGTTGTATTGGGGGCAATACTACAATGTTTTCTCCTCGTGAAGCGTTACGTATTGCTGGAATCTTAAAAGCCCTTGGTTTTGTTAAGCAGCAATATCAAGACGGCGGACACCGAAAAACTTTCTACGCAAAAAGTATTGACAAATTCATAGTTTAATAGTATACTAGGAAACTAGGAGGATAGGAAATGCGTATATTAGAACGATTAACAAAATGTATGATGTGTGTAGGGCTTATTCCGTTTATATGGACGATGCTTATAATGATTGCTATATTTTTATTATTTATGCCTTTAGTTGCTTTCATAAGTCCGGACACAGTTAAGTTTAAAGAGAAAGGAGAAAAAGATGCGGATGATCAGTCTTCATGATTTAGAACCTGAAGCAAGAATTAGAGATAGGTCAAGACGAAAAATGAATTGGAAAAAACGTTACATTAAAATGCGTATGGCTTTTGCACGAAGCGTTGGCATAATTCATAATCATAAACAAGAGAAAGCACGAAGATGCCGACAAATTGCAAAAGGCATGATACAAATTAGTGAGGTGATTTAATGGTTAAACAGTTTTCTAAATTGCATAAGGAAGACACAAGCTTTAAGAGTAAGAAGGACGCCCGGCGCCTTGCCGAGCAAGCATTAAAAACGTGTGAGGGTTTTATGCTCTTTACGGTTCAGCAAGATAAGGGCCACCAACTCAAGTACGCGGGCAATGCTTTCATTCAACAGGACCACGCCGCCGGGATGCCCGCGTTTATTATGCAAGTGCTAGATGGACGGAAGGAACAACTCGAAGGAGAAAATAGTGGGGAGTAGCCGTTATGAAACCGTTGTCAAGCCATGGAGAAACAAGAACGGACGGTGGTATCGTCCCGTTGAATACGCTAAACGTCGATGCACTGACAAAAATCATAGAGAATATCCGGGCTATGGTGGACGCGGAATCAGGTGTACCCTTACATATGATCAAGCCCATTTCCTCTATAACCGCGATCGAGGTGAAATTTTGGAGAGGCCGTCTTTAGACCGCGTAGACCCCGACGGGAATTATACATTTGAAAATTGTAGATACATTGAGCTAACAGAGAACATAAAACGTCGTAGACCTAGAGGATCAATTCAGCACGCAACACCGGAAAATCAAAAGGAATTAGAATGGGAAGAATAAAAAATCAATATGGGTGGGCTATTTTTGACGGCGATCGGCTTGTGTTGGCAAACGCCCATAAAGGTGTTATGGAAGCTTATTTTAGGACAGAGTTGAATCGAAACCCTAATTTTAAAATAGAAGAAATAATATTTAAAAAGAAAAAAATATGCAACTAAGAGATTATCAAAAAATTGGAGTTAAATTCTTACAAGAGCGTAAATACGCGCTCTTAGCTGACGATGTAGGTATAGGGAAGACAGCACAAGCTCTTTGTGCGCTTGACAGCTTCCCTGTCCTCGTTGTTTGTCCAGCTTCGGTAAAACATAATTGGGCTAACCAGATTGAAATGTGGATCACTCACAGAAGACAATACATTAAAATTATAAAGAACGGGAAGGACCCCATACCATTAAATAGGGATTTTTACATTATAAATTATGCTCTTATAAGCCGGGGAGGTAGAGAGGTTTTTAAGCAATTAATGACTATGAATTTTGGTTTGATTATTTGTGATGAATCTCATAAACTTAAAAACACACGTGCTCACCGCACTAAAAGGATCCTTCACCCTCGAGGATTGATTTCCCGTACAGATAAAATGTGGTTCTTAACTGGGACACCTATTAAAAATCGTCCCATTGATTTACATTCTCTCCTATCATCCACGCGGCCCGACCTTATTGCCCCTTACACTTCGTATTTGCGGTTTGCGTATCGCTTTTGCGGAGCTTACGAAGATAAATATGGTCTTAATGTCAACGGCGCTTCACATGAAGGGGACCTCGCAAACCGCATACGTCCATTTATGCTTAGAAGAGAACAGCAAGAAGTTTTAAAAGAATTACCCGACGCTATGATAGATACTGTTGAACTTGAATGTACGCCTGAAGCCAAAAAAATTATACGGGAAGAAGAATTAAAAACGGCAGAGTTAGCCGGAGAACGTGACATAGAATTATTTACTTTGGGGGAGACCGCGCGTATCAGACAAGCTTTAGCAAAATATAAAATAAAAGAATCCCTTCCCTTTATAGAAGATCTTCTGGAAGAGACCTCTAAGATTGTTATTTTTTATCATCATAGAACAGTTAAAAATGCTTTATTAAAATCACTGTCTAAAGAAAATCCGGTTTATATCGACGGTACCGTACCCGCACAGAAACGCGCCGGGATTGTTGAACAATTCAACACAGAGCCCTCGTGCCGACTTTTTCTTGGACAGATACAAGCCTGTGGAGAGGGCCTTGACGGACTACAATATGCTTGCCATACGGCGGTGTTTGTAGAACCTTCTTGGTCCCCCACAGATATAACACAATGTATTGGGCGGCTAAAAAGATTTGGTCAAACATACATGGTCAACGCATATATCCTCGTCATAAAAGCTACGCTTGAGGCTAAGATGATGGGTACTGCGCGTTGGAAAGAACAAATAATGAATCGGATAATCCAAAAAACAGGAGAAAAGCAAATGTACTTAGAAGAAAAAATTGAAAAACTCGAAAAAGCAATATCGACGTTAGTTGCCACGCTTGACAAAGTTCTTAACGACGCCCCCGCCTCCGAGACTGTAACTACCGCGCCGGGAAAAGCGGGAACAAAAAAGGTAACAAAGAAAGTTACGAAGCAAGCCGAAGCGGAACCCACGGTAGAAGATCCTGATGATGGGGAAATAACCATTGATCAGGTTCGAGCGCTCGCCGCGGATATTTGTAAAAAATTCCCTAACGGCGTTGGAAAGAATCGTTGTAAAACCACTATTCAAGCTCTCGGCGGTACGAAGTTAGATACTCTTGAGGGTAAGAAGATTGGAAAATGTTACGAACAATTCGCAGAAGTTTTAGCGGAGGACGACGATGATATCTAAAACTTTCCCAGCCCACTCTAAACTTGCAGCATCCTCGTGTGAACGATGGTGGAATTGTCCCGGATCCGTGAAAGCCACAGCAAACTGTATCGTTGTTACAAGTAGCTATATGGCAGAAGGTACAGTAGCGCATGATTTGTCCGCGGATTGTCTTTTAAAGGATTGGGATTATGAAAAGCTTGCATCTTTTGAGGGGGTTGAAAAATCTGAGGGGGAGCACATTATCACCGTCGATGAAGAAATGATTGATGCAGTGTGGGAGTACGTAGAAGATGTTCGGTCTCATATGAGGCCGGGGGCTATAATGATCGTCGAGAAAAAAATCGAGATCCCCGAGGTCCATAAACTTTTATTTGCAACCCCGGACTGTATCATCATTTGGCCCTATGAGAAAATCATGGGGTTTGATCTTAAATATGGGGCCGGAAAAAAGATATCGTCTTACGAAAATAAACAACTTCTCTATTATATCCTTCGCTATTATATTGACGAGGATGTAAAGGAAATTGAAATTAGTATTGTTCAACCGCGTATGGGTGATGATCATGTTAGCACTTACGCCGTAGACGCTGAGTACATGAATAGTTTTCGTGAAGAGTTAGCAGTTAAAGCAAAAGCCGCTCTATCTCCAAAAGCCCCATTGATCGCCGGGGATTGGTGTCATAAGACGTACTGCCCGGTATTTAATACGTGTAAGACCGCCAACGAGAAAGCTCAATCTCTCGTGGCGAAAGACTTTACCGATGCACCGCCGGTAAGTCGTTTAACAATTAAACAAATTGTTAAGGTACTCGATAACCAAGAATTCATTAAGGCGTTCATTACTAAAGTTGTGGATTATGCTAAGGAGTTAGCTTACCAAGGTGAAAACATTCCCGGGTATAAATTAGTAACATCCCAAGGACACCGAAAATGGTCCTCAGAAGACGCGGTACTTGCCGATTTTGAAGGTAAACATGGTAGTAAAATGTTTGAGCCAAAGAAATTAAAATCACCGTCGAAGATGGAAAAGGTGATCGGTAAAAAAGAAGTAGTACAATACGCGTTTAAACCGGACACGGGGTATAAGCTCGTCACCTCGGATAGCAAAGGCGAGCCAATTAGTTTAACAAGTGCAAAAGAAGACTTTGAGGAGATTTAAAATTATGGCCGAAAAAACACCACAACAAGTAGCTCTCGACGGGTTTGAGCGTATTTGGAACACGCTGGATCCCCAAAAGAAAACGCAAGCATTAAAAGATGATTTTAATGCATCGTATTGTTATATTCGGGATGCTGAATTGGTAGAAGATCACGTTGAAGATCCTCCTCCCCCTCCTGATGATGATAACGACGGGGGTAATGATTCTTCACAAGGCGCAAAATTGTCGGATCCGATTAATGATCCGCCAAAAGACGACGCGCCTGATTCAGAAACTACAAAAGATCCGGCAGCCGAGTTAGCAGAACTTTAAACCAAACGTCATTAAAAATTAAAAAAGGAAAAACAAAATGCAAAAAGACTTCATAATCAAAAAAGATGGCTCGTTGTTGACCCCTATATTTAGGGTAACTTTCCCTCATGTTTTTGAGCCAAACGACGAGGGCAAGTATGGTCTTGGTATGATCTTCGAGAAAGATACAGAGTTTGACGCTCTCGATGATCTTGTTGGGGCTACAATACAAGAAAAGTGGCCAAAAAACGCCCCTAAAGGGCTCATGCTTCCTACTCTCGACGGTGACGACAGCGATCGTCCGGAATATGAGGGGATGTTTTATATCAATGGTAAGTGTGGAAAGTATAAACCAGGAATTGTTGATGCAAAACGTCAACCTCTTGAGGATCCGGAAGAATTTTATCCGGGATGTTATGCTCGCGCAACAGTTTCTTGTTATGCTTGGTCATTCAAGGGCAAGAACGGCGTATCCGTTTCTGTGCGAAATATTCAAAAATGTGAAGAGGGTGAACCGTTGATCAGCCGGGTACGTCCGGATGATGATTTTGATGATTTGCCCGACGATGAAAATGGTGATCTATAGTGAACGGAATTGATCAATGTAAAATTATTAATGAGAATGACACTGATGGCAACCCTACAGGGGGGCTTGTTGTCGGTGTGGGATTAAATATCTCTTGGCAAAACGGGCCGTTAGGTCGCGGTCCCCAACGAAAAGAACCTAATGGGGCTTTCGTTGAAACAGTTATCTCAGCGGCTAAATCCCGTCTTGAGTTTTATCAAGGATCAAAGTTTAATTGTGAAGCAAATCAACAAGCTATTCTTGCTTTACAAAACGCTTTGAATTGTTTGGAAGCACGAACAAAAGACAGGGAAGATCGCGAGGTAGAAGGGGAACATAAAGTATGAGCGAAGATACCTCTCAAATAGAAACACCCGTTTTTTCAAAAGAGCATTTACCTGATTTTTCTAACGCGAGAAAATTCCGTAAAAAAGTATTGACGCGGGCGATCCGTATCAATACTGAATTTACGGTTGAAACGAGTGAAGGAAAATTAAGCTGTAAAGATGGTTATTTAGCCATTGATGCTCGTGGGTACCCTTATCCTATAGCTAAAGACGAATTTGAAAAAATTTACGTCGAGGAAAAAGGAGATCTTTTTAAATAATGGTAGATTGGGGGCATGAGGAGCCGCGGGCGAATGTAGAACCCGTTCATGTGAGGTGCGATCGCCACATGGACAAAGGGTGCTACAATTCAAACAAGGTGTACCTAGCCCCCACTACTCAACTAAGGATGTTATGAATAAAATACACCTAGATTTTGAAACACTATCCCGCATAAATATAAGGAAGAGCGGGGCGGGACGTTACTGTAAGGATCCTTCTACTGAGATATTATGTGTTGCATACGCTCAAAATGACGGACCGGTATTAGTTGAGCCGGGTAATTATTATCCTCCTATATTCGACCGCTGGATTGAAAAAGGATATACCTTCGTCGCCCATAATGCTTTTTTTGAATACTCGGTTTGGAAACACGTTTGGAAAAAGACACCTCCACCTTTTATGTGTACGATGGCAATGGCGTGCGCCCACGGGCTTCCTTGGAAACTGGAAAAGCTTGCTAGGGCCTTAAAGCTACCGGAACAAAAAGAACTTGAAGGTATGCGGTTAATTCGATTATTTTCTGTACCAAACAAAGACGGTAAATTTAATCGTCCGGAAGATTTTCCGGAAGATTATAAAAAATTTATGGAATACTGTCGTCAAGACGTTAAGACAGAACGAGAAGTTGACAGACGTTTACCAGATCTTGTGCCGATCGAACAAGATATATTCCAATTAACACTTGATATTAACGACCGAGGAGTTTGTGTTGATACAGAATTAGCCCAAGAAGCTATGACAATATGTAAAGATCTTTCGATAGAATGTAATAAGGAAGTAGCAGAAATAACAAATAAGAAGATTCTCGCGGTTACACAAACTGTACGATTAAAAAATTGGATCAATGAAAACTATTCAGGAATTGATATGGCCGGGGTTAGCGCTGACGATGTAGAAGAGGCTTTAACGTATGATATACCCGACGAGCTTCGTCGTCTTCTTATATTGCGTCTTGAGTACGGGCGTAGCTCTGTTGCTAAATTCAGTCGGGTTATTGATTCTTGCTGTGATGATGGAAGGATCCGTAACCATTTAATTTATCATGGTGCGTCAACCGGACGGTGGACAAGTCAAACCGTTCAATTTCAAAATTTACCGAGGGGTGGGGACATTGATCAAGATGTATGTATTGATGTTATTAAAAGTGGCGACGCTGAGTTTATGAGTACGTTGTACAGTAATCCTATATCTGCCTTATCGACTTGTATTCGGGGTGTCGTGGTTGCTCCAAAGAATAAAACATTGTTGGCCGCGGATTATTCAGCGATCGAAGCCCGGGTTTTAATGTGGGTTGCTAAACAGCGAGACGCAGTAACATTATTTCACGACAAAAAAGACATATACGTTGATATGGCTAAAGTGATTTATAAAAATATTGCCTTAACAAGTAAAGATAAAAAAGAAAGGCTTGTTGGAAAACACACGGTCCTCGGATGTGGTTTTCAAATGGCCGCCCCTAGATTTAAAGTAACTTGCGAAGGGTTTGGGGTTAAGGTTAGTAAAGAACTTTCAGAAATAGCCGTTACTGCGTACAGGAATAAATATAAAAAAGTGGTTTCTTTCTGGAATGATATTGAACGTGCGGCCAAATATACAGTTAGGCATAAAAAACCCTGTCATTGTGGTCCTGTTACTTTCTACATCAAAGGGAAGTTTCTTTATTGTCGATTACCTTCCGGTCGAGATCTTGCTTATTATTATCCCGGCACGGAACAAAAAGAAATGAAATGGGGTAAGACAAAAGATTCTCTTTATTACTATACAGTTAATAGCGAATCTAAAAGTTTTAAAAAGACCTTCACTTACGGAGGCAAATTAACCGAAAACATTGTTCAGGCTATTGCTCGAGATCTTATGGCATGGGCTATGTTAAAACTTGAAAAGGCTAATTATTCTTTAGTGTTATCAGTGCACGACGAAGTTGTTTGTGAGGGGGATGAAGAACATTCCCTCGAGGAAATGATTGACCTTATGTGCAAATTACCTTCGTGGGCGAAGGGTTGTCCGATAGACGCTGAAGGATGGGCCGGGGAGAGATATAAAAAATGAGATATTTATACGAAGTAGAAACAAAAAAGTATGGTGCTATACGTCAAGAAGCAGACCGATTAACAATAACCCCTAACGGAGATCTATCCCTCATTGATGTTAGTCTTGTATCAAAACAAATAAAAGATCAAGAAATTATGGCGGAAGAACCTTCCCCTACTTTGGTTTTAGCGGCGGGGGAGTGGGGAAGATTAGTAAAAGTGGAAAAAAAGGAGGGTTAATTAATGGGAGTATTAATAACCCCAAAAGAAAATGTTTACTGTCCTCTATGCGACGAGCTTATGCAATGTGCTGAGTTTAAAGTTAAAAATCAATATGTAAAAGCTTATTTTTGTAAATACGATAATGTATCTATTTTGTCTATTGACCCCATGCTTAATAAATGGAGAGACACCGACAAAATTATTAAGTGTCCGGAATGTCAAGCAAAAATGAAATGGTTTGGGCGGATGCTCGACTGTTACATGAAAATGGTTTGTCCGGAATGTGGGATCTGTGTCGAAAAAGATAGTGATATGGCAGTAGATCCGCAACATGGGGTTGAAGTAGAGGATATGGATCAGCCGGAGCCTGAAGTATTTGATATTCAAATTCCGATTGATAAACTTAATCTATCACCAGAAAAAAAGGCGCAGTTAAGGCAGCGCATACAAAAAAAGAGAGAGCACGATGGGAAATAAAGGTATATATGTTGACATCGACGGAGAATTGAAAAGACATTTCCTCGTTAAACTCGCCATCAACGGAAAAAAACAAACTCAAGTAATCACTAAATTTATTACGGAGTACACCTTTGGTAAAAAAATACCAAAGCAATTTAAAATCAGACCACTTATTACAAAGGGGTGTAAAGGTGTCAAAATCTCAAAAGACTTCTGACGAAGTGAAAAAGTTAGCGGAGGATCATTGGGCTTATTTATCTAACATCCTTAAAGCTCACGGAGAGAATGAGCACGTGTTAGATTTAATAGGAATTCATTATAAAACTGCAATGGTCCACGGGTATAAACACGGAGTACAGGACACTGATCGCAAAAGGTTAAACATTACTCAGGAGGTGCGCCATGATATTAGGAATTGACCCCGGAATCTCCGGAGGCATAGCATTACTCGGGCGTAAAAATGGTACTGCATGGTTACAAACAAAAGTTAAACATATGACCCCTCACGATATAGCATTGACGCTCGATGAAATAAAGCATCGAATTACAAAATGCTACATCGAACGCGTTCACTCTATGCCAAAACAGGGAGTAAGGTCAACGTTTACTTTTGGTCAAAATTTTGGAATGTATGTAGGGATCCTCACAGCTTTAAAAATCCCTTTTGCTTATGTTTCCCCGGGAACGTGGCAACGCGTCATGGGGTGCCTCTCTAAAGGTGATAAAAACGTAACCAAAAAGAAAGCTCAAGAATTATTTCCTCAACTTACAATCACTCATGCTGTCGCTGACGCTCTTTTAATTGCTGAATATGGCCGGAGAAAAGAAGCGATCTATAATCCTGACAGCGTGGAGGACCTATGAAAAAAACCCTATCCTATACCATCCCCTTGATCGCTGGATTTTTTGCCTGTGTGCCTTTTATTTATTTTAAACTCACACCCCCTTTATCTTGGTGGCCGCTAATAATAACGTGCGCCGGATGCGCCGGGATGTATCTTCTTTTTATGGAAATAAATCCGATCATTAAAGGGGTATCACTATTAAGTTTTATCAGTTGTTTTTTCAGTAACGTACCCTACCTATCATTTAATGCGTATGTAGCGATCGTCTTCTGTTGTTATTTTTATATTGGCGCGATTAAGATGAAATCGTGGGGCCCTACATTTAGGATGTTAAAAGCTGTTTTGGTTCTTAACCTTCTCTTAATAGCGGCTCAATTCTTTTCTCATGATCAACTTTTAAATTTTGGTCTTACTGAGATAACACAATTCGGAGTAGTGGGACACCATATGCAAGAGGCGAGTTTTATTGTGATCGTATCTGCATTTCTTATTCAATTACATCCGGGATTTTTAATCATTCCTGTTTTTGTTGCGCTGTTTTGCAATTCTACATGGTCCGTATTATGTATTGCGATAGGGACGTGGATTTATTTCCCTTCAAAAGTGTGGCGGAGAATAGCTTTTTTAATTTTCATAGGGTTCGTTGTTATGGGGGTGATAACACATAAGTTTGAGGCTAATTGGTCTGTACAACACTATCATGGCCGAATGAGTATTTGGAAAAGGACGATTGAACTCACCAACGAAAGAGCTTTACCGGGCTGGGGTTTAGGAACGTATAAAGTTATATTCCCTATTAAAAGTGGACTTCCAGATACGCCGGTAAAAACCGCACATAATGATTGGCTTCAAATGCTTTTCGAAATTGGATATCCTTTGTTTATTCTTTTTGTCGGGGTAAACATAACGACATTTCTGCGATTGTTAAATCAGTATAGGGAAGATAAAATAAAATACTCTCGGGTCTTAGCGGGGTACTCAATTATTGTAGTTGATATGATGGTCCATTTTCCTATGCGAATGATTCAAACTGTCTTACTCATGCTCCTTTTCCTCGCCTATTGTGAAATGATTGTTCGACGTAGAACAATTCATTTAGAATAAAAAAAGGGGAGAATTTCTTCTCCCCTTCCACGTGGTCTCCTATAAAATTTTAAGGTGTAAGTGTAACACTTGTCAAAGATAATACAGCCCACCCGTCGGTACTATCAATAAATATAAGAGTGAGTTGATCATCAACAGCATTAAATGACGCCGCTGACCATCCGTATGAAGTAGTAGGCGTAACTGTAGTTGTCTGAGCTCCACTATAAGCATGAATAGTTAGGATCTGTCCTTTCTTTCCATCAGCAAGAGTTTTAGCTGCAAAAGCCGGATCTGCTGTCGTAATCTGCATATTTATATAAGAATACGAAGTAGGTATGGCCGTTGTCGAAGAAAGCATAGATACCGCGCCGCCGTTTGCAGCACCCGCGGCAATCAAAGTTGGATCCACAACTGGAATATTTAATGCCCCGTTTGTTTTTGTAAGGGCAGAAGGTCCAGTTAGATTGATCGTCTTTACCCCTTGCTGGGTACCCCCATCGAGTTTTATGCCGAGACTTGCAAAGCAAGTAGACGAAAGGGCTAAAATTAATGCAACGCTTAAAACTAGAATTCTTTTTTTCATGTGTCACCTCCGGTAATTGATTAATTAATCTATTTATATTGTATAATATTTTTTAGAAAAAGGGAAGTCATTTCTCATTTTTCATGCAGCCCCCCTTTGTTTTAGGTTTCCACGGGATCCAGATATCTACTATGGATATAAAGTCTGCTTTTGCGGCATCAATGTTTCCGACCTTAGTCTTTATATCGCTTGACTTCCCGTATATCTTTTTCTCATTATGGTAATGCGTCACGCAACCAGATAAACATATAATGATTAGGATTAAACTAAATTTCCGTATCACTATCCCACCTCCCGTAAAGTATGTTATGCTCTTTGTTATCTTTCATGTATTGGTTAAGATCTTCCGGGGATCCGTGCGTTGGTAGATTCTTAATAAACTTTCTTAATTTCTTAGGAAGATCATAAGGGAGCAAGGCTCTTAGATGATAGGGTACGTCCTCGCTACAATATTCTAATCCGGGAATGTTCATTCGTCTTAACCCGATAGCTTGACCCACAATTCCGACCCAATCATAAAGAGTTGTATACCATGGTTGTTTTAATTTAACTTCAACAGAGTGAATAAGGATTTTTTTAAGGTGATTTGACAATCCATTAATTGATATAAATTTAAGACGATTACCTTTTTTCATATATTTAGAAACTTTAATTCTGGAATACTTATTTCCTTGGGAAGCAAACACGCCGTCTTTATGCATCCACATAACATGATTATAAAAACCTTTTGTTCGAATTTTTATAATTGTTTGAATTAAACCGCTCGTATGATCGGAAAATACAATCAGAGGAAGATCTTTTTTTGGTATTTTATGAGGATCCATTTTTCCCCCCTTCTTCTTCTTGGTGTTCGGGATCTAATTTACCTAATAATATGTGCCCTAAACCTCTTGAGACTATTCTATACGCTTTAAACATAAACACTCCTTCAGAACCTTCATCTGGAAGAATTTTATCGAGACGTCGTGTTATTATAGTGACGAAAGCATCAATAAAATCCTTCTTTTTCATCTTAATCCTTTTTGTTTTCTAATTTTTCAAGTCTATCATCCTGATTATGTATTTTTGTAATTAAGCCTTTTTTCTCGACGGTTCCAATCAAAGCGTCTCTTATCTCTTTTATTGTTCTATCTAATTCATTAAATTTATTTTCCATATTTTTATCTACCCTATTAAATCCACTCTCCATATCTTTATTTGCTTCATGGCGATTAGAACGACATTCTGGTAAAAATTTATTTTCAAACCATTCATAAGATATTCGTTTTTCAAGTTCTTTAGAATTATTGGATATAGCTTTTATTAAATACCAACACCATCCAGCTAAAAATAAAAAACCGGTTGTACATATTCCAAGCCCCCACAAAAGTATTGGTATAACATTCATTATCGTAGTGTCCCCCCAGAAAAAGAACCCCCGCCTACTCCTTGTTTGACAGACGAGCTTTGTTCTAAATATCCGGCGTCCCTATTAGTTCTCGGCTGTCCTCTATAATCTGTATCTAATAAAGTGAAAGGACTTGGAAACGCTGGTGACATATCTGTTGCATAATTTATAGCTGGACTTGTTGGACCTAATATTATACTTATAAATTCTCCCGCATAACCATAGAGATAATCAACTATTAGTTCTGGATCAACAACTGTTGAATTAGGTCCTAGAATACTTTCATTATCAGCAATTCTGAAAGCGACAGAGTAATCATCATCTAAATCTAATCCTGAACAACTTGCCGCGGGCATATGGTATGACAGTGTAGGGTTTCCATTTTTAGCATAATCTGAACCTATGTATAGATTGCCTCTCAATGTCGCTGTTTCAGTTCCATCACAAGTATTAGAACCTACTATCATTAACATTGTAGATTCACCCCAAATTGTATTACCATAAACATAATAATCTGCGCCTATAGCTGGGCTAAAACTAAATGGTTTTCCATCACCTCTACAGTGATCAAAACTCGGTTCTTGGGTATATGGTTTACCCCTAAAAAAGTTACAGTTACCAACAATTATATTATTCTCAACAATATAAGTTCCAGCAGCGCCTTTTAATCCTGTGCCGCCATTACCCTCAATTACTGAATTTCTAATAACAAATGTATCTGTTGCGCCGCTATGTATAATATCTAAACCATCTTGAACATTATTTTTAAATGTTGAATTATTAAAAGACCAATTACCAGCAGCGCCGGAGCCCATTGAAAATCCATCACCAAAACCATTTTGTGCGCTACTGAAACAGTGTCCAATTTCACCATCCATTGTTTCTATACAGCCATTCCAATCTACATGAAAATCATTAAAATCAAATGTACCAGATGTAATTGTCTCTCCACTATAACCCCAACCAGAAAATCCGTTAGCTCTTATAGTTACCCTGTCTACATCAAAATTAGATAAATTAGTACCAGCAGCGACGCCAGTATTAGCCATGCCGTGTATATTAATGTCTCGTAATATTACATTATCGTTTCCTCCTATATCAAGACCTATCTCGCACCCTACCCCACCACACCTCCACTCTACATCTAATCCAGAGGATCTCTCTGAACAAGCAGCGGGATCAGTAATTTCTAAACACCTAAGTTCTATATCACTTTCACCATGATTAATGTCAAATGCTCTAGCGCCTGTTGCTATTATCTTTGGCATACTTTTACAATCAGCGTAGTTTTCACCATAAATTTTTACTCCATTAGCCATAAATAAAGAATCGTTTGTTACATAAGTACCATTTTTTATAATAACTGTATCATTCTCAGCTATGGCTTTTTCCCACCCTAATATTTCTATGGGGTTTTCAAAAGCGCAAGGTTGTCCTGAACCACCTTCGTATGCCGCATCAGTAGTACCTAGACATTCAGTTGCATCACCACCGTCTTCTCTAATATAGTAAATAGCAGCTTCACTTGAGGCCATTAACATAAGTAAAATAATTATTGTTTTGATGAATAATTTCATTCTGCGTCCCATGGATGG
>Ga0307928_10000445_pt1 | contig 31369 bp, 33 predicted proteins | sample AceLakmetagen232_FD_201815 | JGI IMG/M metagenome (GOLD analysis project Ga0307928, IMG submission 201815) | Saline water microbial communities from Ace Lake, Antarctica - #232 | ecosystem: Environmental > Aquatic > Non-marine Saline and Alkaline > Saline | place: Antarctica: Ace Lake... | reverse complement strand
AGATCCAGGTTCGCCAAAGCGGCACCTACGGCCCGGCCGGCCTGTCGACGCTGATGTACGGCAAGCTGGAAGAGGACGATGCGACCAACAAGGTCGTCGCGGCCGGGATCGTCTGCACGGTGAGCGGTGAAACCCGCGTCGAGCCGCATCTGCTCAGTAGCGACGAGGCCGACATCGGCACCTACGCCTCCGGCATGGTCGCCGTGGCCATCAGCGCTATGACCGAGAACTACTTCGGCTGGTTCTGGATCGGTGGCGTTGCGCCGGCCGACCAGGTGGTCGCGTTCCGGTCGGATACGACCGACCTGCCATGCCTGGACGAGATCACCATCGGCTGCGCGATGATCCTGGTGGCCGTCACCGGCGCGGTCACCGGCAATATCGGCTTTGGGATCACAACTGCAACCACGGTACTGCGGACGTGTGGGGTGGCCCTGGTGGCCGACCACGCGGCGTAGCAATGGTGAAAGGAGCGCTGCCGAATGGCAGATACCCGACTGTACGCGATTGACCTGCTGTTGATCGACAATTTCCCCGGTGTCCCCGAGGCCAAGACAATGCCCCGGGCCACTATTACCGCGGCCGCGGCCGGCCACAACGCCGTCGCCGCCGCTCATCCCCTGGGCGCCAAGATTCAGCTTCGCCAGTCAGGCGACAACGGGCCGGCCGGCCTGGCCACGCTGATGTACGCGAAGCTCGAGGAGGCCCACGGGACCAACAAGGTCGTCGGCGCCGGCATCGTCTGCACGCTGAGCGGAGAAACCGCCCTGGAGCCGACCTTACTGAGCAACGACGAGGGCGACATCGGCACCTACGCATCCGGCATGTGCGCCGTGTCGATCGCGGCGGTGACGGAGAACTACTACGGGTGGTGGTGGATCGGCGGCGTCGCGCCGGCCGATCAGGTGGCGGCCCTGCGTACTACGGCCACCGCGGTGACGTGCCTCGACGAGGTCACCCAGGGCGCCGCGCTGACCCTGGCGGACGCCGTAGACGAGGACGCCAACGGCAATATCGCCTTTGGCCTGATGGATACCGACGGGCTGCTGGTGCCGTGCGGTGTGGCCCTGAAGGCCGACCACGCGGCGTAGGAACGGCCTGACGGCCGGGAAAGGAAGGTCGCTATGGCGACTGTAACGAGAACCCTGGAAGGATCCTTCAGCGGCGCTAACATCGAGGTGTTGACGATCGACGCGCTGGAGGGATCGACCGGCGTGGCGGTCGTGACCCGCTTTAGGCGGATCAAGTTCGTGACCATCTCGCCCGAACCGGGTGGCGGCGGCGTCGACTTGGGCCTGGATTACGCGATCTCCGGCGGAACCGTGACGGTCTACGCGCCACCGGAATCGACGCTTCCATGCCGAGTGCTCGTCGTCGGCTACCTGTAAGACAATCCCCCCGAGCGGGGCCGGTCTGGCGCCTGGACGGGCCAGGCCGGCCCGAGCGTAGGAGCCGGCAATGTCAGACTTGGCGCTGTCCGCGGCCGTCCTGTGCGACCGTATCCAGGAGTACACCGGCATCACAACCGCCGGCGAGGCCCTCAAGCTGCTCAACGACGCCTACGCCAGGCTGCTGGCCGGCGTGCATCCGGTCGATCATACCGTCCACGTCTGGAGTTTCCTGCGGCCGCTGGCCACGCTGACGCTGCCGACGACGCGGGCACTGACGATCACCAGCATCGCCGGGACAACGCTGATCCAGGCGACCGCCGGCGAGTTCGACGTGTCCATGGTGGGCCAGGAGATCACGATCGCCGTGGTCGCCGCCGCCGGCGTCGCGATCGCCCAGGTGGTCGATAAGGAATTCGCCATCCTCGACGAGGTCGTCGACGCCGATACCGGCAACGCCGCCACGGTGCTGTCCGGCGTAGTGGACCTGCCGGCGGATTTCGCGGGTATGCTCGATCCGGTCATGCCGTACCACGCCTCGCTGTCCCGCAAGCGGCTGAAACCCGCCACCCCCAACGAGATCCTGACGCTCTGGCAGGACACCGCCACGGCCGATCGGCCGGAATACTACGCCATCATCCCCAAGACGTTCGTGGCGGCGACCGGCCAGCGCTGGCAGGCGATGATCGCCCCGCTGCCGGAGAACGCCTGGTATTGGACCATCCCCTATCGCCGGGCCGCCGACGCGCTGACCGATGCGGCGGTCTACGCGGCCGGCGGCGCCGCGTTCGGCTACGCCCTGTTTCTGCTGGCGATGTGCGAGGCCGAGCGCTACGCCGGCAAGAAGACCGTGCTGTACGAGAAACGAGCCTATGAGGCCATGGCCGAGGCGATCGCGGTCGATCGGCAACTGTTCGCCACGCCGTCGGCGGACGAAGGACTGTCGCCGGATACGGGGATGTAACCATGGCACTGATTCGCCAGAAAGACAGGGACCACCGCGATCCGCTCAGTACCGAGCTGTTCGACGGCTTCGCCTGGACGCGGGCCTTCCTGTGCCCGAAGGGCGAGGTCGAGACGGCCCTGGCCGCCGGCGGCGACCTGGCCGAGGGATCGTACCTGGCCGAGATCTACGGCGGCCCGGCCGCCGCGACCCGGACGGTGTGCTCGCCGATGCTGCAAGGCGTCGTGAAGGGCCAGCAGTCCGACGGCGGCAAGGACCTGCTGATCGCCGTGTACCACGAGATTACCGCAGAGCATTAGCAGCGAGGAGCCGACCATGGCGGATACCTACATCGAGACCCAAAAGCGGGTGACCCGGGATCGCCAGCACGAGACGATCACACAGACCACCGGCGCCCACCTGGCCGGAGACGACGCATCCGGCTTGCCCGAGGTGGGCAAGACCCTGGCCGTCGCGGCGCCCACTGCGGTGACCGATGATGTCTGCCAGTCGGTCGACGAGATCGAGGGCGTATCCAAGGGGCGGGTGTTCGTCCGGGCGACGTTCTCGGCGCTGAAAGCCAGGACCTAGCATGTCCGACGCCCTGACCCAGTACGAGACGAGCCGCTCCGGCGACGCCGGCCAGGTGATCGGCCGCTTCACCGGTGTGCGAATGTTCGCCATCCCGGCGACCTCGGTGGCCGGTCTGACCAGGCACTTCGAGCCCAGTCCCACCCGGTTCTGGCCCGGCTCCCGGCCGGGCCCCTTTCGGCCCCGGGCCACCGCCTACAAACTGCTACCGGCGTATCCGGGCCGTCCGGACTTCTCCAAGGTGACCATGTGGTATCGCACGCCCACGTACCGCGAGGTGGCCAGCGAGCAGGTCAACCGGGGGATCCTGGAGATCGATATCGCCGGCCAGGCCACGCGGCTGCTGCACTGCCGGCAGGACATCACCGCCGTCATCGAGGGGCCCGACCCGATCGATAAGCGGGCGGTCTGGAAACCGGTCGGCGGGTCCAATGTGGTCCTGCTGCCGACTTGCTCGATGACGCTGTCGTGCGCGCTGGACGCCAACCACATCAACCTGGCCACATGGAGCGCCCAGCTCGGGGCCACCAACAAGACCCCCTGCCAGCGGTTCGCCAAGGCCGCGGCCGAGACGCTGCAACTGGTGGGCATCCACCTGCGGAAGCGGCTGACTAACGACGATGTGTGGCTGCTGCGGGTGGGGTTCCTGCACAATCCGGCCGGCTGGAAAGACGCCGTCTGGAGCCAGAGGTTCGTCCGGGCGGCGGTCAAGCAGTTCGTGCAGACCTGGGACGCCGATAAGAAGGTCTTCGGGGAGTCGGCCGAGACCACTACGGTGATGATGGATGTGCCGGTCGGCGACGCGGAGGTCCGGCAGACGGTGCTGGCGCCGGTGGATTTCAGCAAGTGGAACACCATGCTGTCCTGGATGGGGGGACTTAGCTGATGTTCGAGCCGGCCGACGTGGATACCAGCGAGCAGCGCGAGACGCTCGCGGCGATGGCCGAGTACCTCGCCGCCCGCGTGGACCTGCCGCTGCCGGAACCGCAACCGGCTCCGGCGACCGCGACCGCGGCCGATGACGACGACGACGACGCCACGCCGGCGCCGCTGGCGGAGCCGGAGACCAGCATCCCGACGCCGCCGACCAAGCCCGACCCGCCGGCGGCCGCCGACGACGCCGAGGGCGACCGCGACGACGACGACGACGACACGCCGCCGCCGCCGCCGCCGGAAATCCCCGACCACGCCGAGCTGTACGAGTTCGCCGCCGACCTGGTCGCCCACCTGGAGGCCCGGCGAGCCGCCGACGCGGCCGTGGCCGCCACCGTCAACGCCCTGCTGACCGCCGCCAAGCGGCCCGACCCCGGCGCCGGGCGGATCGAGGCGATCGGCGAGCGGCTGGATAGACTGCTGACCGCACTGGGCGAAAGGGACGCACTACCGATCCCCGACGCACCGCCGGGCGACGGCGGCATGGCGATCGCACTGGAGCAGATCAATCGCGAGCTGGGGCGCACCCGGCCCGGCGGCCTGACCGTCTCGGGCCTGGAGGTGATCCACACGCCGGACAGTATCGGCCTGGTGGCCCGCCCGACCGGGACCAGCGAGCCCGGGTCGCCGCCGGCGCCCGATGGCTTCTGGGCGGAGATTACGGCCCACGCCGAAGCCGACGATACCTTCCGTAACCGCTGGGTCTACGCCTGGGAGGAGGTTGCCGATACCGGGGCCGCTTACGCCGGCTGGGACGCCGTGGCCGGCGGCCGTACCGGCACGACCACAACCGACCCGGCGCGGAACACGCTGGAGGTGATGAACACCGTCGACGGCGCTTGCGGCAACGGTGTCGACGCCAGCGACCTGACCAGCGACGCCGTTTACTGCTTTGCGATGCAGGCGATCCCGACCGGGGCGATTGTGTGGATGCGATCCCAGAGCGCGACTGTCGACAGCGAGCCGGTCACCAAGTACTGGTTCTCCAGCCCGAACGGCGTCGACGGAGAATGCTGCGGGGCGGGCACCGAATGCGATCCGGACTATCCTGGCGAATGCCGGGAGGTAGCCCCATGAGCGGCGCCACCAACATCAGGCGAAAGTGCTGCTGCGTTGGTTGCCCGCCATGCCCCGACGCCTGCAATGGCGTGCAGCCGGCGGCCGTGGTGAGCACGGACGGGTCGTGCGCCGACGATCCGGACCCGGACGGATCGTTTGCATATGTCGGCTACAGCGACGAGCCCCTTGCCTGCCGATGGGATTGGGACAATGTCGACGGCTGGTCGCTGTTCATTGTGTGGTGGACGTTTATTGACGAAAGCTGTGCTTGGCTAATCGGCCTCGTAGGTCCGAGCGGCGATCAGTATGCGTCCAATGTCTACACCCAGCGGGACTTGGCATGCGTAGACGGCGAACTGGTCGGCACGGTCGCCCTCCCGGACAATTCAGGCTGCGAAGGCTTTACCGCCACGGTGACATTCGGATGACAAAGAAAGACTTCACGACAACCCGACATTGCCTCGCCGGCGGCCATTGCCGCAAGTGCCGCGACCTGCTCGGTGGCCGCCCCTTCAGGATCGACCTGGCGGGCAACTTCGCACTGCCGGACGGGGCTCCGGACTTCGACTGCCCGCATGGGAAACCGTGGGGGTATCTGCCGCCGGCCCGGGGGTTGGGCGATACGGTCGAGCGGGCCATCCACAAAGTCACATTCGGGCGGGTCAAGCCCTGCGGCGGCTGCCGCAAGCGGCGGAACAAACTCAACAAGCTGGTGCCGTACCACCGAGGAGTGAAATAAAATGTCAGCGACCACCTGGACGGGCGGGACGAGTACCGACATCACCAATAACGCCAACTGGTCGAACGATCGGCCGGTGATCGGGTCGGATGTGTACGTGTCGGCGCAGGCGACTTACGCCATGGGCGCCGGGTCCCTGACGAACGGCAACGCCGTGGTCACGTCGCTGACCTACGACAAGGATTACACGCTGGATACCGGCACGTCGGCGGCCGATCTGGTGGTCTTCGCCGGCGAGATCAACCTGGCCGGCTCGGGCACGGTCTACATGCAGATGCAGGACGTCACCACGCTGACGATCCAGGGTGGCGGCACCAACTACCTGCTGGGCGTCTCCGGCGAGACGATGGCCACAACCGTCTGGGACTACTGCACCGGAATCGTCAACTACGCCTACCGCCCGGCCGAAGTGGGCACGGTGGCCGCACTGTACAAGATGGGCACCGGCACGCTGTACCTCGGCGGCACCGTCACCGTCCTGACCACCGTGTACCAGAAGGCCGGGACCCTGGACAGCTCGTCGGCGATCGCCACGTTCAACGGCTACGGTGGCGTGGCCTGGCAGCGGGCGGCCATCTCGACGATGTACACCGGCAGCAACCACGAACTGCACTACGCCACCAACGGCGCCCTGGCCGATTTCGTCCTGCAGGCGGGCGCCGTGCTGGATTTACGCGACGATATCCGGGCGGTCACCATTACCGCCGGCGGCGTCGCGCACGAGCGGTCGTCGATCCTCGATCCGCAGGGCCGTGCGACCTGGACGGTCGGGTTCTCGATGCCGACCGGCCACGAGATCGGCAATATGACCGCCCTGGAGTTGGGGCCCGGCAGGACCTACACCGTCGTCTCCGCCTGATCCCGATGAGGTGATACCATGGCAAAACGAAGAGGAAAACCGGGCGATCCGCGAGCCATTCGGCACGCCTATGACTACTCCAGCACGCCCGACCGCTCCGCCGGCGGCGGTATGGTCACCGGCCAGGGCAATATGCGCGTCGAAGACCGATCCGGCGATGCGATGCACCCCGGCCGCAAGGCGATGGCCAACCTGTTCGCCGCCCAGCGGAGAGGCGATTCGGCCGGTATCCTGGACGCACGCAAAAACTTCGCCGCCACGCCGGGCGTCGGGTTCACCGGCTCGTTGACCGACCATAACCAGGCGTTCAGCGGCACCATCGGCACGTCCGCCACCGGCACGCCGACGGTGCAGCCCACTGCCAATCCGGCGGCAATGCCGCCGCCGGCCGCCGCCGCCGCCGCCGCCACCGCCACCGCCCCCGCAGTCCCGCCGGTGGCCGCAACCACGCCGGCCGCCGCGGCGACTGCCGCCCCGCCGACGCCGGAAATCGCGCCGCCGACACTGTCCGATCCGCCCCGAAAGGTCACCGCCGCCGAGGTGGAGGGTCTGGGCGAGGATCTCCGGGCGGCCGGGAAACCGGTCGATCGGCTGGCCAAGCTGGACGAGTACAAGCAGAACTACGCCGATTGGCACAAGATCCCCGGCGCCCGCCAGCTTGAAGTGGCCCGATCGGCCATCCTGCGGGACAAGACCACCGCCGACGAAACCCTTTGGGCCACCGACGCCGGCCGGGCCTACGACGCCGCCGAGGAGCAGGGCGATCTTGACGCCGCCGCCGGGATCGTCGCCGACCTGGCCGCTCGGCTGGGCCGAAAGCCGCCGGGCAAACTGGGGTACATTCACGACCGACTCAGCAAGGGCCTGCCGGCGTTCACGACGGCGGCGGACCTGGCCGGCAAGAAAAACGCCGCCAAGTACAAGCTGCTCACCGCCGACGCCGAGTCGGTTATCGACTCGAAGATGACCGACGCCGATAAGGAGGCCGATCTCCGGAAGATGTACGACGCCGCCGCCGCCATGGTCGCCGCCGGGACGCTGTCGCGTGTGCCCCGGCCGCTGGTCAATGCGATCAAGGCGATGGACGCCGGCCGGGTCCCCTGGGACAGCGACCAGCCCGGCGGGCCGCTGACCGATACGCGACGGGCGGCCCTAAAGTCGTCGGCGGCCGGGCACGTCTGGGGCGATATGAAGGTGCATAGGGACTACATCCCCGGCGCCCGGGGCAAGGAGGGGCACTGGGAGGAAACCAACACGGGCGGCAAACGCCACCGAGCGGTCGAGTTTACCGATCTCCAAGACGTCCCCGCCGCGGTGACCGGCACCAAGGCGTACCACGACCTGGTGGCCAAAACCGTCGGTGGCGACCCGAACAACCGGAAGTACGGCGGCCTGCGCAAGGCGTGGGAGGGCTTTCGGGCCGAGCATCAGGCCGGTGGTCCCGGCTACACCGACGAGCAGCTGGCCGGCCTGTTCGAGTCGTCGATCGCCGGGCACGATCTGCTTATGGCCGCCTGGCTGAAGATGTTTCCGGGCCGCGGCCCCGAGGCCCAACGCCGAGCCACGGCCGAGACGCTGCTGGCAAAGACCATTGGGCAGTTCGAGGAGGGCCTCCAGGCCGCCGATCAGGCCGAGACCGACGCCCGGAGCCAGGCCGAAGCCGATCAGGCCGCCGCGGCCGACCCGGCCAACTTCCAGGTCCCGGCCGGGCAGGAGGGCGTCAACGTCCAATCCGCACTGCAGTACTACTACGGCAATATCCCCGGCGCGATGGACGGCCCGCCACTGCCGGCACAACCGCCGGCCATGGGCTCGGCCGTAGCGCCGCCGCCACCGCCGGCTGCCGGCGGTACGCCGCCGACCGGCTTGTCACTGCCGACCGACGCGGCCGCGCCGATGGCCACCGCTGCGCCGGCCGCCGCCGCCGCCGCCGGTCCGCCGCCGCCATTACCGACCGATCCCCAGCAGACCGTACCGCCGCTGGACAACCCCGACGGTTCGGCCAACGCGATGCAGGCCCCGCCGCCGGATGCCCCACCGTGGCCGGATGAGGATGTGGTGTACTCGGTCAAGCCCGACCTGTACGGCTGGAGACACATCCAGGACCCCTCACTGGGCGGCTGGCAACTCTGGCGGGGTAAGGACGGCCAGCGAATCTGGATCGCACCCGACGGGACCAACTACACCGACCAGGCGACTGCGCAGGCGGCCGCGCCGACCGCCGCCGCCCCGGCCGCCGCCGCCGGTGCCGGCGACGCCGGCAAGTACATGGACCGCACCGCCGCCGAGGCGATCCTCGCGGCCGCAGACGGCGATCCGGCGATGGCGGCCGAGCTGGCCCGCAATATGGGATACCGCGTCGATCGGCTGGAGGGTGAGTGATGGCCACCATCTTCGACGAAATCGCCGCCGAGACCCGGCCGCCGGTCGTGCCGGCCGCTAAACCGGCCGCTAAATCGGAGAATGGCCACCCTGGAATGGTTTCGCCGGCGGCGGCCCCGGCGGCGGCCCCGGCGGCGCCGGCCCGAACGATCTTCGACGACCTGGCCCAGCGGAAACCGGCCGCCGCGACGACGCCGGCCATTCGGCCCTGGTGGAAACCCGCGAGCGCAAGGCCTCTAACGCCAACGCCGGCGCCTGTTGCCGCCGCCGCGCCTACTGCCCAACCACCCGAAGAGATCGAGCTGCATTCCATGGCCGGCCTGGCCGACACCGAGAGGCAGGCGGCGCAGGAAATTGCCACGCTGAACGCGGCGCATGAGAATCTTCCCGCCACGCTGGCCAAAGACGAAGAAACCGGCCGGCGCGACATGAGCCGCGTCTGGAAGAAGGGATATGCCGGCGCGACCGATTCCAGGACCCAAGCGATTGCCCAAGCACAGCAACTGCAAGCACGCCGGACTAAACGCCGGGAAGGCGGCGGTGGCGGATTCGGCGAGTTGCATCAGCCGACGGAAGAACATCTCCAGCGCTTGACCGGAACGTACACAAAGCCGGAACGCGCCCCCGAATTGGAGGGCGACTTCTGGGACGCGGCGGCCGAAGCGGCCGGATTCGTCTTCGGAATAGACCAGAAGTATGACAAAGTGCCGCCGCCGGCCGAGACGTGGCGTGACAACCCCAAGGGCGTAGGGGAATCCCTGCTGGAAGTTCAGCCGATCCCGTTCCATCCCGGCAAGATGGTCCGCTTGGGCCAGACCCGGGCGGCATTCGGTCGTCTGGAGCGGTCCGGCGAGAAAGGCTACGCCGGCCGCGGCAAAGACATCGACTTGGTGGAGCGGTACATGCTCCAGCAGTTGCAGGCGCAGGCCAGGGGCCAGACGATATCGGCAAAGGTGGCCGTCGGTCTGGCTGACATGGTTGTCTGGATGGCTGAATTCGCCAGTACGGCCGGGCTTGCCTCTGCCGGCCAGGCGGGGGCAAAGAAGGCGGGCACATACGCCCTGGGCCGCTACGCCAAGACGAAGATCGGCCAAGTCGCCATCAAGGGGGTCGGATGGGTCGGCGGGGCGACGGCGCGGGCGGCGGGGGGGCTACAGCATAAGGTCATCGCCGGAACCTACGAAAACATGCTGCCGAGCGGCTACCACTTCGAGGGCGATTCGCTCATTATCGACGAGGCTGGCGACTCTCCGGCGAAGGCATACGTTCGCTCTCTCGGCTCGGTGATCGTGGAGGCGGCGTCCGAAGAGGCCGGGGCCACCATCGTCGGCGGGGCCAAGTCGGTACTGGGGAAGATTCCCGGCAGCCGCAAGGTGTTCGGGAAACTGGCCAAGCGGCTGAGGGCCGCCGCCCCGAAGGGGAGTTGGGCCAAGCTGGTCCGGGGCGGATTCGACGCCACCAAGTGGGACGGGTTTGTCGGCGAGATGGGCGAGGAAACGCTGGGCGACATTCTCCGTGGCGCGTTCTCGCTGGATAAGAATCTCAAGGGCATGGCCCTGTGGGACCGGCTCGTTGAGAGCCAGCCCGGCGGCGAGGAGCTGCTTGTGCGGGCGATCGTGCTGTCGGTGCCGGGCGTGGCGCAGATGGCGGCCAACAGCACCATCGGCAAGGTCCAGCAGAACAGGCGGATTGACAGCACCATATCGCAGATCGAGCAGAATGACCCGGACTTTGCGGTCCTGAACGTCCAGCGGGCGCGGGCCGACAAAGAAGGAAACACCGAGGAAGTCGCAAGGCTGGACCAACTCCGCGACGACTGGCGAGCGGATATCGAGGATCAACTGCGAAGCCACATCGCCGGCGAAGAGCCGCCGCAGATTGCCGACGCCGACCAGCCGGATATTTCCGGGATCGAGCCAAAGTCCCAAGCTGCCGAGCCCGAGACGGTGGCCGAGACCACCGAAACCCCCGAAGCGCCCAAAGCGCCCAAAGCGCCCGAGACGGTGGCCGAGGCGGTCCCGAAGGTGGTTCCGGACTCCCATCCGGCCGCCGCGGCGGCCAACGTGGCGGCCCCGCCGGCCACAACCACGCCCCAGCAGGCGGAACCCGCCGCTGTAGCCGACGAAACTGCGCCGACGACCACGGAGGCCCCGAAAGAGATCGTGGCCGCTGAGGCCGAGAAACCGGCCGAGGCGAAGCCCGAGCCGGCCGAGGGAGCCAAGCCAGCCGCGGCGACTTCGCACTCCTCGCTGGAGGACATCGACGCTGCTTATCCCGTCGTCAAGGGCGACATAGATGGCAGGGCGGTAAGGGCAGAAGTGCCGAATTTGTCATCCATAGGCGCTTCGATCGACAATCCGCAAGAGCTTCCCGGTGTTCGACAAGTGCAGATGTCGCAGTTCACGTTGGATGGCGATTCGACCCCGACAGACGCGCCAACTCTGGCGTTGGCCGAGGAGATTCGCAACAGTGGGGAACTGAACCCGCTTATCGTGGCCATTGACGAAAACGGGCCATATATCGTAGAGGGTGGCCATCGGTACGGCGCCTTGAAGGTGTTGGGGGCCAAGAGTTTCCCGGCCGTGGTGGTCATCGAAGTTGACGACGCATTCGAAACGGCCGAGGCGGCGAAACCGGCCGAGGGGAAGCAGCCGGCGGCGGCGACTGCCGAGCCGATCACGCTGCACACCGAAACGTCGGCCGGTTACGATGTGGATGCGCTGGCCGAGGCCAAGAACGCCGGGGCGCCCGTGGCCGAAGCGACGCGGCAGTTGGGCGACCACGCCGACGGGGAATCCTGGGATGTAGCCGGCTGGACGTTCACCAAGGGCGCCGATGAGTACGGCCGCGGGGTCCTGACGACGGCGAAACCGGCCGAGGGGCCGCAAGTCGGGGCGGCCGTTCGCTACGTGGACCCGAAGACCGGCCGGCCGCGTGTTGGCAAGATGGACGGGGTATTCCCGGCGTCGAACAAAGTCAATGCGGGAAAGGCGCGGATTCGCACTGCGGACGGGTCGATTAAGGCGGTCGATCTCGGCGTGCTGGACTCCCATTCCCTGGAATCGGTCAAGCCAGGCGACGCGGTCGATCTGCCAGGCTACAAGACCGAGCCGACCGGCGTGGTCGAGCGCGTGAACGAAGACGGCACGGTGGCCGTCCGAACGGATGCGACGGGGCGACTGCTGGAATCCTTGGGGGCGGATCAGGTTCTACCGGCCGAGGCGAAGCCCGAGCCGGCCGAGCCGAAGAAGCCCGAACCGACCACTCCCGACCAGAATGAGCCAATTCCGACCATTCCCGCCACCGAAGAGGCGACGGCACCGGACAAACCAACCAAACCCCGGCCGCTGGCGCCGCTGCTGCGGAAACTCAAGCACGGTCAACTCAAGCAGCTCGCCGCCGAGTTGGGCGTGGACGTCGAGAAGCTGAAAGGCAAGGGGGCCGCTGCGAAGATCCGCCGCAAGATCGCCCGGACCGCCGGTGCCGCCGCCGCCGAGGCCGCCGGCCGCATGGTGGACGCCCGGGCCGTGGCCGTCGAGACCGCCGAGCTGGCCGACCAGATCGTCGACTACCACACCGCCCAGATCGGCCCGATCGACGCCGACCGTGCCGACGCCGGCGGGGCCTTTGGTGAAGAGGCCGACCAGTACGGCCACGACGCACTGCCCACCCGCTTCGGCGGGGCACTGCCCACCGAGCTGCGCGAGGGCCTGCAAGGCCGCTTCCAGCTCATGCGGCTGATCAGTGTGGACAAGGCCGGGCGGTCTTCGGAGGCCGCCGACGCACTGGCCGCACTGGGCACTGACGAGTATATCGCCCGGCTGGAGACACTGGCGGCCGGCAAGGCCGGCGACGCCGACCGGGCGATCGATGCGGTCCGCCAGTTCGCCGCCGCGACCGGTGACGCTGAGATGCAGATCAAACTCGCCCGCTACGACGCGGTGTCCGAATCCGACGAGATCGCCGCCCCCGACCTGCTGACCGCCGGCGACCTGGCGATCGGGCAGACGTGCACGATCGGCGGCGCGACGATTACCGTGGTCAACGCCCGCGGCGGCCTGGTCGAGATCGAGGGGGCCGTGACCGGCCCGGTATCGCCGGAGATGCAGATCCCCGCCGATCGCGGATCCCTGACCGCCGCGCCGCCCGCCGCCGCCGGCGAAGAGGCCATGACGGCCGCCAATCGCGTGCAACTGGCCAAGAGCGATCCGGGAACCCGAGCGGTCGTCCAGGCGGTCGTCGCCCGCGGCGTCCCGTTCGAGCTGGCGTTGACGGTGACCGAGGCGACCCGGACGGTCCGCGACCAACTGGACGCCGAGCACGGCGGTACACGCGAGATGTACGACACCATTGTGGCCGCCGGCTACGGCGACAAGTTGGCCGGCCTCAGCGGCCCCGAACTGGCCAGCCGGGTCCGCGACCTCGCCGGGCGACTGACCATCCACGGCCGCAACAAGCTCGAGGCGATGGAAAATGGGCTCGTCGCGGCGGAAGTTGTGTTATACTCGGGTCACGACGCCTCGATCGCCATCGAAGAGTTGTGGGAGGCTTGGTGGAAGACCCAGCCGGCCGCAACGCAGGCCCGAGCGGCTGAACTGGCCAGGGAGTACGCCGATGAGCAAGGCCAAGAAATCCCCGGGGGGCCCCTTGGGTGTATGGAGTTCCTCTCGTCCGCGGCTGCGGACTACGCCGTTGCCCGAAAGCTCCCCAAAGCCCTCGGTTTCACCGGAAAAGGACGCGGACTCCGAGAATTCCTCCGCCCCCTCGTCCAGCAGTTCCGAGAACTCTACCACGCCTTCGTAAACCGCGTCCGCCGAATGCAGGCGGCCATCCGCGACGGCAAGGTCTCCGACGAATTCGCCGCCGTCCTGCAAGGACCCCTGCCACCGACCACCGCGGCCGCCCTGGCCGACGCCCGGGCGACCTCCAACGCCAACCCCTCCGGACGGTCCAGCTTCGACGGCTCCACCTTCGCCGCCCGGATGGCCGACGACGGCGAAAACGACGCGCGGGAGCGGGCCCGAGAGATCAATCGGCGGATTCGCCTGGCCAAGAAGGGCCTGCCGACCCGGCCGGCCGACCGGGCCGACTGGACGCCACACGGGCCGACGGTGTCGCTGGGCGCCGCCGATGCCGACGCCTTTATTGCCGCCGACGATCGGGCCGCGGTGGACCAGTGGGAGGCGATGCGGATTCGCCTGGCCGCTCGCGAGCAGGGCCGCTACGAGGGGCAGAAGGAAATCGCCGAGACCCACCGCCAGCTCCGGAAGGCGGTCGAGGTGATGCTGCCGGCCGAGATGCGGCTGCCGCTGGTCCAGGCGATCGCCGAGGCCCGAACGCCGGGCGAGTTGCGAAAGGTGCGTGGGCGGATCGAGCGGACGGTCGAGCGGGTGAACGCCTCACTCGCCCGGACCCGGGCGATGGCGAAACTCGACGAGGCACTGGCCGGCCTGGCCATCGTGCCCAAGAAGCGGGGGTCGCGCAAAAAGGCCTCGCCGCTGCTGCCGGAGCACCAGGCGGCGCTGGTGGAGCTGTTCGCCGATATCAAGATGCACGGGATCTCGCCGAAGACCCGAAGCCGGCTCAAGCACATCATCGCCGACGCCGTGGCCAGTCCCGAGCTGGTGGATATGGGTGCCGAGCAGTACTCACCCGGCTTCGCCAAGCTGTACAACGCCGCACTGGAGACGATGGCCCAGCAGGACGCCCAGCCGATTCGGGCGATGGCCCCGGCACAGATCGAGCAGTTGGCCAACCTGGTGCTGGGCATTCGCAAGCAGTCCGAGCTGAAGGGCACGCTGGAGGTCGCCGGCGAGTTGCGCGACCTGGTAACGGCCACCGACGAGGCGACCGGCGACGTGGCCAGCCAGCAGGGCCCCCGGTACAAGCCGACCACCACCGGCCGCGACAACCCGGCCCGACCCGGCTGGAGCCGGCAGCAGTGGTGGGCGCAGGAGAAGCCCGAGAACCTGATCCTCAAGCTGGGCCCACGCGAGGGCACAGTGGCCCACCGCGTCCTGTACCAGGGCGTGTACGACGGCTCCGGTCGGGCCAAGGCGATTCAGCAGCAGTACGCCGACCGCTTCCGCGACAAGCTGGCCGACCGCGGCGTGGACCTGAGCGATTGGCGTACCATGACCGCCATATCCGCCGCCGCCGCCGCCGGCCACAACGCCCGGCGTGGTCTGGTGGCCAAGGCCGTTGGCGCCCTGCCCGGCCACCTGGGCAAGCGGGCGTCGGAACTAATCGAAATCGACCTGCCCACCGCCACATTCGCCGGGAAACCGCTGGCCGGCAAGCTGGAGATCACCGGCGGCGAGCTGATCAGTATCCTGGCGGCCATGGAAGATCCCTATCAGCTCCAGATCCTGCTGGCCGAGAACTCCGGCGGTATCTCGCTGGGGCGGATGCGGCGGGAGACGTCGGCCGGCAAGGGCGTGGTGCTCAAGTGGCGGGACCTGCAGGCGATCAAGGCGGCCGCCACCGACCAGGACCGGGCCATTGTCGAGGTGATGATGGGCGAGCTGCAGGACATCGCCCGCCGCCACTTAAACCCCGCCTGGAACGCCAATGAGGGCTTCAATATCGCCGAAAACGAGCAGTATTGGCCGGTCACGCGGAATATGAAGGCCATTCAGGGCGTCGATCGCAATCCGCTGGACTACATCTCCGAGTCGTCGTCGGCCAACTTCGGTATCTTCCAGGACCGCCAGGGCGGGTTGATCCCGCTGGTCATCAAAGACGCCTTCGAGGTCTATTTCACCCACGTCAATCAGGTGGCCACCTACGTCGGGCTGTACGCACCGCTGAAGGCGGCCAAACGGATGCTGGCGACGCCGCGGTACGGCCGGGCGATCGCCAGCCGATTCGGCGAGGCGTACCTGCGATTGCTCAACGAGCAGCTCGACGCCGTCGGCGGTCTGATGCAGACCAAATCACCCGGTCCGGGCGCCCGGATCGTCAATGCGGTAAAGAAACCCATGTACATCGCCGCACTTGGCGCCGAGCCATTTGTCATGGCCAAGCAGACCGCCAGCTTCCTGTTCGCCCTGGACGAGATGCACCCCGGCGACTGGGCCGTGGGGCTCAAGACGCTGCTGACCGGTGCGACCGCCGGCGTGGCCACGGCCAATCGGGCGGTCCGTGCCGAGATGCGGCAGCACAGCCCGCAACTGCGTGCCCGGTACGAGGGCTCCGGCCGGCTGATCCAGGGCCCGACCATGGACGTATCGCCCATGCGGATCTTCTACGCCGGCACCGACAAGCGCGAGTGGTCCATGGCGGGGATCCAGGGGTTCGACTGGCTGGCGATCTCCGGCATCTGGTCGGCGGCCAAGCATCAGGTGAAGCGCGAGGGTGTGGCGATGCCCACCGAGAAGTATTGGCAGCGGGTCAACGAGATCGCCATGCGGGTCGTCAACCGCACGCAGCCGGATTTCGACGTAGCCAATCGCTCGCAAATGGCCCGAAACGCCGCCACCGACGCCGGGTCCGGCGTACTGACGATGTTTACCTCGATGCGAAATGGCCTGCTGAACATGGTTACCCGGTCGCTGTGGCGGTTCGGCAACGAGCGTAAAACCAACCCCGTCGGGGCCAGCGGCCGGCTGATGTTCACGCTGGTGCTGGTGACGGCGGCGGGTACGGCGCTGATGCACTACCTGGACGAGCTGCGCAATTGGTTCTACCGGGGCGGCAAGCCGACCAAGCGCGAGTACCGCAAGACCACCGGCGGCCACCTGCTCGAGGCGATCGGGGAGCAGGCGTCGATCGTCTACGGCGCCGGCGACGCGGTCGAGCTGCTGATCAACGCCACACGAGGCGAGCGTCGGCGTGTGCGGGCGAATAACCCGGTGCAGGCCCTGGGGTGGAAGACGGCCGACGCGATCAAGCTACTGGCCGACCTGGCGAAGACCAAATCGGGCGAGCAGGTCCAGTCGGGTCCGGACGCCGGTAAGCCCAAGGGCCGGGCGTTGGGGCTGCGGGCCGCCGAGAAGGTGGTCGATGCGGTGGCGTTGGGCTTGGGACTGCCCGTAGCGGGCCCGAAGTCGGCGGCCAAGGGCGTCTGGCGGTTTGTGGAGGGCGAGGAGCCCGAGGTACTGCTGAAAGACGAGATTCGGGACAAGTACGACGAACTGTCTGCGGCGGTCGTGGCGGGCAAGGACTTCGATTTCGAGGCCTACGATGCCTGGCGGGCCAAACTGGCCGAGCGGGGCGAGCAGGTGGAGATCGACACCGAATCGCTGGTCGCCGGCGTCGAAACGAACTTGAAGACCGACCAGACCAAGGCGTTCTATGCCGCTTTACGCGGCGGTCGCGATGATGATGCGGCCGCCGCCGCCCGTATCCGCTGGGTCGTCGGAAACGGCAATCCGGTGAAGTTCTATCGCGGCTTGGACGATCGCCGGGACACCGGAGATCTCGACGACGACCAACATACCCGGGCGGTGGCGCTGCTGAAGCGCGTGGGCTACGGGCCGACGCCGGCGGAAATCCGCGCAGCGAAACAATCGAGGCACTAAAGGAGCAGACCGATGCCGTGGTGGGGCTATGTGCTGATGGGCGTGATGACGTCGGTGGTACTGCCGACTTGGTGCTTGGTGCGTACGCGGCTGGTCGAGGTGGAGAAGGATATCACCGCCTTGCGGGTGCTGGTCGAGCAGCAGGGGAAGGAGTGTGCCGCTCGGCTGACCTGGCTGCGGACGATGGCCGAGGGGATCGCGGAGGTTCGGGAGAACGTGGCCCGCTTGTGCGGGAAAATGGAACAGTAGACAACGTGAAGGAGCACGCGATGAGGACATGGACGCTGACGTTGACGTGCCTGGCCGTCTTGGCCGGGGGTTGTACGAATTTGGGGTATCGAAACCAGGCGACCGAGCAGCAGAAACTGGCCGCCCGGGGCACGCTGGACTTGGCCAAGCGGGTAGTGGTCGAGGGCGCCGAGCCGGCCTCGCCGGTGGCCATGGCCCTGGTCGAACTGGCCGGTGCGGCCGTACTGGACACCGGTGAGCCGGCCGAGCCGATCGACGTGGCGGCGATCGCGACGGCTGGCCAGGCGGGCAGCGAGCTGCCGGCGCCGGTGACCGAGACGGCCCGGCAGGCCGCCATCGACGCCGCGGAGAAGCCCGACCCGCACGATGTGCTCGAGCGTCACCTGGCCGAGGCGGGCTGGTGGACCGAGAACGTGACCGAGCTGCTCGGGGCGTTTGGGCTGGCGGGCGCCGCGGTGGCCGGTGCTCTGGGCAAAAAGTACATCACCAAGGCCCGGCAGCTCAACGCCGCCCACGCCGAGCGGGACGCCGCCCGCGACCAGTGCGCCGCCGGCCGCCGCCAGTGCGACCTCGAACAGCACAATCTCAACGAGGTGAAGCGGAGTTTCGCGCAAGTGGTCCGCGGCGTGGACGGCGTGATCAACGGCACAGTCGGCCAGGCCGTGGCGGGCGATACGACGGTCGGCGCGGAGATTCGCGAGCGGCTGGCCGGCCAGGACGATCTGACCCGCCACCTGGTCGACGAGGTGCAGGGCAAGACCCAGGCGGGCGTGTCGATCACCAACGCCCGGCCGCGGGCCGGGGCGAGACTCAACTGACCGCCGGTGGTGTGTCCTCCGAAGGCGGCGGGCCGGCCGGATCCTTATCAGGCGCCCGGACCGTGCCCGCCGCCGGGAGGGCGGGGATTGACGATTGACGGGCCGCCTTGGCGGCGGCGCGGGTGGAGTACCATAGCTCAAAATCTTCCTGGTCATCGCCGAATGCGTGGCTATCGTGGGTTAGCGGCTTAACCACGCACTCCTGCCATTCATCTTCCGGCCACACACCTGGCAACCATCGATGCAGCACATCATCCGGCGCTACCGGCACATCCTGCACCAACTCGCCCGCCTCGTTCAGCCGCCACGCCTTCGGCAGCTTCGCCACGATGGCCTCAAGCTCGGCCAGCCTATCCCGAAGTGCTTTAACCGCGCAGGGTTCGTTATCTCGCTGCGCGTCTTGGCCCGTGATGAACGACAACGCATCGGCGGCGGCTCTGTCTTGTGAATTGTTCATTTCTTCTCCTTCGCCGGGAGGGCCGGGGATTGCTGATTGACCGCCACGGGGTCCTCGGCGTCCTCGGCGGCCTCGCCGGTGGAGTAGCAATGCTCCGCTACATGAGGTTCGCCAGCCATATCATCACAAACCCCATCGGCCCGGATGGCTGTGATAAAGTACTGTTCTAATTTGCCGTCGCGATTGAATCCCCAGATGCTCGTGTTCGGTGTGACAATGACGCCGTCTCTCGTCACCGGCAGCTTCGCCACGATGGCGCGGAGTTCTTCGTCGGTCGTCGCCACGCCGGCAAGAAATGCAAGCTCGCAGGGCCGCCTTACCGCCCTGCCATCCCAGCCCGCACAGTGGTGAATAAACCAGTCTGCGAACGCCTTGCCACATTGTTCCGGTGTCATCCGCTGTTCTCCTTCTGGCCGCTTTTGGCCATGTGGGCACGCCACAGGCGACAGAACGCCTGTTGAATGGCCGCCAGGCGGTCGGCGTCGGCCGGGTCGTACCCTTGCCAGAGTTCGTACGGCTCGCTGAGCCCGATGGCCTGGACGCGCTCCATCAGGCCCTCATAGCCGAAGTCGCCGTCGGCGAACTCTCTGCCGGCCTGCTGCAACGCCTCGGCAATAGCCGCCGCATCATCATCGTCGGGATCGACCAGGCCGGCGGCGACCGGGTCGCTCAAGCCGGCTATCGCCTCGGCCGGGACAAACCGGTGAACGTAGAACTTCGAGCACAGATACGGTCCGGACGATCTCGCCAGCCAGCGCGCCGTATAGTTCCTCGCGCTGACGACGCCGTAATGGCCGGGCGTCCAATCGCCCTGAATCGCGATGCCCGCCGGCGTGAACGTCAACTGCACGCTGTCGATTCCCGTTCCCGGCTTGCCGAGCCGATAACACTGCACCAGTTCTGTCTCGACCAGTACGGTCAACGTGTGGTCGCGGAATACGCTGCTATGGTCGGTCGTCATGATCCGCCCGTTCCTTTCTGCAATTCGGTCAGCCGGCGGGCAACCGCTCCGCTCGGCGGCGGCTCTGTCTTGTGAATTGTTCATTTCTTCTCCTTCTCCGCCTCAGCGGCCTTCCGGTGCATCAGCTTGCCCAGCTGCGCGGCTCGGGCGCCGATGTTGTTCATACTGGACCGCCGCCGGTCCATCCATTTCACCTTATAGCCTGCGCGGGCGTCTTCGGGCATCAGCGACAGCGCCTCGGTCAGCTCGGCCAGATCCGCTTCGCTGCCGTAGGTGACCGTGTCCAGGGCGTCGGCAATCTGCTCGGCACAGGCGTTCAGGAAGTCGGGGATGAGCTTCGCGTGGAAGTGTTCGCAGAACCACTCCTCCGCGTCGCAGAGGATGAAGGGCGGCATCTCCAAGTCGCCGGACAGGCCGTACTTCCCATCACCGAGGACGATCGTTGCCGCGGCCAGCACCGCCGGATCGTCGCCTTGAATCGTGCAGGCGTCGCTGGGGTTGACGATTTCCAAGATCATGAGTGTTCTCCTTTCTGCAATTCGGTCAGCCGGCGGGCAACCGCTCCGCGTCGCCAATCGCCGCGGAGGCCGTCGCCGGCGAGCTTTTCCAGCAGCCAGGCGGGGGCGGCGGCGATACGTTCGGTGACGGCTTGTTGTTCACGCTTGGGGCCCTTGGCTATCGTGTAGATGCAGCCCGAACAGGCGACCTGCCCCATGTCCGGGCTGGTTTTGGCGGCGTGGGGTCCGGCGGCGAGCTTGCCGCAGACGCAGCACGTCGCCGGCTCGGCGTCGGGCTCCTCCGCCGCTTCGCCGGCGGGCTCGGCATCCGCCTCGACGCCGGCGGCCTGGATCTCCGCCGCGCGGTCGGCGATGGCCTTGTGCCGCCACTTGGCGAGCTTCTTGATCCTGCCGGCGACGAAATCGACGAGGATTTCCTGGAGGACGCCGGCGTCGGCGCATTCGGCGATTGCGGCGGTCGCCGCGTCGCGCTTGCCGGTGAGAATGACGGCCCGGCGCAGTTCGCCGGCGATCTTCTCGGCGGTCGGTCGCATCATGACCACGCCGCCGGCGACGTTCCATCGGGCCGCCACCGCGTCCAAGCAGTCGATGAACTTGACGAACTCGTCCGAAAGCGGCACATTGTGCACTTCATGCGGGTGGGCGCTCGCGTAATCATTGAAGAAGTAGCGTGGTTGCGAGCCGAGCAGGACGTGCCTGACGTGGGCAAGGGCCTGGCCACGAATGCCGGTGGGCGCCTCGATCGACTTGTGGGCCTCCAGCGCCTCGGTGAGTGCGTCGATGGCCAGTGCGAACCGCTCCGGATCGTCGAGCTTGACCACGCCGGGCCATTGACAGACGTGCGCCGTAGCCGTGTACGCCAGGTGCAGTGCCACGGCGTCGGCGTCGTCGACGTCGACGTCGGCGGCGACGGGTTCGTGCGCCATGATCCGCCCGAGCAGATCGATCGCGTGATCGTACAGCCTGACGGCCAGGTGCTCGTCGGGGGTCCCCGGGAACTTGCGGGCCTTTTGGCCGGTGCCGGTGCCGGCGCCGGCCTTGCCCGCCGCCGCCGCCGCGTCCGGATCGTCGCCGGCGGCTACGGCCTTCTTCCGCTTGGCGGCGTCGCGTTTCTTGTCCCGCTCGCGCTTGACCGGGTCTTTCTCCCACGCCTTGGCCTTCACCGCGAAGCACTTGGGGTTGGTGCAGTTGCCCCGCTTGGACGTCAACGTGATCCCGGTGAACAGGACCGGCTCGGTATTGGTGTTGTCGGTGCAGCCGTCGCACGGCCGTCGGCCGGCGTACTTGACGTCCTTGGGCCAGCGGGCGGCGCCCAGCTTGCACAGCCGGTAACTGATCGACTGCCGCAGGTCTTTCAGCGGTGCGACGTGATCGCCGGCGACGGCCCGCTGTAGATCCTTGGCACCGATCCACGGGTGATATCCGATGACGTCATGGGCCAGCTCGACTTGGTCTTTCTTATCGCCCACGCGGGCGATCAGCTTGGCGTGGCCCAGCGGCAGCCGGCCGGTCGCCACCAGGGACTGCACGGCATCGGCCAGGCGGAGCAGGTCGTGGCGCTGGCGTGCCCAGACGGTGGATTTGTTCATCTTGCTCGCGGCGGTCTCCAGGTCGATCCCGCCGTCCAGCAGCGTCTGGACGCACAGGGCCTCCTCGATGGGTGTGAGGTCCTCGCGCAAAAGATTCTCGACCACCTGGGCCTCGGCGATCTGCTGGACGGTCCAGCCGGTGACGATAATGGCGGGGATCGTTTCGAGGCCGGCCAGCTTGCTGGCGGCCACGCGGCGGTGGCCGAAGACCATGGACCACCTGCCGTCGTCACGGCGGCAGACCTTGATGGGCTGCTGGACGCCGATAGCGGCGATACTGTCGGCGAGTTCCTGGAGTTTCTGCTGGTCCATCGCCTGGCGGTGGTTGTCGACTACGCTGACGATCTTCGCCAGCGGGATTATTTCGTACATTCCATCGGGCATCATGAGTGGCTCCTCGGGTTGGTGAGTGACGGAATTACTTCTTCTGTCTGTTCGAGGCCGAGCGGATCGACCACCGGCCCGACGGTGTGGTCCTGGTGGTTCTCGCCGTACAAGTCGGCGTCGCATATCTCCTCGACGTGGAAAACGGGCGTACCGAAGGGCTCGGGGATCGTGATCTGGGGGAAGAACATCACGGCCCGGAATGACCTGCTCCGCCAACGCACGGGCCAGCGGCGTTTGGCCCATATGGGGAACCACCGATCCTTTAACGCCTGCCACCAGTCGGCCGGCCAGGACGCCCCCTTGGTGTTCTTGCCGATCCAGATGACCATGCGGGCGTCCAGCACCGCTTTGTAGTGCTGGCAGGCGTCGCGGAGGTCGTCGCCGTCGCTGATGCTGAAGATCTCCTCGATGCGGAGGGGTTCGACGCGGAAGTTGTAGTGGATCATGACGGCTCCCCTTCTTCCGGCGCCACGCTGACCAGCTTGCCGTTGCCCTGCTCGGTGATGATGGCCAGGATGGCCACAGCCGGCTCCTCGACGTCGACGGCGTAGCGTTTGCCGGGGAGGTAGATGCTGGCGTAAAAGACCGGCGGTTCGTCGCCCTCGCCCTCGATGACGCCGACGGCCACGGCCTGGATGTCCGGGACGGCGACCACGATCGTCCCGCCGTGCAGCAACGTCAACCGCAGCCACAAGTCGCCGTCGTCTTGCCGGCCCGCGGCCGGCTCGGCGTGCAGTCGAGCAATCAGGCGATCCACACGCTGCAGGGTCTCCTTGGTGCGTTCGACGTCGGCGGGTTCCGCGGCCGGCTCGGCGTTCGGTCGAGCCCGCAGCCGTTCGTTCTTCCCGTTGAGCCGGTCGATGGCGATGGCCTGGCGGGTGGTGTCCTGGACGAGGCTACGGGTCTCCTTGGTGAGCATGTTGTTGCGGATCCGGGCTTCGGTCAGCGACTGGACGATGCCGGCGACGTGGCCGGGCAGCATCGCCAGGCACAGACTGCGGTCGAACTCGGCCGCGGCGACCACCAGCTTGATCGTGGCCTTGAGCTTCGCCCGCTCCGGCGCGTGCTTCACCAAGCGCAACCTGGCGATGGCCGCGTCCCGGTCCGCGATAGTCTCGTCCCGCGCCGCCAGGTCCTGCTTGAGCAGGCGGATCTCCTGGCGGTTGGCCTTGATCTGGTCGGACCGGGCCGTCGCGTCGCGGACGGCACCGGCGGCGACCCGCTGGGCCTGCTCGATCCGCTCGACGGCGGCTCGTGTGGTGGAGCGGCCGGCGTCGACGGCGGGGATACCCAGAAACTCCCGCAAGGTGTGGTCCTCGACGTAGAAGGCCTCGCAGGTGGCCGTAGCGTTATCGAACTGCGTCTGGACGCCCACCAGTTCGGCGTCCCGCTGCGCCAGGACCTCGGCCAGGTCGTCCTTGTTGCTGCGGGCCTGGTCGCGCTCGTGCGTCAACTGCTTGTTGTCCAGGCGTGCCTTTTTCAGGTCCAACCGGTCGACGTACGCCGCCTGGCGGGTCTGGTCGTAGGCTGCCTGGCGGACCCAGCCGCCGCGGCGGAAGAGGAACCTGACCGGCCGCCCGCCGGCGGCGGCCTCCTTCAGCTTGACGTCGGCGGCGTCCAGCTTGACCGTGGCGGCCGCCAGTTGGCGATCGCGGACCAGCAGGGCCCGGGGCAGGTCTTCCGGCGTGTAGCTCCACTGTCGGCCGCCGTCCGGATTGATGAGGTCCCAGTGCTTGGTTTTCGGGTTCCATCGCATCGTCCAGCCGCAGTTGATGTGCGGGTTGGTTTCGGTTTTGCTGTCAGTTGCCACGGTGTGTACTCCCGAGGTTGGGCCCGCCGGCGACCAGGCGACCGCCGCCGGCGGGCGGCTTTCAGATTGACCAGTTAGCAGTGACGATCTTCAATCGGCGTCCGGCTCGGCCGTCAGCTCGCCCTCGTCGGGGTAGTCAAAAGTGGGCGCCAGGTCGGTGGCGGTGGAGTAGGGCGCGAACGGCATCATGGCGCAGCAGAAACCCGCCGCGCCGGCGTGGCCGCCGCCGCCGTACCGCTTGGCGATCTGCGAGACGTCCAGCTCGTCGACGCCGGCGGGCCCGCGGTACAGGCTGACCTCCCAAACGCGGCCGGTGTGGCGGAAAACGATCTCCAGTTCGGCCGCGCCGTGGGCGTGGTCACCGAAGGCGTCCGCCCCGGCCGAGCTGTTCAGCGCCATCGCCCGCAGGCCGTCCAGCTCGGTCCCGAAGGCGTACTGGCGGGCGTAGTCGGTGTTTCGCGCCGTCCGCGATCGCAGGATCGCCACGCCGTCCCGGGTCAGGTTCTCCAGCCCGCGGACCCGCTCGGCCTCCGTGCCGATCGGGCCGAGCAGCTCCCGCCAGATCAGGGCCTCGGGGCCATGCGGCAGCGACTCGAGGCCGGCGGCGAAGCAGTGGGCGTGGGCCTGGCAGCCGGGGCCGGCCAGGTCCCACGCGTTGATCCGCAGCAGGGCCTCGGGCACCGTGCGCAGCGGCAGCGCCCCGGCCATCTCGGGCCCGCGGCCGCCGGCGGTGCGCTTGTGCAGGTACAGCCAGGTGAGTACGCAGGCCGAGACGCCCACGCGGCGGTCGCCGCGCAGTTTGTGGCCGGGCGTACCGTTGGGGGCGTCGGCGAGGGCGGTAACGTGGTGGTCGATCCAGGTGACTCGATCGGTCAGCGTCAGCAGCTCCGCCAGAGTGTCCGCCGGCAGCGAGTAGTCGAGGATCCACACGTCGGCGTCCCGCCAGCGGTCGCCGTTGGGGCAGGGGACGGATTGGTAGTCGCACTCGATAAACTGGCGGTCGATTTGGTCGCCGGCGACCGGTGCCGCGGCGAACATCGCCACGCAGGCGGCCGCAGCGCGGCCGTCGAGGTCATTGTGGTGGATAATGATCTGGTTCACGGTGTGTTCTCCCGAGGTTGGGCCCGCCGGCGACCAGTCGGCCGCCGGCGGGCGGCTTTCAGATTGACGATCTTCAATTGAGGGCAGGGCCGGCGTGGTCGTCAGTCGACCACGAACCAGTCGTCCTGCAGTAGGTCGGTCTGCGAAGCCAGCCACGGCACCAGGTCGCCGCTAACCGTGCGTATGAAGATATACGGCAGGGTCATCTTCGAGTGGTCGTCGGGGAACTGGGCCTCGACGTATTGGTCGGGGCCGTTCCAGTTGCGGCGGGAGAGCTTCTTGCCTTCCTTGATGGCGTTGAGGGCCTGGCTGAAGGTCATGTCATTCATGGGTGTGTCCTTTCACGTGGTCAGGATGCCTGTAGCAGATGTGGGCTTCGTCGATGTCGTCTGGCATCGGCCCGTTGCCGCAGGTGCATAGGTCGGAGGTCCAGCGTTTGCGCGGCAGCGGGTGGGGCCCGGATAACCACATACACCACCGGCAGGTGACATTGCCGGGATCGGGTGTTTCGGTGGGTCGCTCGCTCATGCATCACCGAACACCTCGGCGATCATCTCGCCGGTGGCCGCGGCGACCGTGGCGCCGTCGTCGAGGTCGATCGTCATACCGGTGGCGCGGGCAAGCTCCTGCAGGGCGATCAGAGAGCCGACCACGCCGACGAGGCCGCGAATGTGGCCCAGGACCTCGTCGCGGTCGTCTTCGTGGCAGGTGAAGGTCACCGATCCGGTCGGCGTCAGCGTTACCGTGGCCGGCTTGGAGGACGCCGCGAAGCGGATCGTTGCGGCCGTCGCGTCGTCGGCGTACTCGTTCAGGAATTTCAGCCCGTGGTCGGTGTCGGTAAACTTCGGGGCGTAGGCGCCGATCATGTAGGAGTTCAGTGCCACGTCGGCCACCTTGGCGGTCTTGAGCACGGCGTGCGGCAGCGTGTGGACCGCCTTATCGACCAGCGCCAGCAGGTCCAGTGCCAGCGGGTCGGTCACCGTCGCCAGCATCAGGCCGACGTCCAGAAACAGCGTGACGATCTCCAGATCGGCCGGCGTGCCGTAGACCTCCAGGTGGTCGCGTTTGGGCCACAAGGCCAGGCCGATCAGCCGGTGGTCGGTGACGATCTTCTCATCGAGGTGTCCGGGGGCGTCGCCGCTGGGCTCCATGTACTTGCGGGCCGTGCGGACGACCAAGGTTGCCCGGACGAATGTCTCGGTGTGCAACTGGCCGCCCCAGACGCCGACGAGTTTGGTTGGGTCGTCGCCGAAGCGATCAAACGCCTCGGCGATCCCGCGGCAAGTGCCGTCGTTGAACAGGCGGGCCCCGCAGGCGCCGCGGCACTTGGCGAAGGTGATCTTGTAGCTTGCCATCGGTTCAGTTCTCCTCGGTTTCGGTTTCGGGTTTGGGTTTCGGTTTCGGTTCCGCTTTGCCCGGTGCGGTCCGCGGCAGTTGGACCCACTGCTGCAGGGCCTGGCGGTAGATGGTGTGATACGCCTGCTCGTCGGCCCGCCAGGTCGACTTGCCCCGGTCGGTCAGCCGCTGGGCCAGGTAGGCCCAGCGCGTGCGCCAGGGGTCCGGCCAGCCGGCGACGATAACGGACCAGGGACTGCTCACGCCGTCGCCTGCGTGATAACGCCGGCGGCGAGTGTGACGTACCCGATGTGATACCAGTCGGCCTTGGGCAACTCGCCCGGCGGGATGGTCGGCCGCGTCGGCCGGCGGAATGCGTTGTCCTCAATCATTGGGAGATCTCCAGGGCTGGGGGGAATTGGCGGGTGGCCATGATGCCGGCGGGTTTGGCGGTGCAGGGGTGGCCGCGGAGGACGTTGCGGCCCCACTGGTTGAAGTAGAAGGGCACGCCGGCGGTCCGGCAGGCCGACCAGATATCCTCGATCCAGTCGGGCTGGCAGGGCCGGGCGGTGGACCTGCTCTCGCCGCCGACGGTGACCCAGTCGAGGAAGTCGCCGGCGCCCAACAGGTCCAGCAGGTCGGCCACCGGCTCGATCAGCGGCTCACAGGACAGGCCGCGAACGGCCACGTTGGTCTGCCGCAGGATCGGCACGCGCTCCATGAATGCGTCGCGGCAGCCGGTGCGGACGAGCAGGGCGAGGTTGGGAAGCGGCAGCGGCGGCGGCGTGCTGTGGTCGCCGCGGTTGCCGTAAATAATATTGAGGGCCACGGCTACGTCGCGGTCGAAGTACGCCTTGGCATTGGCGGCGTGGTCGGTGATCCACAGGAACCGATGCTGCGGGCACATGGCCACGGTGGTCAGGATCCGATCGACGTAGCTGGGCGGGGGGACCGAGTGCCGGTGGAACAGATCCGCCATGGTGCAGCAGATGATGCGGGCGGGGTCGCTGAGGCTCTCGGGCTCGCGCAGGCGATCCATCGCCAGCATGCAGTCGTAGCCGCTGCCGACGGGCTCCCAGGTGTGCGTGGCGTAGGGGATGGTGGTCTCGTTCATGACGCACCTGCGGCGGGCGTCGAGCTGGCCGCATGCCCGGCGGTTGTCGGCAGTAGGTCGCCGCCGTCGTCGCCGACGGGCGTGCCGGCGGGGTGGCCGAGGTCGGCGAGCATCTCGGCGGTGGCGGCGTGGGTGGGCGCCTCGACGGCCGGCTCGCGGCGGGCGAGCATTTCGGCGACGCGGGCCTCGGCGTTGGTGAAGTCGCGGTTCAGTATCGACTCCCAGTCCGCCGGGTCATCCGGGTCGTCCTTGGCCAGTTCGAGGTAGTGCGAACCGACCATATCGATGCTCTCGATGTTCCGGAAGACTTGCTTGTAGATCACCCGGACGACGTCCTCCAGTTCCACCAGGCGGTGAGGGTGGTCGAACATCACCGACAGTTGCCGGGAGTGCGAAAGAAGCCTGTCCCGCCGGGAGTCGAGTATCGGCTGCAAACCGGTCCGGTAGTCCTCCAGCACCTGCGTGCGGAGGCCCACCGCCTCGATTTGCCTGATGAGGCCCTGGACGGCGTTCACCAGTGTGGCGACCGCGTCGGCGTCGGTGGGCGCGTCGGGTTTCCGGCCCGGCCAGGTCCGTTCCAGCGCCCGAACGGCCGAGCGGGCGTTGGCGATAGTGACCGGGAATCCGATCTCCGGGTGGCCGGCCAGCCAGTCGGCGAACGTGGCCCACGTGGGCCGGTCGGTCTCGACGGTCTCCCAAAGCGATTCGGCCACGTCCTGGAGTTTGCGGACCTGGATGACGTTCAGCGTGTTCTTGGTCATTGCGTGTCCCTTTCCCGTGCGTTGCGGTTGTTTATCGCCCGCTGGAGCTCCGCGACCATCGCGGGGTGGCAGACGTAGTAGGCCCGGCCGTAGATGTCGGCCGTGACGTGGTAGATGGTGCTGGCCGGTGTGGTGCGTGTCCGCAGCTTGTCCGGCAGGTAGCTGCGCCGCCGCCGCCAGCGTTTGGTCCGGGTGGTGACCAGGGTGGTCGTCGTGCGGAGCGGGACCCCGAACAGCGTCTCGCCGACCCGGCGGGTGTGCACGCAGGTGAATCGCAGGTCCTGCGGCGGCGCTTCAACGATGGGCGGCTCCCGCTCGGCCGCCTGCCAGGCGTGCATGAACTGCGGCAGTAAGCTCGGCCTGTTGATCTGCTTCAAGGCCTCGGTCATCCACTGGAGCTGCGTCATCCCCGCCGGCGGGCGGGAGCTGTCAGTGGTGGCGGCGTTCGTGCTGGTGGCGGTGATCTGTGTAATCACGGGTTCTCCTCTGTCGCCGGCGGCCGATCGCGGAGTTGGAGTTTCACTTTCTCAAACGCGCTCCCGCCGCACTTACCGCAGCGGTCCGGTGGCTTGCGGCCGTCGTAGTCGGCGGGACAGGCGGCGCACTGCCAGACGCTGCGTGCCGTCGGGGCGTCGATCGCCTTGCGGCGGCGGTTGGCGGCGTGGCGTCGTGCGTTCTCGGCCGCTCCACCGTTTGCCCTAATTACCCGCCGTTGGCCGTTCACTTGGCGTCCTCCCGCTTGGTCGGCAGGTAGGTGGCGAACCACTTCGGGTCGTCGTCGTCGCCGTCGAGCGCGAAGAACGTCGCCAGGTTGGGGCAGAAGCGGTCGGCGGTACCGGTTTCGGTCTTCCAGGCGGCCAGGTCGTCGATGCAGTCGATCAGCGTCCCGACCCCATGCTCGCGCATCTGCCTGGCCAGCAGCTTGCCGATCGCCCACGGCTTGGTCTGGGAGTTGTCCGCCTCGGGCGGTTTGACGGCGGCGGCGAATTTCTGGCATATCCGCTCCGGCCCGGTGGTCGGCCGACGGCGCTCGCGGCTCGCGTCTCGCGCACCCGCGTTTTCGTTTACCTTAACCTTTGGTTTAGGTTGTCTTGTTTTACGTAACGGCCCGGGACTTCCCGGGACTTCCCGGGACGTCCCGGGCTCGGCAAAAAAAGAAGCCGGGAAAACGGCCAGTTCCAGCCAGCCAAGCGAGTCGGTCAGCAGCAGGGGGATCGCCGCGGCCAGCTCCCTGGCCGGCAGCCCCAACTCCTCGACCAGATCGGCCACACCGGCCGGTCGGCCCTCCCGCGTAACCACCCAGCCGCGTCGGCCGGCGGTATTGGCCGCCGCCAGCTCCAGCAGCTTGCAGAACACCCCCCACGCCGCCGCTGTGCGGCCCCGGGCGATCCGCTGGAACTTCCGCCACCCAATAGTCCAGTCGCGGGCCGCCACACGCAGCCGGACGTACTTGAGCGAGCCCTGACGCAGCGTGGCGGTGGAGCCGCCGGGTTGGGGGTTGTCCTTGTTGTTGACCTCGTAGTGAGCCTCCCAGTCGCGGAAGTGTAGACATTCCCCCTCGGGCGGCTGCCAGGTGGTGGTGGCGGTGGCGGCCATCTCAGTTGCCTCGCGCCATACCGCGGACCATCAGCACGATCGCCGCGACCATGACCACGATGACGACGGCCCAGCCGGGATCCCCTTGCGAGGTGGATTGTTGAGTTGCTGCCGCTGCTGCCGCTGCAAGAAACATGCAGACTCCTTTCTGCGCGCGTACTGCCAGCGCATCCGTGTGCTTACGGGTTCTGTTGCGGCTCGTCGGAAAGTCGAAGAGGTCGAGGCCCGCCACGGCGGAAAGGGGGGAAACCGCACGCCCGATCGGGGGGAATCGAGGGGCAGGCCCCGGCCTCTGCGACTGTTTCGCTATCTCAGATTACACACTCAAACTACATGCTCCACGCCGTCGACGATCACCACCGCCGGCGACCGGTCCTTCCGAACGTTGATCTGTTTGTCGGCCACGCAGGCGCGTAGCTCGTCGATGTGTACCCGGCCGCGGCCGTGCCGGTAGAGCCGCAGGCCGTAGTTGGCCACCAGGCAGCGGATCACCAGCCCGCCCGTCCGAGCCGACCAGCCGAGGTAGTCGGCGGCCACGCCCAGCGGCAGAAAACCCTTCACGGCCCGCCGCGGACTTGACAGTGCGGGCGCTGTTCGGGTAGAATCCAACTTGGCATCTCCATGGAGGGGGACCCGCGGACTAGTTAAGCAACGCAAGCGGCCTGCTTGTCGTCCGCGGGCGTCCCCGTCGAGTTTGGTTGCGGCTGTGAAGAACTCACGGAAGGGGTAGCGTCGTCGGCCACCGGATGGCCTGGATCCGCCTCGGGCGTATCGGAGCCGTCGGAATGGCCACCAGCATCGACATCCACGCCACGAGCCGCCAGGGCCTCGCGCAGCAGTACACGCGACATGCTGCTGCGATTGTGTCCCAAGTCCCTGGCCGCAGCGTCGACCTGATCCCGCAACGCCGGGCCAAGGGCGATCGTAATGGGGGTAACATTATTCATGGCAAACTCTCCAGTTGGTGCAGTAGGAATTCGTACCTTTTCATGCTACGCACGCACAATAGCCCCGTCAACTTAATTTCTGGGTGAAGCTACGAAAAAATACGTATGAGCCCGGAAGAATGGTGGTGACAATGCTTTGCGTGAGTAAGAAAAAACTAAGCAGACAGATAAACGTGGAGGTCCCGGACCGGCTGTCCGAGGACATGGACGAGTTGGTGGACAAGCTCGGCTTGGTCAAGAAGCGGGCTGTGGCCGCCGCGGTGTGCGCCTTCCTGCAGGCGTCGGGGGCCGACCAGGTCGCCATGTACCA
>Ga0307928_10000444_pt1 | contig 31409 bp, 57 predicted proteins | sample AceLakmetagen232_FD_201815 | JGI IMG/M metagenome (GOLD analysis project Ga0307928, IMG submission 201815) | Saline water microbial communities from Ace Lake, Antarctica - #232 | ecosystem: Environmental > Aquatic > Non-marine Saline and Alkaline > Saline | place: Antarctica: Ace Lake... | reverse complement strand
CCAACGGCAACAGTGTTGCAGATTGGGAAATAACATGACGACACTTCCCAAAGCGGTGAAAGATTGGACGGCGGAGGATTTTGCAAGCGCGTTTGACGAATACAATGCTCTTGACCGCGCAAACGGGGAACTAATGGCAGCGGCGCCCGACCTGCTGCAGGCGCTCAAAGGTCTTTTGTTTAACCACCAACACGGAAACGGCGCCAATGCTTGGCAAGAATCCAGAGAGAGAGCACAAACAGCGATCAACAAGGCAACCGGGGAAGGCTGAACAATGAAGAAGCAGGAAACACTTTTCGAGATGCCGTTTAACCTGATTCAGGACCAGGAACAGGACGGCGCCAGGATCCAGGAGGAGCTTGACAAGCAGAACGACCAGCGGATAGGGAACGAGAAAGCGCAGCGCATATTCTTTGTAACACCAGGAGGGGCGAAGTCATGAAGAAAAAGGAAATGCTGGAGCACTGGAACACACTTGACGCCAAGACCGCCGAAACCGTTAGTCCTTGCCCCGTAGTCTATAAGCACGAGGGAAGCACCTACGACGAAGACGGGATCCGGCTAACAGGCTCAAAGGCCTTTATTGACTCAATTCTGGCCGTCTTGAAGCCTCTTCTCCGATACGAGAACGGAACAACCCGGCTGCAGGTAGTATACAAGCAGAGCACAGACCGCAAAACAGGCTTGCCCCTGAATTCCTTCAACTGCTATATCCAGGTACACGAACGAGGCGGGCAGGCACAGCAGATGAATGCCTTTGTAGAGGGCGCCTATAAACGGAGCGGGAAACAGCTTGACTATATCGGCCAGCTTTAGCCAGGACGAACGAAAACAACCCAGGAGCATAGAATCATGAAGGATCAAGACCTATTCAGCGAAGACCATGAGGCAACCTACTGCCCGGAAGATAACAAAATTCGGCTTTATGTCGGACACTTACCCAGGCCAGAATATGACGCATTAAGGGCCGAGGGCTGGACAAGCACACCAAAGCAGAGCAAAGCAGGACAGGGAGAATTTGCGGCGGTATGGAGTACACGCAGAGAAGACACGGCCCAAAGCTATGCAGGTTTCATCGGCGACGAAGACACAGGACCAACAGACCGGGCAGCAGACCGGGCCGAACGTTTTGGAGGATACCGCGACAACCGCAGAGCGGACGCCAACGAACGCGCCGACAAATACGACGAAGGGCCGAGCGTACACGGATACCAGAACAAAGCAAAGGCCGTCAGGGCCGCAGACAGGCACGACCGACACGCCGACAGGGCGCTTGACAACTGGAGCAAGGCCGAATATTGGCAGACCAGGACCGCAGGCGTGATCTCACACGCTCTCTATGTTTCGGAGCCAGGCGTCAGAATGGGGCGAATCAAGAAGCTTGAGAAGGAAGAGAGAAGCGAGAAAAAGGGGCTGGAAACATACCGGATCAACTTCGGACTATGGAAGAAGGTCCAGGCAATGACCGACCCGGAAAAGGCTTTCAAACATGCTTATTATTTGGCCAACACAGGCGGGAGCGGTTACGGATACCACCACCCACGGCCAGAAACAGCAACAGAATACATGAAAGAGCACGGAACAAGCCTTTATTCCTTGTTGACCTACGAGCCCGACCCCATAACCGGCCACGAAGCTGCAGCATTATGGCTTGACGGTTGCCAGAAGCCCACAGGAACAAGCCGATATCTGAGGCATGTAGAATTGCGGCTGGCCTATGAGAATCAAATGCTAGAGGCGCAGGGCGGGCGAGCGGCCGCGGTCGATATGATCCCGGGCGGATGGATTGGCAACAAGCAGATACAGAAAGTAAACAAAAGCAACGCCACCGGGCGAGTTGTAAGTGTTGACGTTTGGGGAGAGAGTAACCTTTACACCGCAGAAAGCGGATACAAAGAGCGAGAGAAGCGGCCGGTATTGGTGAAGATCGAAACCGAACGCTTGGCCCCCGATGCATACAGGGCACCGACCGAGGAAGAACAGACAGGGTTTGAAGCCGCCAAGAAGGCCAGGAAGGCGAGCAAGCCGAAAGTGTCTTTTATCAATCCGACACTTGAAGCCGCCCAGAAGCTGCAAGAGAAATGGAATACCGAGGCCGCAGAGACCGACAAGGGAAACAACTACCCCAGGAAGCCCGGCGAGGTTTACGAATGCACACAAGCCAGGTATAGCGGCATCTATAAAGACAGCAAAACGACTATCACCCAGGACGGGATCAAGCTACGGGTTTACGCCCCAGGCTGGAGCCGAATTGCCGGTATTGTCGTATTGACCGACAAGAAGCAGAAGCCTCTTCCCGCAGAACTACTGACACCAATCCCGGCGCCGGTCGAGGAAGAGCAGGCGCCAGAACCGGAAGCCATACCAGAAACGGCGACAGTTAAGCAGGCGGAAATGGTTCTCTCATGAGTATTGAACGATTAAACGAGTTGAAAATGGATAATGACCTTGAGGGGGTCATAATGGCAGGGGAGGCCGGGCGCTTTGCCCGGTTAGCCTCGCGCCATGCAGACGGAACAGCGCCCAGGGCAGTGGCCGCTTTCAATCTGTTTCAAACCCCAACAGAGATAGCCGCGCAAATGGCCGATATGATACCAGACGGCGCCGAGGCTATACTTGAACCCTCTGCAGGACTTGGGAGGCTATACCAGGCAGCACAGAAGCCAGGGCGCCGCTTTACGCTCTTAGATGAAAGCCGGGACTGTTGCCAGGAGCTTGAACGCTTGAGCACCGACACAGGCGACACGGTAAAACAGGCCGACTTTCTGACAATGACACCCGGAGAGCCGTTTGACGCCGTTCTCATGAATCCGCCTTTCAAGATGGGGCGAGACGTGAAGCACATCATACACGCTTTGCAATTCGTGAAGGCCGGCGGGCGCCTGATTTCACTTTGCTATAATGGGGTAAAACAGAACAAGAACCTTGAACCGCTTGCCGATTCTTGGGAGGTTTTACCCGCTGGCAGCTTCAAGAGCGAGGGGACACGGGCCGAGATAGTTCTATTGACAATGCAGAAGTAAGAAACAGTTGACGAACGGAGGGGGAGACAATGAAGGTCAAGCTAAACCAATCACAACGGAAGAAGCGGAAAGCGTCGAGATTACGCCAAACATGCGACAAAACAACCATATCACGAAAGGAATGGGACAAGAGGCGCGAAAGAGAACAGACGGCCCTTGCTTTGTAAACTAAACCGGCGACACAGCCAAAACGAGAGGAACCCAAGAGGACAACATGGACGTACTGACCAGAGTGACAACCTTAATCAGGCAGGGCAAGACCTTTACAGAGGCGTGCGAAATCATACGGCGTTTCTACGACGAAATAGAGGAAAGTAAACAGGAGGAGGATATTGAAGTATGAAAACGGTTCTATCAATAGTTCTACTGACGGTCCTGGCAGTAATGAGTTCACTTTTCAGCTACGACAAAGGAGCCAAAGACCTGGAATTCTGGAAGACATCAGCCCAGTACCAGCGAAAACAGCTAAACGCTGAACAGATTAGGGCCAACTCCTGGAGAGATAAAGCCTTTCGCCTTGAACGGCGCTCTGGGATGGAATACAAACCCAAGATACACACAAAGGAAGAAATGGCCGAGTACTGGAAGACAGCGCCATGACCGGACACGTTGACCCTGGCCTTTGGGCCGTTCTTACCTACGGAACGCTGGCAGTGATCGGGCTGCTATCGCTGAAGAAGCGACGGCCGGCAGCCAAGGACAGGTTTCACAGGGACACGGAAGGGGTGGGGAAATGAAGCGGTGCCTATACGATCCTGAAGTTTTGTGCGGGAACGCCATCAGCAAGAAGGATTGCCGAGGATGCGAGACTAGGCGTGACGTATTGTGGGAGCGCAAGAATAGTCAACAATCGACAGAAAAGGCGGTGAAGAAATGAAGATTAAACCCTGTCCATTTTGCGGGGGTGAGGCCCACCATAGAAAGGCCAACTGTTTCCCGCCGTTTGATTACGTTGTGGCGTGCGAGGCGTGCGGGGGGATGATTAGAATTGTTGGGTCAAAGGCGGCGGCAACTAGGATTTGGAATCGTCGGTATTCCTCACAGGGACCGACAGAACAGGAGGTAACATGAGAATCATTGAGGACCTGACGGTTGTTACAGAGCAGGGCGTATCAACGTACTCGGTAGGAACCTGTGGCATTACCGAGATAAGCGAAGCCACGTATCGGGTCACTGGCGATCCATACCCATGCTTCCACGTAATGAAGGGCGTCGATGTGGTTGCAGAGATTAGGTGTGTCCACCAGTGTAAGATCAGTTATTCATCACAGACTCCGACAGAACAGGAGGTATCGGAATGAGTAAGAACAACAGCAGAAGCAAACAGCAGTCTAAGAGAAAAGGTAGCTTTATCACGGGCAGAAGAGGCGTCATAGGCTCTCTTCCTGATGGATGGCCCGCAGTAGACAAGGAAAGCCCGAGGATGCCGCTGAAGGGACAGCAAGCCATAACACAGCACATTGTATAGGTCAGGGGTAGCAATCGAGGAATAGCCATAGTGAGGCATCAGGAAACAGTATGTCAGCGAAGAAAGGAAGTGAAGGATGAGCGTACAGAGATGGAAGTGGGATACACCAGACGATCCGATGGTGAAGTCTCACACTGGGGCGTTTGTGACCTATGCAAATTATGGCAGGTTGCAGGATCAAGCGGCAGAGGCAGAGTATCAGGCACAGACCCAAAAGAAGATACTGATCGGAGAAATACAAAAGAACGCCGAAGCCAAGCAGACCATTGAGAAGCTGGAAAGATTGATTAACGACCTGTATCCTCTGGCTATCTGCCATGCGGCCGTCTACAAACTCAATCAGGGCATAAAAGAGATACATCCGGTGCATGCTGAACTTTTAGCTCGAGCAAAACCCATAGCAGAGAGGCAAGAGCAAGGACGGACCAAGCCATGAGCCCGGACCCAAGATCAGTAGCCAAGCGCGGCGACAACAACCCAGAAGCCAAGCTCACAGAGATTCAAGTCGCCAATATCCTCAGAATCAGTCAGCAGGAAGGACTCAAGTATGGATGGAAAAGCCGACTCGCAAGGAAATACAAGGTCAGCCCGCAGCTGATTAACGACATCGAGAAGGGCAGGAAGTGGAAATATCTCAGAATGCAAATGACACAACGGGGGATTCTACAGCCATGAGTAATGCAGAGGAAACGATCGGGACGCGGCCAAATGAAATGTGTTCTAAATGCAAAGGAGCATGTTGCAAGGCTCTTCCTGGATCAGTATTTTTTGACGACATAAAAGAGCCTATCGTTGATACTATAACGGAGATGCTTCGTGGCGGGTATTATTCTATTGATGCTTGGGATGGAGACGTTTTCTCAGGAACAAAGTATAGCTGCTATTATCTTCGTCCAGCTACAGTCGGAAGCAAAGATGTTTTTGATTTAAGCTGGGGAGGAAGGTGTATATTTCTCTCAAAAGAGGGCTGTACCCTATCTTGGGAAGAGCGTCCTCGTGGTTGCCGCCTCTTGGTTCCAAAAACACTCCCTGGCGGAAAGTGTGGGTTGCCTGAAAACTTGGGGGGAACTTCATGCAAGAATGCCGCAGCCAAAAACTGGTACGACCATTCGGAGATGCTTCAAGAGATTGGGAATATTATCGTACAAGAAAGAAAGGAAGTGAAAGCATGAGTCACAAAGAATACATCCAATACGATGCACCAAAATCACTCCACCTGAACGGTATGGCCGGATACGAACCTGGCCCAGGAGCAAGAAGCATGACCTGTCTTCACTGTGGCGGACCCAATGACGGACCGGGCGATATTTGCTCTATCTGTTGCTTTGAGTGGGCAGAGAAGAACGAAACAAAGGAAATCGCTCAGGCTTAGACCTACTTCATGCATTCGGGGGGATCGTATTCAAGATACCCCTTGAATGTCTGAACCTCATTCATTTTGCTTTCCTTAGCGCAGAGGTATTCCCGTATTTCATAAACCGGAGAGGCTTGCCATTGCTATCTGTTGCATCGTCACCATACAAAACCCATTCTTCACCTACCCTATAATAATCTGTTGGACGAAGTGCTTCACCGGCCGCTAAGATGATATCACCATCTTCCTCAGCTTCAATCTCGCAGTTGGGTCTGCCTATGTTTTCGACGCAGGCCCTAAGAGCTATTCTGACCTCTTCACACTGCTCTTCGGTCATCCGGATATACTTTTTCCCTTTATCCCATATTTCGTATGGCCTATGATCACCACTCAAAATCGTTGTAGGGTTCTCTTGAAATCGTTCGCTCTCTTCATGGCTACTCTTGCGGATCCATGACGCAATGTCTTTCGGGCCAGGTGTGAATCTATCATTTCTCGGCTCATGCTGTAGTGCCCACTGGATGCCATCCATGATTTGTTGCATCGTAACAGGTCTGAGCATGAGGGTATCTATCTGCCTACGCCATCTCTTGATGTCATCTTGACCCTTGAGCCGAAAGGAGAGCCGTTCGTAGTTGTCCTTCAGAACATCATGCCACGTTGTTGGATCAATCTTGTATGAGTTAGTCATGGTCATGGAACCTTTCGGTTGTTTGGATATTCGTCTTGTTTGCGTTCTTCTTCCATGTGACAACAGCGGCTTGCCATTTCTTCATTTTCGATCGACCTACCATCCAGCCATTACTCTCGTAGTAAGCAACAAAGGCTTCTCCATCTATATCAAAGCCTATTGATTTCCCATATTCAGAAACTTCTTTTTTTGTAGGTGGCTTAAATATCTTATTACCTTTTTTTGAAGATGGAGAAGAAGAATTCCCTTTTCCTTCCCCCGTACCCCCTTTCTTTTCCCCAGATACAGATACAGAGTCAGATACAGATACAGATACAGGAGTCCCTGTCTGTCCCGGACATTCAGGGACATCCTTCTTTTCACGTTGCTTTCTCTTTCTAAGCCTTTCATATTCACGTACATCTGACATGTTCTTCATTTCTCTATAATGTTCGTGGCTTACGACAAAGTATTCAAACCCAGATTGGTGTAACAACCTCTTTCCTTCATGATCCTCATTTTTGCTATTTGGGTCTGGACGCGTCAGAATTGAGATTGCGGATTCTATTTCATTAACCGTTGTTCCGATAATTGTAGAGAGTAAAACTGGGTTTAGCAAAACGCTGTGTGTATCTGAATCTGCTTTTGCGATACAATACCCCCAGACCGCAAAAACAGTTGGTCCACTTCCTATCATTGACCCCTCGTACATGCTTTCAAATATCTTGCCGTACATGGCTACTCCGTGTCCTCTATAATTTCAACCCCAATCAACTCCCCCTCTTCGTCTTTCGCTAGGCGGGCATCAATCTTGAGAACGCCCATTAAAGTTGTAGCGTCCACGCCAAAAGGAGACATTTTCACTGCGTAAAGGACTTCGTCCCAATCAAGTATAATCTTCATCTGAACCTCCTAAAGAAAAAGCCCCCTCACGGCGCAAGGCGAATTGACACAACCAGGGGATGTGTTGCCGACTGTTGGGGGCTTTAGTTTTCTTGAACCTAGTTTCATCATGCGTGTCGCCTTGTTCACTGCATAAGAGCATATCACTGGCCCCTGTTTCTGTCAACTGACTCAGCGAGCCCATTCATGACATTCTTCATGATTTTTAGGACAATTATCAGAATTTCAGAGGAATTATTTCTTTTTGGGAACAGCGTTTTGTTATGGCCTGCGCGTGTAGGTCGTGGATGGTCATTGTGCGTCCTTTGGTTTGCGTGCAAGGTGCCTATAGTCATATTCGCGATTCTGCCAACACTTATCCGGCTTCCCTTTCATCCATTCAGACCACGGCCCCTCTAACGTCCTGTATCTATGCCATGTCGCTTCTGTATATTCACACCTACACCTTTCGTACATCTTTCGTAGTGCGGCCCGCATCTCTTCAATCGTCTTGATGAAGTGGCATATATCTTCCATGCACCCCTTCGAGAATTGCGAGCACGGTTCAGGATAAAAACAGTACCGCCTCCATCCGCTTGCCCACTTGACTATACCTAGGCACCCGCCGGAACTATTGTTTAGGCAATGGAATTTCCGAGTCTTGCGCTTGCCGTTGGGCACTTCCCGAAAGTTGATATAGGTATACGCTTTCTTCCTCATAATTACTCCTTTGGTTCGTGCTCGTTCCGCTTCTCGTCTATGACTCGGCCGATTCTTTCTGCATTGCGTTTGTGCATCGCAATGGCGTTTTTCTCATCCCGAAGCGCCTCTTCCAAAACAGATACAGAGCATTCTTTTAATCTGTCGTACCATGGCTTCATTCGTCACTCTCCTTTCTACAAAAGGTTCATCTGCCCCCTGACGGGCAGGTCACAGAGATCCTTAGCCAGCTTGTCCAGGACACCCTTGGCCTTTGAGTAGTCCTGAAGCATCCAATGATGAAGGCTATGGCCCTTGCTCGCCTTGGTGGTCCCGCAGAACTCAGCACCCTTGACGAAGCCACAGGATCGCAGGTACTTAACGGCGGCACCGAATGCCTTGGGAGTAGTCACGGGTATATGGTGAGCGTCCTCAGCGGACGTTCTGCCGTTCCTAATGCCTGCTGACAGCATGGCGTAGACGAGCTGGGCGACTTCAGGCCTTTTCCTGGTAATTGATTTCAGCCAGTTGAATTCACTCATTCCTCAGCCTTCTTCCTCTTGGCCATGAGCGCCTTCACCATCTTGGTCACTTGGCTCTTTGGTCCGTACTCTGTCCCCTCGATGTTTACCCCGCCATTTGGCTTGACGGTGGGGTAAACCACAAAGGAACCCGATGGATATCCCATTATTATCCCAATCTTAGCAGAACCCATAACCTCTTTCTTGGCCTTCTTTTGCCAGCCGTCAGGTACAGTGCTGCGTTCATAACCCTTTTCTTTAAGACATTCAGCATGAGCGTACCGAGAGCCAGAAAGAACTTCAGGAAACATGCTGGGAGGAAGCGCCGTGGGCCATATGTTATACCACTCTCGGGCTGTGAACTTCTCCATATCAACAGCATGCCCAACCTTTTTGCAGATCGCGCATTTGATGTGGAGATGGTCATTATCGTAACGATGAATAGCCTCTCCTATTAGCCAGATAACATTGTTCCTTGACATTCCAAACATCTCTATCTCCTCCTTATCACGGTTAATTTTCCTTCAATGGCTATTCCTCTGCTTCCTCAGCGCTCAAAATAGAGCAGTCAGAGCACAGCACGGAATCAGGATACGTCTCATACTCTTCACCAAGCAGGATAGGCATCCCGCAGTCTGTACACGTATCAGTGACTTCAATCCCGTCAACCTCTGTAATCTTGAAACAAAGGTTTGCCAGGACGGCCGCAGCCTCTGCAAGCTTATCGGGTTCAACAGTGGCTTTTCTTGTGATCCTACTTTCGATCGTCAGTTCCATGCTTCACTTCCTCCCATTTCTCGTTCTTCCTGTACTTTTTGACCGTTACGGAAACTATCTCCTCGTGCGTGAGCGTTCTGTCCTTGCCGTGGTAAATCTCTTTGAGCGTGAATATGCGCTTGATTGTTGTGGTTGCGGTCTTTGTGCCGTCTGGCGCGTAATCATAGATGATGTTTCCCATATCGTCGACCAACACAGTGTTGGAGAATACCCTAGTACGCCCGAACTCATTCACAACGTTCGTCACGGTCTGCACCGTTTCGGCGTTCTCGGGTAAAATCAAGTGATAGGCAGGAATGTACGTCTTCTCTCCCCACGAATTAGTGTTTAGCGCCAAGTCTGATAGCGTGAAAACACCTTCAACTGCGAGTGTCTTGCCCTCATCCCCCGCCCCCGCCTCACCGCATCCCGCGAGTGTGCGAACGATTATCAGCGCGAGGAATGACAGTACAAATATGCTAACGTGCTTTTCCTTCATTTCTCCCCCTTGCTTGCTATGACCGCCAGCACCACAATTAGGCTGGCTACGTAAATGCACATCTGCGCTACTGCACCGCAACAGGCCGCCGCCACGGTCGCGAGGAACAGCACTATTGCTCAGGCGTATAGTTTCACTTCTTCTTACCCTTCCCTTTCTTCGTTGCCTTCATGTCCATCAACCATAATACCTTGTCAATAGCCTCTCGCTGCCTTCTGGTCTCGCCGGCCATAAGCATGTAATCACCCAGCTTGGCCTGTCTGTATCTGGCAAGAAGAGCAAGGTCCATCGTCATTCCTTCATAGCCATCCGGAACATAAGGGCAGTCATCAGGAAGCTCTTTCTGATCGATAGCCTGTTTTATTGAGAAACATGGGTTCATACCCCTCAAGACAAAGGCCAGGTTGCTATGGCGCCATTCATAGATCCGGCAGAGCTTTGTTTTTTCGTCAAGAGCAGGACATGGTATATCCAGGACAACAGGGTAGATGGCGCCATTTGGAGTTCTCCAACCAACCTTACGAAGGCAACAGGCCCCGCATTTCCTGCAGGTGTTTTCATTATGCTTCTTCTGTTTCTTCTCTTTCATGCGTTATGGCCTTTCTCTGGTACTGTCGAAAGTTATCGCGAATCCTAACAGGTGCAATCGTGGTCAAAGAACGGATCGTCATTCTCTTGTTGGAGCATCTGCCGTTTTCTTAGCGTTCATCTCTTTCATCAATGCGGCTCCTGCATCGATCAACGCAGTCTTTGCGTCTTCGACTGTATCTCTGGCCTTGATGTATTTCTTTGCAAGTTTGCCGGCTTTATCCATTTTGCCGACAATCTTTTTCATCGTACCCTGAGTTGCCTTCGTCATTATATTATCCTCCTTTCTTGGTTGATGTTTTCGTTCTGATTATTCTGATCACTTCGCAGTAGGAACTAATCTGTATCCCGGTTTCATCGTTTGCATCTCTGGCGTAGAACTTCTTTCCTTTTTTGCCATACTGAGGATCATAGACCTTGAAGATTTCATCGGACGTATCAGCCACAACGTAGTGACCCCCGCCCAAGAGGTTCAAAGAAGGGACCGTTAGTATGTGGGCATCACATGCTTTGAATGCGGGAAGCATATACCTTTCGAATTCTAGTCCTAGATTCCCCAACAGAATGTCGAGTTCCATGGGAGTTAATCCAGTTCCTCGGACAGGAGATTCTTCTACAGCTTCTTCCCAGGAGATGCCGGCAACCATTGCCGCACAGCAAATAGCGCACGACCACATATCTTTCTGTTCAACGAGTTTAATCATTTTCTTCCTCTCAAGGGGATATTGTAAACCCTTCTTTTCCTGTATCCCCATTCTTCATGCTTGATTGTTTCCTTGTGAGCTCCGATCCAATCGAAGGTTAGCGATAACTCCTCATTGGTGGCCTTTGGATACCCGAGCTTGACGATGATCTTGTCATACGTTCTGCCTTCCAATCGTTTCTTCCAGTATGGAGTAGCAAGGCGGAATTCATTCTTCTTGATTCCTCGGTAGATTTGGTCCCACCATTTCTTCTTAACGTGTAGAACGAGGTTCATGATAAGAATCCTTCCAGTCTTTCTGATCGAACCGGATGTCGAAGTTTCCGTAGTGCTTTGTTTAAATATTGACGGATTCTTTCTCTGGTTAATCCATATGCCTTGCCAATATCGCTAAGATTCTCATCGTTCCAGAATTGTCTTTTCAGAACGTCTCTTTCCATTTCCGTGAGTGTACTCATGGATTCTTCGAGAACCTCTCTTATGCATTTTTCATCTACAGCACGATGCTGAGTCAGGTAATGCAATGGACCGCTTTCAAGTTGTGCTTGCTCTACATATGCGGTTATTTGGTTTGTAGAGATCTCTTTGATCAGGTGTTCCGGAAAGATTTCCGATGGTTCTACAGCAAGCCTTTTGCATATCCGCAGAACGCTGAATTTCCACCTACCGTCAAGTCTTCTTGGAGATGTCCGGAAGTTTAGATATTGTCCGACTAGAGTTGGACAGATATTATTTTCCTTTGCGAATCTGTTGGCATTGGCGAATTCTGCAACATGTATGGCCCTTATCAATCTGCCGTTTTGGATCTTCAGCGTCGCGTAGTAGTCCTTGTTCATAATTCTCTTGCCTCCATTTGTTGTTTGTAACTCTTTCCCTGCTTTGATTTGAGCCACCATACATAGCGTAGCTCTTTCTTGAGTGATTCTGCTAGTATGTGATTGTTTCTCAGTTCAACAGCAAGGGCCCTACAGCTCTCTTCAGATCCGGCACCAACTTGAACTTGGTCGATATATACCTGGTGTTCCCACCCCTTGCCGTTGTTCCTGAGAAAGATGCTCATATCTTTAACTCTTCTTCGTTGACCCACACTGGATCTTGTGTGCCGGCCCTTGCGTACCGATATCCGAATCCGTGATACTCACAGTCCTTGTGACTGCAGGGATCCAACCACGGATTGAATCCTCTAGGTACCTGATAGTATTCCTTCTCGATAAGAGTTCCTATTCTTACGAGAAGTCGAACGACATGCTGAACGTGGCATACATCCCACTTGTTCCAGGAGTCGTAGTCACACCATTTGCCCTCTGGTATTTCTTCGTAGAGCCAGTCACGAATCTTTCGGGCGTTGTATGGCTGTACTCCGCGCTTCTTGTCGAAGAAGGTAATCGGATGGATACCTCGTTTCCGGTACATAGCAAGAAAGCGGTTATCTTCTATCCGTTCTTTCTCGCGTTTGTGTTCCTCATCCGTCATGAGGGTCATTGTCTGCTGCTTCATGCTTCACCCCATTTCTTCTTTTGGTGATCGAGCTTTCCTTCGTGCGATTCGATTATTTCATTCCAGCATTCGTCACAGACTCCGTAATGAAGGAGTTCTTCGCTCACCGGATTCTTCTTGCATCGCTTACAGAGAATGGCTCCATCCATAATCTTCAGGTCCAGGTCCACCATGTACGCCTGTACCTCTTCTTCCATCTGGCGATGGATCTCAGCACCGTCTTCTATCGGCGTGTCTTCAGGAAGATCGTAGAGCTTCCTGAGTCCAGCTGCTACCCCGCCATAGAAGGTAGTCTTCATACACCCATGCAGGGCAGAGCCATTCTTGGCCGTAAGCCTGTTTTTCTTAAACTTTTCCCACATTTCCTTAACAATCATGTGTATTTCTCCCTTTTTGGTCAAATAAGCCTCTGAGAGGCTCTAGAATTGATTTGAACGTCAAGTGATGTACTGGCCTTCCCGGACCATGGGAAGCTCCAGGAGCGTTATCCTGTGCTTCCCACGGCCCATATTAGCCTTTCTTCGGTTCAAATTGCCTGAGTCTATTTTCAGATAGGCTGATGACCTGGATGCATTGTTCTGTGTTCATCTTTGATATGTGGCAACGATCTTTGCTTATTTTCATGGCCTTTTTAAGCCACCGATACGCAGAGGATCGTTTCATTACCGTGGTCTTCCAGAGAAGATCGAAAGCCTCATGAGCCCTACTTCTCATCTGTCTGGTTTCTGCATTGGCCGGAACACCTAAAGGTTTTCCGTTATGTTGATGGCATCCATGGGTACAACTGCATTTCGGATATCTACCGCATCCGTAGAAATACCCGAATCGTGTGCTGAACTTGAGTCGCATTTTCCCTCCGCACTCTGGGCATTCGAGGATATATGCTTTGATCTTTATCTTGGTTGAATGTTTGATGTTATCTCTCGCTTCCGTTTAGCAACATTGCTTGCCGTTAGCTGACGAATCTTGGCCATGATATGAGCGTTGCCATCAGGGGAAGGGTCAGCGTAATTCGGCAAACACTTGACCTCTTTAGCGACTGCATCCATGAATGATTCCAGCTTCTTGAGCTTCGCCACTGGATCGTTAATCTCGGCCATCACTTCCGCCTCGCGTCTCGCTATTTCGCTATCTTTCATTCTTTGACTTCGGTCATGGTATCACCAACCCTTCAATCTCCACAATCGGCGTGCGCTCTTCCACGTTTCGGCGCGCATCTCTCGCGATGCTTTATGTGGATATTGTTGTGGCATTCCTCGCAAACCCATACGACATCAAGCCTCTTGGAATAATCTTCATGGTGAGCATGCATCTTGCCGCCGTCGCCGCAAACAGAGCATACATCGGGCTTCTTGAGTCTTCCCCGTGATACTGCATACCACACTGCATCATGCGCCCTGAATTGCTCGCGGTTGTTGTCGTGGTGTTTCCTGTGGTATTTCGCGACCTTGCTCTTATCGTCGAGGGCGACAAGGAGCTGATTCTCGATCACTTCATGCGGTACTAATTCTGTTTTAATATCGCTCATTTATTCCTCACTCCTTCTGTTGAAAGTTGTGATGATTATTTGGACACCAATACAGTGTAAGCCACAGCCCTTTTCGGTAGCCAGAACTGCCACGGCTTACGCTTGATCCATATCTGTTTACAAGACACGAATCCTGTCGGCACATCGTAACTGTATCTTGTCTGCAATCGCTTGCCTTCTGGTATCTCCATTGCTGTCGTCATTCTATTTCCCCCTTCACTCCTTCTGTCGGTTCCAGAGGTAACGGCCACGTATCGCCAATGACACTTTCTGGAATTAGATTCTCTGGACAACGCCATATCAGATATTTGTCACCAGATTTGATCTTACGTGGGGCCAGCCTTTCCAGCTGGACTAATCGCTTGGTCTGCATCGCCATAGCCTCACAGAGCATTTCAACGCAATCTATAACGTCCCTACCAGACGCAACGGCCCCCATTACAATCACGTTGTGCTTCGCCAATTCTTGTAGCCTTGAATAGTCCATTATTCACTCCCTCTATTTCGTTAAATCCTTTGTCATTATCTCCCCTCCATCTCATAACAAGCAAGCTCATGCACCGTATCCTTGATCCGGCTTATCGATCGCCCATAGCCTTTGTGCTGGAACGTACACGCCTTCTTGATCTCTTCCAGCTCTTCGTTCGTTCTACCATGAAGGTCAGCGCGGATCCTAAGCGACAGCTGCTGGAACATATCGCCATAGGGCTGAAGTATCTTCCTCTGTTTCGGGCTTCCTGCCATTCTCTATTCTCCAAACGTTAAAAGGGACAGGCGGTGGGTCACGGCAGTATAACTCTCCAGGGTTGCAGCAATTAGGCGAACGTGCAGGTTGTGAACTACACGTGCCCAATAAGGGAGGATTAAAAAGGAGAGCATATCGCTACCACCGCCTGAAATCATAACAGCATTCCTCTTCGTTCTTCAATCGCGTACCACATAATACCAATTGCATCTGAGGTCTTCAGAGTTAGGGTCACTTCTGGGTAAAGCATCTGGCTTCTGGCCTTGATCTTGTTCTTCCGTTCCTGCTTCCGTCTCGTAAGGATCACCGTCCTGGCTTTCCCCTGAACCTCTACAGGAATCTTATCATAGTCTGGCTTACCAATAAAAGAAGCTTGCCACTTCTGAGGGGTAACAAGGTCATGGGGTACCTTAATAGCTATCAGAGCCATCTTCAGGGCACCTACATGCATGGCAAACTTTGATGCTGACGGGCCACTGTTGCCTGGCATATATGTTCCAACCTTCTCCATAAGAATGAATGCGTCATCATGGCCAGCAGTTATCTCTTCGAGAAGATTGTAGATGTCTGCCATGGTATCGGGCATATTCATAGTTTCGATTCTGGTTGTATCTGTATGCCACGCGAACCCACCTGAAGCACCTGGATCAATTCCAACTATAAGCATTTGCTTTCCCTCCCTTTCATAACGGCCAGCCAAGGGCGAAGGACGGACGGGTATCCCCGGCATGACTCCTCCGTAATCCTTGGCTGACACGATTCATTCTATGCTGTCCTTGCCCCTATCGATGTCTTTGATACAGCTCTCACCCCGGGAATGTTCATGTCTTCCCTCAACGCTGTTGCCATCTTGTTCAGGGCAGGCATCACGGGCTCAAGCAGGGACAATGACTGACTTCCCTCAGCAACCGCCTTGATAAGCGCCATCTTGTCAACAACCTCAGCGCTCCATCGTTTACTGGCTGAGATCCCAGCGGCCTTTGGTCTGTTATCAACCGTGACAGGGGCAACCACGACAGGCTCACTCAGGACGGCCTCAGAGGCCTCAGCCTCGCCCATGTCCTCAAGCTTCTGTGCTTCTGCCAGCTTCGCATCTTCGGCCTGTTTGCGGGCCTTCTCTTGGGCCTCAGCTTCAAGCTTTCTGCGTTCGCGTTCCTGTTCATCAAAGAACGTTGTCATACGTCCCTTGATTGTTGCTTCCAGTGTTGCCAGAGGAACATCATATTTCTTGAATTCACTCCGGGTAGCCTTTACAGCGGCATTCTCCCGATCGATGATAGGCTGATAGACGTTCTTGACCTCTTTCCTTGTGGTCTTGATTGCCTTTACTACGTCCGCGGCAACAGTGAACCCAGCCTGGTCAACCACTACCAGGTCCTTGTGCTTCTTGTAGGTTTCAATGGCATTGGTTGTTGCTGTTGTCTTTTGTTTCTGGTCTTGCGCTGTTTCAGCTTTTGGTTGCGTCATTCTTCTCCATCCCTTCTATTTTGTTGTTATAGGCTTCAAGCATTGCGTCTGCCATCTGTATGCAACACTCAGCAACCTTGTGATGATAACCATCCACGATGTCAGTGGTATCAATTCCAGCAAGTGCCTGTCCCGCAAAGAAATGATGCAGACTCATACCAGGCACAGGGACCAAAGGAATTTTCACTTCCAGCGGGTTCAAGGGGTTTGCCATAGGCTTCCCCTGTAGATTACAGGGATACGCTGGCCCCCCGAAGTTCATCAACTGATTCATATGATTGCTCATTCTGATTCTCCTTTGTGATGTTCTGTCACTATAGCGGCACTTCGTCCGTGAACTCAACAAATGATATGTCGGTCTCACGTCCAACTTGATTATCCTTGCTTGCTTGTAATAATAGAGTCTTGCACGCCAAAGCATCCTCTTTGTTATCCCATACAAACGTTGCCGTGATACCTCGTTTGTCCTTTTTCGTCCTATACCATGTCGTGTGGATTCTGAGTTTATATTTGCTCATTCCGTGACTCCTGTAGTGGGTCCTGGTTAGAAAACCTTCCAGATTATGATGGTAATGACAATGACCTGAATGACCAACAAGGCTTTAACAATTCTACTCATATTGTTGTGAGCCTTCGCTATATCCATGAGGGCCTTGCCCATTTCTTTATGATGTTCATCATGAGTCATCAATGCACCTTCTTCCAGTTGTAGATTATCGCTGCACCCTCGAATATCCTATGATCTGCATAGTCAGTAAACTTGTGGAGCTTGTACGTCCCATTATTCTTCAGCGCTAACCCAAACCGATTATGACCCCCACCATGGATCAGATTGTATCCTGCCAACTGAATAGCCGCCCAAGGAGCCACACTGTTCGACTTCAAGTCAATAATAGCCCCTACCCCATTGAACATTCCAATCTTGTCCAGAGTCCCGGCACACCATAGAGACTCACTATAACCAGGCAACTCCGTAGCATCGGGAACAAACCCTGTTTCCTGTCTAAACCGCTTGTATGCATCCAGGTAAGGAACAATCCTTTCCTCAACACTGTCTTCGTCCAGAGTCCCTTTATCCCAGAACTCTGTAGCACTGTGAACCGCTTTCCCGCGCTCCCTGTAAAATTCAATGTCAGGGAACTTTGAGATATCAATCAACCCCACTTCCTGAAGAAGGGTTGTCACTGAAGGGATAAGGCGTTCATCAAGGAAGTACTCATGAGCTTCCTCGTCAAACGTGAACCTGCCTTCAGTGTCTAGTGTTTGGAGCATGGTTAGAGTTCCAGTGTGTCGAGGATATGATTCACCCTATCTCTGAGAGAGTTCAACTGACCGACGCAGTCCCGCAAATATGAAGCAAGCGGCACGAGTTCTTGAACGGCCTTTTCCTGCTCATTAACAGAAGGCTGTGTTGAAGAAGGCTCAGCGCGAAGAACTTGGCTAAGCTGTGCTTCCAAAGCATCTTGAACTGATATTAGGTCCCTGATAATCATGCCCATATTATTCATCTGTTCCGCAACCTGGGAGTCCCTCGGAGGATTTGCCGGTTGATCCATACCTTCTAATGTTCTTCCTGCTCCTGCTTCTGATGGGTTATTCATACCACTTCTCCTTAGTTTATTCCCCTCTAATCATTCATCGCGGCTTGATAGAAACCCTTCAACTGGGCCAGCTTTGCAACCGACTCCATAGCCAGGTCCGCAGCTTCATCTATCTCAAGAAGCTGTTTAGCCTTCTGTACGGCCGTTGAGGACAATTCACGCTCTAAGGCAAGGCAATCCTCCACCAGACCCGCTTGTTTGTCCTCAGTAGGCTCTGAGGCCACCGTAACAGCTCCTTTTGCCAGCTTCTCTTTTGACTTGGTGGCTTCTTTCTTGGGTTTCTCCTGTTTTTGGGGTTCTGGCTTCTTCTCCGTTGGCTGTTTGATCTCACCTTCACCTTGGGAAGTACCGGCAACCGATTCAACGTCAACGGTCACGTTTGCCATGTCGGCAAAAGCCGGTGCTTGCGGTTTTCCAACACTGGCAAGGTCATCAAGAGACAAAGCATGACTTAGCCTTGCGCTCTTGGGCATCTGCGGACTCTTGCACAGTTCCTTGATTGCTGTCTTGATCCACTGTTTACCAGGCCAGCTCTGCCATGCTGAATCAGGTTTCTTCCATGCCCCGGAGACATTCCTTCTTGCCTCTACCTGCTTTCTGTTCATGACAACGAGGACTCGAGTTCCGTTAGTAAGTTTTGCTCCAGCGTATGCCTTCACAAAGGCCTTCTCGTTTTTGTCTCTGTCCGCATTGTCATCTCCCACATGCGTAACAGAAACGTCAAAGCCATCCTCATACTCGAACACTTCGTCCTTGAGAACAACCTTGGCAAAGAGCGTTTCAACTTCACCGGTATTCCTGGCAAGCTTAACCATGCCCTGCCATTGAGGAATGACCTTCACAATCCCCTTGTACGGGACAAGGGCAGCTTCATCCAATCCCAACTCAAGACCCATCTCGCCAGCATTGATTACCGCCATGACGAAGCTTTGCGGGTTACACTCAGCAAGGGCAGGGTTCTTAATGACGGCATTGATAGCCATCCTACAGAATCTTCCGGAATCCATCTCTCTCGGAAGTACCGACTGGATGGACTTAAAGTTATCCTTCAGCAATCCCTGAAGATCCTTCATTCTCGCTGGTAGGTTTTTATTCTGATTTCCCATCTGGTGCCTCCGTTACTTTGACTGTTGCCTGCTCTGTATCTTCGTTCGTCTTCTTCTGCTTTGCTTTCGTCTTCTTCTCGTCAAGGATCATGTTCGGCCGTATCTGACTGGCCAACTCAACCACCATGCTTATTTTGATCTTCTCCGGGGGAAGCTTTGTCAGAAGGACAGCATATGCCTTTGCCCCAGCGATAGACCATTCCTGGGTATACTTTGGCAGTGCCTCTCCAATGACCTTCCTCACCATATCCTCGCTGATCGTTACGTCGATCCTAGGGGGTGGACTGTAGAAGTATGGCAGTGCATTGTAGGCCAGTGTAGCCACCACAATGACCGACACGGCAAACCACACACCAGCTCCAAGGATAGGCCTTTCTTGGTTCAGTTCTTCACTCATGCTCATCTCTCCTGTTAGTCCGTCATCATTGACAGAAGTTTCTTGTCGTCACCGATGGCCCTTGCCATCCCCTCCATCATCTTCTTCATCGCTTCTTTGGAGAACTTGTCGATCGTCTCCTGCTTCAGTTCTGTAATCGCCTCATCCACCTTTTGGTTGACGATATTGGTAACTGCCTGTTCAATGGGGTTGTTTCCACTGCTGTTATAGTTCTTGCTCGTTTTCTCTCGTAGCCATGCCTCTATTCTGTCGGTGATATGCTTCTGAATATTTGTAACCATGGTCGTCTGGTCTTTTTGAAAGGCAAGAACCTTGTTTTCTACAGCCTCCTCGAATGCCTTCTCGAGAAGCGTATCAATCAAGTCTTTTTCAGTTTTGGCGACACGGGCCTGAACCGACTGCATAGCAATATCACGAACTACGGAGTTAGCTTCCTGCTGGAGACAATCGACCATAGAGATGATATGGTCTTCTGCCTGGATCTCTGTCAGTGCGAAGATGGTTGAAGCCCTCTTCGTCACGTCTTTTCCGAATTCTGAAGAACGGAACTTCTCCAGCCGTTCGTTCTTGATCTTCACCTTGTCTGGATAGTATTTGCAGTTGGTTTTTCCACACTCCATTTCCTCGCAGAAATCAAGACTGATATCTTCGTATTCACCTGTCTCTGGGCATCTATCATGCATACTCATTCCTCTTCCTCCTTTATTTCCTGACTCCACCAGAACGCAACGCACCCCATTACGAATTGAATCAATCTGTCGGCTATGGCTTCAAGACTACACTCTCCTGTCCGCGCACCTAGACTAATTAGCATGGCGCCAATACCCATAAACCCGGCACTCCATATTTTCTTTTGTTCCTTCTCTGAGATAGTGAACTTCATGGGTTTATCTCCCAGTACTTCTTTGCTTCCTCTTTCTGAACTGGCACTCTGTAATGTCGGTACATCAGTGCTACGCCACGCACATGGCCCATGATGGACGCTGTAAGCTCAGGCTTATCGTACATGGCCAAATGGTAGGAGCAGAAGGTCTTTCTCAGGCAGTCATGGTGCCATTCAATGCCGAGCGACTCACTCAGCTTCTTTCGTATCTTTGAACCGTTCTTGCGCCCCACAAGTAAGCTATCAGACTCACACCCCGAGAGGAGCCATTCCCTGAGATTCATGCTCATCACGATGTATCTCTCTTCATGCGTTTTTGCTACAGCACTCTTTACGTGTATCCCTGCTTCGCTGATATCGCCCCACTTGAGTCTGTCTGCTTCAGATGGACGGAGACCACAAAACAACTGGACTGCAAGCCAATCGGATGCTCCCTCGAATTCCTTAGATGCCTCCAGCAACCTACCCACATCCTCAACGCTCAAGATCCCGTTAGCCTTCCTGTCCACAATGGGCTTCTCAATGTTCGCCACAGGGTTCCCATCACGCCAGCCACGCTTCACAGCAAACGTAAACAGGTGGTTCAACTCCCTCAGGTAAGCTATCTCCGTAGCAGGGGTAAAACCCATGTGATCCAACCAACCCTGAATGCTCTTCGTGTTGAATATCGCTATATCCCCACCATTCTTCCCAAACCAGGAAGCAAACTTCTCCAACCGATTCTTGGAAGTAGAGATTGTCGTCGGCCTACGGTTCTTCTTCTCCTGCTGGTCGAGAAGCGCAGCAATAGTCTCGTTCACCGTATGGCTCTCCACGATCATCTTGTTATGCTGGATATAGAACTCTACGGCAGATGTCAGTGACCGGCCGTTAAGGAGCTCCTTGCATCTCATGCATTCAAGGATAGCATTCGGGGATAGCGAGCCACCTAATTTGCCTAAGCGCTCACGCTCTGCCCTGTAGAACTTGCCTACCCCCTGGGCCTCCTTCTCTGTTTGCCGGGTGAAACACATACGCTTGCCGAAGACGGTTCCAAGGTCTACAACCCAGTCGCCGCGTTTCTGCTTTCTGATTGTGGGCCAAGATTTACTCATTTCCACACCTGCCACCAGCTTTTGCCTTCAGCAATGAACTCCTTCGCCATGACAGAGCCCTTCACCGATACATCTCCATCAGCAACAATGGCTGTATTAGTGGGCTCAATGATCATTATGATACCACCGTCAGAATAGAAGTTCGTGGAGCCGTATGGCCTGAGGCTAAAGTCTTCTTCATTTGGAACAACCACATCCGGGCGTCGCTTTCTGCTCACATAATAGTCACATTCTCCGCACCGCTGACAATACCTCTTTACGCTCCAGCCATCCTTTACGCTCCACTCGCCCCAGTCATGAGGGATGTCACCAGCCTTGCAGAGATGCTTATTGACCGTCTTCTCAAAGGAAGATTTCTGAAATATACTGAAAGTCAGTATCCCTATGAGCACTCCGTAAAAGATACAATTCCATATAGTCGTTTTCTTCATAACTTCTTCCTTTCTATAGTGCTGACGAATCAAGGCTTCTGGCCTTCATCTCTTCGTCTGTCATTCGCTTAACCCACCATTCTCTCGTACCGTTAGGCATCTCCTGTTCCACCTGAACAAACCTGTCAGGCTCAAACCCATACTTGGCTATGAAGGCTGTCAAGACCTCCTCTCGCTGGGAGTAGATCTTTTTCAGTTTGTTTCTTACAATATCATCAGATATGCAACCCTGATATTTGATGAGTGCATCACTGATATAGTCGTCCAGTCGCTTCCCACCAAAGTTGATTTTACCAACCGTCATTTTGCCTCCAGCAGTTCTGGGTTCTCAACGAGACTCCCGATAACGCTAAAGTCTGCATTATCAAAGTTCAATTCTCCAAACCACAACTTGCCATCACCCTTTTTGTATCCAGTGTGATGCTCGAAAAAGTCATTGTCTATCTGCTCAAGGGTAAACGAGGCATTATCGAATCCTATCACTCCTGTCAGCTGCGTCTCTTGCTCTGAGCCGTTAAACCACCAGTAGGTGAACTGGACAATATCACCCTCATAAATCTCCACGCCAGACTTGTCGTGCAGTCCTGTAAATTGCTGTGACCTTGCTTGAAGTTCCTCCATTGATAAGGCTTCCATATTTGACGAGGGAAGCGCTGTGAAACACATACCAGTGCGTAACGGGATAAACCCCCAATAATGCCACATATCTCCAACACGGACCCTGAACTTGATCTCCCTCATTCTGCCTCTCCTCTTGAAAGTAAAGGCCCCCCGGCCAGTGGGAGTGCAGGCGGCCATTGAGCTGGGCTCATAGGCGTAGGCTCCCTTACTGACGCGGGGGGCGCGGAACGGACATACCCCGAGTGTTTCCCTGTTATGTAGTGCTCAGCTCTCATAGTACTTCGACCGCCTGCTAAGTGATCTTGTGCGTAATACTATACAGAGGTTGTGAATTAAATGCAAGAAGAAAAAAAGCCCGCTCAGGTTTCCCCAAGCGGGCTATTTCAACTTGTCCTGTGGAGCGTTGAAGATTTACTTCTCAAGTCTCATAAGCTGTCCTCAGTTAGAATTCATGGTTAGAATAACGCATCGCATTGCACCTCACTCAGAAGGTACAAGTATACATAGTAACTCCAGAAAACACAAGCTCTATTTGCTCTCTATCCTGTAACCGTTCGTGGCAACAGCTGAACTTGAAACAAAGAACGACAGTACACCGTTTCTCTCAAGAGTCGTCCCTTCACCATTCCAGTACAGCGACTCAGCTGCCCCGGCAGAGTACAGATAATACGTCTGACTCTTCTGCGTAACCTTAACGTATGAATTCGTACTCGCACTGAACGTTCCATTTACGCCAACAAACGTCAGCTGAAGACGCGCTCCTGTCAGGTTCGTATACGCATAGGTCTGACCCACAAAGGTTCCAGTGATAGCCGCCTTGAGATTGTCGGCAAACCCTATTCCTGCCGCGGCCACGATAAGAACTGCACACAAACACGCCATGACTCTATTCTTCTTCATTCCTTGTCTCCTGTTATTTTCTACCGCCTACCACTCTCTCCATGTAGCTTGGTCGGTAATTTGGTACATATCGGGGGAGTGTGTCAACCTTACCTTTCAGAACCGCGGCCACTTCATATGTCCGCAAGGCCTTAATGGCGTCTTTCGTTGCTGCAAAAATCTCAGGCTCAGACAGCAATCCCCCAAAGGCCTGCCTGGCATCTGCTATTGTCTTTTGCAGATCCTTCATATATCTCATTCGGTCAATCTGTGCTTCCTTGGCTTCCTGCGTCTGTCGCTCAAGAGGCGCCCCAAGCCTTCTTCTGGCTCGCTCTTCTGCTCCTACCATGCTGGTTGTCGCAGCGATACGCGCTTGATACTTCACTAAGGAATTACGGAGAATCCTTCTGGCTTCCCGCTTGTCAATCGTATAGGTCCTGGCTGGATCAAAGAGGCTTCCCCAAATCTGCTTGTGGCTCTGGTATGGGGTATAGGAACCCGCGGTTGGTTGCTGACCAGCCTTGTCCTTCTCGGCAAGGCTCCAAGACTGTTCAAGCTTCGATCCCACCTGACCACCATAAGTATCCGAAATGTACCGTATCACGCTATCCTTTATGATTCTAAAGGTTCTTGGGTCCTTGTCTCGCATTGCTTCAATCGGCCCTATTGTCTGATATGTAGAACCTTTTGTGGGTAAAGCATCTCCTGTTGCCAGGGTATAGAGAGCATCTGCTTGCATGGATCCGGCAAGGAAGTCGTCCCGGAGGCTGCTAGCAAAGCGCTTGGCAAAGTCTTTTGGGTCTCCCTGAGACGCCTGAGCTGCTCCCCATATCATATCGTCAAGAGGGAATGCGCTGTTGCCTTCCAGCACTGTAAAGACTACTTCCTTCTTGCCGTCTCGGGTTTGCTCCCAAGCCTTCATGGGTGCATTCTTGTAGTAGACAGGCATAAACGAACGCATTGCCTGTTGCCTTATACCAGTGATCTCAACCACATCTTTGATCTTCTCGTCCTTACCAAGACGCTTCTTAATGATCTCCCACAGTCCTTTTCTCATGTCGCCAAATACTGACATCATGAATATTTGGAGCCCAACGGCAGAGGCTAATCCCAAGAGAGGGGTAATATCTCCCTTCTTTACCCCCTCAAATGCCGACCGTATCTGATTCCCGCGGATTCGAACGCTGTCATAGAAGTAGCCAGGGAAATCGGTAAGAGGAAGCTTTGCCAGCATCTTGACGGCCGGGATGACTCTAAATGGGTTCTGGTAATGCTTCCTGACGTGCTCGCCAGCCTCTGCATCACTCAATCCACGGTCCTTTGCGGTCCAGTAGGAGGCCACCTTTGTAGGCATATCGATCATGGCGTACCATTCGCCGGCCTTGTCCAGAGCCTTCTTTGGTTTCCCTTTCAGGCTAAGAAGGTTTTTCACTTCTCCAAGCTGAGAGTCACCGTGAAAGCTGAAGACTCCCTGTTCAATAAGACCCTGGAGTTCCTTGATTGCATCGGTTTCGCCCCGGAGAAAGCGTAAGCCTAGTCCGTGAGCTTTCTTTAAGTTAGCGTAGTAGCTCGGTCGATAGGCATCCCCAGACCCCAGAGCGAAACCGAAATAAGCAGTCAAGTAGTTACGTCCAATCGTCTTTGGCCCAATAAGCTTCAGAAGCCGCTGGGTCCCCACAATGTTCATCCATGTTTTGAAAACTGGTGCCCCGTCCTTTGTTATGAGTGTATCACTGACTTCTTTCGTCACATATTTTCCAGCAAGCATCCCAAACCGCTTTGGATCATCGGGCATCTTATGCATGGTCCCGGCCTTCTCGCTTTGGATCTCTGTCCAGATTGTACCCTTCCCATTCTCCATCATGCTATTGACCATGACAAGATTGGCGGCAAGGGTATGCTGAATCTCTGCTGTTCTGCCAGAGGCAAAGATAGGATCGTCTATTTCCCCATAGAGATTGCGGAAAGCACCCTCTAAGAATCGTTTCTTGAGTGCCCCTTCAGCTCTTCCGGAGCCGAGGCCAGCCTTTTCCGCGTCCTGCAGGTAGCTGTTGACGATCGATTGGGCAGAGTCCATAAGCGCTTCTTGGTTCGCGGAGACTTCTGCTGTGTTCTCCACCCAGTTAATGCCTCCGACGACTTGGTCAAGCTTGTCGTACAGTCGCGCTGCGGAATCAAAGAGGGCTGCCCTGGTCTTGCTCAGTCCCGCAAGGACTGCCGGGTCCCGGTTCTGTATGTACTCCATAAGATCGGTCTTGATCTTCTTCCCTTGGGCCTTTGTGAGGCGTGTGGCCAGCGTTTTAAGACTGTCCTCGAGCCCTGCCCGGACCTGCGCTACAGCAAGGTCCATGTCTTCCGGTTTTGGGCTATACTGGTCGCCCATGGTATGTTTCAGGTAGAAGCGATTGACGTAATGCTCATTCTCTTCAATCCTGGAGGCGAGCTCTTCATTGCCGGCCTTCCTCAATTCCGCGGCGATAACCTTGCTGTATACCTTCCTTTCATTCTGGAACTGGGTCAATTCCTTAATGATCTTATCGTCTGCCTCTAAATCGTATTCTGTCCTGAATTCATCAATCGTCATATCTCCGTAGAGAACATCTTTCAGAGAAGATTGAACGTTATCTCTGCCATACTTCTTCGTAAGGGACTGCCTGGCTGACCTGAATACATTGGATGCCCACCGACCGGCCGCTACTCTGGCAGAAGCATTGAATTCTTTCTCTTCTGCATAAGCACGTTCTGCGGCCGTCCTATTCATGCTTGGAGTAAAGTTCCTTTTGATCCAGCCTTTCAGGGACTTGCCAAGGCGTCCTATACCTGCCTGGCTTGGAGCAGAGACAAACCCACCAAGCTCGAGCTCTCGCCCTTTCTTGTTGATATCAAGAGGAGCCGTTCCTTTGAGAGGAAGGAAAGCGTCTTTCTGTTTCCCTCGAATGCCCCGGGTCCCGTATTCAATCGTTTTCCATGGACCGGCGCCCTGAAGAGTATCAGCGTCTTTCAGTGGTACTTCAGCCTTGTTGCCCGCCATATCGGTAGCACGGATCCACGTAGAGCCTCTGGGGGCTTTGACTGGTTCGCCCTTGTGAAGGGCTTCTGGGACGGAGAGCTTCTTCTCTGCGGGCTTGGCCTTGGACGCAGAAAAGGCAGAAACCTCAATCCTGTCTTGTGGTGATGGTGGGGTACTATGAGTTCTCTTCCTTTCAACCTCAACCCACTTGCCTCCACTCTTCTCGACTTTAACAACAGTTACCTCGAAGACCTTGTTTTGGGGAACCTGATAATCAAGAACCTTATCAAACGTGCCGTTGTAACTAACGAAGACAATGTTTCCGGGAGCAAAATGTTTTCTGATCTTTTCCTGAATCTCTTTCTCATATTTTGAAGGAGTGCCTTTTTTGGCCTCTACGGTTGCGGGCTTGGAGGCTGTGGGTTTTGCCACTCTGGATGTCTTCGCCTTATCGCCCTTAACTCGAACGCCTGTCTTTCGATCAGATTGAGGAGCCTTCTTTGGAGTTTCTTTTCTTCCGGCGTCAGGCTTTTTGACTGCGGGCTCATCAGGACTCTCCTTTATTTCTTCTGGTTTTATTATATCGGCTCGCTTGCTCGGAGTCAAGGGTTTACCTTCGGCGGCTTCGATTGATTCTTTCCAGAGCTGAACGTTAACGCTTGCATCCACTCCTTCTTGGAACTTGCCTTCTTTCTCAAGCCGTTTGACTTCTTGGTGTGCCTCTTCAGCTTTTCTTGCCATCTCCTGCATAGCTTCAGAGTCGCCCTTAAACTGCTGCGCCCATTCCCATTGGGCTTTATTGGTGTTTCCACCGTTCTTTTTCAAGAGTTCTGGGGTGTATGGAGATTTTGGCCAGTTGGCAAATTTCTTTGGAGTTGGGGCAGCAAAGAGAGGAGCTTCCGTCTTTGTGGCATCGAACAAATCACCTGTGGTATCAACGGCTCTACCCTCAAGAGGCTTGGCTTGGGCATCGGCAATGGCTTCCTTCCTCGTCTGTTTCGCTGTTTCTGCTTCAAGTTGACCCTTGGATACAGACTCAAGCTTCAGGTCAGGAGCTTTCTCTTTGGCCATCTGTTCATCACGCTCTTTGACTGCATCGGCCTCAGCCTTCTTGCTGGCATACGGTGTCTTGGGGGTAGGATAGGGGATAGAGGAGGTATCGGGTTGGCCCGTCTTTGAAAGGACCTTCTTAATAGTGTCTATAAAAGCAGTCTCGCGTCCCTCTACGTCTCCACGAAGACCATGTTCTTTCAAGTCTTGCTCCGCATCAGACAGAAATAATTCTACGGCTCCCAGTAATTCGGATGCTTGAGGACCACTCATGTCTTCGGCAATGCCTTGAACTTCTGAAACTAAGTCTTCTACTGTCGATTCCCCAGTGTCATCGTACTTGTCGAAAGCATCCTTGAGGTCCGCTATCTCTTCAACTTTCTCAGCAGTCTCCGTCTTTGCTGGTAGCAAAGGTTCAGAATCTTTAATAGTAGCAGGAGTAATGGTGATGCTCACTATTTTGCCTGTATTTGGATCGCGTACAATCTTTTTACGACTGACGGGCTCCTGTACGGCTTCAGGAGGGACAACAGCCTCTTGGGTAGCCGCTGGTGCCTCTTGGGGGGCTACTGCTTGCTCAGCGGCGGCTGGCACTGCTTCCTGTGCTTGTTTCTCTGTTGCTTGCTCTGGTGAAACTGGCAGAGGGGCTGGCTCTGGAACAACCGTCGGGACTGTCCCGGGGGGAAGCGGACCGGAACCCGGCTCGTCCAGCCCCTCTTGGCGTATGGCAGGTACAGCAGGCTGTTTTGTTGGTTTATCCTTCAAATCCCTGGCGCCATCAACAAAAGCTTCAGCAATAGTAACGTCTTCAGGACTCACCTGCTTGTCTATTTCGACCTTTAACCGCTTCACTTTCTCGGTGAAAGTCATGCCTGCAATCTCTTTTTCGGAGACCCCAAGCGCATCAAGACCCCGTGTCACCCTGATATTGTCTGCCAAATACATTGGAATGCTACTCGCCCTCTGGCCGCCCTTCATGATTATCATGGATATAGCCATGTCGGGAACAGCGTCAACAAAGGACTTTGCTCCATCGCTTAGCCTGGTTGTCCAAGGAGGAACCTTCCCATGCTCGTAGTCATAATTGAGATTGAATAGAGAAGTTACGAATTGCTCTGCACCTTCTTCCCCAATGATTTCCCTTGGAAGGCTATTCAATCCACTCGCTGAATTAACAGCATTCCATATTGGATGTCGCGGAACCAACTTGCCGGCCTTCCTTGAGAATAACCGGAACCGGGACCTGACTCCCTTTGGCACCAACTTCTTTACTGATTTTGGGATAGGAGCCTTTTCGATCGCATAGGATGCCGTAGCGCCACCAACCGCTTTTGTCAGTGCCTCAATATTGCCAGCACCTTCAACCTTTCCCTCTTCGAAGCGAACAAGAGATTCGAAAGCAATAAAAGGGATCGGTCCTTCAGCTATTCGTTCCATGTATCCGACCATGTCCTCTGCCCCTCGGATGCCACTGAAGAGATGACTTTCTCCACGCTGTTGCGCTTCTTGGTTGTACGAATCTCGCACATTGATTCTATCGTTCAGCGCAGAGAAGATGTCGTCCCGAATAGTTCCAGCACGATAGGCCTTCCATGCTTCCTTCAGGGTTGTGTTTTTGGTCCGCCTGTAGAGATCCCGAACCTTTATGCCCCCTAAACCATCAAGATTCTTCCGGCCTCCCTCTGGATTCCCATACTTTTCTATCCTGGTCCAGTCCCATCGGTTTTGAAGAGCGGCACCTGGAAGGAACTTCTTTGCATGAATGGCAAACGTGTTTCCACCCTTTATCCCAAGCTGACGCTCGCTCAGCCTCCTGAATCCTTCCACCACCCCAATCTTGCCCTTATCTCCTGGTTCAGTCTTAGGAAGGTCAACGACAAGGGGACCCTGCATTGATATAGGAACATTCGTAAGGCTTGCCGACTTGCTGATACCCACGTCCTGAAGTTCTGGAATGCCCTCTGTAAGGGGAGACGTGTCAAACGTGGCAATATCGTCCATGCTCATATCGGCAGGAACGTTTGCAGGCTCTGGAGGGATTTCCGTCTGCACGGGCGCGATTTCCCCCGCTGGCCCTTCCGTCTGTACGTTCTTGGTTACGAGAACATCTTTGCCCCAGAAACCACCACTAGGAGATACCGGTACCGGCTCTTCCTTGGCAGGTTTCATCTGGACTACATCATCTCCCCAGATACCCATTTTATTTCCCCACTATAACGGCGCCGAGTTTCGTATAAGTTTCGATCTTGTCCTGAGGGACACGGGCCTCTGAACCGTCAGGAGCTCGCATAAGAACAGTGTTATCTTTCGCTGCTTGAGCAACAGGGGCAGGAGCCACAGGAGCCTGAGCAGGAGCACCCTGCCTCTCAAGTTCATCGGCAGCCCTTGCCGCCATCTCACGTATTTCCTGAGACCTACGAGGGTCATTCTGAAGCGCACGCAGTTCAGTTATCCTCTCTTGGATGCTAGCCTGAGCTGGTGCTGGAGTTGCTTGAGGGGAAGGCGTTGCCCCACTTTTACCACCACCTGGATCCGCACCCCTTGAAACGTAGGATGCACGGAGAGATGACATCTTCTCATTAGCTGCGTCCATTACGTCCCTCAGTTCTGCCGCACGGGCTGGGTCTTTGGGCTCACCAAGAAAGTCTAAGTTCGTCTTATACTGCCTGAAAGCCCTATTGAATTCGCTCTCATACGTCCTGAAGATGCGAGCATCTGCCGCGGTCATACCTTCCGTCTTCTTCATTTCGCGTTCAGATTGCTTCCTTAGCCGTTCGGTTTTGAGTTCAAGGTCTTTCTCTCTGAGCTCTGTTGACTTAGCATCAGCCGCAGCCTTTCGAGTTTGAACCTCTTCTTTCTGTATGGCTTCAGAAAGAGCTTGCCCAGGAATAACTGCACTCTGGCCACCTTGATTCATGATCTCATAGGAGCCATCACCACGACGGAAGATTGCAGTCGCCTGTTTGCCCTGTCGTTCAAGGAACTGCATGATAGGCTGTTCTTCATCTGGAGTCAGTCTCGTTACTGATTCATCCTGAAATGGGGCCGCTTCTTTAATGATCTGGGGAGGCGTTGTGATTCCTTTGTTAAGACGCCTGGCCATAGCATCTGCCATCCTGCGTTCATTTCTCTGTGCCCGAGATTCTGCTACTTGAGCTTGGCGCTGTCTCTCTCCAAGCCGGCTTCGATCGAGCTGAAGGCGTTCGTCTGCCCTCTGGCTTCCCTGTTGCTGTAAACCAAACTGCCTGTTGGAACGGAGACCTCTTGCTCTCCCGCTATAGATGCTTTCAACCATGGCTGTAATCCTTTCTAAAAACTATTTCTTCTTCAGCGCGTCTTGTGCTCTCGATCGTGAGAAGAAGGGATTCTCCCTCGTGAAGAAAGTGGACTTATCAGCGGGCAAAGATGAACCGCCCCCGCCTCCGCCGCCAGATCCAGCAAATCCACGTTGGAACCCACTGAAACCACCAGGATTATATCCAGATGTAAGCCCCGGCTGAGGATTCCCACCAAAGATAGAGTTCATATCATTTTGGAATGATCCAAGCGTACCAGCTTCTTCTTCACTGGCCGCAATGCTTCCATAATCAGCACCAAGGTTTCTAAACCCTTGCCCAGCCTGTCCGCTAAGACCAGCACCACTCCGCATTGCAGAAAGAGCTTGCCCTGAAAGATTCTGACCAAGGCTTGCCGCTTGCATTTGGCGCCCGAAGCTTTCTCTCCTGCCAGTCCTACGCGCTCTTGTCCTTGCTCCAGCCTCAGCGGCCGCTTGGGCAAGAGACAGTTGCTGTTGAAGGCCCTGGAACTTTCCACTTGAAGGGTCAACACCCATACGGCTAAGGCGCCTATCCTGAATGCCTCTTGCCTTGTTGTACGCTTGGCCTGTATCAATGCTGGCTTGGTCAACAAGATCATCTGGATTCAGTTCTGCACTCTG
>Ga0307928_10000443_pt1 | contig 31428 bp, 55 predicted proteins | sample AceLakmetagen232_FD_201815 | JGI IMG/M metagenome (GOLD analysis project Ga0307928, IMG submission 201815) | Saline water microbial communities from Ace Lake, Antarctica - #232 | ecosystem: Environmental > Aquatic > Non-marine Saline and Alkaline > Saline | place: Antarctica: Ace Lake... | reverse complement strand
GAGGGAAGTAATGGACACAGCACAGGCAATCGAAGTAAGACCAATTAACACCGAGCCGGTACAAGAGGAAACGAAACAGGCAATAGTCGTTTTGGACAAGGCAAAGGCAGTCGTAATCAAATCACAACAGGACTACGACGGGGCGGGAGCATTGCTACAAGAAGTAGCAAGGAGACAGAAAATCGTTGAAGTAGAGTATAAGACAATAAGTGTCCCCCTCAATATAGCAAGAAAGGCATTGACGGCTCTTTTTAAACCGCCGAGGGAATATCTCGCTCAAGCAAAAACACTTTTGAGCGACGGAAGAGCGGGCTACGAGGAAGAACAGAAACGTATCGAGAGGGCAGCACAGGCAAAACTCGACGCCGAAGCCAGAAAGAAAAAAGAAGCACTTGAAAAAAGAGCAAAGGCAGCCGAGGCAAAGGGCAAGCCGGAAAAGGCTGAACTCTTGAGAGAAGAAAAAGAAATCACAGTAGCGACGGTTGCTGCGCCAAGAGTGCAAAAGACAGAAGGTATATCAGCTACCTATTACTCTTATTCTGCCGTTGTAATCAACGAGGATCTACTTCCCCGTAAATTTATGATGCCGGACCAAACTGCTCTCAACAAGGAAGCGGAAGTAACTAAAGAAGCCTTTAATGTTCCTGGCGCAAGCGGTAGGAAGAAGTCGGTTACGCCAGTGAGGAGTTGACTATGAGCTTAGATTTTGTCGAAGTACAAAAAGAATTGAGTGAAGTATCTGGAGAGCAGCGTGATTTGTGCCAGACATATTACGACACCCGGAAGTCTTTTGGCGAGGCAAAACACGCTCTATTTATCCTCTTGACACCACATCAAAGTGAAGCGGCATACCGCAAGGCGAGTATTGAGAAACAACTGCTTATGCTTCGGGCTGACACGCCAGAGAACCACAAAAAAGAGGTCTATGGCTACTACGAGACATATATCAAGTATGAGCAGAACTACAAGGGATTACAGAGGATGATTGACGCGCTTGCTTCGAGGATAACCCAAATACAGAGTTTAATTAAGTGGGTTAAAGAGAATGTACCGTATTAACTAAAGGAGTATGGCTCGTGGCGTTGCAAGGTGAAAACGCTGACTACCTCAAGGTTGACAGAATGAGGGTAAATCGTTACGGTTCAACCAAAGCAGGTTCAAATCCTGCCGAGCCATACCGTAATAAAAGGGTACGAGAGTTACTTGCGAGATAACCAGGAGGTAGATTATGAAAGATAAATGTTCTTATTGTGGGAAAGGTGATTGTATCCGAGAAGTTGCTTTTACTAACGCAGAATATTATGGAGGTTCGCTATTCAACTTGCCTTGCAAGCATTGTGGAAAAATGCTTGTGGTACAGTTTGAACGAGTTGTTAAACTATGCTCAATTGGAAAGTCAGATAAAAAAAGAAGCGAAAGCGATTTTTAAGGGGGTAAACTATGAGCCAGAAAGACATCGTATATCAGATTGTAGAAGAGTATCAGCCCGTCCGCACCGAAGTTGTTAAGCGTGAAGCAATGCTCTGCGGAATATCTTGCGGCGATAGGTACTTGAGAGCGCCTTTTTTGAATAATGAAGTCGAGGGAAAAAGATTAAAGGGCGATAAAACAAAGACGTGGTGGATAGCGTGACCTTAAAACAACAACTCCACCAAACGGGGGCGGCGTGAACTGCCCACATTGTAATTATGAACAATTTTGCCCCTGTGTTTCGTGTAAAGAACTTTTGCCGAAAGATAAGAAAGCGTGGATTTGGATTGAGGGTGAGTATATTAGCTGTGCGGAGTGTGGCTTTACCAAACATTGTGACTGGTGGGAAACCGAAAGTATACAACAATTTAAAAAATACACAGAAGCCAAGAAAGATAAAAGGAAGCCGTGGTGAAATGTCATATAGATTTATTTTCAGGTATTGGCGGTTTTGCTTTAGCTTGCAGGTGGTTAGGTATAAAAACGGTGGTGTTTTGTGAAAAAGACGAATATTGTCAAAAAGTCCTCGCCAAGAACTTCGGGGCGTATGTGGCCGACCCCAAGGGGATTGGATGGAGTGATAAACGAGAGTTTGGAAGGGTGGACAAAGAGAAGGGACAGGAAAGCAAAAGAGGGTATCAATCTCCACAGACCTTTACCGATAGCAGTCAAGCAATCCCAATCATCCCCGACATCTTCACCTTCGACGGAACAAAATGGAAAGACTGCTGGTTGCTTACAGGGGGATTTCCTTGCCAACCTTTCAGCGTTGCCGGGAAGCGAAAAGGCAATACAGATGACCGTGCGCTCTGGCCGGAAATGTTTAGAATTATCAAAGAAGCCCGACCCCGTTGGGTGCTTGGTGAAAATGTTGCTGGCTTCGTCCGTATGGCGCTCGACGATTGTGTTTCTGACTTGGAAAGCGAAGGTTACACCGTCCAACCGATTATTATTCCAGCTTGCGCCAAAGACGCCCCACATAGAAGAGACAGGGTCTGGATTGTGGCCAACTGCGACAACACCACGGCCTCACGGCAACGAGGATACGGCAGGGAAATATTACGAGAGCCAAAACCAGAAAGATTTAACGTGGGCGGTCAAGATGTGGCCAACACCGAGCGTGAAAGACGTATCGGGCGGGGCGGTAATGGCAGAGCAGACATCAACGGGGTGGAAAAGAACGAGCAAACAGGGCGTGAGTCACGGGGCGCAGCTCCACGATGTAGCGAAAACAATGGGTGGCTCCCTGAACCCAACGTGGGTAGAGTGGCTAATGGGGTACCCAAGCGGGTGGACAGACTTAAATGTTTAGGAAACGCCATAGTTCCACAAGTAGCATACGAAATCATAAAAGGAATGATAGATAGTGAACCCCTACATATCCCATAGACGAATACGAATGTAGCTGTGGGAAGTTTGGGTGTTTGCATATTGAGGCGATAAAGGAGTTTCGATGAACCTTGAAGAAATTAAATCAGCTATCGGTATAGAACCTTATCACGAAGAAGAAGCTGGCGTTATCTATTGCGGTGATTGTCTGGAGATATTACCGAAGATGCCCAACAATAGTGTAGATGTGGTGTTTGCGGATCCACCCTTTAATCTTCAAAAAAACTATGGATATTCTTTTGACGACAAGCTGACTGAAAAAGACTATCGGCGGTGGACTGGCTTTTGGCTTAAAGCAATCACGTGTAAAATAACGGAAGGTGGACAGATATGGGTACACCAAATACCGAAACACGCCATCCATACTGCACATAAATTAGAAGAAGTATCGTGGCCGGTGGGGATGGTCTTCCAGAATTGGGTAGCGGTAAAATTTGAAAGTTGGGTCAACCAATATAATTTAAACCCTTTTCACTATGTAATGCTCCGGTATTCAAAAGGAAAAGTAACAACATTTAATCGGAAAGGAGACCTATCCCCTCACCAGTATTGTCGCCATTGTGGGGGGTTGATAGCTGACTGGGGCGGGAAAGAAAAATACAGGAATGAAGAAGGAAAATGCTTATCAGATATTTGGGATGATATAGAACGAATAAGGCATACAAAAAATAAAACGCGTGATTGTAATGAATTACCAATAAAGCTTGTAGAAAGATGTATAAAACTAACAACTAATGAGGGAGACCTTGTCCTTGACCCTTTCCTCGGATCCGGCACTACGGCAGTAGCTTGCAAAGAATTAAATCGTAAATTCATAGGCATAGAAATTAACGAGGAGTATTGCGAAATAGCAAGGAATAGGTTGAGACAAAATGTATTGAACTTTAGAAAATGAATATATACAATAACCTTAAATTTTACTTGACAAACTATTAACGCTTATGATATACTTAATCAAATGCGAGGGAGCAAGCTGATGCCTAAAAGGATAATCAAAGCGGTGTATCGTAGACCAACCCTAATCGGTTTGTCTCCCTCGCGGGAAACGGTACACCGCTTATTTTTTTTGGGGGAACTATGATCCGCAGAGCGTGGATAAAACTTTACGTTGACCAAGTATTAAGAGGTACTTGTTTTACTGAACTTGATGAAGCTGAAAGATTTATCTGGTTTGGCTTTTTACTACTCGCCGGAGATAGCGCTTATCCTGGAATAATTTGCGCTACAGAACAAATGGGATATTCAAACGAACAGATCGCCGACCTTTTAAAAACTTCGCCGGAACTTATTAAAAAAGCTACGAAGAAAATGATTAAGTATGGAAAAATTACCGTAGATGATAACGGTAAAATAGTAATTTGTAAGTGGAAAATTTATCAATCTGAATACCAAAGACAACGGTACTATAGAAATAAAAAACAAGACGAGTTACTTAATGTAGTTACTACGCAAGGTGCGGAATCCTCTCCTTCTATATCTATATCTACTTCTATATCTTATTTTAGTAATATATGGAAAGAGTATCCTAATAAGATAGGAAAGACTAAAGCACAGGAAAAGTTTGGAAAGTCCGTTAAGAGTGAAGAAGATTATAAAAAGATACAAGAAGCTCTAAAACGCTATAAACATCATCTTTCCCTTAATGATTGGAAAAAACCACAAGACGGATCAACCTGGTTTAATAATTGGATTGATTGGGTGGATTATGTAGAGCCGGAGAAAGAAGTGTGCGGGACCTGCAAAGGAAGAGGCTTTTATAGTAATGTTCGGGGCTACGAAGTATTTTGCGCCTGCACATCCGGACAACGAAAAAAAGAAAGTGGATATAGACTTAATAACTAAGGAGGCGAGGTATGAGTAACTTCTACCAAGCGTCAGATGGCTACTTATACTGCAAGAAATGTGACGAACTGGCGGGTGAATGTACCTGTCCTACATACGGAGAACTTGAAGCCGCCAAAGACGAAGAGGCAAACAGAAAAAGAGATAAGGAGATGGGGCTATGAATAGTGCAAAACAAGCGACTCCACACAAGGAAGTGATTGAGCGATTACTAAACAGTAATTTTCCAAAATCAGAATTAGAGTGGGCGGCGAGAAGAGAAATTATGCGGTTGAAAGAGAAAAACCAATCCGACCAAGCCCGCATAAAAGACCTCCAAGAGGACATCAGAACCCACATCAGGCAGAATATAAAATTGGAAGAGGCGTTGGATGCAAATTATCAAGCAAGGCAATGTGGGTGTGAAATAGCAACTATAGATGAGTGTGATAATTGCGTTAATGCAACCATATTATACAATAAAGCTATACGACTTGAAGAAAGCGTCGCCACCACCGCACTAAAGGGGGAGTGATGATAACCATTGATGGGAAGAAATATAAAGTAACTGAGAATTTAGGGTTTGTTCATAGCCGAGGTGTATATGCTAAAGCCATTATGGTTAAAGGGAAGGAACAAATTGCAATAAAGGTTGACAAAGAATGGCAAATTGCAAAGCCTGTAATGGGCACTATTATGAGTAATTATACAGGACAACACCACGCCACAGGCAAGGGGGAGAGATGAGTAAAACAACCGCACACGACCTGCTAAAGAACCTCGGCATCGAGTTGCCGGAGAAGATAGAACTTATAAGAGGCAGTGCTACAACTATAACGGGAATACTGAAGGAACAAGAGGTGGCCGGACGCAACGAAACAATAGACGAATACAACAAAGCCCTCGACGTGCCGGTGGAGTTGGATAAGGATAAGACAAAATCTTTTCTGGTAGAACATTTATGGAGTTGCCAGATAGAAGAGGCGGAAGAGCTAACACAAGAACTCTCCGACCACATCGGGGAGCTAATGAAGAGAGGTGAGAGATGAATAAAAGCCATTGCTATAAATCTTGCTCAGGTAGAACCATAAAGGTAAAAACACTATGCGGGCGAATGGTTAGTATATGGGCGACGGTGTATTTTCTCCCGAAATGGTGGAGAGGCAACTGCAAACAATGCCGCACGATTTTCAAGGGCCGCGAGGCGACCAAATGCTAACAGCCCACGAAAAATATAACTTGGAAATCTACCCAAAAGGAATACTCCTCTGCATATCCATTTTAATCGCTCTGATACTTTTAGTTTTTAATATTGGTGTATTTGTCGGAGAAGCCCACGCAGAGGTAGACACCACAAAAGCAGTACTCCACCACACCGCCTCGCCCGATTGGTCGGTGGAAAGAATACGCAAAATCCACGTTGAAGAAAATGGATGGGATGATGTGGGTTACCATAAACTTATCCGCAAAAATGGCGACGTTGAGGACGGCAGACCTTTAAACATAAAAGGCGCACACGCCAAAGGAAGAAATAATTATGTAGGAATTGCCCTTACTGGATATTCCAAATTCACAGACTTACAGATTACTTCACTAAAGAAACTACTAATTGAACTTGGCGTAAAAAAAGTAGAACGCCACCACGAGGAATGTCCAGGTCAAGGATTAAATGTCGAAGAAATACAGGTGTGGTTAAATACTAATAACGTACTGGCAGGGCTAAAATGAAACACATAGTATCTTTTTCGGGTGGCAAAGACTCAACGGCTATGCTCTTACGAATGATAGAGCTTAAAATGCCGATTGATGAGGTGAGATATTTTGACTGTGGTTCTTGGGAGTTTCCACAGATGAAAGAACACATTGGTAAAGTGCGAGAGATATTGCCTTTGCCATTAACCAAGATTGAGCCAGTGACTTCATTTGATGGGTTGTTTACTCGGATAGGATATGGCTTTCCTCGCTTTAAGGGTAACTGGTGTACGGGGGGAAAAAGGGATGGATTAAAAAGGGGATTACCAAAAGACTCTTTAGTCTATATTGGGTACTCGGCAGACGAATTGAAAAGAACGGAAAACAAGGTTGCGGATGGCAAAGTGTTTCCCCTCATAGAATGGGGCTGGCACGAAGAAGATTGCTTAGAGTATTGCTACAGAAAGGGCTTTGATTGGGGTGGGCTATACAATTATTTCGATAGGGTGTCTTGTTGGTGTTGCCCCTTTCAAAACTTAAAAGAGTTAAGAAACCTGCGTAAATATTTCCCTGATTTGTGGAAAAGATTACTCGAAATGCAATCAGCAACAGACTCAACATTCAGAAGCGATGGCACAACCGTCTTTGATTTAGACCGCCGGTTCGCAGAAGAAGATAAACAAACGAAGTTTTGGCAACTCTAAAACATCAAATATGAAGCATAACGCCACAATAACACGTTAAGACTTCAAAAATGGGGCGTAAGAGGTGAGTGATGAATGAAGATTGTAAAATGGTGCTAACACACCAACGGCTGCCAATAGAACTAACTATTAAACAAATCTGCCTCTGCATATCCATTTTAATCGCTCTTATAATTTTAGTTTTTAATATTGGTGTACGGGTTGGGGAGTTGCTTGCTGGCAAGTGGGTAGAAAAGTACAAAATGAGTGTTGTGGCTAAGGTGGGAAGACATACGTTCTTCCGGCCATAGGTAACGTACTGGCAGGGCTAAAAACGGGGAGGTAAGGTATGGGTATTATGGAGAAAATTAAAGAGTGCAAAACAATGCCGGAATTTGATAGTTTGCGGATAGAGGTTGTTAAGGCAATGAAAGCGGCGGGGCCATCCGGCTATCAAGTAATTCAAAAGGCATTTATTAAGCAAAAGAATAAATTAAAAAGAATACCTTTGCGGGATAGGAATTGGTAACGTACTCGCAACTCTAAAGTGAGGGGGGAGTGATGGACAAGAGATTGAAAGATAGAAAACATAAGCTGTTCTGCTCAAAACATCAGGTTGTCCATCAGGAGTGTACTCATTATTGGAGTTGTCGCTGGCCTAACGATAAAGAGAGAGATAAAAAACAAAAAGATTGGCAGGATAACCCATTAAGCAAGGAGTGAGCTATGAGTGAATATAATATGCCCGAAAGTATAGTGGATATTTTTGAGGAAGGAGAGGGGCAGTGGACGGCTCAAGATTATGCGCCAGAAATGGAAATGGATAATGTTGAAGCGATGAACTGGTTTATGGAAAAGGTAGGCATAAGGGATGAAGATTGCGCAAGTATAGAAGACACACAAATTATTTTAAAACATCCAGAATACCCGCATAAACTATGTGTTGATTCAGGTGGTCTTGGGGACTTCTTTTCGCATGGGTTTGATGTGTCAATATCGGAGGAGTGAGCTGTGAAGAAGCCAAAAACGATAAACAGGCAGGCAATCCGCAAAGCAATAGAAAAGAAATGCGATGCGCTGTGGGCGGTTGCGGTAAAGACCCGGGACGGCTGGACCTGCCAGCGATGTCATAAATACTTTCCTGAAGGCTACCGCCGGGGCTTGGCTGCCATGCACTGTTTCACCCGAAGTAACCATCATACCCGCTGGATTCTGGACAACGGCGCGGCGGGCTGCACACATTGTCATTTTTACTTTGACTCGCATACTACCGAAAAGGATGCGTGGTTTGAAGAACGTATAGGTAAGGAAAAGTGGATATTACTGAAGTACCAAAAAAACAGCACTGCCACAATAGATAGATGGGGAATCAGAATTGGGCTGGAGCAGGTATTAAAAAAACTGGAGGATGAAGAATGAATCAGAATTATTTTGCTTTGCTTGGTGCAGCGGGGAGCAACTTTTTTGAAAAGACATTCCGAAAACTTTCCGGGTACAAAGAACCGGAAGTCATTGTTGAAAAGAAACCTGAGCCTCCGCCCGGGAAGCGTATAAGAATAAAAAGGAATATCCAATTACCAGACCGGGCAAGTGATAAAGCGCAGGAACAGGGAAATAAGATGAAATACAAAATAATAGTTTTCAATCCTTGTGGGTTGGATGAAGTTAAGTATTCCAATAGTTGGCTATGGTGTAAAGCCAGAATGGTGTGGCTGGGCTTGATAAGGAAAGCAGCAGCTTGGATGGAAATAAAGGAGGCGTGATGGCACAGTTTGTTAGAGGTGACAGAGTTGAATCAATTGGGACGTACCGGCATGGGGCCCGGGGTGTAGTGTTTAATGTGGCTGTTGAGAAAGTGATAACTAAACCACTCGGCATTGTAAAGCCTCTGGAGATAGTAGAGGTACTGTTGGACGGTTTGAGGGATGATGTATTCTTAGGGAAGGAACCCAAAACTGTAATTGCAATGACCAGGCAGTTCCCCGCGAGCGACTTGAAGAAAATAGGCAAAGGCGAAATCCCTGTTGCGCCGGATGCAGGAGAGCATACGAGAAAACAAAGGCACTGGAGGGATGTACTGCTGGGGAGGGGATGATGGGAAAGGTAGTTCGCGAAAAATTAGAAGAGATGAAATACTGGGTTACGTATGCAGAAGTTGATAACTTGCGTGGGGGAAAAGCGGGTGAGGACTGGAAAGATTTTGTTGCGAAGCCTGTTATTAAGCATTTGCTTGTCTCGCGCGAAGCAAGGGCAATTTTAGAGGTATTCGGAACGATGGGGGATTTAGGAATAAATATTATCGCTGTATTAAGAGATTTAGTAAATGCGACTGGTAAAAAATATAAAGGGAGAGGGTAATGGTGAAACGTAAACGACGGTGCGGGTGGATATATACTGAATCAACACCATAATCCGCTACCTAAAATCAAGGGAGTAGATGATGAAAAAGCTCAGTATATTTTTAATATTCGCGTTCCTAACAATATGCGCTACTGCGCAAGCAACCGAAACAGCAGACAACATGTTTGAGAAAGGATTGATCTTTTATGGGAAAGGATCCTACCAAGAATCAGCGCAGCAATTTAAAGAGATAAGTTCTCTTTTTCCAGAAGGATGTTACGCGCGCCCGGCTACGTTTATGGCAAATAGATGCAGAAGAAAATTAAAAGACGCTGCCGCCAGGAAAAAAGTGTGTCGACGCTGCAAGGGCACTGGCTATGTTATTAAAGAAATTCCTTGCTCGTGGTGTAAAAGCAAGGGAAAGGTGGGCGGCCGAAAATGTATAGCGTGTAGAGGAACGGGCAGAAGAACAAACAAAAAAAACGAGAGTATTAAATGTCCTCATTGCGAAGGAGATGGCCTCACAGGAGATTATCAATGTCTCAAGTGTGGTGGCTATGGGAAGACAAAAATAAAAGTTAGATGCGATAAATGTAAAGGACAATGATGGCAGACCCAAAAGAAAAAGAAACAGAGATATGGAGAGCACTGCAAGAATATTGTCAGCAGGTGAGGTACGGGGAGATAAAACTTATCATCAAGGTACATCAAGGTAAAGCACTGGAATATGAAGAGTTAGAGACGCGGCGAAAGTTTAAAGCTGAGACAGGAGAAAAAAAAACTTGACAATATAAAAGAAATATGGTAATTTTATCTTGAGCAAATAGATTCCGTCAAAGAACGGACAATCCGCATTTGGCAGGTCTATTAAGCGTGATGGCTTAATGGGTCTGTCTTTTTTATTAGGAAGATTATGGCAAAGCAAAAAAAACTTACTGCAAAACAAAAGAAATTTTACGAAGAATACGTTGTTGACTTCAACCGCGCCAAAGCCGCAGTCCGAGCACATTACAGCAAGAAAGGGGCCGATGTTCAAGCTCACTTGCTATTAAAGAATCCTAAAGGCCAAGCCTACCTTGCGGAGCTTATCAAAAAACAAGAACAGCGTTCCGAGAAGAATGCTGATGATGTCATAAAGCAACTTTCTAAGATTGGCTTTGCAGATATAAAAAATTACATGACTTGGGATGATGGCGGTGTCACGTTAGAGGATAGCGAGAACGTAGACGGTACGATACTGCAAGAGATATCCGTCACGGAAACACGCAAGCAGACGTTCACCAGACTCAAATTGAGCGACCGCATAAAGGCGTTGGAATTACTTGGTAAGCATTTCGGGTTGTTTGCAGATGAGATAAAGATACCAGAAGGGATAGAAATAATTCATAGGTGGGCAGATGAAAAGAAAGGTTGATGCAGTTCATAACCGCAAGACCTACGGCTACCTGCAAGAGACGAAGAAGCGGTTGAATATCTTATACGGCAGTGCCGGATCAGGAAAATCGTGGGGAATTGCTCAATTCCTCCTACTTGAAAAGCTATACAAAGGTACAAATAACCGAATCCTTGTAACCCGCAAGACGCGGCCTGAGCTAAAAAAATCCTGCTGGCTGCTCTTTAATGATCTCATCAGCAAATATGACCTCCCAGGATGCGAGAAGAATAAATCCGACCTTACTCTTACCGTAGGCAATAACCAAATGTTCTTCGTTCCTTTGGATGATCCAGAGAAACTTAAGTCGTTTGAACGCATTAACTATGTGTGGGCAGAGGAAGCAACAGAATTAAATATTGATGATTTTATCCAATTGAACCTACGCTGCCGGGGCGAGAATAAAGGCGGCACCAACCAGCTTTTTTATAGTTTCAATCCGATAGACGAGCAGAGCTTCTTCAAGGATATAGTTGATGCGCCAAAGGAGAACACCGGGGTCAACCATAGCACATATAAAGATAATGCCTTCTTAGAGAAAGAGTATATTGATGAACTTGAGAACCTTATTAATCAAGACGTAACTTACCATAAAATCTATACCTTGGGGATCTGGGCATCACCGGAGAATATCATTTACACGAATTGGGACACGATAGATGTCTTCCCGGAATGCGAGGAAGTGGGATATGGCCTTGATTTCGGATTCAACAACCCCACCGCACTTGTTAAGATAGGGCTGAAAGACCAGGAAGCATATCTGGATGAACGGATTTATGAAAGCAAGCTGACGAATACAGACTTGATTGACAAAATGAAAGAGGACATCCCTGAGGACAAGAGAAGTCGGGTAATCCGGGCAGATAGCGCAGAACCGGCCAGGATACAGGAGATACATAACGCCGGCTTCAACATACATCCCTGCATAAAGGGCAAGGATAGCGTTAAAGTGGGCATAGATCGCTGTAAGCGGATAAAGCTGCATATCACAAAGGACAGCGTGAACACCTTGAAAGAAATTAAAGGCTACAAATGGAAAGAGGACAAAAATGGCAACGTATTAGATGAACCAGTAGCTTTCAAGAATCACGCTTTGGATGCTAAAAGATATTACTTAGGCGAAATCGTGTTTGAGGGAGAAGTATCTTATGAGTATGTAAGCTCCGATATTTCCGGTGGGGACCGCGAAACTCAACATCAGGATTGGTGATTATGAATCTAAAAGTAAAATTATTTGCAGTAAAGCAAGCACTACTTGGAAAAGTCCGTATGGATGAGACATCCCATTCCGGCGGAAATGATTATTGGGGTATGGGCAGCATCGGCACATACAACCCGGATGAGCTTGTAGGTAGGAAAGGACTCGGGATCTACAGCAAAATGGAGAGGACGGACGCACAAGTTAAGAACACTTTTCATCTTAAAAAGCATGCGCGCCTATCTACTCCTTGGCATATCATCCCTGCTTCCGAAGATGCGATTGATGTAGAGAAAGCTGAATTCACGGAAACTGTCTTTGAGGAGATGGATAAGAGCGTCGACCAATTCCTATATAAGTGTTACAACGCCCTGCGGGATGGGTATTCAATCACGGAAAAGAATTATAAGGTGCTGGAGAAGGGCGAGTTCTCCGGGAAGATAGGGTTCAAGTCTCTCAAGACTCGCAAAGCGAAGAATTACACTTTCCAGACAGATGACCACGGCAATTTAACTGCATTACTGGAAAGCCGGGCCGGTAGCGGCACAAAGGAAGAGCTTGACCCGCGGAAGTTTATTATATTCTCCTATAATGCTGATGATGATGATGGCGGCTCACTATACGGTGTATCTGACTTCCGGGCCGCGTATAGATACTGGTTCTCTAACGATATCGTGCAGAGGTATTGGAATATCTTCCTTGAGAAGTTCGCCAGCCCCACCAGGTATGGCTTGTATCCGTCAGGTGCCTCGAAAGCAAAGCAGACGCAGCTATATAATCTCTTGAAGTCTATGCAGGCGAATTCTGTTGTGGTATTGCCTGAGAATCTTGTCGCTGAAGGCAAAGGCGAGATGAAAGGGATCGGTATGTTGGAAGCGGCGAGAAAAGCTGATGCCTCGTATAAACTATCTATGGACTTCAACAATAAGATGATTGCCCGGAGTATGCTTGTTGGTTCCTTAATTCAAGACGAAGGGGACACGCACGGATCCTATGCCCTGGGGAAGAAACACTTTGATATTTTTATGTTTGTTCTTAACTGGCTCGGCAAACTCACTGAAGAAGAGATTATGCACGAGCAGATTATCAAGCCACTCATTGATCTTAATTATCCGGATACAGAAAATTATCCTCGCTTCCAGTTCGAGTCATTACAGCAAGAAGACAAGAAGAACACCGCAGAGGTTATAAAGGTATTGGTTGGTGCCGGAATTATCAATCCTGATGAAGACTGGGTACGCGAATACCTAAGTATTCCTGCTAAAGAAGAGGGTGTTGTGTTGCCAGCGCCAGCAGGAACCGTGCCGAAGGAAGCGTTTACATTCTCTACATACGCCCGAGCAAAAGGTCTGCTGAATCGCGCGCCAACCACCTATGAGCGTAAGGTTGATTTTGTAGCAGTATCAGGAACAATGGAAGGGCTTCAAGAAGACGCGGTAGAACGGACAACTGAGGCATTTCGCAAGATTAGCGACAGCGTTATCAAGCAGGTAAAGATGAAGAAGATAATCGCCAACAAGGATTACACCAAAATCAAGGACGTCTTGGTGAACGTCGGCGATGTAAAGAAGATTGCTTATGAGACTATGACAACCGGCTATATGGACGGCAAGATGCAGGTGAAGAACGAAGTAGAACGCGCCGGGGCCGAGGTTCCCCGGAGATATGCTGCTGCGATATTAGAGGAAGCCGTAGAGCCTACAGAAGCCCTGGAATTCTTCAAGAAGAAGATACCAATGACGAAAGCGGAGTATTCAGCACTGAGCCGTAAATATAAAGAGAAAGCCTTTGCTATCGCCGGTACTGAACAGGATCGCATCTTAAAAGACGCAAGGCAATTACTTGAGGATGCTCTCCAATATGGCTGGGCGGAGACGAAATTTGAGCACAAGTTCAATGAGAAGATGGAACAATATATCGGCGGCGCCCCGGGGCAACTCAAGGACGGCAAATTGATGGAGCCTTATCACATCGAGACCGTCTATCGTACCAATTTGAGCGAGGCTTACAATTCAGGCCGCAGAGCGATGATGGAAGATCCGTCTATCAAGGCCCAAGTTCCGGCTTGGGAGTATTCCGCGATTATGGATCCGAGGACAACGGATTTCTGTCGTGCAATGGACAAGAAAGTATATCTATCTACTGATCCAATATGGGAACAGAATTATCCGCCAAATCACTATAACTGTCGGTCAATTGTAGTAGGTATTGTAGCTGAGACGGAGAAATACGAGGTATCAAAGCCGGTTGATGAAAAGCCCCAAGAGGGATTTTATACGCAGGGGAGTGAGTGATGCAAATATTAAAAGTAGCAATAATAATTGTAGCAGCAATAGCAATGACAGGCGTAGCGATTGCCGCGGTAATTAAAACGCCAAAGGGGTGAACAATGGCAAGCGTACCAGTCAACTCGGACATCTGGATAAAGGTCAAGGGCATAAAGGATGAGAGGCAATACCTGGCGGACTGTATAAGTGAGCGTATCTGTCCGAAGTGTGGGGCGTGGTTGATAAATGATAAGGAAAAGCCTGCCGAGAAGCTTGTCTGTCTCAAGTGTGTAGATTGTGACTTCACCATAGATGATGTGGCGAATTCAATGCCGCAGATGCCAAGTTCGCGAGTAGTAGAGAAAAAATATGAGGAGGCCACATAATGCCATTTCCAAGTATAGAAAAAGCGAGAGACGCCAACTTTCCGGTAACCGTAAACGGGGCAGATTTGACACTTGCCCAAGTCAACAAGCTGGCCTCTATCTATGACGCAATCAAAGCAGGGGGCGAGGCTAAAGAACCTATGGCTGTCGCCATTGCTCAATTCAAGGAATTGTACCAGAAAGAGGGGGACAATTGGGTGCTGAGGACGAAGCAGACTTACACCACGTTGACAGATGTGGAAATCTTCGCTGAGGGGGATTGGAAGGGTGACAAATACTCCGGCAAAGACGTCGATAGTCTTGTCAATGATACAAATGCGATTCTTGAAAAGGTAAAGCCCTTTGTCAAGCTCGGCCACGATGATGCACAGAAACTTCAGCAAAAGGAAGGGCTTCCGGCGTTAGGCTGGATCACCAAGCTGAAGAAAAAAGGCAAGAAGGTGCTTGCCGATATTAAGGATGTCCCCAAAGTCCTGGCCGACCTTATCCAGAAGGGCGCATATAAGCGGGTATCAAGTGAAATATTGTGGAATTTCGTTGAGCCTTCCAGCAATACGAAATATCCCTATATCTTGGGGGCAGTAGCCTTCCTGGGTGCTGATATGCCCGCTGTGACGAACCTCAAGGACATAGCGGCCCTTTATGAGCTTGGCGGTGATGTTCATACCGTATTATTTGCCGCCAAGAACGGCGCAATTGAAATGGCGCGCGGCGAGGGTAAGGGCGTAGGCGGCAGCCCCCAAGGGGATGGCGGGGCTGATATATGCAAGTGCCCAGAATGCGGTAAGGAAGTAGCGCATACAAAGACCGGCGGAGGTAAATCAATACCTTGTGCCGATATGACCTGTCCCGAGTGTGGCCATAAGGGGATGACGGGAGCAAATAAGAAACCTACAGAATATTCAGGGTTATCTGATGACGAATTCGGCGACCCTGTTAATTATAGATATCCGATTACTAAAAAATATATCCAGGCGACAATGGGTGATTTTAAGAAGTCGGAGAGTAGGGAGCAATACGACAGAAAAGAAGTGGGCGAAATCTGGACAAGGATAATGCGCAAGGTAAAGGCTTATGGCGTGAACCATGCGTGGAACGAATCCCTTGACCCGTTATTGCCTTCCGATTTGAAGTCTTGGGCGAAGGGAGAAAAGAAGTTAATCATGGGAGGTGGTAATATGCCGCTGACAATAATTGAACAAGACGGAAAGCAGTTTGTATCCGTTGGAGATCTTAGGGAGAAAGGTATCGACATCGCTAATCTTCCTGATGTAGTAGCTTTGACCACAGCTAAGGATGCCGCCGAGAAAAAAGTGACGGACCTGACCGCTGACATCGAGAAGGGTGCAACCCAGGCAAGGGAAGCTGAAGTAGACGCTTTCTTAACAGCTCATTCTACGGAAAAGGACATGCGTTTCCTTCCCGCGGAAAAGGATGCACTGCGTATCAGCTTACTTTCCGCTGACAACATCAAGAAGCATGAGTTCACCGTGAAAGAGAAGGACGGCGAAAAGAAAGTGGAGTTGACTGCCTTTGTAGCACTGAAGAAAGGTATTGAAGGCAGAGTTAATCTCGCGGACGCGAAGTTTAAGGAGTTCTCCAAGGGCGAGAACGGCGAAGAGAACAGCGAAGGCGAGGCGAAGGTAGCGGAAACAAAGAAAACTGTGGACAGGGTTCACGGTCATTACACCGGCGAAGAGCCGGAGGCGAAGAAAGAATAGTACCTCCTTGCTTATGGCAGATGAGGATACTTGAAAAAGTTTAACAGCAAATTAAGGGGAGGTGAAGTAGATGAGTTTACAGCCAGCAGTTGGCGCAGTAACAGCAGATACTCCGACTGATATATTTTACACTGTCGAGGGCAGAGTTCATATAAAAGTCACGTTTGCTTCTGGGCACACCATTACGAAAGGTATGGTGGTAGCTGAAATTACCGCGAGTCATAAGTATGGCGAGTATGACAATAGCGGAGGCGGCGGGTTAGAAGTAGCGGCAGGGGTTGCGGCAGATGATTATGATGCTTCCGCGGCCGATGAAATAGGAATGGTTTGGATTCACGGAACTTTTGTGGCTGCCAAGCTTACAGGTATGGATGCAAATGCCCGGACAGATTTGGTCGTGTGGCAGCGTTTGAACGATACAGTGGAATCCTTCTAAGGAGTGCCATTTATGATGGTAGTTCTTAGGTTTATCTTAACGGCACATTTTAGAGGGAGGTGAAGTAAATGCCAGAATTTGGACAATTGGATATTTTGCAGCATGAAGTAATGACCGGGATAGTTGAGAAGTTTAAGCGCCCTGCATTTATTGGGGGCTCACTCTTCCCGGAGAAGAAAGTACTATCCAATACATCAAAGTGGGACATCATCGAGCACAATAGGGATATGGCTGACTTCTCGGTTCCGGGGGCGCCCGCCAAGATAGTAAACAGGCGCGGCGTGAAGTCACAGACGGCGACTCAGGCATACATCAGAGAGAAAAAGCAGCTTGACGGAGTAACAATGGCCTGGTTGAGAAAGCCGGGTACGGAGCATCAGCAGTGGAAGGATGCGGCAGTTGGCGAAGAGCTTGATGAGCTTGACAGCCGACTTGAGTTTCGTAAGGAGTGGATGAGATGGCAGGCAATGACGGGAACTATCACGGTCGCACAGGACGACGTGATGTTCGTTATTGATGAGCGGATTGATACCACGCATAAGAACGCGGTGGCGGCGGTTACTTGGGCCACGGCAACTACAGATATTCCTGGTGATATCCGAACGTGTAAACGTCTCATTAACGCTGATTCCGGCGCTGTCTGCACCGAAGCGTATGCCAATGAGAGCGTTATGGTCTATCTCCAGAAGAACAACTATGTGAAGGACAAGATGGGAGATAGCATGAAAAACCAGATAGCCACAACGGGGTATATTACCCGATTCATGGGGCTGACCTGGACATGGTACGATATCGGCTACGTTCCCGCCAGTACAAGTACGTTCACTCGGTTTATCGCGGATGATTATGTGTTCTTCACAACTCCGCCCGGTACGTTTGCCAGAGAGGATACTGGCCCAGCTACGGATCCGAAGGCGAACTTCAGACCTGGGAAATTCTCCAAGTCGTGGGAAGAGGAAGATCCAGCTGGTGTCTGGGTGCTTGAGGAGCAGTCATTTATTCCGATAGTTACTCACGTCAATAAGCTCGTAAGATTCGACACAACGACGTAACCACAGCAATGAGATAACCGAAGAGGGGTAAGCTCATCCCTTGCCCCTCTTCACTATAAGGAGAAGCAATGCCAGAAGAAAGCGCAAAAGGAATGGTGAAAGCGGTTCGGATTTTAAAAACTGGTTTGATAGGGGACAATGTTATCTATACAGAAGGTGACATTGAGCGTAAGCCTTGCGAGAAGATACAAAAAGTGGCGAACAAGAAAGCTGATACGCGAGCTGAATGGATTGAAGTGCCCGAGGAAGAGAATCCCAAGGAGCCGGAATCAAAAGGACATACTGTCTAAAGGTGGCGGGTTGTGGTACCTGTAGAAATCTTAAAAAGTGGTATAACTGCCAAACAAAGAGTATATCAGCGCAGGGATATTGAGCATGAGCCCGACGATATCCTTCTAACGCTTGCCGAAGAGGGTAAGAGGGTGCGCTTTGTCAAAAAGTTCCCGTCTGTCGTGCCTACGAGGCCGAAGAAGACCGATATTACTGTAGCGCGTAACCGAGGGGGCCTGGGGGACGTAATAAGCTGCCTTGCTGCTCTTAAGGGGCTAAAGAACAAATATCCCGAGAAGAAGGTAGCCTTTATGGTAGATGAGAGATACCTTCCAATAGCGCAGAATCTTAAATATATTGATGCGCTCGTACCTTATGAGGCAAATATGTTACTCCCGGAAGGCGTAATCAACCTATCGACTCCTGATGTTAATTACGAGCGAGGCCGCGAGAATATCGGCAAAAATAGAATAGAGATATACTGCGCGGCGTGTGGCGTAGAACCTTCAAGACCAGAAATCAAACTCACCAAAGCAGAAACAAGGTGGGGCAAGGATTTCGCTAATACAGATAATATAAAGATAGGAATACAATATAAAAGCGCCGGATCTCAAAGGAACGTATCGGATGTTCTGTGGGGCCAGCTCTACGATAGCCTTATTCAATATAAAGAATTACAATTATATCTTTTTCATACTAAAAAGCTACCCGATTGGATAGATAGAGATATCGTACCGGTGATTGGGTACGGGCTCCGGGAAACAGCATCAATAGTCAACCAGATGGACTTAATGATTACGCTTGACTCCGGGCTTATGCACTTAGCGGGGGCGCTTGGTAAAAGAGTGCTGGCTTTGTTCGGTCCATCAGACCCGAAAGTGCAGCTCAAATATTATAACGCAGATTATGTCTGGCCAGGGCAGGGGCTTGATTGTTGCCCATGCTGGGGAGTTGCCAAAACCGAGTGTCCAGAACGGAAATGTATGACAATGATAAAATCAGGTATGATTATGGACAAGGTGGTAAAGCGGTTTGACCTGCGCATACAAAAAAAGGAAATATACAGGCGCAATAGGCAGCCGTCTATATTCGACCATGACCTTAAAAAAGAGATCGTCTATGATTCCCGCCACGACCAGATAGGCGATCAAATAGGTGTTGCTGCAATGTTCCAATTTATTACGCAGAAATATCCGGCCCGGGTATCTTGGGTCCGGGGAATATGTAACCGTGGAGAAGGTGAAAGCGTAAGGTGGTCAAGAGATTTTAATATTCTTGATTGGATTAAGTTTCCCATCCATAGGTATTACGATGAGCCTGTAGGAGATAAGGACAGAATAGCAATGCATAGTTATGTCAACGGGTCTTTTTACATTTGGGATGACGTCAAACGCTTGGCCGATAAACACAAGTTCTATCCTAAAATGGTGGTGCCCGAGCATGTGGACAGAATGTATAAGCTCCCGGAACAGCCTTATATCGTCGTTCATGTATTACAGAGGACAGGAAAGCGCGATGATGACCAGGGGTACGTCTCAAGGCGTGCCTTGGATTTTGAGAAATACGCAAGCCTATGCAGGCGGCTGTCAAAGAATATTAGCGTTGTCCGGGTAGGCGCAAAATATGACAGCATCGAGCCTATTGCCGGCATTACCGATTTAACGTCCGAGGGTTTACTGCTAAACGAAACCTTGAAGATTATTAGTGGCGCATCACTGTTCATGGGCGGCGATACAGGCTTAAAGCTGGCCGCAAGCGCCCTGGGAATCCCAGTGATTATAGAAGTTGATGATTATTCTAAAGCTCTTAATGGCTTGGCGGGATGCCGGCCAGACCTGCTGCACTGTTTTAGGCTGGGCGAGAAATTGGATATGTTGCTGAATACGGCGCGAAAAATAATCGGAGGATGTAATGACAAACGGGAATGAGTTTGAGAAAAGCAAAGAGGAAAGTAGAGATGAAGCGCAGAAAGCAAAACTGGGCAATCTGGGGACATTTAAAGGGGTTTCCGAAGAAGTAAATCCTTTGATGGTTATAGGCGTCAGCGATTCCGGCAAGACGTATGTTGAGGGTATAAAGGGCGTGATGCAAAATAAGAAAAGATTATGCGTGGAAGTATTAGCAGATGCGCTCAAGATTGTGGCTGCTCTGCCGCCGATAAGAAACCGTATTTTAAGACCAAGAAAGGGAGCTTTCGGGGGATGATTAAAACTTGGTTTTGTCCAACTATGAGTGGATTTTTGCACATGGGCGGCCTATACAATGCGTGGCTCAATTATACTTATGCCAAAATGCACCGCGGCGAGTTCGGCGTAAGGATAGACGGGCAGTTGACGACTGATGTTCGCCTTGAGTATGCGGACAGCATTATTGAAGACTTGAAAGTGTTCGGCATTGTTCCTGATTTTGTATTGAAGCAACACGAACGAATAGACTTATACCGGGAAGCTATTGAAAAACTATTGTCCCGCGATGATGTGTATTTCTGCGACTGTTCAGAAGAGGACATGGTGAAAAGGATGGACGAGGGCAAATGGCCGATACCTTGCCGGGCAATTATAAGGCCCTATAAACACGAATTCTTTCAGCATCACAAGGCGTGGTATAAATACCGGTGCAGCAAGACATCGCACTATGATGATTTTTGTAGGGATAGGGAATTGAAACTGAACCTCGACGATATAAAAACAGTAGTGCGGCTGAAGTGTGAATTTCCTCTTGATGTTGTCTTGTGGATGGAAAAAACTGCCGAGCTTGGATTTACTTCATCGTTTGATAATAAAGAATTAGGTATTACCCATTCCATTGATGGTATAGATTTACTTTCTTTTTCTTGGCTTGAGAATGAAACAGGGCAATTGATTGACTATATACCTGAGCATATCTTTCACGGCGTTATCGTCGACGACGAGGGTTACAAGTTGAGCAAGCATGAAGAAGCGAAGCGGGTAATTGAATACGGGGTAGACCCGCAAAAACTATTGAGAGCTTTTAACATCTTGGGAAAGTTAGGAGATACGAAACCAATCAAGGAGAGTCTTATTTTAGAGAAAGCAAGAGCTTTATAATGGCTGTCAAAACTTGGACAACCGATACGGACTTTCTTGAATCAAAAGGTACTTATGACGGCGTTATCGTTGGGTCAGATGATGAGATTGCTCTCGCAGAACGTCAAGAATTTCAAAGCCGGACTTATATTGAAGATGCAGACCAAGATGAGGAATGGATAGATGCAGAAAATGATGAAGTTAAACTTGGGTCATATGGGGTTAAGTTTGATTCCGGTGGAGACGCGAATAACGGATGGGCAACATTAAGCTGGACCGACACAGAACCGGATACATCAACTATAAGGATAAGAGCGAGGTCAGCAATGACAGAAGCGGGTTTAGCATCGGCAGCGTGGACAGATTGGTACACCGAAAGCCCCGTTGATAATGAAGCCCCAAAAGGCAGATGGCTTGAACTTGAAATTGAATTCAATAAAGGTTCTGTACCGAGATTATATGGAGTGAACCAAGATTACGGAGAGGATTGTTGATATGGATGCTACTTATGTCGATGCGACTAATTTTACGGTAATAGGAGACCAGACATCTATCTTCTCAGCAAGCAGGGCGATACAGGCGAACTGTGCAGGCGATGGGTATAAGTATGGTTGGGTGGATTCCTCATCTTATGCTGGCGGAACGAATTTGACTACTGTTACTTTAACCGCCAATAGTGATGCCTTGACGAATAATCTTGCTACGGTGAGCTGGGCTTCCGTTGCGGAAAAGTCAATGATATATGGCACTGATGATGCTATTACAAAGAAACATACGGAAGGTGCAGATACAACTCAGGGCACGCAAGCTCAAGACCTTGCTATGGGAACGCATAAAATCACAGGTGTAGTTGACCCTGCAGCCAACCAAGACGCAGCGACAAAGAAATATGTTGATGATAATGCTGGCGGTGGTGATGTATCTGCTGATGCTAATCTTACCGACCACGCTATTGTCCGAGGAGACGGCGGTGCAAAGAAAGTACAGACTTCGGGTATAACAATAGACGATGCTGGTATCCTCACAAATGCGCTACAACCAGCGTGTAGAGCATATCTTTCAGGCGACCAAACTATTGTCAAATCAACGTGGACAAAACTGCAACTTGACGTAGAGGGCTACGACCAAAACGCTGACTATGATAATGTTACAAATTACCGCTTTGTCGCTCCTGTAGACGGGGTTTACCTTATAGGTGGAGCAGCGAGGATAAACGCACTCGTATTGGGGAAAGTATCCTACACAGCTATCTACCTAAACGGTGCAGAAAAAACATACGCTATTATTTTATCAACAGGTATTCCTTTCGTCAACGAATGTCTTTACTTAAACGCAACGGATTATATAGAATTGTGGACATATCACAACGACACAGTAAACCGAGACGCAGATGCAGGGAAAGATACTTTTCTGTATGTAGAGAAATTATTTTAAGGATTTGCTATGAAAATATTAAAAATAGAAGTGGATAACGCCGTGAAAGATATGATTGTCGTAACTGTCGAGGGATATCCTCACGTTAAACATACAGTGCCTATTGACACAAAACCAGAGGATTTAAACGGATTGGTTGGAGCGTGGAAAGTAATACAGGACGCAGCGGATTTGTCGAATAAGGATAAACAACCACACCCAGCTACCGATATTACGGAGTTAAAAAAATTGGAAGGCAACGAAATCATAGAGATACCAAAATGAAAACGTACATAATCGACCTTGACAATACGCTGGCAATGGACATCAAAGTCCCGGGCGACTTTGAACACGACATTGACTGGATTTTAGAGCATAAGGTTTGTGACCAGGGGATGAAAGAAAAGATTATCACAGCGTATAACAACGGCGACAGGATTGTCTTTCATTCAGCAAGGTCGAATACAGGGAAGAGAATGAAGCAGACGAGGGAATGGTTGCTAAAAAATGAAGTGCGCTTCAACGAGATTATACTCGGCAAGCCCAAAGGGGATGTTTACATTGATAATGATAGCTGCAAAGCGGAGGAATGGCGGCCGTGAAGTTAGGAATTAACATAGCGCAACTAAAAGAAGAATATATCCCGCACATCATTGACCTGGGTGTGGATAGCATTTTGCTGGCATTCCATATAAGCCTGCCTGATAAAAAACTTCTCCAGATGTTGGTCGATAAGGGTGTTGAAGTCCATGCACGTTATATCCCGCTACGAGTGGAGAGGGACTTTTTGGACCCAGACATAGTAAAGGAATATGGAGACATCGTCAGTCATTGGGAGTTTGGCGGGGAGCCGGATATCAAAAAAGACGAACCCGGGTGCAGGTGGGAGGGCACGCCGGAGGAGTATATAAAAGTACTCAAGGAATTCGCGCATCTTGTGCCACCGGCCGCAACCCTTGGAACAGGTTCGTTCTACTCCGGCAGCAGTTATGGCTTACGCGGCGCAGACCACACGGAATTTATTCACCGCCTGTGCAGGTGCAGGATAGACGATGTTGTTGATAGCTTGTCACTGGTAATGTGGACACGATACTACGGCGGGATTCAGCAGTTATACTCCGCATATTATAACTTCATATCAATATTAAACCTTTACCATATTGATAAGCCGCTTGCTGTCACCGAATTCGGAACAGCAGAGAATATATCCGGCGACTGCCCATATACCTGCATTGACCAGGCAGATGATTTTATAAAAACTTATATTATCTTCCGGCATTTAGGGTATGAAGCAGCATATTATTTTAAACTGGAATATCTAAAGGAAGGCGCAGACCAGCATTGGGGTCTCTTGGATAAAAACGGCAATCGGACAACGGCATTTTATGCTGTAAAGACAACGCATAAATATCTCAAAGACATGCAGTTCTACCGGCGTTCTGCGCCGCACTTTGCAAGCGAATGGTGGAAGAATGACTATATCTTTCACTACATCTTTGATGCTGGAGATAAGTGGCTTCACATTATTTGGCACGACCTTGAAGAACCAATTGAATACAAAGACCTTATCATAACGAGACATCCGTTATTTATCGAGAAGAAAAAAGGCGAACTGATATGAAAACGCTCAATCTCGGCTGTGAAAATGACACCTGGGGCGATTACAAAGTGGATAAAATAAAGACTGCTTCCACGACTCACGTCGCCGACCTGGAGAACGGCCTGCCGTTCATCGAGGATAATACCATTATAGAGACACACGCATATTCAATCTTTGAGCATATCAGAAACTTCATCCCGCTTATGGATGAGATATTTCGAGTAAGCAAAGAAGACGCGATATTAAAATTAGTTGTGCCTTACTGGACATGGAATGGCGCGGTAGCTGACCCGCAGCATGTTCGGCTGTTCAACGAGGAAACATGGCGGCATTTTAAAGAACCCGCGCTTGTCAAGCGATTAGGGATTACGCATGGTTGCTTCAAAGAGTGTGAGGTTACGCTGAATCCTCTTCCGGGCCAGAAGATAGAGGATCGGAGCTTTAATATTAACAAGGTTCACGATATGAAAGTAATTGCGAGGATAGGAAAATGAGACCAAAGACATTTATGTATAGAAGCAAAGAATATCAATACTGGAGAAATAACCCGGGCGAACGGATCGTCGAGGTGCCGATATTCTGGGATATGATTTCAAGTTACCCGGCGGCGGACATACTTGAAGTTGGAAATGTACTCGCTCATTATTACGAAGTGCATCACATAGTCGTTGACAAATACGAGAAGTCCGACAATGTTATAAACGAAGATGCTCTTACTTTTGACATAGGGAAAAGATACAAGCTCATTATAAGCATTTCCACGATTGAGCATGTGGGTACTTTGAAAGATCCGCCCCAGGACCCGGCGAAGACGGGGAAGACACTTAACCATTTGAAAACTTTGCTGGCGCCGGGTGGAAAAGTGATGGTTAGCTTACCGCTTGGTTGGAACCGTAATATGGATGAACGAATCAAAGCTGGGATAATAACATTCGACAAGACATATTGCCTGAAAAGAATATCCGCGGAAAATGCGTGGACAGAAGCTACCTGGGAAGGAATTAAGGATGCGAAATATAATAAGCCATTCGGGGGAGCTAACGGCTTGCTGATAGGAGAAATTGATGGATAGAGAAATAATCCAAAAAGTCAACGAAGCTGGGGGAGGCTTTATTTTGCAAGGTGAGGCGGAGGGGTTGTGCCAAGCTGTAAGGAGAACTCAAAATGTCACTGGGGACATCTTAGAATTTGGAGCATTTGAAGGATACTCCACAGCACTCTTGGCGCTGACTGCGAAGCAATTAGGAAAGAAAAAAGTATATTCAGTAGAATGGTTTAAGGGATTACCTGAACCTGGAACAGAAGATGCTGTAGCTGATTGTCCACATAGTAAGGGCGAAATAAAAGGGAAAAAGGAAACATTTTTGAAGCGTATGGCTGCGCTGGGGCTGGATAATGTTATCTTAATAGAAAAGGACATTTTTGAAAGTGAGCAATTTCTACCCGCTGCTCCCAGTCTGGTGTTTATAGATGTAGACTTTTATCGGACGGTTGCATTTTGTTTGGAGTTATCTCGGGCGAGAATAGCAATGAACGGGAGAATTTATAGCCATGATTACGGGTGGGCTAAAACTCCTGGAGCCACCAAAGCAATTGATGAATTTGTTTTAAAATATGGTTACACATGCGAAAGAATCCAAGGGTCATTAGTGGAGGTTTCAAGATGAATAGAGCGCCGCAAATATGCAAAGCGATCCGTGGTAACATAGACCACATGACGATTGTGAATAATCGGGTATCGCCATTGAAGAAGTTATTGATTGAAGACATCGTGCCAAACGATCCGGATATGGTAAAAGCGGCCCGGAATTACTTTGTACCTACAACAACGGAAGCAAATGTGGAAACGACTACATACTTCAAGCTCCTTGTAGAACGTCTCGGAGAACAGACGGCCCGGGACTTGGCATATAACCGCCTTGACTTAATGGAAGATATTAAAAAGAACGGTGTAAAAGTGCCAGTATTCGTTCAGTATATAAATGGTGGGGGGCCGATCCTTAAAGACGGCTTTCATCGGCTTATGGCTTCCGAAGCACTGGGGAAGGATGAAATAGACTGCCTCGTATTTAATGATGAAATTCGTGCGCAGGTAAAGCAAGGCTTTCCTTGGGGCAGCCCCGACACGATTTACCAGCCATTAGAGATACCCGGGTATGAGGATCTAAAAGTAGTGCGGCCGGACAGCCCGCTAAGAGGCCAGGCGATAGTTGACGAGCTTGATGATAATGACACCACCTTCTTAGACATCGGGGCCTGCAGCGGATTTATGAGCCGGTATATCTGCGAGCGTATAAAGGAATTGGAATTCTTTCTCAATATAGACTTCTGCCAGCACGGCATGACAGTAGCGTTTTTGATGTTCCTGATGCGCCGGAGCGAACTACCGCAGGCAGCCTTAGCGAAATGGTGCTGCGCGGTAATGGATTATAAGAACCTCCCGGGAGATAGGCAGTTCGATGTAGTACTTAATTTGAGCGTATTTCATCATTACTTCAAGACGATGAAGCGGGATGAGATAGCGCAAGAGATACGCAAGGTCGCGGATATGACAAACCGTAAGCTCTTTTTCGAGCTTGAGCCGGTAGTTGATATTGTACATTCTAAAGACCCGGAAGTAATGGCGATATTCGATACGCCTGACGGTCTTAAAAACTTTATTCTTGAAACCACTGGATTTGGCAGTATAAAGGAACTGGGGAGCTTTTGGCATGGGCGGATTTTTTATATGGTGGAAAGATGATTGATAGAATAGTCGGCTTTAATAGTGTAATTTCAGAGAAATATCATAAAAGAACCCGCTGGACAAAGATGTTTGAAGAATTAGGAATAATAATACTCGGTTCTTTTATAATTGTACCATTTGTTTATATTGTTACTGGGGTTTCGGAAAATTCTATACATCTTTCAGGAAGTATATTTACATTGTTTAAAGTAGCAGGCATAGGTGTAGTGATGAGCATTATTCTTTATTTTTTTGTTGTAGTTGTTGTGGGAAACGATTTTGGGGATATACAATATGATGGATGGGATTAAATTGTATATGGTGGTGAGATAATTAAATGGGGAGGTAAAAGATGAAAATAAAGTTTTATCGTAATCCAAAGAATGTTGGATGGTTAGGATGGATTGAAGCAAAAAATAAAAAAGTTATAGGTTTTGTGCGATTAAATGGTGATGTTCAATTCGGATGGTAAAAAATGCCTTGTCGAGTGAATTGTTTTGAAAATGGTTCTGCCCATAGCGTGAGTATATATGCTCATAATAATAATGGGTCTGTTCACATAGAGGTGGGTTCTAAAACATTTTACTTTAAAGGTAAGAAGCAGATAAAAAAATTTATAATCTCATTAAAAAAAGCAATGGCGATGTACCCAACAAGTGGTGAAAAATCATGAAAGGCATTTGTTTTAATGCAGGCGGCGGTATAGGCGACATCTTGCGGGTATTACTTACCCCTGACGTCGGGAGGGCGTGGTGCCAGCCATATTGGGGCCAAATAGCGCAGTGGAAGAAAGATAACCCCGATAGAAAGATAAGACTTGTACTTGCCTCACATAACCCGGCCGCAAAGCAATTATTCGAGCTTTACGATTGGATCGACGACTTTATTGATATACCGTGGGAAAATGACGGTACTGTCCTACCTCCGCGCTATGCCGGAGATGATTGTGAACCGATGCGAGATTATCAAATGAAGGAACTTTGTAAAGACTATCCGTGGCAAATGCCAGCGATCCTAATGACCCCGGAAGAAGAAACACAATTCAAGCAGATTGCAAAAAAGGAATATGTTTTGCTTTACCCTTTCGGCGGATATGGCGCCCGTCTTGCTTCAGAGAAATATATCCTTTTAATTGAGAAACTAAAAGCGCGAGGATTTCAAGTTGTTATTGTAGGAAATACTTATCAAAGAAATGTGCCCGAAGATAACCGAATAATGAAAGAAGAATTTGGTTATGAAGAATTTGGCGTTATCAATCTTGTTAACAAAGCAGGCATCAGGTTGACTACGAACTTGGCAATGAACGCAAAAGCATACATTGGGTCCCTTGGGCTATATATGCACCCGGCATTCGCGAAAAATGTAACATCAATCTGTTTAACCTGTTATGAAATCTGGAACGATAACAATGTTTTGGGGGGTAATCTTCTGCGCTGCCAGGCGATGTGGTACATTAATAAATATCTTGAAGAGGTTAATCCTTATGTAAGTTTAGTATGTCTGAATAATGAAAACGATTTGGGTACGCTTTGGGATAAAGTTATAAGGCAAATCACAACTATTAATCACAGCACATTTGAATATTGGGGCGAAGAAAGGAGACCGGAAGTTCATGTTTAAAAAAGGCATACATTGTGGGGGAAAAGAAGTTGACAAATGTAGGGAACGGCTGAGCGTGTATTGCATTGGAAGCGGTGTGGATATCGGTTGCGGTGGTCAAGAAATAGATGCTCACTTTTGCAAGGAGAACAAGATAAGCCCATTAGCGATCGGCGTAGATTTGCAGCAGACAAATCTTATAGGTAATGCGGAACATCTATTTTGGTTTAGAGACAATACGCTTGATTACGTCTTCAGTTCTCATCTATTGGAGCATTTATATCATCCCCAAAAAGCCTTGAAGGAGTGGTTCAGAGTATTGCGGCCCGGTGGTTATCTGGTTTTATATCTGCCGCTCAAAGGTGCGTATCCCTGTCTTGGTACAAAATATGCCAATAGAGACCACAAGTGGGATGTTGACCCGGATATTTTAATGAAATGGTTGCACAGGCTTGATTATGAAATCGTCAAGATTGAGCCGCATACAGAAGAAGATGAATATAGCTTTGATTTTGTTGTGAGGAAAGTATGAAATTTGAAGACGCGAAACAAAACTGTGTATGCGGGGAAGCTATGGTGAAGGGCGAAATAGCAATAATATTCTGCTCAAAATGTGGCACATACCATATACCGCGGCAAGTGAATATTGCGAAGTTGATAGAAGACTATGAAAAAAGTAAATAAAAAATGGGGCCACGAACTTTTGATAGTCAATCGGGAATATTGTGGGAAATTCCTGAAGCTCAAAAAGGGCTATCATTGCAGCTACCATAGGCATCCAGTAAAGGACGAGGCTTTTCATATTCTCCACGGGTTAGTGGGTATGAGGATAGGAAGCGAGGAAACAATACTAAAACCAGGGGACACGGTTATTATTGAGCCCCGAACCTTACATAGCTTTGCCGGATTGAGTAAAGGCGAATATTCAACGATTATCGAGTTTTCGACACATCACGAAGATTCAGATACCGAAAGAGTAACGGAAAGCGGGAAGCTCACAAATGAGGAGATAAAGCAATGGCGACATTTGATTATTGCACAGAAGCGGAAGTGAGGTTGACTCTTGGGGGTGCATCTGAACAAGAAGTCCCCAGCGCGCAGCTTGCCCCCGCGATAGTAAAGGGAACGGCAGATATAAGAACGGTGCTTCCTTCGGACTTGGTGGAGTCTATTGATGACTTAACGATAGCGGCGATCCCTATAATAATCAATTCTATCTGCGAAGACTTATCAGCGTATTATGTTATGCGTGGAATATATCGGCAGAATGATGCTCTGCTGGCGGAGTGGATGGACAACTATAAGGCGGCATATAAAAAACTTGAAGACATCCGAGACCATAAAATCACCATTGATGAGATTACCAGCCAGGAGCAAGTATTGTCATCCACAAATGATTATGTGCCAACCTTTGATGTAGACGATCCGACGAAATGGACGCAAGACCAGAACAGGCTTGATGATATTGCGACCGATAGGGCAGACGTATGATAACAAAGATTAGTATGGATACCCACGGAGTAATGGCACGACTGATGAAGATGCTCAACAAGACAGGAAATCTACGTCCTGCTCTGAAGTTAGCAGGTGTGCATATGTATAAATCTATAAATGAGAATTTTCAAGCACAGGGCAGACCTACTGGCTGGAGGCCACTCAAAGAAAAAACCATCAAACGCAGAAGAAAAGGTAAAGGGGTTGGGACAGCACAAATACTTCTGGACACCGGAGTATTGAGAGCTTCCGTCACATCACCCACGCCGAAGAAAGCAAAGGCAAAATCTATATACCGCTTATCAAATGACAGATTGGAGATAGGCACTAATCTCACTTATGCAATGGTACATCAAAAAGGGAGCACAAAAAAGAATATTCCCGCAAGACCTTATATGTTGTTTCAAACGGAAGATTCAAAAAAAATACAAAAGATATTTAAAAATTATGTGGTGAGTTAATGGCAACGACAAAGCAAGTCTGGGACGCGGTAAAGAGTATTCTTGAAGCGGATGTGACGCTCAAGGCGTATGTCAAGAACCTGATCGGCAGCCCTGCTGAAGGAGTATGGGAAGGCGAAAGGGAGATGGCGAATATTCCAACAACGATGTTTCCTTGTATTATGATGGGCGACTGGGGATATTCGGAACCACCCTATGAAGCAGGGTTTAATAAAGGTCTTTTGGTAATTCCTATTTTCGGTGTGATTACGAATCTTGATACTACTGTGCAGATTTGGAATGACGACCCGAAAGGGATAGGCAATTTCAAGTCTGATGTGAGGAATGCTTTATATGCGGAGTATCCAAATCTTGGAAGGGAAGACGTTGAAACTTTTTCAATAGCGTTAGACCCCGACTATGTCGGTTATCCGTCAAGGGCATTTAAACTGGATATAACAATCGAGTATGAGGTGGCAATTTAAAAAGGAGGGGGTATTATGGAGATAGCAAAGGATTGTAAATTGTGTACGGCGGTTTTTGACCTTCAGCATAGACCACCAGGGATCCTCTTTGATAACTGGCAGGTCTTGATTGTGGCGTGTCCGATATGCAAGGACCCCATCATGATTCTGAAGAGAGGGCATATCGTAAAGCTGAACGCTAACGAATTGGTGCCTATTGCTGCCAGTGCTTACTTCTTGGCGATGCTGAGAGAACAGGAAATAAAAGCCAAGTGGAAGGATATCAAATCGGGGAACGTGCAGACGAAAGATATCAAGGTTAGCTTGGATGGATATGTAACTGACATTGATATGAAGGAGAATAAGCTGCATTGGCATTGCCACTTGAGGAAAAAGGTAGTAACACCTGCAAAATAGAGAAAACAAGCGGTAAAAAAGGGAGGTTATTATGGGTGGTATAGTAGGAGCAATGGGAAAACTGAGAATAGG
>Ga0307928_10000441_pt1 | contig 31452 bp, 36 predicted proteins | sample AceLakmetagen232_FD_201815 | JGI IMG/M metagenome (GOLD analysis project Ga0307928, IMG submission 201815) | Saline water microbial communities from Ace Lake, Antarctica - #232 | ecosystem: Environmental > Aquatic > Non-marine Saline and Alkaline > Saline | place: Antarctica: Ace Lake... | reverse complement strand
TGCTATCCTGTATTATCTTTATGCCCAACATGGCGGTAATGTCTCGGTGCGTTCTACTAAAATCATACCATAGTACTATTTCAGAGGAGAGAATAAAGGATTCTCGCATCTCCGGTCTGTGTGTTTGAGTTCTGCATAGTTGATGCTGGTAAGATTGGTACATTTCATCATCACTGAAATATTCATCTACTAATGCGGTTGGTTGGTTGGCCTGGTTGTCTCGGTTGGTATCCATTTATTTCACTAGAATTGATTGGATTTTATTCTCTGTAAGTGGAGTGTCCGAGTCGAGCGGGATTATCCCTACGACGGTATGGATAGATATATTCCCACTTCTTAGAGCCGTTATTCCGTTCTCTACTATAACCTCGTTGTTGTTTGATATTGTTCTTCTCACTGGTTGGAAGAACATCCCAGGTCCTTGGTTGGTATCCATCTTGTTTTTATAATATTATTATTGATACTATTATACTATATATTATATATTATATGTATATAAGCGAACACGAAAATAATACTCGAAGTTACGCATATTGTACGGATGAAAACAACTAGTATATATATGCCGTATGTATATTGTATACTATTATAATAGTAATGGGATATATCATCCCATTATATACCCATATATATATACATTATACTATGATTCTTACTCGAACCGAGGGGTGGGGGGGTGACTTCGTGTATTATCTCATTGAAAGTAGCTATCATTTTCATAGTTAGTGATTCTGATTATGGGGATTATCACATCACCAAACTTCCTGTAAACCCTGATACCTAATCGCCCAACTCGCGTGGATCTAAAAAATCCCACCCTGTAAACCCGGACATTATATATACTATATATAGTAGTATGTACTATACTATAATAGGCAGTAGGAGGATTACAGCAAGATGGAGCTAAGTGATTACGTAAAGGAAATAAGTGGGATATTCTGCAAGTACAAGGATATCCAATCTATAGACATTAAGGTTCCAATATCAATCGGATTTCCAAATGAGGGAATTATTATAGACCAATCGGATAGGGAACCTATATATACAATTGCATTCTAGCTACTAAGAAATAATAATAAAGATAAAGATGGCAAACACGGCAAATCCGTGTGAGGTTGGAAATGTTCCAATCCACGTAAAGGCGGATACTAGGATAAGACTTAAGAACATGAAGGTACGGATGAACATGCGTAATTATAGTGAGGCCATAGACGAGCTAATCCGTAGGGATGACGCGCATAGCGAGGCGGATGACACGATGACAGAAAAAGACCCTAAGGAGTAAGATGGTCAATACACACTTAATGATATCTATACTACTCTTTGGACTTGGGATCACTTTGGGATTTAGTTGTTTATTCCAAGCCATGAGGACTAAGAACAATTTAGCAACATTTGGGTGGGCATGTACCGTACTCTACTGCACTGCATTGTTCATCAGCAACCTTACTATAGACTTACTACGATGAATGAGCCAACAACTACATACCGACTTGTCGCATACATGGTTGGTGGGATACGACATGAATTGGACTTTGCAACCTTGGGGGAAGCAGAGGATATGCTTGAAGAACATTGGGAATTGATAGGGGGTGCATTGAAGATTAAGGATACTATCGGATTAATGATTAAATTCACTAAATACATCCGAATCAAGTATAAATATCTGATAACATTAGAGATTCAGGTAGTGGGAGACAATGGAAAGGCAAGCCCAATTAACACGGGAAAACTAGGATCCAATCACGGAGATAATACCAAAGGAACAAGTGCAAAGGGTGACAACAATGAGCCAAGTGGATATCTGTAAGGATTGCTCAATCAGATTCATTGAGATACTACAAGAACGCATAGCCAAGGTTAAGCGCAATACACTCGAGAGTACCGGGATGATTGATGAATTCCCCGAGGTTGCAGCGCAGATAGCACTACTTGAAAGCCTCATAGTTGAGGTGGCATGTACACAATATAAGAACGGAAGTGAAATAGATGACTAACAAGGATACAGGGATTATAGAGGATAAGGAACCAGAAACGAGATAACCAACAGATTTAGAACGTTTATTCACTACAATTGGTGAAGTCAATGTTGCACTGGATTCAAAGAGATTGAGGTTGATTGTCCTAGTCCATGGTTTAAAGTTAGAAACACAAACCGACTCAGATCCCATTACTGAGAAGATAGCGTATTCTAATCGGATAGGTGAAGCAACCTCTATGCTTGATGGATCTCTTCAAACAATTCAATCCATGGATGATTTATTCAGTGAATTGGAAAGCATGGTAGGATAGAATCCTGAGATTGATTGATGATGATAGGCTCGAGTATAGGCGCAAACTATATGAGGACCGGATGAAGCGGATGATGAAAGTGATTGAGAATAATGCTTAAGGTGTGTGAGGTAATCCCTGTAAACCGAGAAGATGGCACTACATTATGGAGTAGCGTTATCCATGTGGGCATTGAAGCAGAGTATCAAATCACATATTCTATTGAAGAACCAGAAGGAATTATATGTGTCTTACTAGATAAAGGTTAAAATAAGGATGGATGATAGAACAAGGGCTGAATTAGTCAGGGTTAAAGATGATGCAGAACAGGAACTCAAAGTCTGTAAGGGTGACATAGAACGCGTAATCATGGAACTCAAGAACTATGAGGAGCAGAAATACAAGTTACAGAATCGGGTTGATAACCTGCAAGACGTATTGGATGATGGGGTGGATTGATAATGAAATATGCAAACATAGACGGTAGGACGAAGAATGCTATTAAAACACGTGTTCTCTCAACAATCAACAAGTATGGGCTTGATATATCCCGGGTAGTGATACTACGTACTTTTAAGGATATACGAAAGGAATCCAAGTTGATTGAGACCATCACAGAAAAGGAAGACGAACTCACACTACTTAGGGAGAAGTTATGATGATATCTAAGCTTAGATTATATCTTGGTGGTAAACAGGAAGATGTAGATACCAATATCATCTTCACAATACCAACCCCAAAGATACAAGCCGAATGGAAGTGGAGATTGTTTTGTACATTCTTCCCTTTCGATTACGAGGTGGATTGATGTTAACTAGAAAAGCAATTAGTAATGCAGTAGCTCAAGGCTGGACTACTTATGAAAACTCTAATAAAATAATGGATGTTACTTTGGCTGAAGCTATTACGGAGAACATTATTGTAGCACAGACACTTCAAGCCGTAGAAGATCATTACCGTGGTACTGTAATCGCACTAATCAATGAGATGGATAGAGACTTAAAGCCTACGTGTACTCGGGAAGTTCTAATCCAATTATTTGATATACAAGACAAAGAGTTGAAGACAGGATGAATGACATATTGATATTAGAAGGATTTAGTGTAAAGTCACTGTACGACAAGAAGAAGGAGATTAAGAAAGGGCTGAGTAGGCGATATACCGTAGTACTCACAAATAAGGATGGGGATCGAATCACCTTAACCACGAACAACTCTAATACTAAGAAACTCGTAATAGGTGATGACTTGGTCCTCAGTATAACCCAACCTCAGACCACAGTGGATTTAGAGTTAGGAGACCCTAACTTTGATGATGATTATGAGGACTATGGAGAGCCCATAGTATGATCCCAATAGGCTACCTCATATACCCCATATTCCTAATACTCACAACGTGTATTGCCGGATTCATATATCGCAAGGTGGATGGAACCCATGACTTCAATGATTCTCATAAATACTTGGGTTATGGTAAACAATTTAGGGAATGGATTGAAGGATCTAAGGGGATACCTCACAATACTCCTAACTTCCATTACCGTATGCTCCTCCCATCTATGTGTTGGGACACTAGGCGATTATGGAATCTTATATCTACGCTCACAACCATATACCTTCCAATATCCTGTATGGTATACCTACATGTTATGGGTCTGAGCATAGAACAATCCCTGTTTGGAGGATTGCTTGTACTGGGCCTATTCGGAATATTCAGATTCAATCTGGTTGGAAATATCCTTGTAGACTCAACCGCATTAATGTTCAGCCTGCTCTCTGCAATCCTGTTACTGCAGGGTCATACAGCACTAGGAATCCTCGTAGCATGTATAGCTGCATTGACCAAAGAAACATCCCCAATCTTTATAGCACTGTTCAGCCAGAACCCCATAGCCCTACTAGGATTCGGATCATTACTAGTATATATTATAGTAAATAAACCGTTAAGACAAGCTAGGATGAATACATTTAAGTATGGGTTAGATAAGCTGAAACAGAACAATTCGTATGATTATATCCTTAAGGTCATGGTATTACCCTGGGGACTCTTATGTATCGCATTAATACGTCCTACAGGATGGTTATTATTAACCCTAATAGCTGCATACTCACAATGCCTTGTATCTACGGATAATGCTAGATTGTATCAATGGGCCTTCCCTGTAATGATATATCTTGCAGTACAATATATCCCTGTACAGTATATGTTCATAGCCATAGTGGTTCACTTATTAAATCCGTGGCAAATACCCAGTTATAATAAGAGGTTAATGGTATGAAACCGATTAAGGATACACTAGGTGGGATGGATAAGGCCAAGTTCCTGAAACAATGCGCTACATCATTCAAGTTCTTTGGTAGTAATGTCCTTGGATTGAAGGTAGAAGATTTCCATGAACAGTGGGCAAATATGTTCTACTCTAATAATAGAAGCTGTGTAGTAGCAGCACGTGGATCAGGTAAGAGCCTAATAACAGGATGTGCATTCCCACTATGGCTATTCACATTTGATTCAGTACTTAGAAAGAACCCACAGCGATTCAATGATGCGGTAAAGCTTATGGTTGTATGCCCAACTATGAAGCAGAGCAGGAAGATAATCCGTGATGTCAAGGGATATATCAATAGGGTTGAATTGTTACATGATATATTATATCCCGACCTAAGCTGGAAAGGCGGAGTAATGTGGACTGCAGATGCCATAGAGATGCGTAATGGCTCACAGATGTTTGCAGCACCATTCACTGAGAATATGCGTAGTGAACACGTTAATTATATTCTATGTGATGAAGCTCAGGACTTCAAGGACTTAGGGATATTCGATAGGGCATTAATTCCGATAGCTTCACGGTGGCCCGGTAACATATGTATTATAGGTACTCCTAAATCTGAAGTAGACCTTATTGCAAAGTGCCGTGGCTCAACCCAGTACTATGATGATAAGAAGATTGTGAAGACCAAGTACTTGGGACCAACTGGATATATGGTATCTGAATTCCCAATCTATGATCGGGTTACGGGAAATAATATATGGCCCTGGAGGTACACTGATAAGTACCTGAAACAGAAGAAGGAAGAGCTCGGAGTGCTAGGCTTTGCCCGTGAGTATCTCTGTGAGCTAGTAAGCGATGACGCTGTGGCCATAGACCCCGAATGGCTCCATGATGCCTACTCTCCGGGTAGGATACATCCCGAGATTAGGCGGTTTGACACAAACCTTAAGATGGATGGCAAGCCGAGGTTGTGGACAGACAAGGAAGATGAAGAGCATAGGGAAATCCCATTGAGGTATATGGGTACGGATTTGGCTGAATCACCGCGTGGAGACTGGTCTGTAACAACCGTATTGGAGCAGTTAAAACCCAATTCTAATTATTGGATATTAATATATATGGATAGAAGGAGGGGGATGGGACTTAAAGCGCACATTGATTGGTTGAGTAAGATTCACAGATCATTCGCACCAATAGGTCATAGGATCGATCCAAGCCAATTCGGTAGTGGGTTGATTGAAGCCTTGCGCGTAGACCATGAACTTGCATGTGAGGGGGCCAGATTCACTCCAACAAACCGAATGGACATGATTATATCCCTATTAGCCGCACTGGAAGGTAGGCGATTGATAATACCTAGAAGTCCCAACTGTGGATTTACCACTAAGAATACAGACGAATTGATCCATGAATTGTCAAGCTTAATCCCAGTGAAGACCCCGAGTGGAACACCTACATATAAGACCGTAAGTAAGCATGATGATTGCGTAATGTCCCTATGTCTCGCCACATCGCAACTAAGATCCCAACAATCAGGCAGGGTATTTGGCGTGGTACGCTGAGGTATATACAAGTATATACTGGTATATACTAGTATATAGTAGTATATATATTATAGTGAGGATTATTAAGATTCTTTAATAAAGAATATAATATAAGATTAAAGTTCTTTAATAAGAATTATAAAGGAGAGTGGGGATAGTAAGGATAGAATCCTCAGAATCCACAGAATTATAATTAATTAAATTAATTAATTATTTACAAACCCATTAAATACATTAATTATAATATTAAGGATTTCCATTAATCTTTATTTATTAACCTAAACCTAGTGCGCTTATATAGATTGACTGTGCTATATAGTTACCAGAGCCACTATGTCTATCTATACTTCTATTCTGGGTTCTGGATATGCAGATATAACCATGGATCCTATTGAGTTATCGCTTAAGGATACTCAACCTAATGCGGGGAAGCTACCTGTAGTTGGATATGGTTCAGAAGAACTTGTTAGGGTTCCTAAGATAGAGTTGGAGAGACAATATGTTTCAAATCCTATAGCATTCAGTATAATCTCGCGATATGTCTATGGGGTACAAAAACGAGGTTGTGGTATAGTATCTGATTCTGAGAAGGATTTGGAAATCATTAAGGAGATAAATTCACGCCTTATGCTCAATAGCAGGGTAATCCCTGAGATGACCCGGGATATGGGTGTGGGTGGAACTGATTGGAAATATGTCCTACTCAATGATATAGGACAGGTTACACGCCTACCCACCATGGATTTTAAGTATATGGATATCGCTAAGAGTAAGAAGAATGGTAAGGCCTATCCTCTGACAGATAAGTTCATGGAACCACAGTATTATGTGCAATATCTGGAAGATATCAATGAAGTACAGGATGGATGGAATTCCAGATTGGGAAGGCAACTGGATAAACCCTGTATTAAGTTTATGAAGAATGAGATCATCCGTACAAACCTATTCTCAATAGGTGATGGTATGGAGGGCTTAGGTATCTTAGAGCCCATGTATAGAATTGCCATGGATATGCAGGATGTAGAGAAAGCTACTACTGAGTCAATCCTACGTCTAGCCTATCCAATAGTATATGCCATGGTGGGGGATGAGAGGATGTATCCCAGCAAGCAGATGATTGAGGATGTGGCTGGATTAATCCATAATGTCAATGAGCGAACTGAGATAACCCTACCTTACTATGCTAAACTACAATTGCTTGAAGCTAAGAAACCTGAGAGTCTAACCAAACACTTGAATTATTATAAAGGGGCAATGATAACTGCATCAGGATTGCCTGAAACCCTAGTTACTGGTAGTGGTGAGGGTAGTAACAAACATACTCTAAGTGTTCTAATGAACTTTGTGGAGGGACAATTCCTAATGATCCATGGAACTATAAAGGATTCTATGGATACTCAATTGATTCCAATCATTCAGAACTCAGAAAGATTGGATGGATCTCTTTCATTTGAATGGGGAGAGAAAGAACCTGCCTCAGATATAGATGACGTTGATGATGGCGATATAAAACCAGATGTGGATGATAAAAGAGGTACTGATGATGACAAGTCTGGTAAAAGCTAAGGATGGCAAGACAGTACTCCTCTTTGATGTTCCTACTGGCATATCTCAGTATCTTGATGCAGAGAAGGTTGATAATATAGATGCCATATTCATACATGATAACTACGATGGATTTAAAGAACTCGGTGAATGGACAAAGAAGAAGGAGTATGACCACCCAATCCCAACATACATGTCACTTAAATATCTCGAGAAGCTCAAGGGTACGGGCCATACTCACATAGATCCGGCTGAGATTAGACCTGGGGCGACAATCCCAATTAATAATATTAATATCCATGTAGATGATGGTGGATTTAGTGTATGTAAAGGCGATGATTGTGTTAGATATCCCACAGCATATGAAGATAACCACTCCTTTGAGTTGGATAGTCAACAGTTAGACTCTAAGGACGAGCCTAAACAAACCGAATTATCTCGAGATAACGTGATATATCCTAATCTGATACGGCTTGATGATTCATTTGCTCATATCTCTGGTGATGGGGCAAGCATTGATAGTGATATGAATCTAAGTGATATGGCCCTAAGCGCATTAGAACCATTCGCGGGTGGGGTTGGTAAGGCAGAATATAGCTTAGTGTTGATGAGAAGAAATCGCAGTGAGATTGCGCTTGGAAAACAAATCATACAGCCCATGGAATTCGGTGCTAACTTCGATGATATAGAAGAGATGTGTAGGTGGATAGCATGATGCCTAAGGGGAATGGGAAGGGTGAGATAGTATTCTCACCACGACAAATAGTTGCCTTGATTACTTTAATCGCCATAGTCGCATCAGCAGGTGGATCTATAGCCACAACAACCATGCGCCTTAATAATCTATCATACCGTGTGGATGAGGTTGAGGATGAGGTACATGCCTTAGATTCATGTTATGTTAGGAAGGCTGAACTTGATATAATGATGAATTCATTGGAGGATCATCTAGGTAGGATTGGTTCACGGCTTGAATCAATTGATAATCGGATAAATGCACAGAATAAATACATGACTACAATCAAGTGAATGAAGTGAATAACAAGACATATATAGTAGAAGGTAACGCAGATGGTGTGAGACTCCAGATTCATAGAACTGGCGATGCGATTATGGCATTCGAAACATCCACCTCTGCAATGTGTGATGTCTCTGAGGATATGCGCACCCAATTGCTTGGATTATATGATAAGGATTATATCATAGATGCCATGTTAGACTCTAAGGATTCTGAGATACTGCGTGTCTTTGATGTCCTCTTTATGGATGGTAAGGACATAAGACGCACCGAATTGAAAGAGCGCAAGGAGAAGCTGCAGGGATTCAAGTTCACAGATGAAGTAGTGTATATGTCGCATACTGTGGCAGGCACTAAGGATCTGCCTGATGCAATCCAGTTAGCCTCATGTGCTGGCAAAGTCCTAGTACGTGAGATGTCTTCAGTGTATGGTACTGGAAAAAGCTCTAATTGGATGGCTTACAATCAACCTGATCTATTTAATCTTAGGGTTCTGGAGGTTCTGGAAGCTGGAGATAAACATGCCTACGAGGTGGGGATTGATGTCATTAGAAGTGACATGAAGAAGTATAGGATTCCCTCTGAGATGATGAGTGGGGATATCTATAAGATTGGTAAGACTAGAATGGTTGATTTAGAATTACAAGTTGGGGATGTATTAAGTGCGAAGATAGATGGGATAATCCCCGTATCTGATGGTAAGCATCACTATATTGAAGCCGAATCAATCACGTTATTATCTCAGGCTACGACACGGCAAACCTCACGATTTTCAGAGGTATTCGAACAACCGGGGATTGTAGTAAACCGTGGTGGGATTGATGTATGGCATGAGGAACTCATGGATAAAGTGAAGTTTTTCCCTGATGAATTCCAAGAGAACATGATGCGTGGATCAGGTAAGCTCAGACCCTATACGATTCAACAGCACGTAAATGAATCAAGCTCACACTTTGATTTAAGGTTGGATTTGGGTGGATTCCTAGAAAGCTTTGAGCTTGCAAGCCTACCTATTAAGGGCCCGGTTGCTTGTGGATTGCGTGGAACCGAATCATTGTCGCGTCTAGATATCAATGAATTCAGTGAGACTACCAATTTAACTAAGGTTAATAGACAGGCGATGATTAAGGTGTCATGTGGTATGTTCCGGGTACATGACATCAATCCTAAGGAGATGGTCCTTCAACTACACACCTTCAATTATGACATTGATGACAAGCCATTAGCCGAATTGCGCAAGTATGGCCGTAATGTTAGGATTAATGCCGAGCAGATGTATGATCTCTCAGGCTATTGGGTTATGAACTTCAATGATAAATCCATGTTATTTAATAAGATTAAGCCTGAGATAGCCCAATTCATGCAGCGTAAGTGGGTTTCAGATATAGCCAAATCCTCATTGATTGGTGAGGAAAAACTACTTCATCTATCCAATAACTGTAGTGTATCAGATAACATTAACCTGATTGGATTGTCTTCTAAGCTTGGAGTAAGCGTTGAGACCGTACGGAAATACGTAAAACTACTTGGCAGTATCTAGATGCCTCATTTTTAAACGTAAAGTAGACTGATAGTTATTCATGGAACTTATTGTCTCTGAAATGATTGAACACATGGATCTTCAGAACATGAAGGTTACTCCATACGTAATGCCCAACCAATGCGTATTCGCATCGGGTGTGCATAATAGCGTGACGTACTCTACTGAAGAAATTAATAAGGTTTATACTTCTACGAATTGGAAGGACAAGCGCGTTATCTCATTGTATTTAGATCATCGGGATGATTGGGCGGTTGATCCAAGGACAGGTAGAAAAACCCTACAAACCGGAGCCAGTGTAACCGATTGGATCGGTGAGATGCGTAATATTAAGCAGAGGGTTGGCTCTCTGTATGCTGACATATATATTGTAGATTATGCTACGGCTGCCAAGTTGAAGTTTGGAGCCAAGTTTGGGATAAGTCCTGCAGGTCATTGGTCCGGTGAGAATACCGGTGCCAGAGACTTTGTGGTGCGTAACTTTGCCATGGTGGTAAATCCTGCAATCAAACAGAATTACTGTAATAACTTCGCAATGACATCCGAGATTGCGATGGATGATAACCTAGTTGATAAGATTAAGATGGATTTAAGCGTTGAAGAGCTTAAGGCTGGAATAGATGATGCGATAAAGCCAATTGCTGACATGCAAGCTAAGCTGTCTGAGAAGATAGTGAAGCTTGAATCGGCTGGTGCAGTACCGCCTGGTCTAGAGCCTAAAGACAAGGACGAAGACGAAGAGAAGAAGAAGAAGGAAGAGAAGGATAAAGAGAAAGAGATGGATGATGCTAAAGGTGAGGGAGAGGGAGACCAAATGTCTGCAGTTTTGAGTATGGTTGCAAGTTCTACTGAACTAGCCACTAAATTCACTGAGCTTAAAGGCGCAGGGAAATCCATATCCGATATCCATGCTGAACTATCTGCGGCTCAAACAGCGGCTAAGGATAGTGAGATGGCTGATTTGAAGACCCGGCTTGCCGCACTTGAAGAGGAGAAAGCTCCTGCAGGTGAGGGTGAGGGTGAGAAGAAGCCTGAAAGTGAAGTAGATCCTGAGAAGGATAAACTGAAAGCCGCGCCTACGCAGAATCAAGAGAATACCGACAAGACTACAACTGAGTTGTCAAGTTCAATTGATGTGATCAATCAAAACATGGCTGATTGGCTAATGAAAGGTGAAATATAATGGATGTACCGAAATTTGATATTCCGTTGGAATTTCATAAACTGGATCCAATAAAGGGCCACGACTATAATTCGTATGAAGTTGAGCTTGCGTCTACAGTTACGCAGAGGTCAACCGTACAGGGTACGTTTGGCACTTTCTACAATCTAGAACCCGTAACATGGGCTCAGAAGATATTTGAAGTGGCACGAGACTTGATGGTTATGCAACCTCTGGCTAAACAGGCAGTCCTCCAACAAGGGAGTTCACAGCTTGTATGGTATAAAGAGACGTATGATCCGAGCGATAGTGCAAACAGCGAGTGGGAAACCTCAAGTGCTGAGTACACCACAGCTAATACAGATGCACTCTCCAGTGATATCGCTAATGAGGATGCCGTAGTCTTCGCTCCAACAAATGAGAACTACAGCATTACATTGACGAATGATTCATTGAGGACAAATGGTTTGAATCTGGTTGAGCGTAAAAGCAAGAACCTAAGGGATAGGCTAGCTTATACTACGGACAACGCCGCATTCACAGCAATCAGGCCCAAATCCGGTGGAGATGTAACCGAGCATACAACCAGTGCACGTGGACTCCAAACCATCTTCGGTGGAGACGCGACTACAGACGATGATACATTGGCTGCTGGCGATGTTATGGGCCCTTCAATAATCCGTAAAGCGCGGAGAATGTTGAAGTCAGGGGTAGGACACTTCTGGGATAGCGATGTTGAAACCAAGGCTGCGAGTATAGCTAAGAACAAGTGGCGTGATTCTAAGGATGGTCCCCTGTATGGCATCATAAGTGCATATGATACTGAACAGCTAACCGGAGACCCTCAGTTTACGAATGCCGCAAACTTCGGTAATTCTTCGATCATCCAGTCTGGATTCGTAGCATCCTACGTTGGAATCAAGTTTGCTGAGTCAGACCTGCTCAAGACGTTCTCGGATGGGGATGATGCGTATGTACAAGCCGATAATACTGCAATCAACGTGGACGCTCACGAGATGTACTTCTTGAAGGCGAACTATGCGTTTGGTTTGGTATGGGGCTTGAAGCCTAAGATGACAGTATACGATATTCCTGCCAGATTCCAAAAAGGAATCGGAATCGAGCAAGCATACCATATATTGCCAATCTATGATGACGCAATAGTACGTGTCATACTGGCTGATGACTTGTCTTAACTGATAGGATCTGTATGAAACGGGGAGTAATCCCCACTCTTTTCTTTTTAACCTAACACTTCCATAGACATATCACTTAGGACATCCTGTGGCTCTTTAATATTGATGGGTACGGCAGGACATCCCAGGCAGACTCATAACGTGGACATTATGCACTGGGACATCCAAGGTGATTTAAATGAGTAAACCAACTGATGTAGGGCATTGGCACAATGATGTGGGCAATGCCTTTGGAAAAAATCTTTATCTGACAGAGAATCTAACTATTGATGGAACCTTCGCTATTAACGGATCAATGACCTTTGGGGATGCTTCTGCTGACACATTAACTGTTACAGGAACGGCAACATTCAGTGCTGCAACCCAATTTAGTAATACTATAACGGCAGGAACCCAAGGGAGTGGATTAGTAACAACAACAACCAATCCATTTATCATAGAGATACATGCAAAGCCCACTTCTGCTTTAACCGCAGGGGCTACTGGATTATCAAGCTGTATAAGGGCTAGATATGAGGTTGGGGCTGCACAGACAAATCAGATATCTTTTAGTGCTATAGAAGGTAGGTTAAGACCAAAGTATGCTATGGCAGACGGTCTTCATTGTGGTATTCAAGGTGGTATAGAAGCTGATGCAGTTGCATTCACAGGAACATCAACTACCCAAAGATGCGGTGGTCACTTCTACCTTGAGATGGCAACAGGCACTACAATATCCAGTGGGTTCCTTACAGGAGTTACCATTGATTCGTCAGTACATGGTGCTGTTAATGTAAGTAGCTGTACCTTTGCAGGTCTTAGAATAAAGACAAGTTCTAGCAAAGAGATATGGACTCATGGAATCTACATGGGTGACAATGATGCCGTCACAGGAATAACCATCGGAGCTTGCACTACTGGAATTGCTACAAGTGGAACATTTACTGCAGCAACAGGTAGAGCAACTAAGCTTACTGGAAGTGTGGCTAATGCGAACTATGGTGATGGTTATGCTTTTACTGAATCAGAACTTAGCATAACCGGAACTGGTGCTGGACATATTGCAGCATTTTCTTCGTGGATAAATATCGGTGAAGGAACGCATGGTGCTGGTGGAGAATTCCTTGCAGCACAAACCAATGGTATCCGGGAGGCAACTGGAGCTACAATAACAGATGCGAAAATCATCTTCGGAATGAGGATGACCCATCAGTGTGTGGATACAGATGCATTTGGATACTTCCCATTCAGCGTAAATGCGAGTGGGAATGCTACAACCGCATTGTTTAGCGTGAGTGCAGCCGCTACAAATCTAGGGAAGAGCGGTGATGGTACAGATAACATAGGCTCTAAAGTTGGAGTTGTACCATTGTACAAGGAAGACGGTGGGACTATTGGATATGTGAATGTCTACAGTTCAAACGGTTAAGGGGTACATTACTCCTTTTATTTTATTTTAAGGAAGGACAACGAGATGAAACTTGACATAAGGGAACGGCTTGTAGTATCTGGGTTATTGCCACCAGAAGGCAATTTCATAACCTTGAAGATAATACAGAAGCTAAGGGAAGCATTAGCACCAACCGAGAAAGAGACTAAAGACTGGGAAATCCAGGTAGATGTAAACCAATATAAATGGGATGGAACCAAGGATACCACAGTAGATATTGCAATCTCTGAGGCGGGCAGGGAAATGATAGTCGATGCTTTAAAGAAGCTTGATGACTCTAAAACCCTGACAGGAACACATTTCTCTGTATATGAGAAGTTTGTCAATGAGGTCTAATGCCAAGTGGATTCCAATTTGTTCCTAATGGATAACCAGAAGGAGATGCTTAAATGATTACTATCAATGGACCAATTAGGATAGACAGAGGCAAGGAGCTTGATATGTCAGTACTTAAAAAGTGTGATGTAAAGCTCCCATTTACGGCTACAGGGTTTAGATGCACTAAGAACATGGATTTGATCCCTAGTGAGATGAAGAAGAAAGTTAAGGTTGAGGTTGTTGCAGATATTAAAGTAGATGAGCCAACCCCAACCCTAACCCCAACTGCGAAGCCTGTAGGTGGAACTGGTGGAACTGACAAGAAGCCGAAGAAGCAAGGGATTAAGAAGGTAACGAAGCGTAAAGTGAGTAGGGTGACTGAGCATGCGGCCTATTAGCGTACCACAAGCCCTCATAGTATTGTTCTTTGTTACTGCAGCTGTATCTGTAGGCCTTGTAGTATTCCTCAATGGTGCACAGGATCCAGAGCTTACGGTAACAGCTGAGATGTCTGCAACCACTACTGTAGGGACAGCTTACATCCAGGACGCGGGGCGATGGTGGTACGTCAGTAACAGTACTATGCTGAACGATACAATGGAGTTCTTAAGCCTTAAGGCGATTAGTCCAAGTAGTCAAGTATTGATAGTACAGGAACTCAATAGTACGGGGCAAAATCCTAAGTGGGTTATGCTAATGTCCAAGTGAGGCACACAGACATGAATCAAGTATTTTCAAAGGGATTGGCAGGAGTAGCTCTAAAGGTAATGGTCGTGCTACTTCTGGCCCTCCCTTTTTCTTCTGGTGAATTAGGATTAACTGATAACGATGACATTACAGGCGTAAATGATATTAATGGCACGGGAACCATCTCGGGTTTAAGCTTAGCATACAGCCAACTAACTGGATTCCCAATAGATGCGACAGGGACTCTTAGGTTACTTGGAGCAAACGCTACAGCGTGGCGTACAGTAGATGATAATACAATATTTATCAATGAAATCAACTGGGGTAGTAGTGATTTTAGTGTAGTACAGTGTGCTCAAGGAACATGTAATGTCGCATTGAATGAGACTAAACTAGAAGCATTATATAATTCATCTGGTACGGTGACTGATGCAATAGGTATTGTTGAGTTAAGTGGTGCAATAGTACAGATTAATTCTACATATTGTGCAGATGGTGAAGGTTGGCTTTATGGTACTGGTTGTGTGAATAATGAATCTTATGGTGTAGATACAGATACAGTTCTTAATGAGACTTCGGTTAATACGCTAGTTGATGATACATTATTTGGTAAATGGGAAGATATAGAATCAGAGTATGTGAATAAAACACTATGTAGTGCTGGTGAAGTCTATGTTGCTACTAGTGGATGTATCAATAATGAATCCTTTGGAGTGGATACTGACACTGATACTGTACTTAATGAAACATCTGTGAATACATTAGTAGATTTAATCAATGAAACTTCAAGTGAATCCTTTATATTTGATACGGATAATACTGGGAATCTTAATACTACTGGTGTTATATGCGATTCCGTTGGCTGTATTGTTGCAGACACAGATACTACATATACTTTTAGTGATGCATTAACTGAGACTGCGGGTGATGTAGCTTTTGATGGAGGAGCAACTCCTGGAGGAGAGCTCAATGGAACTTGGGCAAATCCAACCATTGATAGTAGTATTCATGATGATGAATACATTGAATTAGGTGATGCATTCTATGGATTCCTTACAGGTACATATCAATCCAATAGTGCTAACTGGAGCCAAGCGAGTGACATAACTACGGGGGGGGCATTAGCAAATGACGTTGTAGCAGCAGATGAGATGGCTGATGCAGACCATGGTGATGTAAACTGGACTGATGGGGTGGCTATAGTAGAGAATCTCCAGTGTAGCAGTTGTGTTGATATTAGCAGTGAAACTAATCTCGCTAATAGTACGGGTATATTAAAGGATGGGGATACGATTTCAGCCGATGAAGCTTGGATAAATACCACGATTGATAATCGTATTGTATCTATTTATTATAATGCTACTGAATCAGTGACAATAGCGGGTACAGTAGATAGTGGGACTTTAGCGGATACCCAACATCAAGACGGGGCTTATGATGGTTTAACATTTAATTTCAGTGAAACTGCAACCACTCCTGGACTGGATTTAAGAATGAATTTCACTAATATCCCTGATTTTAATGTTGGTGTATTGAGATATAAAACCAGTGATTTAAAGGGTGATTATCCAATCATCCAATTATGGAGTTATGATGATGGGGAATGGGAGGATTATCCTGTAGTTGGAGAATCATCGTCATTTGCCACAATAACTCAGGCGGTATTCGATTCTACGGGTCATCTTAATGATAGTGTTGTTCAGATGCGGATTTATAAAGCGGCTAAAGGAAACACTAATAACAATTATTATATTGATTGGGTAGCGATTATAGATGGTCCCGGAACACCTGCTGGAGAGGAGGTTGACCCTCTTAGTTTCCATACTGGTGAAAACCTGAATAACACGGACTATAATGTGAGTGCTGATTACTTTATTGGGATAGCTTCAACTGCCACATCTTCCGCTAGTAATGGATATAATTGTCCAGCTGGAAGTTACCCGTTAGGAGTTAATGAATCATTCGGTTCAGAGGATTGTACGGATGCATCCACTGAAATTAATACGGCTATCGCCACTAAGGATGAGTGTAGTGAAATCACTAATTGCGTACCAAGTGCCTGGGATGCTTTAACCGACATGGTATTAACAGACAACTACATTTACGTGGGTGACGGTTCAAACGACCCTGTGGGAGTGGCATTGAGTAATGATTGCACTATCGCTTCGGATGGGGCGATTACCTGCGACCATGATGCCTTAGATAATTATGCGGCTAATGAACACCTGGATTGGACTGCCTCGGTGGGTACTATCCACTCTGATAATTATGCTGATACGGATACTGTCACTACTGTTGGGGATGGATTAACTCTTACTGGAACACAAGTTAATATGACTGCGTGTGGTGATACGGAGATACGTAAATATAATATTACTAGTCATGCTTGGGAGTGTGAAAGTGACGTTAATACTGACACTCAGAATACTTATACTGGTGGTGATGCTGTTACGATAACCTCATTTGATATTGACTTCGATGGTGGAGCTACACCTGCAGGTGAGCTTGGCGGTTCATGGGCAAGTCCTACGGTGAATGATGGTATCCACGATGATGAATACCAAGAGCTAGAGGACGAATTAGCTGGTGATGTTACAGGTAAATATAATGAAACTGTAGTTGGGGATGATAGCCATAACCACGTAATAGCGAACATTGATGCTTTTACAGAAGCAGATTTAGAAACTAGAATGAGCCTTGATGTTTACACTGAGAATGATGGTGACCTGAATGAGGATGATGTTAACTTGAGTGATGTACAGTTAGCACTTGAGAATGATTTCCATAATGTTGGTGGTATAGATGATGATATACCAGAGAATGGAGACTTTAATAATGCGGTATCACTAGATAGTTCTGGAACCGTTATTAATAATGGTATTACTCCAGATATGTTACTGAACTCGTCGCAAACAGATGAATATTGTTTAAAGTATGAATCAACAGGAGATACCTGGGCATGGGGTGTATGTGATGCATATAAATCCTCACGGCAATGGACGGATAATGGGACACATATAGTTGGGAACTCTACATTCACTGATATTTACTTTGATGGGAACTTAGTAGTCTCCGGTAACATTACCAGTGGTTCAGGTAATATCACATTAGATTCAAGTGACATAGATAACCTAGTATTATTTGGGGTAGACAATCGTTCAGTTACAATACGGAATGCAACAATAAACTCAGAGTCAAGTGTAGATTCAACCGCCTTAACTGATGGAGGAACTATCAGTTTTGATTGGATTGATGCTGAGATTGATGATGATTTAACGATTAATGAAAATGGTAGTGTAGATGATGGAGCTTTGCCGGCTAGTATATCAAGTGATATTACAGGCAATGCTGCAACAAGCTCAGCCCTTGCCGCTAATGGTGACAACTGTGGCGTAGGGAACTATTCATTAGGTACTGATACATCTGGTAACGCGGAGAGTTGCACTGATGCGACTATCGAAATCGACCTTGAGATAGCTAATGTTTTGGATGGCTCGGATACGTTCACAGTCTTCACGGGCGCGGACGTGATTAACCCAGTGAATCTTAATGAGTCAGGAGTTTATGAAACCGCTCAACTTAATAATACTGGTGTCAGTGAGTTTGGTGGGATTGTTAGTTTTAAAGCAAATTCATCAACACCTACAGATATATGGAGATGTATGGGCGACAGTAATGAAGTGTGTGAAACATACAATGGTTCACATTACATAATGATTGTAGCATGAGGTAGACAATGAAGATAGAGAAGGTATTATTATTAGCATTGTTTATTCTTAGCTTTTTTGTATTAACAGCAATAGCTACAGTATATCCACCAGGAGTATTGACACCACAACCAACCCCTATGTTATCACCTATATGGAAAACTGGTAGTAATTATGGTGGAAATTATAGGAGCATGAATTGTACTAATGGGATATGTAATGATGAAGGAGCTGGATGGCAAACTGACCCTGTTGGTAGCTATACTGAAAGAAGAGTATTCACTTGTCCAGCAGGTTCAACACATATACGTTATTATTATAAGGCAATTACAGAAGGCAATTATGATTTCTTTGGTAGCTTCCAATCTAACGGAACAGTATTGCAAGCAAAGACAAGTGGCACTATAATGGGTTCATTTGGGTGGAGTGATTATTATGAAAGTCCAGATGTAATGTTTCAGTTCAATGCTGATAGTTTATCAAATGCATATGGTATTCATATAACAGGTATTGGTTGTAATGAATCTGGTGGTGTTGAAACCATATATAATATTTGGAACGAATCGACAGTTGTTGACAATAATACACTATGGGGTGCATGGCTTACAGAAGCATATCAATCTGTAGATATCTTTACTATGAATGGTTCTACTTTAATTGATATTGCTGTAGAGGGTGCGGACCTTGTAACAGGATGTGAAAACTTTTCAGGATTCCCGATATATACATGTCCAGAAGGAACCAACGCAATACGGGTTTACTTCAAGAAAGCAGTTACATTAACCTTCTGTGATCTGTTTGTTGATAATATGAGTGGAGGGTCATGTAGTAATGAGTTATGGAGTTACACTGGGACACCATCAAACACTAACTGGAGTACATACTTTCCAGCAGAGAACTTCTCAATACGTACGGAACAAGGGCAGGGAACACCCATGATAGTAAGTCACGTAGATTGTAATGGTTCAGGTGTCACAACAACCTCATCCACGACCACAACATTATATCCAACAGATGGAAGTAATTGGGAAATTAATCTTTCAACTAATCCGGAATTTACTGGGGTAGAAATAACAGCTGGAAATATAACATTTACTGGAGATGGTACATGGACTATGACCACAACGAACATCACACTTGAGAGCATAGAACCTGTACCGGGACTCATAAAATTATTCAAGGAGTTGATATGGATAGCCGAAGCTTAGTAGTAATATTGTTACTATTAGTTGGTATGGCTCAAGCCGCGGACTATCAACTTAACTTTATTTTACGGGATGCTGGTAGACCTTATAATGAAGATATCAATATGTCATATCATAGAGGTACCATGATAAACATATCATATCATAACACAACAGAAGAAATACCACTTGAATGGTACTATGGTTGGAGAGACTATAATTATGGTAATATATCATTCAATTTAACAGACATGTTCGTTGAGAATGGTACTGTATTGTTCAGCGTTGATATGGCTGGTCGTGGAGCTATATCTCTGTTTAAAGATATACGAATAACTAAAGATGGGGCGGACTTAAGCTATGGTCCATGGAATACATCATGCAGTGTAGGAGACACATATCCTGAAACTGTGAATCCAGACTATAAAGCTCAGGTTTACAGAGATGATAGAATGATTCTCGTTGGAGTTATAAATGGTGGGGTTGCTTGTGCACAAAGTTCACCAATACGTGAAGCTCCAGAACTTAGAATAAAGCAGAGTGACTTGGTGTTCAATAAATCAGCTTACAACATCACTCATGGAAACCAACTACAAATAAACATTACTGTACATAATACTGGTACAGCAAATGAAGATAATGCAAATGTTACATTGTTGATAAATGGTGTTGTTAGGAATGATACATTATTGAGCATTCCAGTAGCTTCGTCTAATACAACCTCTTTTTATTATACTACAGACTTCGGTACAAGCAATTTCCTTAGTATAACTGCAATAGTACTTCCGTCTGGAGACGAAGGTATACTCGAAAATAATAAAGCAGTTAAACGGCTTGTTAAGTCTCGACCATTCCTGTTCTTCACAAACTCGTCAAACACGCAAGGATTTATAGACCAAGACCAGTATCCATACTCTACATGGAAGGCAACAATTGAATCTACATTGTTAGATTGTCCATCATCTTTTACTGGAAGTGATACAACAGCTCATGCACGATGCGTACTATACTATGCAGAAAAATACAGCTTGAATAAATCAGATAACACATCAGCGATACGTGCAATAAATGGATTAACTAATTCATTTAGTGGTGAGATAGAATTGAATCGTAGTGCTGCAGGGAATTGTACTAAAGATAGTTTTATTAATTGTAGTGATGTGCATTATGGAGATACTTGTGGTGGTGCTCTGTATAATTTCAGAAGAAAAGCAACAGATTATGTTATGGCGTTGAACTGGGTTTCCCAATGGGGTGTTGACAATGGTTATGAAGAGAACATAACAATAGCCCGTGATAACATGGCTAGAGCTGCAGCTGACATATATCTGATTGGTAAAGAAACTTATACTTATGGTGAAGGGAACAGCGGTGGGTGGAGTATGTGTCAATTTGGTGAGTGGTGGCAAGGAAAGTTTATTTTTTTACCACCATTAGCTTGGATGGCTCTTGAACTACAAGATTATGATGGTCAACACCAAGACCTTGACGGTAGTGCAACCGAGTGGTTTCTTCATACTGAGAACGATATGCTAAATGTTAGTCAAAGTGGTGGAATGGAGCCGTTTGTGAACATGGTTCAGACCAATGATGGTATCTTCATGGAAGGGGGTGGATATCGTTACTATTATAATGATGGGGAATACACTTTCTATATGGCTTATAGACTTTGGTATGAGAACCAAACCCTTTTATTCACAGAGTATGACCAACCAAATAGCAGTATAATGCATCTTCCTCATTTCATGACACCTACAGGTAGATATCCACAGCTTGCTAGTTCATTTGCAAGTGAAGTATCCAGTTACTGGTTTATTCAAGATGTTTTTCCACTTGGAAGCTACAATCGTGGAGTAATTAATTATTATATTAATAAGACACTATTTCCAGATAATGGATTCACCACGAAGTACCATGACTTTTATGACTATGAACATAGGATATTCACTTATAATTACTCAGAGACAATAACAACCCCTGACGATATATGGAAAACTAAGAACGGATATTTCCAAACTATAAGGGATGATTGGAATGAGAATGAATTGAATGTTCTTATGCTTGCACCAAGTGAGAAAGGGTTCTCGGGACATATTAACCAGAAGGTAGACCACCTATCAATAAACGTATGGGGTAAACGAGCTTATTTAACAGGATATGGTGGACCAGAACGTCATCTTACTATGGCTCCAACACCATATGACTCAGGGATATTAGTTTCAGAGAATAACTTTGTATTCTGGTCTGATTTATATGATGAATGGAGATTTCCAGCGAGGAATGCTGTAAGTGAATACGGAGACACATCAGATAATCCAGTTACACCATACGGGGTAGTTGAGACAGATACAACTAAAGTTACTGGTGGAGAGTTTGATATAGTTAAATCTAACTCAAACTCTGCATCCTACAGTCTCATGGATAATAACCTTAATGTGAAACGTATTGCAGTTATCGTTGATGCGAATTTCATAGTGGACTTCTATAATATACAGACAGAAGGTGGTGGTGAGACAGCAATACAATATCATATTCCATTTTCCACTACTGAATATAATATTACTCCAACTGCTGCATATGAGTACAATAAGTACATGTACGGCAACATGAGTATAAATGGTGTTGTTGTTGACTGGTATAATAAGACAGTAGCAAATGTGAGTGCCTACAACATCTCAAGTGAACACACAAATGTCTCTAAGCTTAGATGGAGTACATTATCTCAAACGGATTCGATTGTTACTGGGACAAATCAAGTTAATTTTACAATACTATTCAATCCAATACCAGTTAATATGAGTGTCAAACACTATGGATTCCATCTAGGAGAGTATGGTATCATATATGATGCCCATGCTCCACGTATATTATACAATCGAAGTGGCAACTACATAGGTCAATCAAACATCTACTACATCAACAATGAATCAGAATCTGAACCAGTGATGAATTATGTTTCAATAACTGGTGGTGATGGGAATGATAGTGCATCATATGTTGTAACAACAGGCTATCATACAACTGTGTGGACTGCGAATGGTTCTGATGTAACTGTAAATGGAATTAAAACAGATGCAAAGTTTGGATTTGCTAGATATAAGAACGCATCAGGAAACTTCACAGAAGTTCTGATAGGAGACGGAATCTACCTAAATTCAAGTTATGAGATGCTGAATGTGTCAAGCAATTGGACACTTGATACCTTAGTATTTAACAAGAAGAATGATACAAGCTATTTAGTTCATGTGTTAGGAACTTGGGGAGATTATACTGTAAGACTATTCAATGTATTAACATCAGCTCAAGTGAATATAACTGATGAAAACGGATATGCCATAGATTACAGATATGAAGATACTAATACTACTATAATGTTCAATATGACACCAACAACATATACTACTGCAAATATTATACTCAATGAAGTTGGTGGCTCTCCAACCACAACTGCAGCTACAACATCAAGTGTGGCATCCACTACCACAACAACAGGTGGGGGAGCAACAACAACTTCGCCCACCACGACAATAGGAGGTGTTGGACAGGTCATCTTTGAATACAATGATTCTATTGGTACAGAAGATGCATTCATTGATAGTTCTAATCCATCAAATAATTATGGTGGAAATGATTATATGCGTATGGGTGATGAAGATGGATTCCTGTTCATATATAATGTAAGCAATAGTAGCCTTAATCTGTCACATCAGATAGACCATGCTGAATTGCACTTTCGTGGATATGTTGGATACTTTGATGAGAATGAAACACAAAATGTTACTTGGTATAAAGTTAATGATGAAGTATATAACAATTCTGATTTACCGGTATGCGCTGGGAGTAAATCTGGTGAGACTGCGACGGATTGTGAGATAGACCACGATAATAGACCAACTGGAGCAAATCGCAACGCTACTCCAATAGCTACATTATATATCAATGATAGTGGATACACTCAATGTGATGAATGGGGTAACTGTAACTGGTTTGGTGAGACAGGATTCCATTGGTTTTCAATACCAGTATCATTCGCAGCAAACTATACTCACCTCAACTCACTTGATAGGATTGTATTATATGCTGAGTCAACTGAGTTAGTTTATGTTAACTACGCATACTTACTTGGGTGGTCTGAGGAGATGATTGGAAGTTATCCATATCTTACAGAGAATTATACATTCATAACTACAACCACATCATCCTCATCCTCATCTTCAACATCGACAACATTAGCATCACCATTAGGATATATTGATACACTTATAGGGGTAATCATGAATGGGGGTAGCTTACGGTGAAGGGGATCTTATACCTCACAGTATTCTTGGTTCTAATGCTCATGGTTCGTGGGGTCATAGTTAGTATCGGCCCAAGCTTTAGTACAGGGAACAATGCCACACTTACATTCGCTGTAGCCCACACATTCACGTCAATAGCGCATAACGGTGATACGGATATCGCTGAGGATCATTGGAGCTTTGAAGACTATGATGTTAGCATCTATTGTAACAACCCATTATATCATGGACTTAATGTTTCACTAATCCTACTTAATACTGGCTTGGTTAACATGACTATAACCCCTGAGGATTACTGTGATGAGCTGAACTTCAGTATGGATGGATTTACGGCATTGAAGACTGTCTCAGTCTATATTGATTCTACCCTCAACGATACTACAACCACAAATATCAGTGGATATTTAAAGTATGCGTTTGATGGTAATATCACCACATCCACTAACATCGCCTTGAATGCACCCTTCGAATGTTCAAGCGTTGCTTATGATATGTGGAATGGATCTTCTTACGTAACTGGGGAGAACCTTACCTTCCCATTTTACTGCTTCCCGCTGCACGAGAACTGTACGCCATATGGACAGAATACTACTCACTACACCGCTAACTACACGAACAGTGTCGGAACGCTACAGTATCTATATCTTAGTATAAATGAGTCCACTGAGGGCTACTACCTAAAGGCTACAAACAGTAGTTTGGTAGGTAATGCCATTAATATCTCAACAACAAGGACTAAAATCTGTGATATAGCCATAGGATTGAATCAGGGTATATGGTATTGGATTGATACGTTTTATCCATTTGAGGATTTTACTGGACATCATATATTAGAGAGGTGTTCTTAATGCCAGTAGGGACCACGATTAGATTTCCGTATACTGTATCAGTTCAAGATAACACAGCATATACTGTAGATGTTGAGGATTTGACAAATTATAGGTTGATTATTTATAACCCTAAAACGTCAGAAACATTATATGCGGGAGGAGGAGAAACGGCTACGATAGATGTGTACCAAGGAGATGTGGGTCGTGACTTGCAATTTACAGTCAATGATCCAGATGATGATGCAGTGAATCTTACAGATGGAACTGTCACCCTACGTGTCGCTAAAGGTAATGCGGCTTCATTGAAGGTTGCGGGTGACTGTACCCTTACAAGTCCCACTAATGGCAGATGTGTATATACCACTATAGCTGCTGATTTGGATACTTGCGGTGAATATGAAGCTCAGCTCTATATTGAGGTTGCATCAAAGAAGATTACGATTGCAGGAATTATTCTGCGCGTGAATGAATCATTGCCGAAGGGGGATTAAGATGGCCCCTACAGTAACCCTGTATCACCTAAAGATGTTCACTGAGATAGATACGGATGATATCTCAGATGTTAATCTCAAGGAACTATTGCCTTATGGGATGGAAGGGTTGATGAGTGATATTGGGATAAGGCATGAACTTGTCCAGATAAAGTACATTGATGCATTCAGAAAGAATACGATTAATGGAACCAACACGGATTTCTATGTACCGGATAGTTGGGATAAATATCTTGGAGACCGTGATGGAGACCTAGAGATAAATACGGATGACGTTGAGGTATGGGAATATACTAATACTAAGACCCGGTCTCAATTGACTGTATCAAGCCTAGATGAGTATGGTCATGTTACGGTGAGTACAGCTCCGGCTAGTGGAAGTGAACTCTACGCATCATATATAGCAATCCCACTACGACTCTCTAATAGGCGTATGATTGAGGCGTGTTGCTTACTGACAGCAAGCCTAGCCTATAGAAAGTTTGATCCGAGCGACTTTAAGATGATTGGATACAGGGGAATTAAATTATCCCGAGAGAGAGCTAATTCGTCTGCAGAGGTTTATAATAATAGGTATAAGGCATTAATCCATAGTATCATGACTTCGGGTGGTGGTACTGGCGTACGGGTAGATGCGACTTCAAGGCATCAATATCATGAGCCGATAACCGGTTATAATGAACCGAAAAGGCAATAAATTATAATTAATTAAATTAATCGGTTTTTATAAATCGGATTAAATTAATTAATTATAATATTAAGGGTTTCAAAGTGGGAATCGAGAAAACAATACGTAGGGGATTTAAGCAATTGATGAGGGAATTGCAGGAAGATGTCACTATAACCCATGTGACAGATGATTCTACAAGAGATTCTGATGATGTTATCACTAAAACCACTACAACTGTATCAACCCAAGGCACTGTAGTTACAGACAATGATGATTATAGTGAGATGGGATTTGGTAGGTTGCAAACTGGCGAGGTTGTAATCCTATTATATGATGATGAAACCGTAGCTGACAGTGACACCATTACGGTTGGATCCTTAGATTATAATATCCATAGGATTGAAGAATTGAGACCCCGTGGAATCATAATAGGATATGCCGCGTATGGCAAGAGGAATGAATAATGTTCTCAGTAGAATTTGATTACTCCGCATTAGCCAGAATTGAGCCTGAGCTTAGAAAGGCTATGACCGGACTCCCCAAAGAATTGAAGAAGAGTGCGAGTCACACATTGCGGAATGCATTCAGACGAGAGATTACCATGAGGAAGATTGCGGGTGGTGGTGTGACTGGTAGGATGGAGAATATGAGTAATTGGAGGTTTGAATCACATGAGACTAATCCAGAGCACGTAACTACTATAGTTCATACTACTGTAGAGTATTCTAGTTACTTGGATGATCCTAGTGGTCCATACCCACTATCAATAGATATTAACGCGTTAGCTGAATGGTGTGTCCAGAAGCTTGGGGTGGATGAAGGGGCATCTCTAACTGTAGCTGCTAAGATTCAAAATAAGATTGCGGTACGTGGACATAAATCAAGAAAATGGGCTGGATTCGTAGATGCTGCAGGGACAGATGCAATGCTCAGATTGTCTCATAGATTGGATAGATTAGTAAATGCCAGGATATCTAAGATACCCACTAGACTTTAATACCAATACATCTAAGAATGTTATGCAAAAGGTGAGTCGTCACCTGAGCGAATTCCCAACGGGGTAAATCCATGGTAACTGTAACTAAAAGTACAATAGATTATACTCTGACAAAGCATATACGGGATGTTCTAAGAAACAACATTACAGATCCAGAGGGACGATACTCACTTGGTGATTCAGCTTATTGGATTTTTAAATCAGATACGGATGATGAAGTTACTCAAGATAATTTACCGCGTATAATCGTTGAAGCTGAGAGTATTTCATGGTCTGCAAGGACTTGGGGAAATAAAGGCAGATACGATGCACTTGAGATTTCCATAACTGTATACTGTCTCAACCCAGGTACTAGAGATCAATTATCCGATAGTATTAGGGTAGTGCTCCTAGCTGTGTTAAGCGCAGACGCAGATGGAACTTCGTTTCAAGACAATCTCTTACGATGCACGGATGTACAAGCATCCACAGGGGATCCACCCACTAGTTATCCTAAGATGTTACGAATCAAGAATATCACGGCAATCTTTAAGTTTAGAGGATAAAATGCCACCAAAGAAAGCAGTAGAAGTAGAGGCTAAGACAGAGGAAACTGTTAGGGATGAAGTATTTGAACCCCTAGCTATAGCAGAGGGTGAAGCACTTGATATGTTCACAGAACAAGCATTGATATCAATAGCCCCTGTAGGTGAAGGAGAATTATTATATGAGACATTAACCACGAGCTTGGATCCTGACATTGGGGAGAAGGGTGTGGATTTCATTCCTAATTGCGCTGCGGGTAGGATAACCAAGTTCCTGCCCATGGATGATAATCAGGTTACGCTTGATATCTATACCACGGATGCAGGGACGGCTACATGGCCCAGTACCGGAACAGGTACGGCTAACAAGAAGGTTGCCACAGGTGCATTTGGATTGTTCCAAACTGAGGATACTGCCCAACCCGTGTCATATACCATCACTTCATTGTATAGACAGAAGGTTAGGTTGACTATTCTATGGACGGATGCGGCAAGTCTGACAATGGGTGCGGCGTTAGGTGCATTGACCACATCACAGAATGGACTTAGGATATCATTTGCAGGTGGGTATGTCACTAAGATTAAGCCTGCATTCGACCCGTCAAGCGATGGCTTGAAGTTCACATTAACCGTGAAGTTCCCTGCTATGAATAAGGCTGGAACTGGTGGATTGTGTCTGGTTGAATCCAATGGCGGTACCGCTTCATTGACTGCATTAGCACCCTTTACAACAACCACAATGTTTAGGTGAGGATTATGGACTTTAAAGACGGACTTGACAAAGATAAGGATGAGAGTAGGGAGTTAAATGGGTTGGCCCTAGTGGGCCTCCCCACATACTCTGGACATAAGAAGTGGACTGAGAAGTTCCTACAACAACATAGGGATCATGATGTCTACTTAATAGATACGACATTGAATGATGATGAAGAGCATTACAAGTGGCTCTGTTCATTGTCGCATGACTATAGCAATCTGATTAAGGTTGAGCACAGGGATTGGAATCCCAGTAAAACCTGGCTATCTTACATGTTAGGTGATTGTTGGGATAGGACAATCCAATTTGCCATAGATAATAATTACAAGTATTGGGTCTGGACCGCATCGGATATATTCTCTAGCTGTAAGAATGGAGTTAATAATCAGATTAAGCTGATTGAATCCCAAAAGAATATGCACATTGTAGGTTATCCAACCAATATCTATACTATGGATGGACCACCATCTGTACTGCATAGTGCAGACATGTTATATGATGATTTCAAAGGGATGTTCGTACCTGACTTCTATTGCTGGACTGAAATCCTTAAGGCGCGCAATGCTTCACCTAATGGGATTGTAAGCCTATGGGGATCCATTGGATTCACTACATTTGATAGGGACGCATTCACACACAGTAGATTCTTACATCCTACCAATTACCAAATATTGTCGGGATGTGACTTAATCTATTTACAGCAGATTCATAAAGCCGGGTTTGAGTATTGGTGTGATATGAATCATCGGGCTCTTAATATGAAGGAACCATTGTCTAAAGCAGAGGATGTGGTTGGTAGCTACAAGGATATGTTCTTGAAAGTGCATGAGGTTAAGGGATGACGGACGGTGAGAAGGTAGTACAGAAACGTAGATTTACTCAGAAGGATTTTGCTAATGAGATTCTATCAGGTCAATCGCTTCACATAGCCCGAGTCCCTAAAGATACTAAGACTTGGTTCAAGACCCTAGCCGCTAAGGATTTTAATGATGATTATGGATTGACATTAACCTATCTGCATGCTAGATATGATGATTTGAGAGTTATCATTAGTATCTTAGATACTCAAGTATCTATGGATGGCAGGTTGATGGAGATTGAGAATTATCTCATGCAACCAGACGATGCCCCTAAACCTCAAGAGGAAGCAAATATAAAGAGGACTTTTAGTGGACGAATACTTAAACCAATCAATGCTAAGAACAATAACATAGACGAGAAGAAAGAGGTGACAGAGAAATGAGTAAGACTGAGGCTGATAAATCCAGAGGATTCCGAGGACTGGTTGAGATAGAGATTGAGGATGACTATGGCAATGTAGATGAGTATGAGGTTAAGTGTCTTAGAATGAAAGATATTGCTCTAGTACTTGAATCCATGGAAGATGAATCATTTGATGAAGCTCAGAGTGGCAAGGACTTCACACCGGGAAAGGGTGAGATGGTTGGCATGCTTAATGCGATAGTAGATGCAGCCACATCCATGCTCAAGAGAACCACTGGCAGTGTATTCGAAGAGCTGGAAGAGGATACATTAGAATCAATAGTAGTTAATAATTTCAAGGCATTTTCAGATAGCGTCATGGCGCAAACAAAGAAGCTCATGCAATCTGATAGGCATGCGTCTAAGGTTAATAAGATAAAGTTGAGGGATCAAGGTGGCAGACATGCTACAGGCGTTAAGCCTGATACAAAGACTCAAAAAGAAAGCGGAGTCAAAGCGAGGAAGAAGGCATGATCCAAGCCTCATCTCATCAATGTATGTTGGGATGTGCAAGTTCCTTGGGGGATATATCTCAAGGGATGAATTCCTCAATATGGATGCGCTGTATGTAGCAGAAGTTCAATCAGTGATGAGTAAAACCATTGAAGAGCAAGAGAGGAGTCAGAATAAGATGAAGGCTGAGATGGAGAAAGCTAAGGGGTGTAGATAATGGCAGGCCCAATCTCCGGTTTTAACTTTGGAGCTAAGAAAACACAGGTAGCCCTAGAGCTTGTAATCTCATCTAACACTGAAGGACTTACTAGACTTAAGCGTTCACTTGTTGAACTGAAAGCCAAGATGGCTGCAGTTCGAGCTGAGATTCAGAAACAGAATGCCGATATGAAGGAACAGCTCGCTGGAGCTGGTAAGGATGCTGGAAGGCGTAGAAACATTAGAAATCAATATATGCAGGGTATTAATGATAAAAAGAAAGAAATGGCCCAGATGAAGGAAAGTGCGGGCTTATTACAGCGAGACATTGGAATGCGCAGTATCCGTGGTTCACAGATGTCAGAGGGTCTTAAGAAAACCAAAGAGGGAATCAAAGAGAATTCCCGGTTTAAGATGGAATGGCTTGGTTTGATGTTCGCAGGGATGGCTTTAATGAAAGTGTTTGGAGGATACATAGGGCAAGTCTCAGAGATGGTTGGGATCACATCTATACTAACAACCATCATGACCTTATTATTATTACCTGCATTACTACCACTTGTAGATCACTTCATAAACCTATTGACTTGGGTGAGTGCACTGTCAGAAGAAGAACGGAAATCCATAGGCACTAAGATGCTGTGGGTTACAGCCATTGGTGCCGTAGTATTTATAGTATCCTCAATGGCATTGGCACTGAACAGTCTCATTGGCTTGATGAATAGCATGGCTCCTGTATTTGGGCCAATTGTAGGATTATTTGGAAAATTAGGTTCAGCATTATTTGGGATGGGTGCGGGTGCGGGATTGGTTGCCGTAATTATAGCAGGTACTTTGACTTGGGCTGCTCTAAAACTCTCAGATATACTTAGTGGATTAACTGGAATAATGCAGGATGAGTTCCCTATTGGTTTGAAGATAGCAATTAATTTCTTACAATTACTTAGGGTGGGTGTTGAAGCAGTATTAATCCCATTTAGAGCCATGTATCATACTATCAAGGGAATTTGGGACATACTTAATGGAAAGGACTGGAAATCTGTGAGTGATGAGATGTTTGGTAATGTCTTCGGTGGGCTTGGTAAGAGTGTTAGTGAA
>Ga0307928_10000440_pt1 | contig 31453 bp, 64 predicted proteins | sample AceLakmetagen232_FD_201815 | JGI IMG/M metagenome (GOLD analysis project Ga0307928, IMG submission 201815) | Saline water microbial communities from Ace Lake, Antarctica - #232 | ecosystem: Environmental > Aquatic > Non-marine Saline and Alkaline > Saline | place: Antarctica: Ace Lake... | reverse complement strand
GAGTATAGAAATCCTTATATACTAGTTTAATATTACTACTATTATTATATATGGAGTTGATAATTATGAAAAAACTAAAATGTAACCAATGTGAATACAAGTGGGAAAGTAGAAAAGACGAACCAAAACAGTGTCCTAAATGTAAACGATATGATTGGAACGAAGACAAGAAAGAGATGAAATAAGATGAACATAACAATAGAACAACATCAAAAAGACAAAGAAGAAATAGAAGATATGTTTGTAGAACTTAATCAAGCAATAGTTAAACTAACAGCAAGAGTTAATGAATTAGAAAGCTGGCAGGATGGATCAAAATGATTGAATGCATATTAGTACATGATCTAACAGTAATCCTGGAATTAACATTAATGTTTATTTTTGGAATAGTAATAGGTTATGTAATGTGCATAAATAAACACAAAATAAAAAAGGTGATATGAAAATGAAACAAGAAACAAACGAACAATATGTCCGAGACTTTTATTGGATCAAGGAGTTTGAGGTGTATTAGAATGAAATTAAGAAGAAATGTAACAGACTGGCCATTACAAGATGTTAATAATTATTGTATTACAACTGGTGGAGAATTAGAAATAGAACAGAATAAAGTTTATGTTACTTTAATGGAAGTGATTCAGAAATGAGATCAGCACAAACAGGATTACCAATTATAGAACAAGAAGAACAGCATGAACAATTGAAATGGAATTTAGTAGAAATTATAACTAGTCTTAATGGAACAGTAACAGCAGAAGATAAGCAACAAGCACAGGAATATTATGAACAAATGCAGCAAGGGTGTGGTGCTTGTGATTTGCAAACAATTCAAACTTATGTAGAACAATTACAATATGGAGGAAATACACAATGAAAAAAACAACAACAATAATTCTACTATCACTTTTATTAGTGGGAGTAGTAAGTGCAGCAACAGTTTATTACGCAAGTAATTCTGGAACAGCTACACTAAAAGTAGACACACCAATGAGTGTTATATTTCAGGAAACAGGAACAGACACATATGATCTAGGAAATGTTCTTGGCGGAGAGAAGGTAACATTTACAACAGTAGCAACAAACAATGCTAACGAAGCAGTTGATGTATACAAGACAGCATTTCAAGTAACAGCACCAGGGAATTTTGATGGAACTGAATTCGATTCAATTAACATGATTGATAGAGGAACAGATGTAGGAAATATTCTACCCGGATTATGTTTTGTTAGAGCAGATGGAACAAGTGCTAATTTTGCAACTATAGCATCTGAAAATACCAGAGTAGCTAAGTTAATGGCATGTAGTAATGGCGTAGATGTAGATGGAAAATATAGTCACCCAAGCGGTAGTGCGATTGATAATGTAATTACAGTTGACTTATCAGTTGGAATACAGTCTGGAAATTATACATTTAAGGTTTGTCATTTAACAAGTTTAATAGGAAGTGTTTGTTAAATGAAATCGTTTTTCATTTTACTGGTGGTGCTAATAACTTTAGCATTACCAGTTTTTAGTTATTATGCTGGAGAAACAACTATAGTAGAACAATTTAGTGATTGTACTAATATGACTATAAATGTTACTGGAATTTTAAATATAGATACTGGAGAATATGAATTGATTAATTGCACAGCATTAAAACAAGATTATTGGTATTGTGAATGCGATAGTAATAATGAATTTGATTTAACTATTAAAACATTGCAAACTACATTAAATAATTATACATTTAATTATACTTATGATTACAAAGGTATAACTGAAGGTCCTGTAGAAGAAAAGAAAATTAGTTCAAACAGAGGAGGAAACTCTTGTAGACCAAATTATGTTTGTGGAGATTGGAGTGGTTGTAATACTAATGGAACACAAATAAGATTATGTAAACATGAAGGTAGTTGTTCATACAGGCCTAGAAATGAAACCCAAGAGTGTACAGGAGAAACTATTGAAGAACCAATAATAGAAGAAATAGGAGAAACAACAAATGAAAATCAAACAGAAACGATAGATCCTGGAGAAACAATAGAACCAACAGAACCAATAAAACAAACAAATTTTGCTTTATTTATACTTTTAGCAATCATAATTACAATTATAATTATAGTTATTGTAATATATATAATAAATACAAGGAGTTGATTTAGAATGAAAATATTTAATAGAAATGTTAAAGTAGAAATGAAAGAACAATCAGGACCAGTTCAACAACAGCCATTAAATGAAATGTTGCATCCACAAGAACCAGTTCAATTAACAGAAGAACAAATTATGGAACAACAAATAATAAAAATGCAACAAGATTTAGAACAAAAGAGACAGCAACCAATACAACAACCAGAACCAGTAATACAACAACCTATACCAGGTCAACCAGAAATGCCAGTTGCACCAAACTTTGCTGATTTTGAAAATAACCAACAAGAACTTAAAGACAACAAATATATGTCTGTGAATAAACCAATAATTGTTGAACGACCAGAATTAACTACATTTAAAAGTTGTTCAAAACCATTAAAACTTATGGTTATGTTAGGGTTATTTTCATTAGTAATATGGATTATAATATTTGTTTTATTAGCTGTAGGCGGAACTACAGTTGGAGGAGTATAAAATGTTTATATCAGTAGGAATAATATTAGGGGCAGGACTAGCTGGATTTTTAATTATTTTAGCAATGTATGTTGCATATGTAAATGTATTAAGAAGAAATAAAAAAAAACAAACACAACAAAAAAAGGTGGTAATAAATGATGACTCTGTACAAGTTAAAAAGACATCTTGATATTAATTTAACTAGTGTAAAAACATTTAGAGAATTGTTTTTATTATGTGATTATATTGCATCATGCAGTACAGTTTCAGGAGAAAGGAGCAGAGCTAAAAACGATGTTGATAAGATTCCTGCAAAGAGTTGTCAAGCAACCTTAGAAAGAAAAAAGAAAGAAGTAATAAGAAATGAATTAGCATTTAAACAAATAGCCGAGACAGGTAAGTGTCCTTGCAGTCCTTTAATTAATTGTCCTTGTTCTGCATTTATTAAAAACAGAAAATGTACTTGTGGGGTGTTTAATCAATGGGTTTTATAGGATTATTTTTAGGATCGGGTATTTTAATTGGAATGATTTATTTTATTTATGTAGTTGCTGTTGAGTATATCAAAGATTATAGGAAGGAAAGAAAACAAAACAAGGAGGACAGACAAGATTAAGGATGGTTTTGATTCACCTCTTTTCCACTTTAACCTGTGTCTATATCCTTGTTTTAAAATAGAAAATGAAACAAACAACAATAAATAAATTAAAAAATACCTTTGTATTTATTTTAGCAATAATTAGTTTGATAATATTGTTATTGCTTAGTTTATTAACAGTTTCACATTATCCACCAATGCCCACAACAAGCGTATTTATTACAATCTTTTTAGCAGTGGGTATTGCATTTGTAGTTAATTGGAAAGAAGATTAAAATGAAAATAAAAAATAAAAGATTAAAAAATGTTTTGGTAATATTAATTTGTGTAATGATCATTTCAGTATTTATTATAATTGCAAGAATTGTTCATAAAAAGTGGGGTTGTCCTACTGATTTACCAATAAGTACAATGTGTAGTGAACCATTAACTCAAGCAGTAATTATAATTGGTTTCACACTTACAATTGCAGTTGCAATATATTTTTGGTTTAATGGAGATTTAAATGACAAATAAAATACCAAAACAATGCGCAAGATGTAATATTCAACTAACACAGGATAATAAATTATATTTTAGAAATATTTATTATTGTAAGAAATGTTTTATGAAGTGTGGAAGGATTAAGAAGAATGATTAAAAAACAATACAAACAAAGTCAAGATCATAGGCAACTCAGTGAGTTTGTCAATGAAAAAACAATAAATGCACTTGAAGAATTAAGTGCTGGAGAAGAAAAGAAAATGGCTACATTAAAAGAAACCGCACAGGCATATACGCCTCAGCAAACTAAAAACATAGCAGATTTAGAAGAAGTAAACATTGAAGCAATACAACTAGAAGACAGAGAAGGAACAGACAATGAAGGTAAACCATTCAAGTATAAAGTAATTATATCTAATGGTGAAGACTACAGGGTTCCAGGAAGTGTAATAGGACAAATACATGGAATACTAGAGAAGAAAACAAACCTTAAAAGGATCAGCGTTTCTAAAACAGGTCAAGGAATGCAAACAAGGTATACAGTTATACCAATAGAATAAACCAGAAAGGCTTTTTGCCTTTCTTTTATAATCAAAATGAAACAAACCAGACACTTTTTCGTGGAAGATGATGTATTAGCAGAATGGAGTTTAATAAATAAAGTTAAAGAGTTAAGTTAAAATGAATAAAATAAGAATTTGGAAAGAAGGATATTGGAGAACTATGAAAGCAGGAAATAGAGTTTGGGTTAAAGGTAAGTTTAAATTAATAGATAAAAAAGCATTAATTAATGTGGAAGAGTTAAGTGGAGGTAAAGAAGATGAAAGAAAATAAAGTTAGATATTACCCAGAAGATTCGAGAATTGAGATTGATGGTAAAAAGTATTATCTTTCTCATAGTAAATATAAGAAAGTAGATGGAATTGAACATATTGATTATATTGTTTGTAAACCAAAACCAGAAGATATGGATAAGAAAAAAGAAGTGATAGTTAATAAGTTGAAAAAAGAACTTCCACCAGAAAGATTTATTGAGGAATTATTAAAGAAGATGTGTCCGTCTCAAATAACACGATTACATAATTTATTAATAAAGAAAGAAACTAAAGTAAAAAGACACGATGGTTGCTTGGGCATAAATATTAAAGGTAAAAATGGAAATAAAATGTATTTAGAGTTTTTTGATTAACTCTTATATCAATAAGATTACAGGTGAAAAATGAATAAAATAAATGAAGAAAGATGTAATCGAGCTGTAGTTTCATTACTTGGGTTTATACTTGGAGTACTTGTTGGTGCATTTTATGTTTATTTTTATGTACATGATATTTATGGTTTTTGGATACACTGATTACTAAAGAAGAATACAGGTGATAAAATGAAATATATATTAAAAGACATTATTATTTATTGGGTTTTGTGTATTTTTTGGTTTGTTTTTTATCCAATTAGATGTGCAACAGCCAGAGAATATTCAATTAATGTTTATTTTAATGATGCTAAAAATGAGTTTGCTAAAAGCAATCTTAATTGAGAAAGAATACAAAATGAAAATACCAAATAAGAAATATGATATAATATATGCTGATCCACCTTGGAATGAAACTGGTGGTGGAAAGATTAAAAGAGGGGCAGATAGGCATTATAATTTAATGAAAACTAATGATATTATAAATTTAGATATTCCTTCAATAACAAAAGATAATGCCCACCTTTATTTATGGGTAACTAATAACTTTTTAGAAGATGGATTAGAAGTTATGAAGAAGTGGGGATTCAAATATAAGACAACTATAACTTGGGTTAAAGATAGATTTGGTTTAGGACAATATTTCAGAGGGCAAACAGAACAATGTTTATTTGGTATTAAAGGTAATATTCCTTATAAAGAATTAGATGGAAAAAGACAACAAGGAATAACTGTGATCAACGCACCAAGAAGAAAACACTCACAAAAACCAAGAGAAATGAGAGAACTAATAGAAAAAGTCTCAGATAGAGAAGGATTTAACAAAATTGAGTTATTTGCAAGAGAGAAAACAGTAGGGTGGGATTGTTGGGGTAATGAAGTTCCTAAAGAAGAACAGAAGTTACTGTAATGAATATTACTTAAGAGTATTGGAGGTAAAGAATGATAAAAATGGGAAAATATGAAGAAATGTTATTAAATAATAATGGTAAAGAACCTTATTGTAAAAAATGTTTAGAAAGTTATATCCCCACAAAAGATAAGAAATATGTAATTTGTGGATGTAATGATTAAAATAAAAGAGTTAAGTTGCGAATAAGGTTGGAATGGTTCCTGTAAAATGTGCTAGATGCGTTAATCATCTTTGCTCATCTCCTGCGCAAGAACTTAACTCAAAGTAAACAGAAAATATACAAAATGAATAACCAGAAAAGATTATTGAGATCAATAAGAAGATTAAATAAAGCTAGTATTAGATTAAGGAAAGCTAAAGAAGAAAGAATTTGGATTCAAAATAGTCCTCAAATTCATATTTTGAATTATCCTTTTTATAAAATAAAAAGACTCTTAATGAATAAAGATTAAAATGGTTAAGATTAGTAATGCGGGATATATATTACGGAAGAATAGATATAATGAAGTTTTAGGTTCATCTATATTTTTAGTAAAATGTAACAATGATAACGGAACTTCAGGATATATTACTCTTCACAGACATCCCATTTATTTTCCTAAGAGATATATTGGGAAGAGAATTAGAATTAAAATAGAAGAAGTAGATTGAACAACAATCTTAAGGTATAAACATTTACTTATAAACGATTTACGAAAGGTTTATATACTTACATATTATACATATACATACGAGGTATTTACAATGAATAAAAACAAATGTAAACGATGCGATTATGAATGGGAAAGTAATTTAGACAGACCTAAGACTTGTCCTAGATGTAAATCATATTATTGGGATGAGGAGAAGAAACAATGAAACCACAAGACCTTAGAAAACTATTACAAAAGAAGAAAGAGAAACAGTTATTAATAGATTTAATATTTATAGAACACCTTAAATTAAGAGGGGAACTTAAAGAAGAACATTTTGATAGGATTGCTATGGGCATTAAGAAAGTGTTTACAAATCAAAATAATAGGGTTGAGTTTAATGATAATCTAATTGATAAAAACAATACAGGAGGGGGAATAAGATGGGATATACATTAATAATTATTGCAATAGTTTTATTAGTTATAATTTATATTTCTGCATTTTTAACTTTAATAGTTTCTATGATAATTTCAGTTTTTGGAATAATTATAATAACTACATTAGATTATTATGTAGATAAACAATCTTTTAAAGGAGAAGATATAAAGTGAATGAGATAATTAAAATAGGCATAGGGTTTTGTTTAGGAATTAATTTAGGAGTAATTGTTACTTGTGTTTCAATATTAATTTATTTGAAGAAATATAATCTAATTGGTACTAGAGTAAAGGAGGAGAGGAAATGAGAAATAAGATTGAAACATTATTCATATTATTAGTATTTATATTATTAATTGGGGGTTTAAGTTTTTTTGTTTATAGTATGAAATCAAATACAGATGATTGGATAGATTTTCAAGTTAATTTAATAAATAAAGTATATGAAATAGAAAAAGACCAAACTAGTTTTTGCAGAGATAATGGGTATGTAACTGTTGATAGGGAAAGGAGATATGGTCATTTTAAATGTTATAGGTTTTTAGGAACAGGAGTTGAGAAAGATATAGAATATAGTGGGTGGATTGCTTATGATAATAATGTGAGAAACTATACTAATCTTAGGGAAACAATACAAAAAGTGAAAGAAAAGTGAAGAAAAATATATTAGAATTAATTGAAGCTGGAATAGCAAGTATATTTGCAACTACTTGTTGGATGTTTACATCAATTAATCCCTCATTAATAGGTATTTTATGGTTACTTTCTATAGTTGTTTTTGTATGGATCAATCAAAGTATTTATTCAGAAGAATATCAAGGGAAATTAAAAGAGAAATATACTGTATTAGGGGAAACAATACAAAAAGAGGATGATGGAAAATGAAAGAAATAAAAGCAGAAATTGCTAATGTTATAAAACTAGAAGGAAGATATTTTAGTAGTAAGAAAGATATAACTAAATCTATTAATCAAATTATAAAACAACAACATGATAGAGACATTCAAGTTGTTTTAAATTGTTTTAGATTTAGAATACTTAGTAAAGAAGGGATTATAAAAGAATTAAGTAAGGATAATCTTTTAGGAAAATCAGTAAACAATACTGTAACAAAGAAAATAATACAAAAGGAGGAGAAATAAGATGGTTAAAATATGTAGTGTATGCGGACAACTTTATTATAAACAAGAAGATGTTTGTAATAAATGTAAAAGTGAGGATTTGAAATTAATTAAAAATATGGAAATATCATGTGGTTTTAATAAATTTGAAATCAAAGGAAATTATTGAGATGACTAACTGTACTAGTTTAGAGAAATCAGTACAGAGTTCCGCTAAAAGGTGATAAAAATGAAAAGAAATAATAAATATTGTATTGTATGTGGTTGGGGTATTAACACTAAATGTAAATGGTGTTATGAGAAATTACACAAACCTGTTACAAGAGGTAAAGAAAAATGAATACAGAAGAAATACTTTGGAAAGCAATTAAAGGAACACCAATAGATAGAATAATCAAATTTATGTTAAAAACAGAATTTGACCACACAATCCAACAAATTGCAAATAATAGTATAACCTCAAGAACTCCTGTAAGATTATTGATTGATAGAGGAGTTTTAATAAGAAGTAGAGAAGATGATAAATCTAAATATTATCAACTTAGTGTCAAATGACGATAAAAATGGGAAGAAAATTAATACCAAGTAATACAAAAAGAGAAGATTGTGTTCAAACACCAGCAGATTTAGCTTTAGAAATAGTTAATCATTTTAAACCTAATGGAATTGTTTTAGAACCATGTAAAGGACAGGGTAATTTTTTAGAAGCATATAATACCTATAATTTGATTAATCAAATAGCTGGAAAAGAAGGTATAACTTGGGCTTGGTGTGAAATTTTAGAAGGTAAGGATTTTTTTGATTTCAAAGATAAAGTTGATTGGATTATTACAAATCCACCTTATAGCAAGATGAGAAAGTTTATCCAACATAGTATGAAAGTTGCGGATAATATTGTATTTTTAGCAACAATCAATCATTTATGGTTAAAAGCAAGATTAAGAGATATAGAAGAAGATAAGTTTGGTATAAAGGAAATAATAATATTTGATACACCTAAGAACTTTCCTCAAGCAGGATTTCAAATAGGTTGTTTTTATTTAAAGAAAGACTATAATGGGGATATTAAATATTCAAAATTAAAGCTTACTGATAAAGAACAACAGAAATTACACACAACACACAAAAAATGAAAACTTTAAACAGAGAAGAACTTGAAATATGGATTAAAAACACTTGTCCAAGATTAAGAGATAAAGTTTTAGATGATTATCACAAGAATAACGAGAGATGATAAAAAATGGAACATATAAGAAGTATAAAAATAACAGTTGAAGTTGAAACAAATAAAACTACCCACAGTAGAATTTGTAACAATTTAGAAGATGCTAATGATTTTATTGAACAGATATATGCAAAAAGATGATAAAAATAAATAAAATACATCAAGGAAACTGTTTAGAATTAATGGAAGAAATAGATAATAATTCAGTTGATATGATTCTTTGTGATTTACCTTATGGAACTACTGCTTGTAAATGGGATATTATAATACCTTTTGATAAATTATGGAAACAATATGAAAGAATAATTAAAGATACTGGTGCAATAGTTTTAACAGCTTCACAACCATTCACAAGTGCCTTAATAATGAGTAATCCTAAATTATTCAAATATGAACTAATTTGGCTAAAAACAAGACCCTCTAATGTATTTAATGCTAATAAAATGTTTATGAAGTGGCACGAAAATGTTTTGGTGTTTTATAAAAAACCACCAACATACAATCCACAAATGCGGAAAGGACATAGTTACAAGAAAGTTCATTATTTACAAAGAAGAGAAGAAGGAATTTATGGTAAAACAGGAGAGAAAGATAAACATATTAGCGAAAATAAAGGACTATTACATCCTAAAACTGTAATTGAAATAAGTAATCCTAATCACACATCTTTACATCCAACTCAAAAACCAATTAAATTATTTAAATATTTGATTAAAACATATTCAAATAAAGAAGATTTAGTATTAGATAATTGTATGGGTTCTGGAACTACAGCAGTTGCTTGTAAACAAACTAACCGTAGATTTATAGGCATAGAAAAAGAACAAAAATATGTGGATATAGCTAATAAGAGATTAAAACAAGAGGTACTTACGTTTTAGTAAAGAAAGAGGTAAATAATATGGGACAACAACAATTGAAATTAATGAATTTAAGAAAGAAATTAATAAGTGTTAGAAACAAAATTAATATTCAAATTAATGAAGGTATTGATTATTTAACAGAGATGGAAAGTTTAGTAGATGAAACAAGACCAGTATGTAGAAGGTGTGGTTGGAGAAATCTGAGAGTTAGAAAAGATAAAAGTTATTTTTGTCAAAGTTGTGGTTTTGATAGTAAAGAAGATATGCTAAAATAAAGAAAAATGATATTAAGATATGGGAAATTGGAAGTTGAAGGAACAGAGCAAGAATGTAAAGCTATGTTAGAATACTGGATAACTTCAGGTTATTAAAGAAAAATGAAAGACGAATTAATAATAGAAATAATGGAGAAGTTTGAAGAAGATTGTAAGTTAAATAAAGCAAAATGGGATAAACATTTTGCTCAATTAATGAGGTTATTTTAGTAAAGAAAAACGTATGGAGGAATGAAGGATGGTAGATGTTATGAATAATATGATGGAAATAATGGAAGGAATGTACGAGTTAGGTTATCTGAATGAAAGAGGTTTAGATGTTTATATTAAATTATTAAAAGGAGACCTCAAGGATTATTCAGAAAGAACCAAAGAAGTAATTAAAGAGAAAGGAAAACATACAGACTAGAGGTATAGAATGAAACAAGAACATAATCCCCAAGATTGGAGAACATTTACTGGTGCAATAATAATGTTATTAGGTTTAATTGCAACTATAATTACTGCTTTCATTTCTATAAAGGGGGCTTTGTTTATTGCAGTCTTTTGTTTAGGAATGGGAGTTATGTTTGGAATTACTTTAACTGATTGGAGTACTCTAACAAAAGGAAGAATACAAAAATGACATTAAAAACAAATATAATTAAAACAAAGCATTGTAGCAGAAGTCCAGGTAAATATTGGATTAAAGTATCTGATGCAAATAAATTAAGAGACAAAGCTCTAATGAATCAATTAAATATGTTAAACAAAGAATGGGATATTGAATTAAAAGGATTGTTGAAAAAGAAGTGTAATCTTATAAACAAAAGAATAAAGGTGGGAAAATAATGGTAGATTTAGATGAAGAAACAATTGACATGATTAAGAAAGTTAAAGATGTTTTAAAAGAAACTTCTTTTGACATAAATCATTTTGAAGTAGGCGATACTGGGGCAGAAGGTACTATGGTCTTAATAGATATTAGAAGACATAGTAAAGAAGTTGAAGATTGTAGTGAAACAGAATGTCCTCATTATTGTGTAGAATATAGAAATAATTGTGCAAAGCATAGTGAAGGATGTATTAAAGACGATACTAGTTTGTCTAAGGGAGTTAAGTCAAAATGAGATTTGTAAGACCAATACTTATGTTTGTTGTAGGATTTGGTATGATGGCAGATGTATTATTACAAACAATGGTTTTTTATGGAGTTGGTGTTGGAATAATACTTTTATTAGGTTGTGAAGAATTAGCACATGACTACAATCTTTCCAATGAATCAATACAGCCCAAACGATAATCTTTGTTAATCAAGATACAATGAAATATAAACAATGTAAAGGAATAACAGTAAGACCAAATGTTAGGTGTAAGAACCTGATCGCTATTGGTGATTACTGTTGGTTTCACAGGAAGGACATAAAATGAATCAAACAATAATATTTAATGCAATGTTGGATTGGAGAAAGAAAGAAATTGATCCTTTCGAAAGAGCTAAGATTATTTCAGAATACTTAATAGATCATAGATTAAGTATCAGGAAACTAGCAGAGAAAATAGGTACACCAAAATCAACTATAGAGGATTGGTTATTATTTAATAAAATAACTGAAGAAAACTACAAAAGTATGAAAGAAAGCGGTTTAACTCCAACAGATATATATAGAACATTAAGGAATAACCGTAAGAAATCTGATTTAGAATTAAAAGAATTTACTAAGCTAGACTTCGAATTAGATCAAGGAATAAAACGATTAGCAACATTCCAATCTAATTATGAATTGCAATTAACACCTGAAACAATAAACAGAGTTAAAGAATTACGGAATATATTAAACAGAATCTTATTACATGGTGAGGCCTGATGGTTAAAATGTATGATTGTAATAAAATACCTAACCATGAAAGTCCTAGTAACGAAGATGGATCAGAAACAGTTAATGAAGTAGCAAGACATATGTTGTTAGGAATAGGTGCCATTATATTATTAATTTTATTATTTTTTGCAATATTACAATATCTTAAATAGTACGTAGTATATTCAATTATAATCATGAAAGGATTAGAAAAGAAGTGTATAGTAGATGACCAAAAAACAGAGGGAATAGGTATAGTAATTGTACCAACAGACTCGATTCAGCAGACAGACATATATAATTTAATAAAAGAAACTGATGGTTGGTTAACAGTTAAAGATATATGCGAACACTTTTCTAATGGTGAAAATTGTAATCCTTATGCCGCAATTAAAGTAAGAAGAATGTTAAAAAGTATGTTAAGAAGAAAGTTCATATTAAAAGCTAAAAAAGAAGGGAACTCATGGGGACACGAATATAAATATAAGTTTAACAAAGGTGATTAAATGATTAATGAAAAAGAAAAAAGAGACAAAAAAGGAACATATATAACTTTGTTAATGTTAATTATGATGGCCTTATTATTCTTTGTAATAGGTTATGGTTATGCAGCTAAACAACAAGTAGTAGACTGTAACAGCTATATACAACAAGAAATCATACCAAATTGCATAGGACTTTATGCTCAACATAACCAGAATACAATTACACCAGGAGGAAAAGAATATGAAGAAGACAAAACAGGATTCAACAACTACAATTTTACATAAATTTAGAAAACAGTTTGCAGAGAAGCAACGATTTGAGAAAGTAGTTTCAACAGTAATGTTATGGATATTACTAATTGAATTTGGTGTAGCATATGTACTTAAAGGTCAAGTTTATAGTGATATAGCAATATTAGGGTTAGTTCTAACTTTTGGGTGGTTAGTTTATGCAACAGTAAGATCAGTAGAACTACAAGACCATATAAATAATATTGACGAGTTTTATTTAGAACTCTCAATGCAGGTTAAAAAGAATGAAACTAAGAATAAAAGTAAATAGATGGATTAAGAAATATCAATCAGACATAATATTTTTACCATTATTTTTAATTGGTGCTAGTTTAACTATATTTACATTAAATATGAACTATCTAGTTCTGTTTGGTTATGCAGGATTAACCATAGCTGTAGTATATAATATAATAAAACAGGTGCTGAATAATAAAAATGAAATTACACAAAAAACAAAAACAGAATAAATTAAGTCAATGGTATCATAAACCTAGGGAAGGTTCACTATTTAGATTTAGTGAGTGGATTTTAACTTCAGACAAATCATTTAGTATAATTTTAACTATGGGTAGTATAGTCGCAGTAATATTATTTTTAGGTTTATTCATAATCTCCCTAATCTACTGGGGTTTGATTGCGGGGTTAATCTTTGGGACAGTCTTTTTTCTGTCCCTTAGACAATTATATAAAATGTATAGATTAAGAAAACAGGTAGGACTTAAAATGAATATGGCTGGATTTATGTATAATGACGAAGTCATGGAGGAAAAAGAACAAAATGGGAATAATAGACAATAAGTTTCAACTAGCAATGAATAAGGGAAATAGAAGTACAAAGAAAGCTGCAAAAGACTTAGAAGCTCAATTAACTAATTTCGAAGGTAATATTGTAGACAGATTAAATTGGATTATGAAAACACAACAAAAGATAGCGGACAAATTAGAAATAGAACTAGATGATCCGTTGGAGGAATAAGATGGGAAAACCAAGAGAAAGAGAAGATTGGGAAAAACCAAGTTCTCAATGGATTTCAGAACAAAGAATAAAAGTAATGAGTAAAGAAGATGTTGTAAAACATTATAAAAAGAAACTTAATTTTGCAGCAATGTGCATATTATTTTTATTTGTTATGGGATATGCCACAATATTAGCTGGAGCATATTATTGCGGAAATCAACAGGACGAATTAGAAAATAAGTACATAGATAGAACATATAAAATGTCTGAAATTATATGTGAAAACATAAATGAAACACACATTGCAACATTCAGTAAAGGAAATAGTTTAATAGTAGGGTGTAGTGATACAAATATATTAATTGAGGTAAATAAAGATGGAAACACAAAATAAACAACCAGTACAAGCAGAACCAGTACCAGAACCAGTACCAGAACCAGTAAAACAACCAGGACAGGAACAACAACCACCAGAAGAAAACCTTAGCGTTTCATTAAGTATGGATGAGATTAATACTTTAGGATATTATATTTCACCACAAAGAATTAAGATTGAAACATATGCTGATTTAGTTATGGCTGAGAAAGCAATTAAGTTATTTCAAGGTTTAGTTGAAGGTGCTGAAACACTAAAGAAGGAATAGGAAAATGAACTCTCAAACTACCAAACTAGCTCTTATTTGTTTTATTTTACTTTCAGGTGTAGCAGATATAGCTACATTCTTTGCGTATAGATTATATCAGTTTGAGATTAATCCTATTTTTATGATGACTAAAAGCGTGGCAGTTCTTTTATTAGTTAAAATAATTCTGGTTGCATTCTTATGTTGGTTAGTATATGTTCAGAAACCAAGAAAGAGTTATATTTGGGTTTATATGATTATATTTGCAGCAGTTATGGCGGTGATCTTACAAGGTTTTGGTGCATATTCTAATTATAGTGTTGGTGAGGCCTATAAAGCTGATCCAGTTAATACAATTCCATTAGAACCTGAACAAGCAGCACAAGCATTTACATTAATAAATGTATTAGTAATATATTTCCCTATGATGATTAGTATGATTGCCTTCTGGTTCTTCGAAAGAATATATTTAGAAAAAGAGAGGGAAAAACTAAAGAAAGAGTATAAATACCCTGTATTAGTAGGGCTGATTAAGGGTAAAAATAGAAAGAAAAAGAATTAATAGCTCATTTTTTTCTTTTTATTATATTCTGAATCTTTACCAACATTTTCAATAACTTTACTTAAATCAAAATCACCTTTCTTAGTTTTAGGCATAATTGTTCCATAAGCAAAACCATTTCCAACATAAGTTTTATGCATTTTACCTTTACTTTTTTTCATATACATTTTATAAGTCATTTTAATAACCCACCATATGTTTCTTATCTTTCATATAACTGCCATTAGGCATCATATGTCTCTTTCTTTTTTTAGGTTTAGTGTAATCATTAACCATACCCATAGCTCCCATGCCAAGCCCCGCACTCAAACCGATTCCCAACATATTAGCTCCTGGTGTCACTATCATACCTGTGATTTCAGATTGACCCATACCACCTAAGACTGCACTACCTACGCCTAAAGTTACTCCTGCGCCAACATAATCTTTAACTAGTTTCTTTTGTTTTTTAATCATTTTTTATAGTACCTCTGACCATTCATTATTACATAATTATTCTTTTTCTTTGGTTTAGTTCTGTATATAACCTTAACTTTTTGTTTAGGTTTACTTCTTTTACTTTTCTTACCTTTCTTTTTAATTGGTTTAGGTTTACCACCAGGATTCATTATATCCATACCACCAAAATTCATACCACTGCCATAATTATCTCTATTATTCTGATTGTTACCCATAATTCCTCCATTTCCCATACCAAATATTGAATCAGTATTAGATTGTGCATTACCAACAAACTTTTGTCCTTTAGAATTTTTAGAATTCATTTGCTTTCCAGCTGAAACTACAACTTCACCTACTTTCTTCTTAATAGTTTCTCTTCTTTCTATTGATCGTTGAGGTGCAGTTCTAATTCTTTCTTCTCTATATGATACTCTATTTTCTCTTTTTTCTTGTCTAGCATCTTCTCTAGCCTCATTTAATCTTTCTTTGTCTTCTTTCTTTTCTTGGTCTCTTTGTTCACCAGCTTCTTCAAACCTTTTAGCTTTTTCTTCATTACCAGTTTTCCTAGCAATATATGCGCCAGCCTTATGTAGAATTCCTTGTTTCTTAGAATTAAATGGTTCACAGTCTAACTTATTTGGTAGGCCATCTCCATCCTTGTCGTTAATTAAAGAACCTATAATTGATCCCTCATGTGGTTTTAATTTTTGTATTTTAATTGGTTTCATAGTATGATAATTTCTCATTTAGTTTACCTCGTGATTTATATAATTGTAATATTGTTATACTATATTAAAGTTTCTAAAAATAAATAAAAAATCCTCCCCGTTTGAGGAGGAGTTGATTTGGGGTGTTTTTACTGTCGCTTATAGAAATAACCTAAAACTATAAAAGCCAAAGCTACGGTTATTAGTATACCAATCCAAGTTGGGATTGTTGCTAGTTTAGTTACATTAGTGTTAGTTGCGTTATATGCTACAGTCCCTACATTACAACTGTAATCTGCGTAAAGATTTGCACCTACATATTCTGCACCATCTTGTCCAGAGTCATCAGTTACTGTTACTGTATCTTCACTTGTTGCTATAGTAACATTTGTATCTCCAACTAAATCAATTGTATTTCCTGAATCGTTGTATAATGCGCTGACTGATATATCACTTATACAAGCAGTTTTCGCTACTGCCATTGCAGTTACATTAGTAAAAGCTAAAGTTTCATTAGATGCAGATCCAGATAGATCTGTACTAATTGCTGTATTAAATTGACCTAAAATTATAAGTCCGATAGCTAGAATCATTGCAACTACAACTATGCCCATTACGAATACACCCACTGCATTCATGTCCTGTGCTTTTTTATTTAACATTTTTAGTTTATTTGTCTTCTCTTTTAAAAAAAGAAAAGAATAGGGATTTTACTCCCTAGTTTACTGCTAGTTTACCCTCTGTTGTAGAAGTATCCTAGTACTATGAAAGCTAAAGCCACTGTAATTAGTATTCCGATCCATGTTGGAACAGTTGCTAATTTTGTGATTATGCTTCCTGTTGCGTTTGATGCTAATGTTGTTTCTCCAGTTGATACTCCTCCAACTTTAGCTGCTGTTTGTAATTCACTAAGTACGATTAATCCAACTGCTAGTACTACAGCTACTGATACTATTGCCATAATAAAGACTTGAATACCTCCTACTTGTCCTTTTTTCATTAATTTCATGTTCTTTACCTCGTGTTTGTTTTTTTTTGTTGTTTACTTACCCTCTATTGTAAAAGTAACCTAATACAATAAATGCAAGTGCTACTGTAATTAATATTCCAATCCATGTTGGAACAGTTGCTAGTTTAGTGATTATACTTGCAGTTGCTGCTGATGCATTTGTTTCTGCTCCTGTAGAAACTCCTCCAACTTTAGCTGCTGTTTGTAATTCACTAAGTACGATTAATCCAACTGCTAATACTACAGCTACTGATACTATTGCCATAATAAAGACTTGAATACCTCCTACTTGTCCTTTTTTCATTAATTTCATCTTGTTTTCCTCCATATAGTATAAACTAATTATGTTATAATCAGTCATTAATGTATGAAATAGTATAATTAGTACCTTTTTATATTTTATATAAAAACAATAAAAGCTGATAATCCTGCCTAATCAGGATTACCAAAGAAATATATGCAGAATACTGCTATTGGTGTTGCTATTAAGCACATCCAGAACACCCAATTATCTATTAAATTCATTGCTTTTAGCAATAAAGCTGTGATTGTAATCATCCAACTACCAACTGATGCGGCTGATCCCATAGTATAACCTTTACCTTTTAAAGTTAGAAACACAACAAAAAATACTATTATTAAAACAAAATAACCAAAGAAATTACCTCCCAGTACATTGCCTGAATTCTGTGCAAACTGCAAAAAGTTCTCTGATCCTGACATATTTGTTACATTATAAACCATTTTTCTTTATTTCCTCATAATCTATTTTTTAGTATTGAACTTACTAATATGAATGCTACTAGTGCAATTAAAAGTGTTGCAGCTATTGCTCCAAACCTACTATCTATTTGTAAAAAGCCAGTTATTGAAGTAAATACCATTTTAGGTATTGTATATAACATCTTACCTGCACTTACTACTGTGCTTACACCACCTTGTGCTAAGGCCTCTTCTGAAGTGGCTGCGTCTGAACTAGCTATTTGCGAATCAATCCCTCCAGGGGCAGAATCTGCTATATCACTAACGCTTTCTCCTAATTTTCCTAATACATCTACACCCTTATTTTCAGCACTACCTGTAAATAATTGACTAGCGTTATTGCTGTTGCTTGTATAATCTAATCCAGGACTTAGTCTTAATAGTTCATCATCAGCTACTTGATATAGCATAACTGCAAATAAACTAAATAATAATAATGCCGTTAATATATGTATAACTCTCATTTTAGTATTTAATCCTCGCCATTAGTATAATTCCTAATACAACTAATGTGGTTATTGTTCCAAATGTTACTGGGAATATACCTATTATAAATCCAGTTATAATTACTAATAAACTTCCGCCTATAACTCCCATCGCACCTAAGTCTATTAGTGCGAATACTGCTGATAACATTAATAATAAGTATGGGAATAATGCACTAACTCCTCCCCAATTACTTAAATCTGCATCTCTATGAATCCAATCATTAGGCCCGTTATAATCTGAATATGCAGTATTACTTTCTATAAAACCTTGCGCCTTATAACTGTTTCCAGTCATATCTTCAATTATGGTGTAAACAAGCGTTCCAGCTGTTGAATCCATTGATTGTTCACTAATTAAAACTTGACCATAACCATTAAATCTCCAAACTTTAAATGTAGCAGTTTGTACTATATTAGTTGAATCACTCCAAGTAAACCTACAAGTATTAGTTGAATTTGTGCAGGTAACTGTTTGACTTACACCAAACATCTTGCCCCATGAATCTAATACATCCTCACTAACTACTGCTGAAAGAACTTTAGAAACTGAAAGTATTTTTTCTACTCCAGTACTTAATACAACTACACCATCTTTCTCGACTATAAACTTATAGAATACATCATATAAAACCATCTTTGCAAGTGTTTGTCCTTGTTGATCTGTTTTTTCTACTTCAACTGTTTTATATACTCCTGTTTCAGGATAATACCTTAATACTTTTACATAAGCATCTGGTATATTTCTACCAGTTGTCCTGTCATAAACCCTAATTGTAATTTCTTCTGCTCTGCTTTCTAATAAATTATATAAATAAATATCATCAGTTACATTATCTAATGTATAATTAACTAAATAATATTTTCTGTTTGCATAAGTATTACTAGAATTGCTTTCTTTATATTCCATAACTGCATCAACATAATAAGTAGTTTCATTTGGATATATACAAATAGAATAATTATCTTCACCTGAAAGACCATAACTAAATTGTCTATATGCTGCTGCACTTTCAATCCATACATTTAAATCTAAGTTTAATGTTAAATCACTCATTTCTAGGTCTTGTTCTTCATCTTTACTATGGAATGTTAATGCTTTAGCCCAACTTGAATTAGAACAATTACTAATGCTTATTTGGAATATTGTTTGATTAACTGTTGTTGTTTGTAATTCAGTAGTTCCAAATTCATTAGTTGCATTAAACCTGAAATATAAATTTACAATACTATTAAAATTATCTATTTCAGGTGTAACTAAACTTGTTTGGTATAAATCATAATCCCCATATATCAATTGAGTCATAGCATAAGTAGTGCCATTATAAACTAAATCTGCAGTAGTTGAATCAACATTGCCTAATTTTTCAACTCTTAATGTTAATGTTTGTGTTTCTGTTTCTGAAACCATTGAAGAATATGTAGCAGTTGCATTAGTTGTAATGAAATTATACACTTCTGTTACGATGTTTAAATCTCCTATTGAATTATATTTCTGTTTTTCTGGATGTAATAATCCAGTGATACTAACTGAAACACTATTATCAGTTAATCTTTTAATCTTTATTTTAGCTTGAGGTTCATCAGGATTTACAAAGTCCATCCATTTGTCGTCTACAACAATCCAAGATCCACCATATTTGTTTTTATTGGCTATAATGCTAATATATTCATCAGAACTAACTACAAATTTCTGATTAGCTTTAGGATTACTTGGTTTATAGTTAAAAATATACCTATCAAACTGTTTTGTACTGCTCCAAGAATCAAATAAACTAGGATTAGCAGACTCAATTTTTATGTATTTTCCAGAGAAATCATATTGCAAATAGTTATTAAACAAACCATTTTTCCAATCATATTTACCTATTTTATTAGCTGTGTGTCCATCTGCATAAGTTACTGTTAATTCATGCGAACCCAAGGTTAAATTAGTTGCATCATAACTTAAATTATATGGGTAAAATGTTGTATTTAAATCTACACCTGAATCAATGCTATTTCCATCTATACTAATATTAAATGAATATAATGTTACGTCATCTGTAAAGTTAAACTGACCAGTTAAATTACCATAAATAATTGAATTATTGGTAAGTAAATTTATTGAAGTTGGTGCATTATAATCTATGTAAACTGTTTTAGTTGTTGTATTTTTAGATGTGTTTTTGTCATAACAATTAATAAAATAGTTATATGTTTGTATTTGGAATGTAGGCTCAAATTCCACTAAGTGATTATCTCCTGGAATATAACCATTAGTTCCATTTTCAACTCCATTGAGGTATAATGTACAATTAGAATCTTGTGAAGCATTCATAGTTAAGTTAAATTTAATTGTATCCGCTCCAAATTGAGTATTGTTTAAAGGAAGTGAATCTGAAATGTTTAATGTGTCTGATGTTGATGGAGTAGGTGTTAAAAAATCATATCCTGCCCCAGCATTATAAGATAAATTAACATCACTTCCTGCTCCGTTATAAGTATAAGGGGTATTAGATATTCTAAAATTATCTATTCTTCCTACCAATAATATGGTTTGGAAAGCGTCTGAAAACGCAATACCCATATTGTTAAAATCACTATCCATATAAGTTTCAGAACCTAAATCAATTAGACCCACTACGTCGTCCCCATTTACAAAAACAGTTAATCCGTCTGCATCTTGAACAACTACGATATGGTACCATGCATCATCTGCAAAAGAATCAGTACTAGGTGTGACACCAACAATACTCCCCCCACTATGCTCATAGTTAATATTAAGTTTATTTGATTCAAACCACATATTTAAATAATCGTCAGTTGCCCCACCAAAACCCTCATGTATTCTAAATAATCCAGAATGTATATTTTCTTTATAAGTCCAAAAATCAATAGTTCTTACATTTGTTCCATCAAAAGTATTATTGTTCATATAACTATAAGGAACTTGATTATAATTTTGGTCTGATATGCAAGTTCCAATTATACAATTTTCAGAAGGTTCTGATTGATTCATATTATAATCTTTCATTCCTGCGGTGCCAACACTATCATCGAATTTATCATCAAATGTCCAATAGTTTAATGTATCTCCACCAAAAGCACTAACCATACCAACTAATAAAATCATACACAATCCGAATAATATTATTGTTTTTTTCATCCTTGTTTTGATTTGGAATACATTATAATGGTTATTAAGAGTACTATACCTGCTGCAAAGTAAGGAAACATACTCATGGCATAGGTAACTACAGGGAACATACCAGAGGCGTTACTTAGGCCTTCCTGTGCGATTACATCACCATATAGATTACTGAATATGGCACCTAAAAATGTGAGTACTAGGAAACCTATAATATTAATTACTATAAATATTGGATGTGAAGGTATGGCAAATGCACTTATAATTAGTCCGATTGTTAAACCAATCATAATAAATATAAAACTAGAATCAAATATAGGAAAAGCATTACCAAATTGGCCATATGCTATTTCACTTTCATTAGAATGTAAACCAGAATCATCAAAACCATCACCAATTTTGTTATATAAATAACCTGCAATTACCATAGTTATAGCAATAGAAGTCAATGTAATTAGAACAAATGCAATATCTCTTATTTGTGCTTTCTTGCTTTTAATTCTTCTTACCATCTACCATTCCTCACTGCTTCTTGCCATCTTCTGTTAGTTTTCTTACCCTGTCTTCTAATTCCTAATAAAAATCTGATTGCATCTGATTTACTACAATTTTTAATACCAAAATCTTTCTGTATATTTAGTGTTATTTGTTCTAATCTTCTGTCAATTTCCTTATCATTTATTAGTATTGCCATATTATTATTTATATTTATATTCAACTCTTACCATATTTAGCTCTCCTATTTGCTCTAACTTGTTTTAAAGGTGAATCTATTCTTGGTGGTGGATTCTTTTGTATTCTTAATAAAGAGGTTAGTTTTGCTAATACAAAGAAGAACATTGCGAAGAAACCATATAAGAACATTCTATATATCATCCATAATAAACTTGTTACTCTTGCACTCATATTAAAATCAAATGAAAGATTTGCTACTAAATTTAATCCAAACACCACTAGTAGCATAGTTGCTAATAATGAAACAAACTTCAGTGGTCCTTCTGCATAATAAATCATAAATGATCCAAATGAAACTAATAATATTATAATAAAAACTAAACCCATAGCCATACCAACTCCTAAATTAGTTGCTCTACCACTAGGATTAACCTCGAAATCAAATGCAAATATAGTATCTAAACCATCAACATCACCAACACCGTTAACAATGTACTGTCCAACAACAGTTGTATTACAAAAATTAGAATAAGCAAATTCAGTTCCAGTTTTAACAGTTACTAAACCAGACCCTGCGATAGATGAATTAGGATAAGTTATACTAGTAAATGTAACGTAAGTGCAATTAGCACAAGTTTGTTTTATTTCAATGCAAGAATCTTTTTCAAATATTCCTAATGATTGTTGTTGCCCAAAAGTAATACTACTTAAAAGTAATATAAACATAAGGAATAATAATAAAAAGTTTTTTTGTTTCATTTAAACATTAAATTTAGTAACTATTAAGTATAGTATACCTTCCTCCTTTTTATATTTATATAAAATTTTCATTTAATAGTCAACAATTTATAACCATTAGTTATAATATGTCCTCCTCCTGATATTTCATCTATATTTGTTATATTAAGATCAGCACTTATATTAAAATAACCATCTATTCCTAAGTAATCTAATATTGTTATATTACCTTGCCCCATATCTAAATCAGTTGTTAAATTACAATGTAATCCTGTGTCTACTATCCAATTCTCATTAATAGATGGTAGGATGCAATCATATGGTGAAACTACTGGTGGTGCATCTGTATAAGTAACATTTAATATTGGTCTAGCAGATGGTCCAGATGATTCAGTTGATCTCCATAATAAATCATCACTTGTAGTTGAAGGAGTTCCAATTCTATTACTACTTAATATATAAAAAGAAATGTCATTAAGACCTTCTCTTGAATTTAAAATAGAGGTTACATTAAAATATTGCCAATCTTCTGGTTCACCTGTGCCACCATATATATTTATTGAATCAGCAGGAGTTAAATTATAATACCCAATTATTGGTTTTGTATTATAAGTAACTGTATTTGGATTCCAAGAAGAATTATCATATAAATGGTGTATATCTTGATCCCAACCTTCTCCTGAATTATCTAATTTATTATCATATAAATCTATTTGTAATTCAGCAGAAGTTATTAATTTTTCATCAGGAATACCTGAGATATTCCATTTCATTAAAATATATTTTAAATCATTAGCTACATCTTGAGAATATAAAGTTGAAGCAGAAATATAATTTGTTGTTGGATTAGCTTCAGCTATATAAGTATCAGCTAAACAATCACTATTTGTATAATCTAATGTGATTATTGTTGAACTTTCTCCAAAATGTAGTTCATCATTTATATTTGATTCAATCCATTGTTCATATTTATCTGTTAATGATTTAAAATTAATATTTTCTTCTTTAGTTAATTGATTGTTTATATTATAATTCTTAATGGGAATATCTTTAGATAGTTCTTTACTATCTGCTAATTCTAATTTAACTTGTTTATGTGTCCAATTCCAATCTAAACATTCTGCTTTATGTACTCCATCATATATAACAGAACAATCTATCCCACTTCCTTTTAAACTTTTAGCATCTTCTTTATTCTTCCATATATCATCTTCATAAACATATTGTATCTCAGAAACATAAGTACATTTATCATCTTTACAAATAGTATAAGCATTCTTTATATCTCTTTTTGCTGATTCTATAATGCTTATTTCACTACTAACTATAAATAATAATATAATTAAACCTAATCCTATCGCAAATAAACTCTTCTTTAACATTCTGTTTCACACCTCAATGGCCCTATTATAGTTCCATCATTTAAACATAAACAATTACTATATGTTTTAGAATAATTAACACTTGTTCCATTTGCGTTAAAGGATCTATCTACATAATTCTTAATACTTAAATTAGCAGCAGTTATATTAATTGTTATATCATTAGTTGTTGAATAACTACCTTTATCTAAAGTCCAATTACCCACTGAATCTAAATCAACTAATGTTGCATGAGTTGAATTAACTTTTAATATATCCAGTAATGTAGCTTTAGTTGTGTTAAGATATATTATATCTCCAGAATAATCATCTCCCGATTGTGCTATACAAATTGTAGTACCATTATCATATATTCCCCTAATTACATCTGTTCCTGTACAATTCTTACTTACTAAAGTAGTAAACCTAATAGTTTCATTTGTATCTGGATAAGACAAATCAGTACTCCAACTTGTATTATGATTAGTATAATTATTGTTCCAATTAAGTTCTACTTCTGTCCAACTACCATTCAAAGTTTCAATATAAGTTTTCAAAGTTGTATTTAAATTAGTTATATTTGTTCCTATATCTGTTGTTAAAGAATAACTTCCTTTATCATTACTCCAATTACCTATACTATCTACTTCTGATTTGCCATAAAATAAACTTTTTAACCATGAAGTTAATATACTTAAAGTATTTGTACCAGTACCTGAATTGTTTTCCATTTGAGTTGCATTAAAATCCCAAACAGTATCTGTTTCTCCTGAACCAGATCCTACCCCATTAGTTGAGTTAACCCATAATACATATCTTCCCATAGATTCATTATTCTTTGTATTATTAATTTGTATTTGATTAAATATAGTATTTCCTATAGTAATATATCCTTTATTAGTTATATTAGTATTAATATCAACTGTAGTTGAATAACTGCCTTTCTCTATATTCCATAAACTCCAAGTTGCATTATGATTAGTGTAATTATTATTCCAATTAGTCTCTTGCGAACTCCATGAACCATTTAATGTTTGTATATAATTATATATTGAAGTATTAGCAATTGTTATATTTAATTCTAAATCATTTGCTAACGAATCAATTACTGTTATAGTATAGTGTGTTGAATTAACTTTAATTATATCTGCTAATGTTCCTTTAGTTGTATTTAAATAAGTTATATCTTCAACAGAAACACTTCCAGCTGCAATATAATTACTCCAGTTTAATATAAAACCACTTACATTATATTCGCTATTATAAAATATATCTGGACAACTATTATCAATAGAACAATTATCTTGAATTGTATTATTAACTTTTAATATCCATTTACTTACATTAATCTCTATTTCATTAGTAGTAGAATATGATTTAATACCTTCTGTAAAATTACCTATACTATCAACTTCATCTCTAGTATAAAAAAATCCTACTAACCAAGAAGTTAGAATACTTAATGTACCTGTATTATTCTCCATTTGAGTTGCATTAAAATCCCAAACAGTATCTGTTTCTCCAGATCCTGTGATATAATTACTCCAGTTTAATATAAGTCCTGAAACATTATAATTATCAGCAACAAAATAAGTACCATTAGAAATCTCTGCCCATATTTCTTCTGACGTGTTCCAAGTATTAGTGTCTAAACTCCAACTTGTGTTGTGATTTGTATAATTGTTGTTCCAATTAGTTTCTTGAGAACTCCAAGTACCATTTAAACTCATAATATAATTATACATAGAAGTATTAGCTAAAGTTATATTTGTTTCTATAACATTTAAAAATGAATCTATTTGAACAATAGTATAATGAGTTGAATTAACTTTAGCAATCCAATTAGTTACATTTGTATTAATTTCATTAGTAGTAGAATAAGATTTAATACCTTCTGTGAAATTACCGATACTATCAACTTCATCTTTAGTATAAAACAATCCTACTAACCAAGAAGTTAAAATACTTAATGTACCAGTATTATTCTCCATCTGTGTAACATTAAAAGACCAAACAGTATCTGTTTCTCCAGCTGTTATATAGTTACTCCAATTAAGAATAAACCCAGAAGCATTATAATCATCTGCAACAAAATAAGTTCCATTACTTATTTCATTCCAAATATCTTCGCTAGTGTTCCATGTATTTGTATCTACTTCATAATAGCTCCAACTTACATTATGATTAGTATAATTAATGTTCCAATTAGATTCTGTTTCTAACCAAGTACCATTTAAACTCATAATGTAATTATACATACTTGTATTTGATAATGTAATATTACTTTGTATGCTATCGTATGTAATATCAGATTGAGTTATAGTATAATGAGTTGAATTGATTTTAACTAAATCTGTTAATGTTGCTTTAGTTGTATTAAGATAACTTATATCTCCTGAATAATCTCCTCCACTTACATTAAGATGAGACCAATCACAAACACTTAAACCATTAGAATCCATAAAACAACTTGCGTTAATAGTCCCAGAGGTTGTTAAATTATTATCTTTAAAATCAAATAAACCAGTTGGTCCATCAATTCTTAATCTCTCAATCTCTGCACCTCCCCAAGTTGTCATTAAAGACATATCTACATCTTTTGCACCATCACTTCCAGCTATTAAAATACCAACTTCACCTGTGGTTATCATAGATAAATAAACATCTCTTACAGAAGTTTCTGATGTAAATATCCCATGAGTACTTGCACCTGTTCTAATTAATGCTATTTCATCAGACACAGTTAAACTTTTAATAGACATATTATTATTAGTAGTAAAACTTCCACTACCATTAAAATTATTATCTACAAATTGATATTGTGCATACTTCTCATCTGCATAACTTTCATTCCAAGAAGAATTAGAATTATCTGTGATATAATTACTCCAATTTATTATAAAACCAGATTCATTATAATTATCTTTCACAAAATAAGTTCCATTAGCAATCTCATTCCATATTTCTTCTGAAGTATTCCAAGTATTAGTATCTGTATCTACTTCATAATAAGACCAAGAGATATTATGATTAGTATAATTAACATTCCAATTTGCTTCTTGTTCACTCCAACTTCCATTTAAACTATTTACATAATTATACATGGAAGTATTAGTATTAGTTATATTTAATTGTATTTGATTAAATATAGTATTTGATTGTATTATAGTATAATGAGTTGAATTAACTTTAGCTACATCTAATAATGTAGCTTTAGTTGTATTAAGATATGATATGTCTCCTGAATAATTTGTTCCAACAGATGCTGAACAAATTATAGTTCCATTATCATAGAAACCAGAAACAACATCAGTTCCTGAACAATTATCTAATAAATTAATCATTCTAACAGTTTCATTTGTATCTGGATAATATAAATCAATACTCCAAGTTGCATTATGATTTGTATAATTTATATTCCAATTAGTTTCTTCTGTTATATATCCATAAGAAGTTATGTTAGTTGTAATCTCATTAGTAGTTGAATAAGATCCAAAATAAGAAGTAATATCTGTTATCCTTAACCATAAGCTATCAACCCAACTTTCTCTTATACTTAATTGTTCATCTGTATTTTCCATTTGAGTTGCATTAAATATATCTAAACTATCCCAATAATTAGATTTATTTGTATCAGCAGTAGCATCTGCTGCTAAAGTTGTTACAGTTACATCAGTTATTCCTGCTGGTTGTAATTGAGGTAAACCTAAATTATTATAACCAAATTTATCTAATTTATTACCTTCTATATCTATTGTAACTTCATCTCCACCTGAACTACTTGATTGATTAGACAAAGTACATATAATAGAACCATTAGCATAAATACCACTGATAGAATAATTAGCAGCACAAGTTTCATTTATAATTGGAGAAAACTGAGAAATGTTATAGCAAGATCCATTACCTAATAATACTTCTCCATCATTACATTCTGTACTTGCATTAGTATCTACAATAGTTTCTCCACCACCATCTAAAGTAGAGAAGTTATGATAAGTTGTAGCAATACTTCCATAAGTATCATTAACCCAAGCCCATATTTCATAATCTCCTGCACTTCCACTTAAATCAACTGGTATTGTATAAGTATAATTTGTTCCTTTCCATTGATACCAAGTTTGATCTACTCCAATTACATCTGCTGTTGTAATAGTAAAATTAAATATTAAGTCTTGTTCTGAATTATTAGTTGGTTTTGTTATAACTATTGTTGGAACTAAATCTACTGAATAATAAATCTCATCACTACCCCACATATCATCTGAATTATTAGTCCAAACTATAACTCTATTTGTTCCTTCTTTACTTGAAAGAGTTGTTATATTATTACAATTTGTTAAAGAAACATTTACTTTATCATTTAAAGCATAAAAACATTGTCCAGTTCCATTATCAAATTTAACTGTATAATTTAAATCAGTTACATTTGTAATATAAGTTATATTTGTAGGATATATAATATTTACAACTGGAGGAACTACACTTGTACCTAATCCGCTTCCAGTTAAAACAGGATAATCATATGCTCTTTCATTCCAAGTTGCAAAGAAATCCCATTTATCCATTGGTGGTGTACCTGGATAAACATCTCCTTGAAAATAAGCAGAATTATCTTGTATTGCAGTACATCCAGTATTTCCAGATTGGTAACAATAATCTCCATTATCAGTTCTGTTATTCCAATATGAATTAACTATACTACCACTTATTATTCTTCCTACAAATCCTCCTGAACTTCCTGCTGAATCAGTAGCAGGAACATCAGCAAATGAATTAATAATAATAGAACCACTCCTTAATTCTCCAGCTATACCTCCCCTCCAACTTGCTGACCTAGAATAAAGATTACAAGACCCATAAGAGTTACCAATAATTGAATTTGTATCTAAAGTTCCTACTAAACATCCTACTTCTGCATAACCAACAATAGTTGCATTAGAATATGTATTATTAATAATTGAATTTGTTAAATAACTTGCAATAGAACCATAATAATCATTAAAAGTAGAATTTAAATAACTATTTGTAATTCCTATATGGCTTATATTTAACTTTGAACCTTGACCTAATAATAATCCAGAATAACCTTCGGTATTTAAATTTGTGATATTATTTAAAAACAAATTAGTAAAACTAGCTTTATTTGCTCTTGAAAATATACCACTATAAAGTCCACCTATTGACATTTTCAAATTAAGTATTGAATAATTAAATCCATCTAAAGTTCCTGTAAAATTAGAGATTGGTGTAAAAGATAATCCCCTACAATCAATATCGTTTTCAAAATAGTAATCACCATTTAAATCATTTTCTATATTTTGTAAATGTGTACAATTAGAAATATTATAAACATAATCTGTGATAGTATAATTATTAGATAATGGTAAATAATCAATACTACTTCCAAACCCACCTATAGTATAATTTTCAGTATCACCTATTCCATCATTAGTTGTATCTGCTCCACCATAATCATGGTAATAGTTTCCCCCTAAATATTCTCCACCTATAAAATTAACCCATGGGTTTTCATAAGTTGAATTCCAAAAGTTTCCAACATCATCATAAGTATTATTTCCTAATGGGTTCTCAAAATAGTTATCATAAGTTAATGTATCTAAAGAACTAATTCCTAAAAATAAACCTACTTTCTCATTATTTGTAAAATTGTTTCTATAAACTAAATTTTCTACTCCTCCTTCAATCTCTACTCCCCATTGATTATTTCTAAATGTGTTCCAAGTAATATTATTATAGCTTGAATATGAAGTTAGATACATACCATATAATTGATTGTAATTAATAAAATTAGAACCAAAACTATTGTAAGTTGAATCATCCATATAAATACCCCAAGTTGAAGAATTACTTATATTCATACCAGTTATAGAAGTTGTGGTTACACTGCTCATATAAACCCCATAATCAAAACCTTTAATTAAACAATCATAAACAGTAACATTATTATTTCCTGTTATGTTTAATCCTACTAAACCAGTTCCTGAATCATTTACATAATTACCTTTACAATTTAAAGTATAATTACTTGCTCTTTCATCTAGATTTATACCAGAATCACTACAAGTTATATTAGCTTCTAAAGTAGTATCTTGTGTTACATAACAACCACATTCTCCTGCTTCTATAGTTGCACCACATTCTTCTACTTGTCCTGAATCTCCAACAGTAACTTTATAATAAGTATAATTGTAATTTCCTGCTAAATCATAAATAGAAATATTTAAACTATGATTACTTCCTGAAATTAATGTTGAAGAATTTGTTAACCAACCAGTTGCATTGATTTCAAATTCTGTACTATTTTCTCCATATCCAGTTACACCTATATCATCTATACCATCAAAATCAACACCTAAAGTTTCATTCCAATTTATAGTTGCATTATCTGGAATTGTTGTCCAAGAAGGTTTATTAGTATCAGGCACTCCTGCACCACCATCTTCAACAGTTGCTCTAACAGAATAATTCAAAACATAAGGTGAAACATCTGTATCATCTGTATTATAAACATCTTTAAATTGCATAAAGCTACCATTATTGCTCATTTGACTTTCTTCTAAATCATTTACTTTTCCTTGACTTATCCAATCATTCCAAAGAATATGTGCATCTCCTAATTCATATAGGTTCTGTACTTCTGTTGCTGAGAGTGAACGGTTGTAGATACGGACTTCGTCTATTGAGCCATTGAAAGCTGCGGGTGAGGCATCATAATCATTACCAAGAAGAACTTGAGGTGAAGCAGTGGATGTAAACGCCCCAATATTCGTAGACCTTGTTGCCACCTCTGTACCATCGATATAAATTTTTACAAAGTTTCCACTAACAGAATAAGTAACAGTTAATAAAAACCATTCGTTTAATGGGGTGTCTGTATCTGATTCTAAGGTGTATCTTGTTCCTATATCAGTAGTTCTAAAATGTAATAATAATCTTTTGGCGGTGATATAACTATTACCTATACTGAATCTAAAGTAATCATCCCCTGTGTAGTCATCCCAGATTTGCCTATTTGTTTGGTCGTTTGCAT
>Ga0307928_10000439_pt1 | contig 31463 bp, 32 predicted proteins | sample AceLakmetagen232_FD_201815 | JGI IMG/M metagenome (GOLD analysis project Ga0307928, IMG submission 201815) | Saline water microbial communities from Ace Lake, Antarctica - #232 | ecosystem: Environmental > Aquatic > Non-marine Saline and Alkaline > Saline | place: Antarctica: Ace Lake... | reverse complement strand
CCGGCCTACGCCGAAGGAGAGGAAGAAGAGGACGACATGCGCTACATGCCTGTCGATGGACCGGGACACGACGACGGGGACGATGACGAGGACGATGACGAGGAGGACGAGGATCTCGACGACGAAGACGAGGAGCTCGACGACGAAGACGAGGAGCTCGACAGCGGCGACGAAGACGAAGACGACAGTCTCGAAGACCTCGAGCTCACCCAGGAATAGGCTCCACGCCGCCCGGACAAGAACCGTAGAGAGGACAGGAGAGCACCATGATCGTCTGGATCCCCGCCGCGACCTTGGGGCTCGCTGCCCTCATGCAGCGCCGTGAAGAGAAGCAGCAGGACGAAGAACATCGCCCTGCCAGCCACCTCCCCGAAGAGGGCGACGACGAGTTCGGCGGCGCGTGGTCTGACTGGCGCAAGAAGCAGAAGGGTCGCCGTACAGCCAAAAAGGCGTGGCGTGACTCTCTGTCCAAGAAAGAGATGAAAGCTCATCGCTCCAAGGGCGCAAGGCACATCAGCACCATCCTCGGGACCGGGGGCGTGGCTCACCCTTACTACCTCTTGAAGCGTATGGACACGCGCGGCAAGGGCAAGTTGCCCTGGCAACAGTACGCGGATGAGCAGGGTATGGACTACGAGCCCTACGGCGCCGTCGCCAGCTGGATGGGCGGACGTGGCCCAACCCGCACCGGCGTGGCCGGGTGGATGGGCGGCCGGGTGAGGACCGGAGCGTACGCCTCCGGCATCGAAGACGAGATGCTGGAAGAGGACCGCTACGGCATGCTCATAGCGGCACCCATCCTCGTCGACGCGCTCGTCCTGTCTGGACTGGCCTTGACGGTCTACGGTAGCTACCAGTGGGTCACCGCCGACAAGGGCGATCTGGTCAATGCTGTCCGCGACTCCTTCGCCAAGGCAGCGGCCTGGGCCACAGGGAGCGCAGCAGCCGTCGCGAGCTACGAGGTCGCACGACAGATCGCGCACACCGAAGCGGTCACCGCGGCCGCGACAGCGGCAGCAGCCGGGATCAGCATCCCGAAGAAGTGCGCCTGGATCCTCAGTCCTTACCTTATTTTCGACCGGGTCGTCGCCCTGACCACCACGCAGATGTCCGAGGTCTACACAGCGGAACAGATCGCTACAGCAGCGACCGCGGCCAGGGCAGGAGCATGGGGCATGGGGACGGGGCCAATGGTCCAGCTGATCCGCAAGCTGCTCGAGAACGGAAGCACGCCCGAGAAGTTCGCGCTCGGTGCCATGTCACTCGCTGGCGGGCTGATCCTCCTGTTCTTCGCCCAGCTGGGCACCGTCAACATGATGCTCCTCTTCGACAAAGTCATGCCGACAATGATCGGAGACATCGCGGCATGCTCGAAGCAGATCGGGCCGAGCGTGGGTGCCAGGGCGTCTGCAGCCGTCAGGACCGTGCTGGCATACCTGAAGAACTTCAGGGTGTTCCTGTATGGAATCAGGCTGCTCAGGCTCTCTGGCCCGTTCATTCTGCTCCTCAAGACCGTCCCGATCACCGTCTCCATCGCCGCCTGCGTGATGACGGTGATGTCGCTGCTGGCGCTCATCGGGATCCTGGACAAGGAAGACGCCGACGACATCTGGGAGCTGCTGGGGCCGACCCTCGAGGGGCATGGCATCACCCAGGAGATGATCGAAGACATGCTGCCAGGGGAGGATAGCGAAGAGGCAGAGTCGTTCCGCGTGATGCTGAAAGGTGCCATCGAAGAGCGGCTCATCGAAGATGGCGAAGCTGGAGCGATGGTCTTGGCCGGAGGAAAAGCCAAGGTGCTCATCGCACAGGCCAAGGCGGACGGAATGCTCTCGGAGTGGACCGTGACTCACAGCGACCGCGGCTCCGAGTCCGAGCCCATGAAGACCGTCTTGATCCCGCTATCTGGAGACGTGATCTTCGATGAAGGCCCCGTGCCTGACGGCTTCTACAACGTGGCCCACGTACTCCCAGGAGAACAGACTCCGGTCGTGCTGCCGGCATACAGGCACAGAGACCCCAGCCGGGGAGACCTGCGCCAAAAGGGGACCGGGGGCATCGGCGTCTACAGCACGACCTCACCGACCATGGTCAGGCTGCGCAAGGGCACGAAGTGTCAGCTCGAGATCATCTCGCTGTCAGCAGACCCAAAAGCCAGGCAGTACGTCTGGACGGTCGCAGATCGTCCAGGGCGGTCCCGAGAGCTGGTGTTCTGCGGAGGCGGTAGCACCGGCATGGACAGCTACTGGGAGATCCCGGTCGAGCTACGGTCCGACGTCACCGTGGACGTCTCCATCTCCGTCGAGGTGCTGGAGAGGTACCCGAACGGGGTCGACTGCAAGATCGTCGCCAGGGATGTCCAGGGCGTGGTCGCTGGCACCGAGTTCGTCGTCCCCTGCGAGGCTGACCCGGGCAAGTACGACATCATCGTCAACGGAAATACGATCGAGAAAAACCAGGAGCTCGGATTTGGATCCGACAGCAAGGGCTGTCCGTTCTTCCTCAACTTCAGATAGCTCCTCCACACGTGGGAGAAGCCCATGACGAGCCTCCAGAGACAGCTGACGGGCTTCCCGAGCCCACCGCCAAGGCATACGCTCCTGATGGGCGCTGCACGCGTCATGGCGGCCTTGGGGCCTCACGGTGTGGATGCCATCCGTGATGTCTCGCTCTGTCCACAGCAACGTACAGTGTGGCTCAGGGGCAGCGCCAGAAGGATGCAGGACCAGCTGATGGGTCCTCACATCCACGATGAGCACCCCTCCGGCAAGCAGACCGTGAACCCGCACAGCCCCAGAAGACGCGTCCAGCGGGCGCTGGTCGTCGTAAGCCAGGGAAAGCTGGCGGCACCACACAGCGACTCACGAGGACTCCCCTTCACCCACAGTAGCTGGCAGGACAGGGACAGTCACTGGCGCGGACGGGACTGGATCGGAGACTACGGATGCTGGGACGAGCTCGAGTACGGCATCATGCGCCTGATGGGAGTGGACAATCCCCCAGAGGGAGACCCGCACCACGTCGATCTCGATGACTGGACCGTCGTCCCTGTCCCAGATCCGGGCGGACCCCAGTACCACCACTGGTCCTTCACTGACAAGCGGTGGGAGCCACCCACCGACTTCACCCCCTACCGCATCTGCGACCAGCCCAGGATCGATCTCGGTGATCGCAAGGGACCCGCCCTGCTGCAGCTCGAGGGCTTCGGGAAAAAGAACTTCCCGCCATTGTTTTGCAGCCACGGCATCTCGCTGGAGAACCTGCACAAGGTGCGCCACTGCGGATCGTTGATCTGGCCAAGCTTCGCCGTCACCTGGCAGGTACCTCCCTCCTACGGCGACATCGTCTTCCTCGCTGATACCCGCTGGATGGCGGGCCTGTTCGGCTCCAAGGGGAGAGGTAAAGAAAACCCCGGCGTGCTCCTCTCTCCATCGGACGCCTGGACCCTGACCGTGAGATCTGTCGAACGCCACGCCAAGGCCATCAACCACGAGCTGAGTGGAGATCGCGACTGGTGGGCAGGGGACGTCACCCGAGATCAGGGGTCCTGCGGAAATCGGGGACTTCAGGACGACCTGGTGACCACCGGACTGTCCAAGGACGAGGTCCGACAGGTCTTCGCGCCAGACGTCGTCGAAGAAGGAGACATCCGCACCACGTCCCAGCTCGCCAGGCGGCTCGAGGCCATCCTCGCGCAGCGCAGGCGCTACAGCACCGACCCTTACTGCTATCCGACCCGGGAGGAGATCTCAGAGATCGCCAAGCGGGCCGGGCATGGAGCCGGAGTCCACTACGGCTACATGGAGCTGAAGGTCATGAACCAGGTCCGTATCGGGAGCCTGCCGGTCTGCCTCTACCCCCGCCGCAACAGCACCGGCGTGAACAGGTTCCTGGACAGGGTGGGCTTCCGTGGATGGCGCATCCCGTTCACGTGGGGAGGGCCGCGCCGTAGCTCGCTCGGTAAGGGGACCGAGACCGAGGCCGGCGTGCGCAGGGCCTGGGCCCAGAAGGTGACCGAGACCATCCTGGACTGGGCCAAGGACCCCTGTGAGTATCCGGTGGACGCGATGCCCAGAGGCGTCTTCGAGGAGCACTACAACGTGCATCAGTTCCGGGCAGGGATCACCTGGAACCAAACAGAAAAGAGCACCGACGGCGAGCAGTGGCGCGCCTGCGGGCCACAGGGGGCCACCAGAGGGCACTTCTACTCGGCCCACGGGCTGAACATAGACGACGCCTCCACCAGCAGCTGGGGCCATGACAAGCACGGTGCAGGCATCCTGCTGACCACCGGAGACAAGCTGCTCCTGTTGGAACGCACGGGTAGCTTGTCAGAAGGCGGAACCTGGGCCGCCCCGGGAGGATCGGCCAAGCCGCTGGAGTCCGAAGATCTCGAAGGCCTGCTGGGCGCCGCCTGGCGCGAGTTCAACGAGGAGTGTGGTGGAGTCCCGGACGGGGTCGTCCCCAACGACCACGAGGTGCTGGCGATTCAGTCCTTCGTCTCACCCAAGAGCAGGCTGCACCCAGAGGCTCTCGTCTTCACCACTTTCGTGATCCGGGCCAACGAAGAGTTCGAGCCCGAGCTGAACTGGGAGAACACCGACTGGCGCTGGTTCACCCGCGAGGAGCTCGCCGACGACCAGCTGCTTGCCGACATGGACATCGAGCTACACCCCGGCACCAAGGCGCTGCTGGACAAGGAGATCGACACGATCTTCTTCGAGGGGTGAGCTGTGCCCGATCGTCTGCTCGGAAACAGCCTCTCCGACGAAACCATGGAGCTGCTGGCCAGGTCCAAGGGTCTCGTCGATGACAACGCCCCACTGGAACCGACCGCCAGGCTGTGGAGCCCAAAGTCCGGCTGGAGTTCGTTCTCTCCGTCCCAGCTCATCGGATACGCCAAGTCCAGATTCGAGATCGAAGAGGTAGAAGACCTCGACAAGGCCATCTACCTTCTGGTCAACGATCCGGATCGCCGCATCGTTCTGACCGGAAGAGCCTGGCACATGAAGCCAGAGACCTTCACTGCCAGGTCGGAGTCCGTGTTTCGGGTCAGGGTCAGAGATCGAGACGTCTACAGCGACTGGGACGTCTTCACCATGGTGCCAAAGGCTCCAAGCTCGGCCATGGTCGGAGAGGACGGGACCACCCCGAGGATCCCGCTGGCCATGACCGCTTCTGGCGCCATGGCCTCGATGGTCATTCACCAAAAGTTGGACGAAGGCGTCTATACGGAGATGGCTATCGAGGTGTTCTCCAACAACGATCCCATAATGGCGCTGGTACCGAGCGTGTTCGAGGTCCCCGACGCATGGGCCACGCTGGAGGTCTGGTCTCTCGACCCGGTAGAGCTCATACCGTACTGGAGGATCGAAGAGAGCACAGCGGTCCTCGGTATCCAGGAGACCGACCGTGCAGAGCGGTCCTTTCGTTCCATGGAGGCCCACGGGACCGAAGGTGTCATGCTGAGGTCGAGGCGCGCCCTGAGTGACTATCTTCGGACCCTGGACTGACCCATGCTGTACGACCTACTGGGAAACAGCCTGTCGGACCGCACGCTCGAGCTGCTGGAGAGATCCGCGAGCTACCTGGAAGGCGACACGCCCATGGCGCCGTTGGTTCAGCTGTGGACCAAGGGCGGTGGCTGGTGCACCATGTCCACCACCCAGCTCTGCACTTGGGCCATCTGCAACCACAAGGGCGGGCACATCGCGAGCATCGACGACGCCATCGCTGCGGTGTCCATGGACCCGGAGACAAAAATCCTCCTGACCGGCCAAGTGTGGCACATGCGGCCGATACTGGAGTCCATACCCATAGAATCAATCTTCAGGGTGCGGGTCAGGCGCGTCTCCGAGCATGACGGCTTCAGGCCCATCACCATGATCCCGAGAGTCCCAGAGACCACTATGAGAGCGGAAGACAGACAGACACCACGGGTTCCGATGGCAGAGAGCGTAGCCGGCGCGCTGGCGTCGATGATGATCTCCGAGCACCTGTTCGACCACACCAACAGCTTCGCCCAGCTGGCCATCGAGGTGTTCGTCAACGCAAACCCCATCGAAGTCATCTGGCCATCGGTCTTCGAGGTTCCCGACGCCTGGGCAACCCAGGAGTGCTGGGCCGTAGACCCTGTGGAGCTGGTTCCTTGGTTCAGGATCGAAGACCCGGACACCCTGAACGAGATCGCGAGGATCGACAAGCAGGGTCACTATGGGAGCCAAGAGAAGGACGTGGTCGGGTCGGACGGCGTCGCCAACGCGATCCGCAAAGAGCTCGAGAGATACCTGGATGCCTCGGAATAGACTACGATCATAGAGAGACGAGAGGACACCATGTTCCCGGCCATCATCGCCCCCATCACCCTCGCCATCGCCTGCCTCGCCGAGAGGCTCGAGGACGACGACGAGCTGTCCACCGTCGATGGCCCCCGCTACGGCACCCCCATCGAGGCCTGGTGCCCGACCTGCCGCGGTGAGAGCTGCGATCGTTATGGCATGCTGACCATCGAGGGCGACACCTACAGCGATGATTTCCCAGAACACCCCTACCGATACTGGGAAGAATGGGACTGGATCGACGAGGACGAACAAGAGGAGATCAAGGAAACAGGTAGCAGAATCCTGTGGACACTGGCCTTCGCCAACAGCGCCAAAGAGCACAGGCAGAGAATAACCAGCATATTCGGAGACGGATGGACATGGCACGATCGTATCAGATGGCGTCCACTGATGCCCATCAATGCGAAGAGCTGGAAGCTGTTCGACCCATTCCCCGAGATCGAGGCCGTTCCTGTCCCCAAGAGCGGTTTTGGAAACTACAGGGGTATCGTGAGACGAATAATCTCCGGAGACCACCCGGCCAGCGACAGGTACAGCTCGAGGAGCGCAGACGGACGCTGGGTCTTCGTCAAGCAGATCCTACCACTCGGTCAGCAGCTGAACTGTTCCTATGTCAATGAAGAAATGGACGACTACATCGAGGGAACGGTCTACTTCACCGGAGATGTCGTCATCCCGAGCGTCTTCGAGCGCGGCATGGGATCTCCCTGGATGAGCATGACGCCCCAAGAGATCATCACCCAGATGCCAGGCCTGGATCACGCTCGTACCACAAGACTACGCCCCCACGAGGACGTCAACAAGCCCGTAGCTCACGTCATCGTCGTCGGGCTCGGGCTCGGGTGGCTGTTGTGCGAGGTGGCTAAGCTTCCAAACGTCGCCCGGGTGACGCTGGTGGAGCAGGATCAAGAGCTCGTAGACTGGCTGCTACCGCACCTCTGCCCAATGCTGCCAGGCGACAAGCCCATCGACGTTGTCGTCGGAGACGCCTACGAGGTCATGAAGACCATGAAGGCCGACCTGGCCCTGGTGGACATCTGGCCAGCGCTGACCGACATCGGTGACGACATGAACAAGCTGGAAGAAGACTGCCCCGGTATCGACTGGTGGTGGGGATGGGGCTATCGTTAGAGACAATACGGAGTACACCATGGCGCTCATCAAAGAACCCAAGATCAAAGACCCCGAAGAGATCGGCAGCTGGTGGTGGAGGGACATGCTCGGGTTCATCGAGGGCATCGAGGACCACGTCTACGTCGTCATCGAGGTCGGAGACGACCAGGTCACCCTCGCGCCCTTCGACGACCAGGACAACTGGGAGCGCTGGGCTACGTTCATGATCGACAAGGAGAGCGCCAAGGTCTACTGCGCTGATCTCTGGAGCTCCATCAGGGCCGAGCTCGATGAGAAGTTCGACCTGAAGGTCGAAGATCTCGAGCAGGCCCCCGAGAGCATGGTCCGAATCCTGATGGAGGGCAGGGGCCGCAACCCCAGAGAGCTCAAGCTCGACTACGTCGAATGGGACAACGTCGAGAACGGATTCATCAGGGTTCAGCCGGGCTCGGTGGAGCCCAGCGGACAGGAACAGCAGCCTGTCGCGGCCCCGGAGACCGTCGACGTCTCCTTCGTCAGAGCCATGATGGTCGGAGGGATCGACAACGACAGGCTGATCCGGTTGGTCAAGAACGCTGCCAAGCGCGGCGTGTGGCTCTCTCCGATCTACACCGAAGGGAAGGCACTCCCGGCCGTGCTGCCAGAGGGCGTCCAGCTGATCCTCGTCCTCAAGGGGGGCCACGTCACCGTCAAGCAGGAGAAGGGCGCCAACGAGCTCGCCCGGGCCAACGACGTCCCCATCGCGGGGATCCGCATCCAGAACTTCTCGGTGGGCCTCACCACCATCCTCGACAAGCTCTCGCTCACGCCGACGGTCAGAAAGGCGCTGAAGTCCGCGGTCACCAAGGGGCCCTACCCGGGCATGAAGAGCGCGGTAGGCGAAGGGCCAACAGTCTACGGCTATGACGGTCTGGAGAGCGTCTTCGGTGATCCGATCTATGGCACCGGGGACATCGAGATGGCAGGCGAGCAGCCGGACGGCTGGCCCGACGAGTCAGAGCCTCCAGGAACGAGCCTGGACTACTCGAAGAGCGAGGTCGGACTCTCGCTGGCAGCGGTTGGAATCCCGCTCGCCGCGATCCTGCTCAGGCGGTAAAGCGGGCCGCTACCCCTCGAGGGCCTCACGAACACCGGCGTAGATCGCCGCGTCCATGAATCCCATCTTCTCATGCTGACCGCCGCCACCCTGGCCACCGGAGTCACGCCGACCGCCGCCACCATGGTTCCTGGCTCCCTGGCTTCCGCCCATGGGTGACCCACCGGGGCCCGGACCGTCACGACGTGCGCCCTGCTGCTGACCGCGCGTGCCTTGCTGCTGACCGCGCACGCCCTGGCTTCCACCCATGGGTGACCCACCGGGACCCGGACCGTCACGACGCATGCCGTGCTGCTGACCACGCATGCCCTGGCTTCCGCCCATAGGCGACCCACCGGGGCCCGGACCGTCACGACGCGTACCGTGCTGTTGCTGCTGACCACCGCCCATCGGGCTCTTGCGCTCCTGGCCCTGGCGCTTGTCCTGACGCCTGTCCTGGCGCATCTCCTGACGCTTGTCTTGGCGCTTGTCCTGGCGCATCTCCTGGCGCTTGTCCTGGCGCCTGTCTTGTCTGCGGTCACGCATGACATCAGCCTTCCGCCTACGAGCCTCGAGGTCGCGTTCACGGGAGTCGAGAGCCCGCTCACGGTCCTCCAGCCTGGCCGTCAGCTGGTGAACACCAGGCCTCATGGCCGGGCGCTGCATGCCGGGAAGCATGGCCGGGCGCTGCATCATGGGGCGCTGCAGCTGACCCTGCACCGGGGCTTCCGAAAGCAAGGTGGTGTCCGTGTCTCCACCATCACAGTCCTCTCTGCCCGTGCGGAACCAGCACATCATCTGACGTGCGTCCTCGGTAGGCTCGAAGCTGTTGTCCTTGGCCTCGATACGGGCCAGCTTCTTCATGGCGCGCTTCATGCGCCGACGAGCGTTGTTCTCGCGGCCGTTGTCCAAGGCCTTTCGGGCGCCTGCGATGTTCTTGTAGAAACGGCGGATGGTACCCGAACCACCGGCACCGTAGATGTCTCCGTAGATGTCCTCGTCCAGCTCGTCATCGTCCAGATCGTCATTGTCCAGATCGTCGAAGTCGAGGTCGAGGTCGATGTCACCCGCGACCTGAGCCGCGATGGAGTCCAGGGTCCGATCCAGGCCACCGGCCGGAGGGCCATCGGCTCCACGGATACCGGATCCCGGCATCATGGGGGACCAGGCGCAGGAGTATCCACTGCAGGGCTGCACGGGTCTGTGGCCCCATGCGTCCGACATCACCGACCAAGCCCGCTCCGGGATCTGCTGACCCGCGGCACGCGCCTGGAATGCCTCGTTGAAGGCTCTGGCGGATTCGTTTCCAGCGATGTTGAACTGACCCCAGCCAGAGGCCATCTGCGCTTTGGCTGCGTGTTGGGCGGCGAGCGCGCCGTGATCGGGGACGGGGATACCGTTGGCCATGTGAACCTCCTGTCGTTCAGGAGCATAGCACTATAGGTCAATCCGTACCATCCACAAAAAGACTGGCCCCGGGCCTCCGCGTCTGGGTGCGAAGGTCCGGGGCCCGGATTGCGTCTCGAGGGGTGCACGTTCGAGGAGCGCAGTCTCGTGGTGAAGCTAAACTGCAGACGAAAAAAATGCAACCCACACGACAAAAAAAGTTCACCTGCTACCGAAACCGAGCATCCCCATGGTCGCAGGATCCACCGTCGGAGGCTCACTGACCCTGTCTGGATACATGCGAGGATCGATCTCGTCCTCGCTCTCTCGCCACCAGACCCTGCCTGCAGCGAACGGTCCACCGTCCATGTCCGGGGTCATACGGAGCGCCTCGAGCAGCTCGGCCTCGGACGACCCACGTGAGACCAGTCCAGCGCCCTCGACGATCGGGTCCCCATTGTCCATGACCCCGGAGAGCGCGCCAGAGCGATAGATGCGGACCGACGATCCGCTGTTCCTGATCGACACTCCCGGAATGTTGGGGATCTGGTCGGGCGTGGCCTGAACCACGAGCCCGTCCACGTAGACCCTTCCAACGAACTCACCCGATCGTGACGATCCGAGAGAGACGTCCAGGGTATCGATTATCTCGGACATCCATCGTCTGTTCATCGACGTGATCCAGGCCGAACGATCCGGACGATCCATCGTGCCCATCTCGTAGTTGGGCTGCATCTTCGCTGTCAGGACGTAGAGCGGGTGCTTCGAGCGCAACTTGGGAGAGGTCAACGAACGCTTCCTGATACGGATCTTCCCATCGACCCGCCGCATGGCACGATCATCGAGGAGGTCATGAGGGAGACACGACCTGTACCCCTGGGACGATCCGAGACGGCTCAGGGTGAGACCACGAGCGCAGCGACCGTACATCACGTGTTCGAGTCGCTTGATCGGGATCGGGAGATCCGGTTCGATCCCCCTGAGGTACCGGATCACCCCACTGAACACCGGGGACGAGTCGAAGGTCACGGCCCGCTTGATCTTCTCTACCCGACCTCTTCCACTTCGCTCGAGGTACGCCAGCTCATGCAGGCACCAGGTCCCATCGAAACGGCCAAGTGGATAGATCGTGCGCGACCTGTCGTACCTGACCCCCGGCTTTAGCAGCGGCAGCAGGCTGACGAGCGGACCATCCTCCACGAAGACGGTGGCCTCTGCGACGCCGAACCCCGACATGAGATCCCTCGGGCGCCACCTATCGAGACCGTTTCCACGAATGTCGACCTCCATCGGGTGCCCGGACGGGAGATGCTCGAGCATGACGCTCCCGTAAGCCCGGTCCCTGTCCAGCGACACGAACGGTGCCAAGGACGTCCTCACGTGCAGCACAGGGCCACCAATGTGGGCATCGCGACACAGCGTCGCCACGTCAGCAGGAAGAGCGACCTGCTCCCCATCGGGCTCGAGCGGAAGTCCGAGCCTGGTGTACAGGGACGCCAACCAACGGAACGACGAGGCGCGGAACGTGGTGCGCTCACCGTTGATCCGCTTGCAGACAGCACGGATGGCGACCTGGATCCTGACAACAGCGTCCCCGATGTCTTCGTCGTCGTTCATCTCCAGGGCCCACGCGTCTACCGTCCGACACTCAATCTTTCCACGATACCCCCATGCCCCAATAGCCACGGAGAATCCCCGCAGGTGGCGCCTCTCCGACGAGTATCCGCCCAGGATCTGGTACCCGCGCACCGCCGCGTCATCGAGCATGTTCTCGAGATCGATCGTGCGCAGCGCATACAGATGGGTCCCCGCGAGCTTGCGCCACGGGATCCTGCCCTCCTCGTTGCCTCCGATGATGAAGCCGCCCTCCGGCCTCGCCGCCGCGACATAGATCTGCTCTTCACGGATCATCACCCTCGGAGCCACGAATCACCCCCAGCTCACCTAAAACGATCGGACCACGCGATCTCGTTGATACGCACGGCCCTCGAGATGGATTCGACGATCGCGGTGTCCAGAGGGAGCAGCTCGGACGCGACAGCCGAGAACCTGGCCGGAGCGTTTCCGGGAGACTCCAATAACGGAGCCATCGCCTCGACCCTCAGCCTCTCATAGGCGATGAGTGCATCCGTCAGCGCCATCATCAGATCCTCTGTGGGATCCGATCCGTTGTAGGTGCAAGCGAAATCGCCGCTCTCCCCGTCGTCGATCCTGCGTTTCGCTCTGAAGTTCGCCAGAATAGCGATCTCGGGCCGCATGGACAGCCTCGACGAGAGCCCGTCTAGGACGGAGACGGAGGTCCCGGGGGGCCACGGAGAGCTGGACATCACTCCTCGCTGGCGGCAGGGGCCATGTCGGCGTCGTCGACCTCGGAGGCTTCCGGAACGAGAGGCTCACTATCGGAGGCCGTCGAGGCCCCGGGAACCTCGAAATCCAGCAACTCGACGGGCTCGACCTCCGCGGCCACCGGGGCCGCCTCTCTGGCCTCCTCCCCGATCTTCTTGTTCGGTCGCTCGGTGATCGCGCCCTCCTCGAGCGCAATGTGCCTCACGCGGTGAAGGGTGGAGAGCACACGGCGAGACAGATCCAGAATGCCGAGCATGCCAGCCATCCCATTGAGCTGGACGAGGAACTCCTTGTCCGTCGGCGAGATCGCACCGGCCTCGACCATCTCATCGCCCTCGACCCAGGCCGAGAGCTCGTCGTCGGGCATCATCCCACCATCGTCGACCATGGACCCGACGTAGCTCTTGAAGGTCTCCATCATCGTATCGACAGCTGACCCTGGAGGCTCGATCGGGGCGACATCCGGATCAACAGGACCACCGGGCTCTCGATCGGGCTCCGGCTCGTCCACGTGCCCTTCGGCACCGGCATCGGCTGCAGGCGTTTCTTTGGCCGCTTCCTTGGCCGCTTCCTCAGCCGCAGCAGCCTGCTGCACCTCGAGCTGCTCGATGATGATCGTGTAGCAATCCGGACAGCTGACGAGGGCCGGGCTGGCGACGAGCTCGTCGGGTGCCGGAACACGCCCACACAGCGAGTAGGTGAAGTCGAGACCCTTCCCGAGGGCGCGCCGGTAGGCATCCATGTCGGCGATGAGGCATGTCCTGGCCATCTGATGAGCTCCTTGTGGGATTCTACCGCTGGAGTCTATCCTGTCTTGTTTTACATATCAATGTTTTTGGTTGAACGGCGACCGCCACTCTGGCCACCCCGACCGACGGAGTCCACGATCTACTCCATGCCTCTCGATCGTTCCTGTTGGACCCAGCCACGCGCGGTTCTGGCCTTCACACCGACCCTTCGACCAGCCTCGGTTGCAGAAAGATCATCCCTGATCATGAGCTCGCGGATCTCACCTACGAGCTGCGCCTTCTGAGGCTCGGAGTACCTCGTCCTGGATGGCGCCGGCACCTCGTGGGCCCCAGGAGAGGCCATCTCCCGCTCATGTTTCTGTCGGATCTCGCGCACGGTCCTGGGAGACATCCCGAGCCTGCGTGCGGCCGCGGAGGCGTTGCCTCCTGACTCACGAACCGCCTGAACGACCTGGGATCGCTGCTCTTCAGTCAGTCTCTGTCCAGGTCGACGGACAATGATCTGAACCCTGGCTCTCTCCTCACGCTCCATGCGATAACGGGCGTCACGCACCGTGGTCCTCGGGATGCCTGCACGGCGAGAGACCTCTGCGTCGCTCAGGCCTTGCTCCTTGGCCACCAAGATCAGCTGCTTCAGGATGTCCTCTCCCCTCGCGGAACGCCTGCGTCCACGGCCACGGCCAGAGTCCCTGTCTTCCTGGAGCAGCCGATCGCCGAGAAACGATAGCGCAGCCTTCGGGAGCTCCTCTTCCGCAGGGGGTGCACCGATTCCGGTCACGGGGTTGACACCGGGCTGCCACCTGTATTCGGGATCGGGAACGAAGAGCGTATCGATACGGACATCCGCACGGTCCACGTCCTCGAGAATCCTCATGGCCGCTTCCGGGGGGATGCCCATCTTCTCGGAGAGGAAGTCCAGGATAGCGACAGGCCTCTGGTTGGCCATGTAGTCACGAAGGACAGATTCGTCCGTGATCTCGAAAGTGACGCTCTGGCCACCGATCTGGAGCGTGATGACCAGGTTGCCAGGAACGTGGTGCCCAGAGAGACCAGAGGCCCCGTGCCACTGCCTCATCAGATCGACCAGAGCCTCTTCCAGGCTCGCGGCGAAGGCTTCTGGGTGAGCCCACCGCATGAAATACGAATCGAGACCCCCTACCGGCATCCGACGCTCTGGCGCTCGAAGAGACTGACTATCCTGGTGGGCATCGAAATCCCCAGACGGTTCCGAAATGTCAAGAGGCGGGGCCCCAAGTGGTTGTAAAAAGACACGAACGTGCCCATTGAACCTACCCCGATCAAGGCTCTCCGTCCACTAACCTCGAGGGAGTCTCAGGACTTGGAGATGACGCCATCTTCGAGCATCTCCGCGACAAGGCAGAGCAGAGCGCCAGCAGGAACAGGATGCCCGAGCGATGCGGCAGATGTCAGCAAAACAGCCTCGAACCAGCTCGGGTGTCCGACCTGTTGAGCGAGCCTGTCCAGGCTGGAGAGCTGACGAGGGTAACGCACACCATCGATCCAGCGGCGCGACGATGAGCTCGGAGCTCCACACCCGGAGATGGCGCCAGACAAGACCTTGCGGTTCACATCCAGAGAGAGCAGAGACACCCAGCCACGACGTCGAATCGTCTCCATCGTCTCGGACAATGACCCAAACCTCGACGATAGCGCGCCAAGATATGAGGCGTCCGGGCCGTGCATTCGTTCGACTACACGGTCCATTCCGGGAAACGGAGAGGGGTAGCCGGGCCAGATCGAGCGATGTCCGGAAGAAACACGAGAACACTTGTCGGGAGATGGCGCCTGCTGGATCCATCGCGTCAGGGTCGTCACCGAGACTTCCATGACCCTGCTCGCCGATACGACCCCGCCAACGGTCCGGATCATCTCATCCAAGACGGCCGGCCCCCTCAGGAGCACCGTCCGCTCGAGCCCTGGAGGTATATCGGATCGCATGGATGGGTCTCTGTGCATTGACGCGGGCACCTCCATGGTGTAATACATGAAAGCATCCATGGCCACAACCAAAGACCCGGAGCCATCATGAGCGAACAGAGCGGCAGGCCCACCAGAACCAGGAGAGACAAGGGCGACGAGCCGAACAGGCCCAAGCGCCGTAGACCGGGGCAGCAGAAGCCGGAGCAGCACCAGGATCGGACGAGGAAACCCAGGCGACCGACCGACAAGGACGTGCGCACGAAAGCCGCCAAGCTGGACGGGATGGTCGACCTCCACATCAGATGTGGGCTCGAAGACAGTGTCGTTCGCATCAAGGTAGCCGACTACAGCTCCAAGATCACCCTCGGATGGATGCTGCGAAGGCAGGACATCGTCTTCAGATCCCAGCTCGAGAGCAGCGAGACCGTCATCGTCCTGCGTGGAACGGACAACGCCAGGCTGCGCCTGACTGCGGCATCACAGGGCAAAAAGCTCGCATTCTTCCATGTCTACCTCGCAGACGAGCTCCGCGAGAAGATGCTCGCTGGCCTCGAGAAGCCCGACAGCCCCAAGTAAGCCAGACGGAGCTACAACGTGCCCGGCAAGGCGACCATCACCAAGGCCCACATCGACCTCCTCCACAGGTTCGGACAGAGCGCCCTGCAGCGCAGGCTCCCGTCGACCAAGAAAGAAGAGCTATGGCGCCTCACCTGTCAGACAGGAGGCGTCGCGGAGGTTTCCTTCGAAGACGTCGTCGACGAGTGGCGCAGGTCCGTCACCGGAGACAGCAGCCATACGAGCCTGGCGATAGGGTCGACAGTGGATCCAGACTACGCCACCATCGCCGTGTGCTACCGCGAGAAGTCGATCGGGGCGCACACCGTGAAGGTCAGGGCTGTGCTCACTCGTGTTCTCATGCTGTACAAAGCGAGCTTCGATAGCCCAGAACAGTTCGTCTCCGCCGTGAAGAAGATCACCGAGAGGGTGGCCACCAAGAAAGAAAAGCGAGGCAAGAAGAGATGACCGAATCGGATGCGCTCGAGCTCGCCGCCAAGGATGCCCAAGAGGCCTCCTTGGCGATGTCGAGGATCAAGGAACCGTCCGGAGTGATCGACCTGTACGCCAGGTTCCTGGTGCACAGGATCGCGAACACCGGAGACGGGATCAGGAGAACGAAGATCGTCGAGACCATGAAGAGACGAGTGGACGGGAGAGCCCTCTCCACCGACATCGTCTCACGAACCGTCGCGGTCCTCGAGCAGCTCGATGGAAAGATAGAGCCAGAGGACCTCATGGCGATCATGACCTGGCTCGCGGGGAACAGGGGATCACCGATCGGGTTCACGCACACCTTCCTGGTTCCAGTCTCGGATGGCTACACGGAGGCCTCTCTCGGGGAGCTGAACGACTGGGTCGAGAGAGCCAGATCGAGGATCGACGCTCACGACAGGTATATCTTCGGAAAGCTCGCCAAGCAGCTCAACAGCGCACAGCGGGGGATCATCAGCACCGAGCTGCGAGATGCGGTCATCGCCATGAACGATCCGATCAAGGACGGCGAGACATGGCGCCAAAGGAGGATTCACGCCAGAAAGATGGTGCAGATCTTCCTGAGAGACAGGAGACAGTAGGAAGGACCCAATGAACCTCACCATCGTCGCATGGCCACCAGAGCGTGGCCAGAAGATCCCGAGCTCACTGAAGCGGAGCGTCAAGAAGCTGCTGAAGCGAGCGAGGATCGACGGAGAGGTCTCCATCGTCCCCGGGTGTCTGCTCATCGCGGCCAAGAACGTCAGCAGCGATGATGTCGTCTATGCGCTGCGAATACTACAAGGCGCCGGATACAACACCGGCGTGCAGGTGTAGCCCGACCAGCAGCCCTTCACGGTGTGAACGGCACCGTCATGAATCCCAGACACACGAACGGCGGAGCACCATGGGCGCCCCGCCGTCGTGGTCGGTGTCGTCGGAGGACTACTTGCCGCGCTTGGAGCTGGAGCCCTTCTTCAGCACGTACATGGTGGTCTTGACGCGGGTCTTCCCGCTCTTGCCCTTGACCTTGCGCATGACGGTGGTGTTGATCTTCTTGTACTTGGAGTTTCCCTTGCGCTTCGCCATGATGGCTCCTGAGGACGTGAGGTGGAGTGTGCGCCACCGAGATCGGCAGCTTCGTTCAAGGGAAATGTTCACACGGTAGAAAAGCAATGTCAAGAAGCAAGATATTTTTTTTCTTCTTTCCCGCTTCGAAGCTGCGTTTTCGGGGACATAAGCAAACGCCTTGACCACAATCTGTGGATAAGTACGGCGAAAGCTCGCGTTTCGCCAAGATCCGATCAGTGATCATCGGTGGCTGAGTGCCCTTCGGGGTTTTCGACAAGGTCTCGAGCTGCTATGTTGCCACCATGAGCCTGTCCGACCGCCTCGGGATCCCTGAAGAAGAGCTGGAACGCGCCGGCCTGCTGCACGTGACGAAGCTGCCAGAGTACGGTGACCTGCTCACAGCAGCGTTCGAGGTGGGACCGTCCGATCCTCCAGCCGCACAGGCCTTGCTCGCCGCGGCGCTGTTGTCGAAGGCAGGGAGCACCGCCGAAGGGAGACTCTCCGCTGCACTGACCCTGCTCGCCAGGCTCGTCGCCAAGGCTAACCCAGCGATGACTCTCGGCCCCGAGGGTGCCACCATCAGAGCGAGGGTCATGCCGAACGGATGGCGCTATACCGTCGATTCCTGGGCCAGGCTGCGCTACGCATGGCGCGAAGGTCTCGTAGAGCTGGTCGATCCAAACGCGAGAGGCCCGAGAAAGAGCAGCATGGAGCTCATCGAACAGAGCGGCACGGACGAGGATTCGGCACCAGATGAACGCATGGGCGAGGCGCCAGCAGAGACCATCGAACGGGCGGAGCCTGATCCGAACATCGAGATCGGTACCGTTCAGGCTCTCGACGAGATCACCAGACTCAACCCCGCGGACCCCGAGCCCGTCTCCGTCGCTATCCAGGAGCACTGGCCCAACCCGAAGATCGCTTTCGGCATCACCGTGGCCGGCCTCGGCATCTCCATCTACAGCATGTACACCGCGATGAGAGAGGCCGAACAGGTCAAAAAGGAGCTCGGAAAGCGCAGAAAAAGCAGGATCAAGAAGCGCTACGAGTGATCCTCGACCGAACGCTCGAGGGCTCTCCACAGAGCGGCAGGGGCAACGATCTTGCAGCTGGTCACCGGGATAGGCACGCCGGCATCCAGCGTCGGCGGCTCCTCTCCGATCGCCAGGATCGTACGTCCAGAGACGTGAATCCTGCGACACTCCCAACCATTTCCGATGACCTCGCCAGACACGATCCTCATCGCAGAGACGATGATGTCCGAGACGTTGACACGCAGCCGCTCCGCGGCGTCCGTAAAGCGTACCTTGTCTGCCGGTACGACCCTGGCGATAACGTAGTTCGAGTCCATGGGGTGCATCCTATCAGCCATGGGCCACTCCCTCCAGCGCTATCTCCAGTGCGGCGTCGACAAGCTGCACCCCGATCCGTGTTCCGTCAACACAGAGCTCGACGAAGTGGAGCCTCCAGCCAGACAGAAGGCTCCCATCGACGGCGTCGACGCATCGATCCAGAAGATCGCTCCCGATCTCTACAACGGAAGCCTTCGAGCCAGTCCCGTGCACGACGATCGCGGCCAACACCTCGGCCAGAGAGACCCCCTCCACCGAGATCAGCGGGCTGTTGACGGCCTCCATCGCTTTGGCGATGAACATCCCTGACACCAGGACCCATCTCGGATCACCGTTGCCCTGTATGATGATATTCTCCCGCATACGGACATCGGGAGGCTTCATGTCGGAGAGGGCATGCTTCGGGAACGAAGCGATGAAGTCGGACAGGCATCCCCATAGCTCCCCGGAGTACAAAGACGAGATCTCACTTATGAGCTCATCATCGACAGCGATCTTGCGATTGGTCAGATAGGAGTCGACGTTGCTCACCCAGCCTCGCTCGTTCGAGCAGTCGCTCTGGGGCACCGCGACCGCACCGCTCTTGGTATGGCATCGGTCACAGCAGACCCCAAGAGACCTACCACCGCTCAGGTCCCCGAAGTACCCCAAGAGGTAGTCACGGCGACACCCGGTCGTCGTGAGAAACCCTTTGGCCAGGTCGATGCGACGCAGGGACCGCGCATGGATCGCTCGGATCCTGTCGATGTCGAGCTCGGGCCTCCCGTCCACGGTCCGTTCCATGACCTGACACTTCTCTGCCCATTCGTACCGGATGGCATTGGCCATGCGGAGCCTGCGGGCGACCTGCTGATCTACGCCGAGCTCGTTGCGCAGGTACGCAACAGAAGCGACGACGAGACCGTCTGGCGTCGCGTTCTCCCACAGCGCCCTCATCACCTCGATCTGCTTCTTGCTCCGCAGCTTCCTGACCCCAGCGTTGAGGTGGATGGTCACAGGGCGCTGCTGGTAGGACAGCCGACGGATCGCACCAGAGTCGGACAGGATGCGAAGACAGGACGAGAGGATGCTCGGGTTCTCTCCGATGTCCTCAGCGAGTCCCTTGATGGTCATACTGACCTGGTTCTTCAGGCCGTACTTGGGCCCCTCGACATCGAACCTGCGCTGGAGGAGCTCCCAGATACGAAAAACTTCACGAGGGTGGGGCCAGGTGATCGACACCATGGACCTCGAGATCTCCAGGGTGTCCATCGTGGCACGGCAGATGGCCAAAGACGGGGACCCGTCTCGACCGGCACGTCCAGCTTCCTGGGTATAGGCCTCGAGGCTCGAAGGCATCTCCATGTGGATGACACCGCGGATCCCGGCATGGTCGATGCCCATTCCGAAGGCGCAGGTCGCCACGATCAGATCGATCTCTTGGTTCAAGAACTTCTCCTGAACGTCCCTACGGATCGTCTTGGTGAGCCCGGCATGGTACGCCATGCAGGAGAACCCTTGACTACGAAGCTCGTTGGAACCGAGCTCCACGCTGGCTCTAGTACCGCCATAGATCAAGCATGGCAGACCCGTCCTGCGGACCATTCTCTCGAGCGAGACATCGCTACCGGCGACCATGTAGCTGATGTTCGGCCTGTCCGGCGAGTAGCGCATGCGCTCGCACCTGTCGGCGACACCCAGCACGTCCGCAATGTCCTTGGCTACCTGCTTGGTCGCGGTAGCGGTCAGGGCGATGACCTGATCAGCACCGAACATGCGGATCATCTTCCCGAGGCGCATGTATGCGGGTCTGAAGTCGTATCCCCATTCAGATATACAATGCGCCTCGTCAACGGCGATCAGCTGGATGTTCACGGCACTGAAGGTCTTCCTGTCCATCCGCAGCATGCGCTCCGGTGACAGATAGAGGATGTCGAGCTCTCCGGCCTTGGCCTGCTCGAGCGTCTTGCGCTTGACGATGTCGGAGCACATCGAGTGCATCGCGCCAGCCCTGACGTCTCTCTTGAGCAAGGTGTCGACCTGGTCGATCATCAGCGCGATGAGCGGGGAGACGACGATGACCATCCCCTCGCGTGCCAGCGCAGGGACCTGGTAGATCCCGGACTTCCCCGAAGAGGTCGGAAGCACCGCGACCACGTTCCGGCCTGCGAAGAGCGGCTGCATGACCTCCTTCTGGACAGGCCTCAGCCCGGGCCAACCGAGCTTGTTGCAGGCCTCGATGACCCGTGGACTGTCCACTGTCAGCTGAGCATCTTCCGTCGGATCGCTCACGAGCGGGCCACTGGGGGAGGGCGTGAGGTCGTCACCGCAGGCGATGCCCACGGACAAGCCGGACAGCCAATGTACCTGCAGGTCCCACGCCCACCGCGAATCAGCGGATGCTCCACCTCCAGCTCGATCTCCATCAGCGTCTCACAGCGACAGTTTGGGCAACCACCTTCAGCGCCGATGGCTGCAACCGTCTTGGGATCGTCGATGACCTTGGCTACCGGCTTCCCGACCGGAGTTCCTGAGCTACCGAGACCATAATCGCGTGGGCTGGACATGATGAGGCTCCCTCGAACGTGCTCCTGGTAGATAACAAGCTCCACTGACAGTGGCAAGGACGTATCGCTGGTGCCGCGGGGCCAGAGAGGGTATCCTTCCAGCATGCTCAATCCGGCCACAGCCATCGTCATGGCGCCGAAGCGGGTCCGCAAAGCCGCGCTCAATCAACTGAGAAACCGGCTCGGGGTCAGGGCACGGAAGTACCCGTTCGAGATGATCTCAGGAGGCACCCTGTCCAGGATGTTGTGGATCATGGAGCAGTACCCGAGATCGTTCCCGGGGTTTCTGTGGTTCCTGCAGTACGCCGGTGCCTCCGCAGGGCTCGATGTCAGAGAGTGGGGCAGAGCCTACACCCAGAAGACGGACAACGAGTTCTTCACCAAGGCGGGACAGGGACACGTCGCCCACGACCTCGTCATGGCATCCGAGGCCGTGAGGATCGACAAAGAAGCCAACAACGGCAATATCTCGTCCTTCTACGAGCTCCCAGACCCCATGGAGAGGAACAGGGTCGACCCCTTGCTTCCGTGGCTCGCTTCCCACTTCGACGCCATGCTCGACGAGCCGACCCAGGAGGCCTTCCAGCGTCGCTGGATTCCGACAGAGCTGCTCGCAGAAGAGTCCAAAGTCGCCAGAGAGGATGCCGGTAACCCCAGGCACTGGACGGGATCCAGCGGTGGAGCGATGATCAACTATCGCTACTCCGAAGAGCTACCACGCATACTGGACTGGGCCGAACACGCCAACCCGAACATCTTCGAGCTGACACCGGCGGATGCGCTGCTGGCGTCCACGCAGTGGCACAGGGAGCTGTCTGGTGGACAGAACTTCCGCTGCGCTGTCCCGGACGGCGTGAGGGTCGCACAGTGGCCCGACGGGGCCCACATCGACCGCCTGGTCACCAAGGACCAGCTGCGCTGGGAAGGCACCAGCATGGGGCACTGCGTGGGAGGCCCCATGGCGGCAGGGGGCATCGCTCCGGGCGGAGGGCACTACTGGCAGGGTGTCAGAGACGGCAGCATCGCCATCTTCTCGTACCGGGACAGAAACGGTGTCCCATGGGCGACCATCGAGTACGAGAACAGGCACGTGCCGGGGGCTCCCCGAATAGTGCCCACGTGCTTATCCGGTCTATTCAGGGGTCCGCTGGTTCGGGCTCGTAAAAAGGCGGCTCCGAACATGGCTTGCTGGCAGAGGGGGCTCTCCGCGGACGCGGACGCGGAGTCCCTGCCCCCCCCCGTTCTACCTTCGATATCAGCTGGTCCGAGATGGTTGGCCAGGTCGGTCCCTGAGTCAACCGGATAAGCACAAGTGCCCAATAGTCGGCTACTGTTCATCTCCGAAGACTGGGTACAGGCCATGGGGCCCATGGACCTGCCGCTGGACGACTTCGAAGAGGACATGGTCCCAGACGAGATCGAGCTGCAGGGCTGGTTCGACGAGTACCAGGAGGAGTGGGGAGACCTGCCGAACTACAAGGAGATCCCGTCGAGGTTCGACGCCTTCTTGGACGCAGTCCACCTCGACAGGACCGACAACTACACCCTCTACGACGACAGGTTCGAAAAATCTCTCCGTATGGCGACGCCCAAGGCTCCTATCGGGAGACAACATGAAGAGGGCACGGACCCCTACGCGTGGCTGGACGAAGACCCACCAGGGACGCTGCCATGGTTCGTGAGAACGGAGGCGATAAACGACCTCCACCGAGCGATAGCCTCGAGCGAGCTCTCCAGGGGCAGGATCGAGGATCTCCTCGAGAAACACAGGACGAGGGCCTCGAGACCAGAATGGGCCGAGGCCAACAGCGCCCAAAAGATACAAGGACTTCTCGTCGGGATCGTCAACGAGTTGACCAACGACGACACAGAGATCGTCATGCTCTTAATGCGTCCGTCCAGTGTGCTGCAGGGACTGAACAGCCCCGGACCGACCTCCCCAGCGGCCCGAGCCTGGACCGTCAGGGCGTCAGCCGTGATCCCGGGAACGAGAGAGCACCCCGATGGAGGAAGAGACAACAGCGACGCTCCGTTCACGAGGGTCGTCGTCTCGTACCCAAGAGAGAAGAACGGGGTGATGCGGAGGCCTCTGTGGTTCGCTGTACACGGTGATCCGTCACTGACAGACTTCTCCAACATCAAGAGAATCAAAAACGACCTGCTCGACAGCGAGAGCGGATGGGTCCAGGCCAGAGAGGACGGAGAGCGCGTGGGAACCTTCTCGGTCCGCCGCGGTGGAGGGGGCAGCGACGACCCTCCAGGAAGCGCCACAGAGCCCCCCGACTGCGTAGTCGGCATCTCGGACGAGGGCCCAATGGAGGCCGTCCGGGCCTCTGGCGCGGCCATCGACCCCGAAGAGATCGAAGCCCACAACGCGCGGGTCATCCGTCAGGACAAGGAACGCTCATCCAGAGAGTGGGATGCGCACGGAGGAGAGCTGCTGTACGACGAGGATGTCATCCGCTCGAGGCAGGATGCGTTCCTGGAGGCTACGCGTTGATCATCCGGCGAAGATGATCGATGACATAGGCCCCCCAGGCGGTATCGTCGTTGCTGCTGAGGTAGATCTGCGAGATCAGCTTCCGAGACAGATCCGCGGCCTTGTCGCGACTTCCGCCCACGTAGTGCCGACGGATCTCGTTGATATACACCTGAACGGCCGGTGGAACATTCGGCGGAGTGCCCGGCAGCGGACCAAGAGGAGCAGTGGACGAGACAGGACTCGCCACAGCTCTCTGCGGAGCGCTCGACGGTGAGTAGAGAGAAGCAGCGGACGGGACAGGCCTCGCTGCCATCCTTGCGCGGGCCTCGCGCACGTCGTCGAGGCCTTCCTTGCGAGCCCTGCGATCCTGACGCTTCTCCTTTCTGGTATCGCGCTTCTCTTTCCTGTCCCCGCGCTTCCCACGTCTCTTGGAGAAGAACCCCTCCTTTTCTGCGCCGCCTCCATCTCCACCGGCAATCTTCGTGAGAATACCACCGCCACCCGATCCGCCCGCCGAGCTCTCGAGGCCCTTCAAAGCCTTGGCGCCTTTCGCGCCCTCGAGAATCACGCTGAGCAGGCCCGCGAAGTCCTCGTGCTCGATGGGGTCACCGAACTCGTCGGTCAAGCCCGCCGCGACGAGATCGTCGTAGTCGACCAGGCCACCCTCGATCTGCCCGAGCGTTGGGCCGGGTAGAGTCATCGTACCAAACATCTCGGCGACCACGGCATCGGAGATGTCCTCGGAGACCGCGGCGACGGGCACCCAGAAGTTTCGGTGGTTGTAGATCGCAGCGGACGCGTCCTGGGACCATTTGCGCAGCATGAGATGCCTCCTGTCGAGGCTATCCTACCACCAGGTCAGCTACGAAGCCACTTCATCAGCCGGGTTTGGAACGAGCCCTCCTGGCGGGCGATGCTCTGCTCCTTCCATGTCACTATTTTGTCGACAACATCATCGACCGTCCCCGGCGCCATCAGGTAGTACAGCACCACGTCCACCAGCTGTCCGATGCGGTGCACCCTGTCCTCCATCTGGGCTTCCTCTGCTGGAATCCAGAAGCGCTCGATGCTGATGAGCCTGGCGGAACGGGTGAGGGTGATGCCCTCTCTGAAGGCGCGGGTGACCACCATGGCAGGAACCTTGCCAGCCTGGAAACGCTTCACCATCCGGGTGCGCTCTTTGGCGCTGGTGGCACCAGACCCTGTGAGCACCCCCTTGCCGAAGATCTCGGTGCAGAGCTTCACCATGGCCTCGCGCACGACCTCGTGAGCCACGAAGATCACCGGAGAGTGTCCCTCCTCCTTCATCTGCTCGAGCAGGTGCCTCGAGTGAGCCACCTTGACCATCCCAACCGCGATGCGCAGCGCGCCCGCCATGGTGACCGCCTCGGCACCCAGCACCCGGTCCAGCTTCTGCTGCATGTCGTCTTCGGAGACGCCATCCGCGAGGAGCTCCTTCTCCAGCTCGAGCGCCCGATTGGCGAATCGTGCCTTGACCTCGTCCTTCACGCTCCCCAGGTAGAGGATGTCCTCTTCGGTCAGCTCCACTGGGATAGCGTAGCGCGTCTTGCTCGGCAGCCCGAGATCGAGAGAGTCCTTCTTGCGACGCAGCCGACACCTTGCCAGGATCCTCGCCAGAGATAGCTCGTTGCTGCGGCCCTCGAAGGTCCAGACCCCGCGGCCCCCCTTGATCCGAATCTGCACAGGATCGCAGTAGGTCCGCTTGTAGTCATTGTAGTCGGACGAGATCAGGTCCTCGCTCACGAACCTCAACTGCGGGTAGTACTCCTTGGACCTCCCGTTCGGATCCGGTGTCCCGGACAACAGAATACGGTTGTCGGCCTGCAGCCTCAGTCGCAGCATGGCCCTGGTTCGCTGGGCCTCGAGCGTCTTGATGTAGTGGGACTCGTCCCCGATAATGGTCCTCGGGCGAATGTAGAACAGCGCACGCTGACGCAGAGTGGCCTGGTCCCATGAAGAGAGCAAGATCACCGGACGCTTGCTGTGACAGATCCTCTCGATCTCGGAGCCTACAGCCGCGACCCGGGCGGCCTCGGACCTCTCGTGTTTCTTCTTCGCTGCCTCGATGGCGTCGGCGCTGAGCGCCTCGAGCATCCGCTTCGTCATGCTGAACGGTCGCTCCTCGTCGTTGAACGCGCTGTCGACGACGACGATCTCCGCGTCGAAGCTCCCCAGCCACTTCTCACATTCAGCGGCCCATGAGCCCAAAACGGACGACGGACAGGCGACGAGGACAGGGAACGCGGTTGGGCCGATGTCCATCAGGACCGCCAAGACCGAGATGGTCTTGCCCAAGCCCATGTCATCCGCCAGCAGCATCCGCCGAGAGCACGCCCTCGAGAAGCTCACAGCCTCGAGCTGATGCTCCTCGAGCTTACACCCCTCGGGCATCCTCCACGCCAGATCACGTTCGACCTGACGGTTCGTGCGAGCGATCTCACCCCGCTCCTGCAGAACCTCTTCCCACAGCTCGATGCAGCGACCGTCGACCACGGAGAAAGACGCGAGCGCCTCACTGTGCCCCTTCTTCCTGAAGGCGAGCTCCATGAACAACGCGGTGGCATATGACTTGGCTCTCTCATCACGCTTGCCAAGGCAGCAGAACATGGCGATCTTATCGACCGGGGAAGGGATCGGTAGATGGAGCCCGCATCTAATCAGCTGGACCTGGGCGTTGACGATGCCGTCGGAGGCCAGGCACAGCAGCTGGAGCAGCTCGAGCTCCGACCGTGGCTCGTCTCGGCCCCACGACTCCACCGACTCGGTACAGAGCTGAACCAGCTCACGCTTGGCGGTCTCGACTTCGTACGCGCTCGGTCTACTCACCAAGGGCTCCCACACGGCTTCATCGGCTTGACAAGAATGGAGAGTCACCATAACATGAACAGCAAGGATTGCCACGTTCAGTGGCATAGACCAACCACGAGGAACCCTCATGGCAGAGATCTTCCCGGGAGGCTACCTCTCCCACACGCTCGGAAAGGATGTAGACTGGTGCCTACGGATGGCATACTACAGGGTCTACGGCTGCTGGGGAGGATGGGACCCGAAATCGGATCCGACGACGAGGGAGCTGTACACGGCCAAGCAGGCCAGGAACCTGCAGATGCATGCCGGTGTGCTGGTCCACGACATCGCCAAGAAGATGCTCGAGCTGCACCGTGGTGGGCGCGTCATCCCGTCCAACGACAAGGTCATCGCACGGTCAGCGGCACGCTTCATGGAGGACATCGCCTACTCGGAGAGCGGCCGCTGGAAAAAGCTCTGGAACCCGAAGAAGGGCATCTTGATCCTGCGAGAGCACTTCATGGGCCAAGACCTCGATCCAGACGCTGTCAAAACGAGCAAGCAGGTCGTGATCGAGTCCACGACCGCGCTGGTCGAGCACTGGATCCCCAAGCTCCTCGAGGACGGACCAGAGACCTGGCAGACCATCGACAGCATCGATCGTGTCGAGCACGCCGGCTACACCCTCTTCATCGTCCCAGACCTTCTGCAGAGCTGGTACCCAGAGGAGCTCAGGTTCAACATCCTCGACTGGAAGACGGGGAAGTATCAGGACCATGACCAGATCGTCCTATACGCCCTGTACGTCATCAAGAAGTGGCGTCAGCTCCGCGGGATCGAAGTCCCACTCTCCGCTCTCACTGGCATGTCGGTCCCCCTCAGGGCTGACCCAGCCACGCTCGAGCACACTCCGATCACCGAAGAGAAGATCCAGGAGACGCTCACCAGGATCGACCGCCAGGTCCTGCTTCTCAAGGGGCTCGACCCGGCCGGAAAAAAGAAGGACAAGACCCCGTTCCCGAAGACCGAAGACAGGTCACGCTGTGACAACTGCACCTATTGCTTCCACTGCGAATACGACGATTAGGAGAGCATCGCATGAGGTCGAGAATCGAACCATCGACACTGAGACCAGCGAAAGGAAAGATCCTGGTCAAGGTTGTCGAGAAGCTCGCACAGGTCACACCAGCCGGGCTCATCATCCCGGATCTGATGGAAGAGAACCAACACCTACGAGACACGGCCACCGGAAAGATCGTCGCGATCGGTCCCCCGCCCACCCTCAAGCACGTCTTCCTGAGGGACGAGAACAGGCTCGCTGTTGCCCCAAACAGCAACGGCGCCGAGTGGCCCCTCGAGTACCTCGGGCTCGAGCTGGGCCAGTACGTCGTCTTCCCTCGTGACGTCCTGGTAGGCTTCACCCACGAAGGTGAAGAGAACGCCGGACGCTACGCCATCGTGCTGCAGGACGAACTGATCTGCTCCTTCGAGTCGGACGACTACGACGGAGAGTCCATCGTTCCGCCCAGAGAAGAGTTCGGCGCACCCGCCGAAGACGCCGACGACGTGATCGACAGGGACCTCGAGCACGAAGTCGAGCGGACGCTGAGCAAGGGCTGATGAAAGTAGCGAGAGCCAGGAGAAATCTGCCAGCATTCTCGGACTCCTCCATGCGGATTCCGACGAAGATGCACGACAGCGGATGCCCTGGCTCGATTCAGGAGACAGGCCTTCCGCCAGCTGGTAGGTGTCGCTGTGATGTGGCCACGTCCATCGCCCCTACTGGGGTAGAAGGCAGGCTGCATCTGAAGGACGACAAGAGGGGCTCCAGCCTGGTCTCGTTCGCTGGCTATGCGCCGGCATGGTTCGAGAGCAAAGGCCTGGTCGAGTCCACGCACACCGACCCCACCAGGATGACAGAGGATGGACCGGAGTCTCCAGTGGACATCGACACGGGAGACGAGCTCGACGACAGACCGCTGGACATCAGGCTGCTGAACGGGTGGACCAAGAAGAACGGCAACCCGAAGTATGGGCGCAGGCGCAGGCCCGTTATCGGTGGAGAGCTGGTGTTCGTGAGATCCGAGCGGATAAAGGGAACCTTCACGCCGTGGCGCTTCGTGTTCTGCACGAGGAGGAGCGGCGAACACGTCGCTGTCCTCATTAGGCCCGAGCTCTACCCAGAAGCGGCCGTGTCTCCGGACTGGAGCGACGTGCGCTGCGTCCCGATGACTGAAGGCCAACATGAGCCGCACCGGGTGCTCTTCCCTGTGTTCCCGCTCCCGGACGGACAAGAGGACCCTGGCTGGAGAAAGACATGATCCTCCCAAGATGGGACAGGGCCCAAACCTCACCACTGGCGTTCTACGACACGGAGATGACCGGGCTCGATCCGAGCAAGAACGAGATCATCGAGATCGGGATCGTCAGGGAGTCTCCACGCGGCGGAGACCACGTCTTCGACTCCGTCTTGGGCATTTGCAGACGAGCAGGGCTCCCAGAACCCAAGACCGTCTCTTCGAACGGCAGGACGTTCTCATGGACCACCAAGGTGAAGCCAAAGAGGCCAGAAGATCATCATGAAAGAGCCTACCTGGTAAACGGCTACAACGGGGACGAATGGTCCGACGCCCCGGACTTCGCCATGGTGGCTCCGGTGCTGTCCATCGTCCTGAACGACTGCATCATCATCGGCTCCAATCCAGAGATCGACATCGACTTCACCCGTTCCGAGTTCGACCGGCTCGGTGCGGAACCACCACGTCACGTCAGACGCACCATCGACATCAGAACGCTCGCTCACGAGCACTTGGTGCCGCTCGGCCTGAAAGGGACAGGCCTGGACGCGGTATGCGACTTCCTGGGGATCCATATCTCACCTCGTCACAGGGCCCTTCCAGACGCCCTGCGGACGAGAGAGGTCTACCACACCATCTTCAGGGCAGGTCCGTTGGACCTGCTCATGTTGAGACTACGACGATCCAGACAGGAGAGTGAACCATGAAGAAGCAGAAAAACAACGCAACAGTCGCGCTCGGAGACGACAACGCTGTCAGGCGCAGGACGATCATGAACGAGTGCCCTGTTTGTGGCGCCAGGCCAGGCAACCCCTGCGTCACGACCCGTGGCAACCAGCCGGGCTGGCTCACCAACCCCCACAGGGCCAGGTATGCCGGCACCAAAAAGAAGGGCCAGCTGCCAGGAAAGAAGTTCGAGTCCGCTCTGAAGTTCCCGTGCACACGCTGCAGCGCAGATGTCGGTGAGCCGTGCGTCACAACCAGGGGCAAAAAGATCGGTCAACCGACATGGGCCCACTCCTCGAGGATGAACATGGCCATGGGGCTACCGGCCAAGCGGCCGGTGGACGCCGAGGTACTGCTCGTGGCCTGTCCGACCTGCGGAGCAGGGGTCGGAGAGAAGTGCACCACCACCAACGGCGAGAACAAGGGATCTCCCACGAACACCCATGTCGAGCGCAGGCGTGCGGCCAAGGTGACGAGCAAACCGGAGTAGCTCCAGTTCGATCTGGGATCTTCATGGATGCCGATAGGCGTCCATGGTAAGATCCGTGCGACCGAACGAGACAGGAGCACGTGCCGATGAACGATCGAGGCGCAGGATCTTCGAGCACTACGGAGACAGGGCCCTCATAGGCTGATGGACCAAGCACGAGGATCGTGGTAGGATTCGTGCGCAACAAGCCGAACAGCAAGGAATAGCGCCATGAAACAGAGCACCAAAACCGGCCTGATCGTCGGAGTCGTAGGGGCCGCAGGGCTGCTGACCATCCTGGCGCTCGGTGGTGCCGGTAGTGGCGGATCCGGTCCGGCACAAGAGAGACACCCCACCATCGACAAGCTCTTCCGCGTGCTGAAGAAAGAGGGATCCGAAGAGGGCGCCGAGATCATCTACGAAGACAGCGTCACGCTCATCGCCATCGACAAGAAGAACGACGTCAAGATGACCTTCGTTGCGCAAGAGCGCGACGGGAAGCTCGGGATCACCAAGAAGGTCGAGCACCTCTCGAGTGGAGAAGCCCTCGGAGAAGCATGGGAGACCATCGAGAGCCTTGAGGCTATGGTCGAGAGCTTCGGGAAGGTCGGTGGAAGAAGCAAAAGCGGCCGTGGTACCGGGAGCATGCGGAGAGGAAGAAACAGATCCGGACTGTAGGGCTGCAACAGGGCACTCCTCACGGAGACAGCCCATGAGGGGCAGCCTGGCAATAGGCTGAACGTCGAGCGGAAGCGTACCCAGCAGTCGTCACGATCGGTTCACGCGCCACAGGCACAGCTGGGTGAAGCTCTCCTCTCTCCCGGGCCACGGCATCCAGATGTCCATGACCCACTCCAGCGCGCCGGCTGGAGGCCCGTCTGGATCCGTCTCGGGAAGAGCAGCGACTCGGATCTGGGACTCCATGATGCACTCATCGAGCAGCGCCACGGCGTCACACGGAGGCTCTGGGCCGACAGGATCGTCCCAGTCGTCACCGTCCTCATCATCGGACTCACCGTCTTCGTCCTCGTACCAGTGGGCTCTGAAACGACCAACCCCAGCGGTCAGGCATTCAGGCTGCCAGCCCTCGAACTCGAGGACCCACTCACCGAATCCGATCGCCAAGAAGTCACCGACGTCCACGATGCTCGGACGAAAACCGGCTACCTCGAACGGCCTGAGGAGCACAGACCCGCGTCACGCCGCAGATCCTCCTGGAGCGAGCGGATCGTGAAGGACTCGTGCGGCAGGTGTGCCCTGTGCTTCGGATCCTTCGGCATGACCAAGAGAGAGACACCGTCCCCATTCGGCATCACGTCGATGGCTCCCTGCAGAAGACCAGTCCTCGCGTAGGGGCCAAAGTGATGAAGGAAGAACGTATCGACCGATGCGACCAGGCGAGAGAGGGAGTTTGCCTTCCTCGGAAACATCGACCTCGCGTCGCGTCTCGCCTGCTCGATACCAGAGAGAGGGGCCCATGAACCGGACGGTAGAGATGGCATGTCGATCTCCTGCGAGTGGATGCAAACACCCTACCACGAGGGCTCTTGGCGAACCACCAATCTCCAGATCGATCCTGACGATCGCTCCACCCAGACATGCAATACGAGCCCAGCGCGAAGCTCAGTCGCCGTTTTCTCGAGTGTTCGCCTTCATCCATCAGCGAGCTCCTGGCGAGACTCAGTCACCACTTTCCCAACTTTTCTGCACAGACCAATACCCACCTTCATCC
>Ga0307928_10000438_pt1 | contig 31473 bp, 38 predicted proteins | sample AceLakmetagen232_FD_201815 | JGI IMG/M metagenome (GOLD analysis project Ga0307928, IMG submission 201815) | Saline water microbial communities from Ace Lake, Antarctica - #232 | ecosystem: Environmental > Aquatic > Non-marine Saline and Alkaline > Saline | place: Antarctica: Ace Lake... | reverse complement strand
TTCTTCTAAGGTTTTAGTAATATCTGCTGATTCTGTTGTCTGTGTTGGTGCCTCTCCTTCTGCAATGTTTTCCCAACTTATTTCATTAGGTTTAATTCCAAGAAAACTAGCTAATGCAGTTGGGTCAGAATATCCCTCACCAGTAACCTTATTGTAAATCGTGCCATCTTTATTAACCAAGTCTGTATACTTTTCTTTGCCTGTCTTTGGAATATATTGTGTTGTTGCTTTTCCTGTACCTGTAGTTGGTGTGGCAATATTAGCACTGCCAGGATAGCCAGGTTTCCAAGAGTCTTCTAAGGTCCACTCTCCATTGGGACCTGATCCTCCTCCTTGTGTATCAGTTCCTGTAGCGCCACCTTGTTGGTTTTGCCAATTTATGTGAGCAGGACTTCCTTCTGGTACCATAAGAGGTGCTTGTGCAGTCCCTATATTTACTTGACCTCCCTGTGCGACTCCTGCTGCTTGTGCCTGTTGCTGTTCTGATTCTTGTTGTGCTTGTTCTTGTAGCGCTGGTTTCGTATATATTGCTTGATTTCCAACAATAATAAAACCAGCATCAATAAATTGTTGTTTATTTTGTGAAGTATATGCGACACTTACACTAGATAATTGACCACTGTCAACACGAGATTTATTTTGTAGGGCTTCTGGTAGTCTATCATAAGCTGTCCATTGTCCATTGCTATATATTTGCTCACCAGACTGTGTTCCCTCCTGAATAGTTGGTTGCTGTTGGTTGTTAGCCTGTTGGTTATTAGCCTGTTGCTCAGCTGTCTGTCCAACATACCCTACATCCCATGTGTTGGGTTGTGTCTGTGTTGGAGTGGGAGTTGGTGTGGGCGTAGGCGTAGATGACTGGCTTGTTATCTGTGACCAGTCAATTTGGTGAGGCTGAATACCTAAAGAAGTTGCTAACTCAGATTCACTGCTGAACTTTTTCCCAGATGTAGTTCTTATCTCTCCACCAACATTTATTAGGTTTGAATAGTTTGCCATATATGTAAATTAGTTTTTAAACGGTTTTAGTAAGCATATTAGTATAAAAGCAATGCCCCAGTAACTTACCCAGAATGTTTGATAAATGTGGTATGTTGGAAATGTATATGGATGATAATTAAAATACTCGCAAATGTGCCAAGCTAGGTCTACGCCTATCATTATTAGTAAAGTTGTTTTAATTTTGTTCATTTATTCTGCTTCCCACAATATTAGCGTTGTGCCAGTAGGGCTATTTGTTTTAACCCAGGCAATACTTATGTTTGTAGCATCAAATGTTACCGTTCCAGTTGTGTAGGTGCTGGTTGTTGCAGAATAAACCCTTGCAGTTGTTCCGTTAAATGTTCTTTGTGTTGCATTATCATAACCAGTAGCTATTCCTGCACCAGTTGTTCCATTGTACGAAAAACTACAATGAGTTGGAAATTTGTCAGATGACGTTGGGCCAAGGAAAGTTAATCGTATTTTTTTTGGTATAACTCCTAGTCCATGAGCGATAGTTTGTGTAGCGTCTGCGGTTGATACATCGTAAGTTGTTGTTCCGTTTTTATAAGTAGGTCCACCAGTTGTCCAGTTAGTTGTTCCTGTGCAATAGTATATTTTCCCACTGTCGCCATTGAAACAGACATCTCCCTCTGCTCCAGTTAGATTGCCATTAGGAGTAATTGCATCACCAACATAGACATTTATCGTCTCTCCAGCGTCAGCACCTTGGAGAGCGAAATATCGCCTGTAATCTGTATCAGTATATGCCTGTTGAAACATATTAATAACGGCGCTGGTGTTTGAGGCGTTAGTATTTGTTATGTTAATAGCTGTATTTAATCCAGCGTTTGTTACTATTGCAGCAGTTGAATCTGATGTAACAAGCTGGTGATTAACGCCAAAAGATGAGTAAGTGGTAGCTGCCGTTGTACTCACGAGAAGTCCAATTTGGTCAGTCACAGATGCAACAGACATTGCACTTCCAGCCCCTGTTCCTATTCCAACAATTAGATTATTGCTTGCATCTATGAACCCTATTGAATTGGCTGCTTGAGTTGGCGTTGAACCAGCATCAGATATAATTCTTACTCTTTGTCCTGTTGCTGCTGTTTGAAATATCCCACCTGTTATTGTTCCACCAAGCACAGATAGCGAAGAACCAGACCATTTCATGTAATGAGTAGCATCTCCTATATTCAACTTATGAGCATCTGTATCATATCCTAAAAATATGCCAGCAGTTGTATCTGCATAATTGTCCTTGCCAGATGTTCTTAAAAAACCAGAACTATCTAGTGTTATATTGCCAGCAGTAATTGTTCCTAAGTCTGCCTTAATTGCAGCGAGATTGGTGACAATTATGCTATTAGCGTCAATGTTAATTCCACCAATTCCACCGATAACACTAAAGGTTGCTTCTCCTGTTCCATCTTCTGCTGATGCAATAAGTATTTTGCTTTCACCAACTGCATCTGAGAATGTATCTGATGCTTGTAGGACTGTTTCTGAAGCATCAATGTCTAAATATATATAAGTCCTAGACGCCATTGGACTTGTCTTGCTTGCCGCTGTTAGCGCAGCATCGGTTTCTCCAGCGTCTATGCTGTAAGAAGTTCCATCTGATAGGGTTATTGTTCCAGAAGCCCAAGCGACTGTATTTGCGTCAGTGGCAGAAAATACTAAGTCGTGAGAAGAACCTCTCATTGATGGCTTAACCTTTGCAGAAGTTACTGTTCCATTTGTTAAATATGTTCCACTAACCACAGAACCAGTACCAGCATTTATTTTTCCTTTAATAGTCAAAGTTGATGCAGTAGTTACATTCCAATCGATCGAACTTCCTGCATCACCAGCGAAATAGAAGTCACCATTGTCTCTTATGTATGAAGTCCATGCACTACTTTTGTAATATCCTAAATATGTAGATGAAAGATATAATCCATCAGCACTAGGCGTACCTAATGTAGCTGGAATATTTGAAAGGTCAACGCTCCAATCAGCTCCAAGAGTGGCATTATCTTCTGGTTTTTCAGTTCCACTAACTTCTGTATCAAAATCTGCAGTATCGGCAGTTGCTAACCCTCCAGCATCAGTTAAATTTGCGATACCAGATCCACTAGATATTGTAATTGCCCCTGTAATAGTTGCACTTGTAGCAGTCAATGCTCCAGCTGCTGTCCATTTCATTGGAGCAGTTGCTCTGTTTGTTGTTGTTGCACCAACCCACCCAGAACCATCTGTATCTACATGATAACTATTAGCTGTTGTGTCTTGGTCTGGGATGTGTATAGATCCAGCGACTAAAGAACCTGAAATACTAAAAGTATTTGCTGAATTATCCCACAAAACCCCCTGTCCTCCAGCATAATCACCTAGTGTTATGTCTCCAGTATTAGTGCCATCAATCTCAATCTTGAACGTTTGTGTTCCAGCAGAATTATAAACTATCTGAGCTATGGTTGGGTCCCATGTAGGGAATATTTCAAACCTTGCACCATTTATATTAGAACGATAAGAAGTGCCAGTTATTGTTCCACCAACTATGTCTGGAGAAGTAATAGTTTCTCCGCTTGTTGGCGTATAAATACTGCCATCGCTAATATCTCCCTGAAGATACAAGTCATTGATGGTTAATGTGGCAACAATTTGGTCTGTGAATAGTTCCATTAAATGGTGTAGTAATCTTGAATAAGAAGTAATGATTGGCTTGGATGATCGAACACGTATCTCGCCCTCTCCTCTTTATATAACTTCCTGTGTCTATCTGCTTGGCTATAGTTTTTAAGATGTTCCTCTCCAAGTTCTGCGCCTTTTCTAATAATGATATTGTATTCTTCTGTATTTGAGATCAGGTAATCTGTAGCTCCTGTTGAGTTTTCTATCCTTGCACCAGCTGAACTTTCCCATCCATATCTAGTGTAATATTTTAAGTTATAATGCTTTCCAAGTTTTAACACTAAATTGTCAAATCTGTAATCTGTTTCAGATATCTTTGCTCCATCCTTAGTCATGTATAAAGCAACATAATCGCAAGCATCATCGTCTGGTGTTCCAGTAGTTGTTTTATCTTCAAAGTCAAACCTAAGCAAGTTCCATCCTGCTTCGAATGCGTTTCCCTCATTATTGGTAGTAATTGTAATTGAGTAATAATTAGAAGAATCATTCCCAATTCTTAAAATGTAATTAGTAAGATTAGTAGCTGAGTTTATGTATGCCCAAACAAAAGCAGATCCAACGCCCTTATATGGCTCTACGTCAAACTCTGTAAGAGCTGCGTTAGTTATTCCAGCAGTAGTCCCTCCATCCGCATTAATGTCCCAATTTATAGATGCATTTCCTTTAATATGGTTATCTGTGTCTGCAACTAGATTTGTTCCATCGCCAAATGCTGTCCAGTCACCAACAGTATCAAGTCCATCAATTATCGTTTCTTTATCATCTATTACTGTTGATAATAATAGCATGTCAGCGAGGTCGTCTCTTTCTATCGCAACAATATTTTGTCCCAAGTATTCTGATCCCAGAAGTACGTATGATTCTCCATAACTATTGATACCTGCATCTTGCTTTGTTCTATCGAACTCTTCTTGTGTCACAAGTTTCCAGTAATCTAATCTTCCTCTGGTTTCTTGTGGTTGAATATCAATAATACGATCTGACTTTAGGTCTGATGGTGCAGAATATCTATATACCTCATCAAAAAGATTTGGAGATAGTGCGGCTTTCCTGATATGTGACTTCATGTCTGTTTCAGAAAGAACCTGCCTAACAGCCTCATTCATTATAACAAGATAATCTGCAGAAGAAATATCTCCGCTAACCTTAGAAGATATAGCTGCTTGTAAAAGTGCCTGAGTATATATTGGTGTTGCCATATTAGTTTTGGGTTACATAATGTCCCTTGATTAAAATTGAACGAATTTTGACTGGGTTTGTGGCAGATCCATTAACAAAGCTTGTATCAATCCTAAAATCTTCTACCTGTGGCCCTCTATTTAGTATTTTATGTCTGGTTGGTTTTGTTGATGCGTAGGCTATCTGAGTTAATGCCTTAGTGGTCTTTCCTTTGTCATATACAAGATTGAAGTCAACTTTTGCACCAGTAGACATTTCTTCTGTCTGTACCATTATTAAATCTATCTGTGATTTGTTCTCTACTCCATTAACATCGAATGCTATGCTTTTCCATGTAGACGATACTGTGTAGCCAGTAGCTTTTGAAAGACTGAAGCTTGTGGTCGCATAAGACGAAACTAGAAGATCGCCAAATGGGGATGCAATCGCTCCTATTGTCGCATGCTTACCTGAACAGTATTGAAATAACTTAACTCCAAGAGAAGTATCTGCAGCGCCAAACATGAAAACCTTGTTATCACTTACCCATTGGATGTGTCCCTTGTATTCACCTACTTGTTCTTGGTTTGGCAATGATCCCTTGTATCTCTTAAGCATTTCAAGGTTTGATCCATTTATTCTGCCAAGCCAATATCCTCCATCATCAGTTGAATCTTTGTGCCAAACAAATGTAGTTCCATTTTTAGTATATAAAGCACCAATCTGTCCATTAACTTCTATTGGGTCTCCTTCCCATGAGCTTGAAGTGCCATTCCATTTATAGATAGCAGATTGATTGAAGTTAGATCCTGATATGTTTGGTCTATTAACAGATACAATAGCCCTATTTCCATTCCACGTAATAGAAGAAGTTTCTGCATCATCATGAAAATCTAAGCCAGCAGTATTGAGAGTTGTACCATTTATTGTGGCAATATATTTACCATTAGTAACATAAGCAATATCGTCTCCACCTACTATTCCATAATGAGGTGCATCTTCGAGCTGTGCAGCCCCTGTTGCCACTGTACTGCCCCAGTTATCATCCCAAACAGTATCACTGGTTAATAGTCCAATATCTCCGTCTACGCCAGTATCATTCCAGAAAACAAAAGTCTTGCCCTGATAAATAAGCACGCTTTCTGCGACATTAGCTGTACCTGCTGTGATTGTTTTTGGAAAATTACCATTGGTAACTGCTACGTTCGTGATTCTGAAAACCTTATTTGCTCCAGCAGCATAAGTAACTCCATCAGATAGTGCGCTCTTGGCAATTGATGTTATTAAAACTGAACCAAGTTCTCCATCTTGGGTTCCGCCAGTAAGATCTGTCATGCCTGGTCCTTGAGTCATAACGTTAGGATCAGTAAGATCAACATTGGTCATGTCAGAAGATTGATCTTTATTTCCCTTTCCTGTCCATGAATTAGAAAACCATGATGGAGCGAAACCACCAGGTGGATTTATTGTAATTGTCCAATCTTTGTCTTTTGCCATAATTTAGTTAATTAAAAATTCATTCCAAAGAATACAGCGTTATCTACATTTTGTTAGAATTAATGTGTGTAGTAGCATATTAGAACAGTTGAAAAAATGCTCCTGTGTTTGCTGCTGGCTCTGGTGCGGCAGATGTTCCTATTACTGATTCTCCATAATTATCTCCACCAGCAGAATGATCTCTATATATAACAAGAAAATTAGTAGCATCTTGTTTAGACATAGAAATACGATCATATTCTCCTGCATATAGTTCACTAGCAGTTCCATATGAAAGTTCATCATCATTAGCTATTGTTCCAGACACAGTATAAACAGAAGAATAATTATAATATGAAACAACAACTGTTGTTGAATCTAATACAACTATACCATCAGCAGAATGGTTAGCAGCTAAATATATATCTTTATCTCCAAAAGTTATTTCATCTCCTGATGATACAATTCCAATAATAGATGTTCCTTTATTACTATTTCCTACATCTCTATACACTAAAACAAAACTTGTAGAACTTATGGCATCAGCATCAAGATAATATAAATTAGCAGCATTATATTCATATAATGTTCCATAAGCAATTTCATCACCACTTGATACAACACCTACTACTGCTTCTCCGTGAGTAGATATATCTCTATATGCTACTACAAAATGAGTAGAGTCTAAAACTGCTAGACTATTATAATCAGATGCTGCTTCATTAAAATTATATTCTGAACCAAATGTTATTGTATCTGTACTGGTAATTACACCAATAGTTGCAGCTCCATAATCTGAATTAGCATTATCACTATAAGTTATTATAATATGAGTAGAATCTAAAACACCAACACGAGTATATTTTGTACTACCAGCATTAAATTGATAAAGAGTACCATAAGATATCTCATTCCCAGATGCTACTGTTCCTATAACTGCCATTCCATTATTACCATCATAATAAGCCACGACAAAATGTGTAGCGTCTATTTTCTTAACAGAAATTTCATTATCAATACTTGTATCAAATTGATATTCACTACCATAAGTTATTGTACCAGCAGATAAAGTTCCTATTATTGCTTTACCATTACTAGAATCACCAGAATCTTCAAAAGCTACAACAACGTGTGTAGAGTCTAACCAATTAGAACTTGAAAAATCAACAGTTCCTTCATTAAAAGTATATTCAGAACCATAAGTTATATCTCCAGCAGCACCGATAAAATACTTCGGTATTTTACAACCATATTTTTTAAACCACCAACAAAGATGAATTGGCTTCCATTTTAACAGAAATTTTTCATTACAAAAAACACTTAATATGCTATGTATAAATAAAGTAATTTTATCAATGAGTTTTGCTACCATTTTTTTTAGAGCTAATACCATATATTTTAATTTATAGCCCACCATCATTGATGGGCTATTTTATGTTAGTTATTTATTAAGCTTCAACTCCGACTGCTATTACTTCCCAACGAGGTGTTCCAGTTGTTCCATTATATACACATCCGACATAATGTTGTTTACTAGCTGTTGTATCGGTTGGAAGTGTTACTCCTATTGCTGTAAATCCAGTCCAAGTAAGTCCTTTAGTAGTACCAGCATCCTTAAATCTTATCATTAGTTTCTGACCATCTGTTGGAGTTCCTGTGAGAGTAAATGTTGTAGCATTTGCGACAGCACTTAAATCATAAAGATCGGTTACATCTGTATCTATTGCTGCCGTAGAGTCATCTGTTGTTGTTACAACTCTTTGAGTAATTCTCTTGTTTGTGAATGTATTTGTACTTGTATAAGTTGGAATACTTGCACTTGCTAAACTTGTAGCACCAATTCCACCTTGAGCTATCGTAAGAGCTGTTGTAAGCCCTGTAATTGATGTTATATCACTATTAGCACCTTTAGCTGCCTTATTTCCTATTTGTGTTTGAATATCACTAGATACTCCTTTTACATAGGCAAGTTCAGTTAAACTAGGATATGTTGCTACTGCTGCTGATACTATCTTCTTGTCTCCATCTGTTATTAGTATTTCAGAAGCTGTTAGATATGATCCTGTAATTGAAGTGGCAAAGGTTGGTGCAGTGAGAGATGCCTTGCCGTTAAATGTATCCCAATCTGTTGAGCTTAATGCTCCACGATTTGAGGTTGAAGCTGTTGGTATCTGAAGTGTTATTACTGGGGTAGATGTTCCTGTAGCAACAGTAGACGATACATCTGTTCCTGTTGTTCCAAGAGTTAGGGCTGCAACAGAAGTTACGGTTCCTGCAGTACCTGCTGCACTTGTCCAATCTGTTCCATTTGAAGTAAGAACATTCCCTGCTGTGCTAGGTAATACACTAGGAACATTGTGTGAGTCTTTAATTGCTTTTGCACTAGCATATTTAGTTTCATCTGATGCAGTATCTAATTCTGCACCAGTAGCTACTACTTCATCTCCTGTATTTGTTCCACTATTAGTACCAGTTATATCAGCTGAATAAGCTATTGTTCCATCAGCTGCTTGTAATGTTGCAGTATAAGATGTTCCACTTGCATTAGCTGTTGTTATATCTGTTGTTCCTGTTGAAGTTCCTTTAACTAAAAGCTTACCTTTAGAGAATGTTTTTGTCTCTGTTACACTTTGAGCTGTTCCGAGCAACATATCTCCCGATCCCTTATTGTTAAATGTATCCCAATCAGTATCTGTTAAATATCCACTAAGAGAAGTAGTGGCTGCTTGAGTTGCGATTGTATATGCTGCTGAAGTCAAGTGATAATACTCGCCTGCTGTTCCACCATTTAACCCTGCTAAGTCATTATGTAATGTTGTTAGAGGTGCTAAGAAGTTAGAATAATGCTCTGTACCATCGTGAGCAAAATAAATATCTGTTGTATTGTTGGCTGTCCCAAAGATTATTCCAGCAATTTTATCTGTTGCTGCTATTGTAATAGCCGATTGAACAGTTGAAAGATTAATCAATGTATAATCTGTTCCAGTTGCTGTTATTGTTGGTGTAACTGCTCCAAACTTTCTCTTCCAAGTAAAGAATGCTTGTGTAGATTCATTTCCATATCCAGATGGTACTGTAATAGTTACTACTGTTCCTGAGGTATAAGCAGCAATAGGATATAATCCTTTAGGTGTTTGAATATACCCACATAAAGTTATATCTGCATTATCATCATCATTAGCAAAAGGTGTTCCACCAGAAGCTGTAGCTGTTCTTGTTGTTCCTGAGCCTGTAGTTGTTATTGTAGCTGATTCTGTAACTACGTGATAAATATTTCCTGTAATATAAGATTCTCTACCACCTCTTACTGATGAAACAGATGCATAGATATTAAATATCCATTCTCCTGCATTTATTGAAGTTCTTCCTAATGCAGTGTTATAAAGAAAAGCATCTCCCATTACTGTATTAGTTGCACAGGACATTGTATCAACTTCTTCTGAATCACCTGATGGTGTTTGTAATAGTGATTGAACGTCATAATCATTTTCTGAATCCTCTGGAAGTATCTCAGTATGAGTTGGATAAAATGTAATTCCACTTGAGCTAGATACTGTAGTTCCAGTACCATTTACCCATTCACTACCATTATATTTTAATACATCGTCAACAGATGGTGTTGTTGCTATATTTGCATCAGATAAGTCTGTTAGTCTTGTTGTTCTAAACAAATCTACATAAATCACTCCGACTGTATCATCAACCGTTACTACTCTAGCTACACGAGATTCTATTTCACCAACAGATCCTGGATTTACATTTGTTAATCCACCTGCAACAGTAGTTGATAAATATAAGATATCCCCTGCTGACCATCCTTCGGCTACATTAGTGTCTAGATCATTTACTCTACCTCTGCGAGTTACTAGTCCAGTAGCTCCATTTGCTATGGCCTGAGTGGCGACTGCTGTAACAATTGAAGTAGAAAAAGAATCAGCCTGAGCAAGTGCAATAGTAGGAAAGCCAGAATCAGCACTTGCCATATATACAGCATCTCCATTAGCTATATCAACACCAGAAGCATTTTTACAAATCATTAGGTCTTCTTGACCTATTTGTAAAGTAACATCAGTGTCAATCATCGCAGAAACAGTTTTATTAGTAGAATCATAGTAGATTTTACCTTCTTCAAAAGCTCCTGTAGTAGGACTTGTTCCTAGTTTTAGTGTGTTAGTAGCGGTTAATGAATTAATAGTCATTTCATCGCCACTTGTTCTTGGTGTTATTGTGGTCCCACTCCTTTTGAATGGTGGCCATATTATTGGGTTTATTGACATGTAATTTTTATTATAAACGGAATGGTTACCGTATAAATGTCCAAATTAATTACGAACTTGCTAAGTATCCTACTCCTTCTCCATCTACATCTGCGTCTAAATAGACAGTAGCTCTATCAGCGATGTCAAGAGAAATTGCATCATTAGCATATAATACTACTTGTTGGTTAGTTGATTCATCTACAGCAGAATCTCCAACACATATAAATGATGTGTTAGCAGCATTTGCTCTAATGTATATTGATTTAGTAGTAAGTGTTGTTCCTAAAGCCTCGGCAGTCCCAGCTGTAGTTACTGTTTTGCTTCCTCCAGTTAATGTTGATGGAGTAGCTTCTGCTACTGTTACTGTTCCATTAATATTAGTAGTTGTATAACCAGATGAATCTAAAGCTAAATCATAAGTTCCGTTTGTTACTTGTACAAATCCTTTATGTCCAGCAGTATCAAAGATGGGAGTTAAAGCTGCTCCACTTGTAATAGCCATAATTGGTATACCATTAGCAGTTACTGGAATAGGAGCTGCATCATTATCTGCATAAGTATCTAAAGCATTCTTATAAATACCACCAGTTAGAGCTACTGTTGGAGTAGCGCCTGCTGTAGCATTGTCTACCTTAACTGCTTGTCTAGCATCTGAAGTTCCATCTTTAATTTCAACTGATCCAATTTGAATATCAGAAGATAACGTAATTCTTCCTTGTGCGTCTAATAAGATTGGAGCAGCGTCTCCGTCATCATAAGTTATTGGAGTAGCATCATATCTACCGAAAACAGGCAGTCCTGGAGTGATAGTTCCAAATGCAGAGTTCTGAATTAATGTAGCAGTTCCTCCAACTTTTGTGATATCAATTTTACTTGAGACTACAGTACCCCCACCAGAAGTGGCCATAGCTATCTTGTAATTAGCAGTATCAGATGTATCTGTTGTAGCTTTAAGTCCATAAACTATTCCATTTCTATAATCAATACAAAATTCTCCGCTACTAAAGCCTTTAACTATTGTAGCTAATTGTCCTTCACCCTTTGCTTCGTCACCCCGTTCTGCATCATCCCAAGAGAATTCAACTTCTGTAGTTAAAACAGTTCCAGTTACGAAAGCAAATGATGTGTTTAGGTATGTTCCAATCTTTCCAGCAACTTCATCTAGGATTCCACCTTGAGAAAGTTTAGCAACGACTGCTACGCCAGCAGCTTGTCCTGCATCAGCAGTGTAAACTGGGTCTGTAACAGTAGCGTTAGAGCCACCATTCATCCATGAGCTAGAAGTTAAGTCAACGCCAAGCGCTACTATATAAGGCTCCATTTTAGAAATGGTATTTGATCCAGAAGCTTGGGCAGTTGTGATTATAAAGTGATCTGTTGACCAAGTACAAGTTGCTCCAGTCAAAGAAGCAGCCAATGCTGTTTGAATTGACGTGGCTACGTTAGCCATTGAGCCATCACTTGTAAAGTCTGGGTTAATTAGATACTTTTTTCCATTTAATTCGATATAAAAATAACCTGTATCAGTTAATGCAGTGTAATCACCATAGGTGGTACTTCCTGCTGTGGCACAAGTTAAGTAGGCGTTTGTATAGTAATACAACGTAACTGTATCGGCTGACACAGATTCTACATGTTGACTATCAGATACGATTTCAACTGGTAGTCCTCGTTGTAAAGAAACGTCATTTTGACTCTTCATTAATCCTGAGTTTGACATAGTTTTATGTTTTTCCCATTACAGAGGAGTTAAGCAAAGCTTGCCCCCAACTCGTCTAAATAGGTCAAATAAGTTATTTAAGCACATTCACTTTGTGCGTTTTTATACTGAGGGTAGGTTTCCCTACCCCCAGTTCCAAGCCTATTTTACAGAATTTGATATTCTACAGTGCCATCGGAATAAGTAGTTTTTAACTTATCTTCGCCATCAATAATAACTACTTCTTGTTTAATATCTAATTCCTTGACAGGTGCTTTTTCTATCACACTGTCTTTTCTTTTCTTACTCATAAATTTATAGAATTAATTTTATGTTTACGAATCTGTTAATGGTGTTGCTAATCCTCCATTAGCATCTGGGGCTACTCCACCAGCAGCAATATTGAATCCATATCCTGAACCTCCACCAACTCCAGTAGCACCGAAGATAGTTGGGTTAACAAGATTTATATCTCCATTAGTAGTAGTAGATGCTCCTAAGAAAGCATCAGTTAAGATAACTCCACCTGCTGCATTAATAAAATTCTGAAAAACACAATCTTTAACTAAGATATTATGCTGTATAGCATCTTTGTCTGTAACTTTCATAAAGCAAGATGTTGCTGCCGCTGCTGATGCACATTGCATATCAAAAATGCAATCAATAAAAGTACCACATTTTGCATGTAATGAGCCACCACCAGTCTTTCCATCAAATTTTATATTATAGAAAGCTAGTGTGTTGATAACATTATCTGCTCCGAAAGTAACTTCTCTATAAGTGAAACTATCAGAACAACACCATAAATCACAGGCATCTGCATCTGCTTTACTTATAGCAGCGATATTACAGTTTTCAATATAAGTACCTTCTGCATTATCAATAAAACAAGATAGATGTTCATCAAGCGTATTGCTTGAATATATCTTAATGTTTCTGAATGAGTTTCTTGTACCTGTATTTAAGATTACTGCGATATCATCAGTATCAGTTGTAACACCCATACTAATTTTAGCACCTTGAGCTTTTAATCTTCCACCGCCATCCATTCCAACGAAATGAACTCTGCTCTTAGAGACTGTTAGCATTGAAGTTAAAGCATGAGAACTATTGGCATCTAGCAAAATAATATCATTGTTGTTGCTTTCTGCAGCACCGTAAGCAGATTCGAGGTCTGTATAAAACCTAACTAGACCATCTACGTCAGGTGTATATACCTCTTGCATGTGATGATAGTTAGCCTCGTCTGAATTAGCCGAGTTCATAACTACCAAAATGTTTCCGAATGTAGGACAAACGTTTCTAGCAAAAGTCACTAGACTTTGTCCATATCCTGAATTCTTATTCCAATTCATTTTTATTCCCTAAGGCCCACCGCACTACCTAAACGCATAAGTCATACGTTATAGCCTTAAAAGATAAATTAATTAAGTAGTCGACTATCCCTCCCCTAGTCTACATAAGTAGGTAGGGGAGAGAAATAGTTTTCAAACCGATTCGACTGTATCGGTTATTCACTAACACATAAATAAATAATATGTATTCGCAAGAAGTGAAAGATTAAGCATCACCGTCACCACTGGACATTTTAATCCAGCTAGCACCGACTATAGTAATACCATAGCCAGCTCTGTTTCGGAATTCCCAATCATCTGTCTGTACATCTTCTGAATTTGCAGAAGCTGCAGGAGAGATCATGTGAGGAGATTCCCATTGACCGAGATAGAATGAAGATAATTCTGAGCAAGCGATGCCCCAATAATATCTCTTATCTGAATCTGGTGCGCCAGCTGCTGTAGTAGCAATACGAGGTAGAATAACGTGCTTGTATTTGCCATTGTAGACATTAACGACACCTGAGTTAGTTGCAGAGATCTCAGCTGTTGAGCGGAGATATTCTCGTGCAGTATTAACTGTATTTGGGTCGTCTGATGTCCAGAGAATGTCAAAACTTGCTGTTTTCTTTTCTCCAAACTGGTTATAGGTTTCCTCTACAATCAATCTTTCCATTCCCTCTAAAGCGCCCTTTGAAAGGCGAGGGTTATTGGCAAGACGATTTCGGAACGTTGTGCTTGATCCTTTGAGTGTGTGAGCTGAATAGAACAGTTGAAGATCATCACCTGTGTCGATTGCAATTGTTCGGCCATCCCTATCTGTATAAGTTGTGGCTGTTCCAAATGACAATCTGTGAGATAGATCTAAATCAATTCTCTTATATCCTTTTGCGCCAGCTGAAAGCAATGACGTTGAGACTTGTTGATACTTATTCTGCGTTCGCATTTCATAAGTAACTCCAATATTCTCTGCCACACGATAAGAAGTCATCGTGTTGGTGTACCCTTGTTGGATACGACCTCTTGCAGCTTGATCACCTTCGGCTTTATAAGTGAGATACTCATCTGTATCTATTTCGGAGAACTCTCTAGTATTTCCTGTGTGTTGGTCAATGTTCATGACCTTAACCATTCCAGAATCAACCATGTAGTTCTTAACGCTCATAGCACCTTTTGTCCAAATGACGTTGGCTAATTTGACGAAATCGCCAAATTCAATTGTTGTAAATTCCATGAATTAATTAGAATGAATTAAGGTTTTCCATGCCTTGAGCCAATCTGAATTCACCTTCACCAGCTGTCGTAGCACCATCAGCAGTCGCAACGCGACCCTTGACAATGATTACGTGGTGGTGAGTGTCAGTATCTGTATCGATACCTTCGTGATCTTCAAAATCAGTAGTTCTACCTGAGTCTGTATCCCCAACAGCAATAGCACCGTCAGTAACTGGACCGACAAAAGTACTCATTCTGTATACAGGTTCTAAGACTCTAATGCTTTGAGTGGCAGCGCTAGTAGCAAGAGATTCGACTGAAATGCCAATTAAGGCAGTTGCAGCGTTAGTTGCTAATTCAACTGTAATTCCACCACTAGTGATCATAATAAAATCACCAGGTTCAACAGCACCAGCAGAAATTTTTAGAGTGTGTTCTTTGATAACCCACTTTCCTCTGAAAGGTCTAAAGTTTTGCATATTTGTAACCTAATTCGTAATAACACTAATATTATCCAGAATACTTCGACCTAATTCGATATTCTTTTCCCTGTTATCTATTGAGTTATAATCTTCACTGATGAAAATAGACGCACTTTTATTACTGCAGAGCGCTTAGGGTGAACTGCGTAGCGAACTCAAGCAGGGATTTAATGGCTGTGCATTGGGTTCTTCCCTGCTTTAGAGAGCAATGTGTATCCTCACACATTCATTCCTCTGTTGTGAACCCTGCATATTTAAATCGCCACTTGAACTCGTTGCAAAAAAGGCAAAAACCCTTTTAGTTCAGAGTTTTTGCCTTTGGTGTTTCCAATCAGCAAAGATTATTAAGTTGTATATATATTATATCACCCAATCTACAAATTGCAATAGCAACCTGTTGATAAACTGTGACTATTCAGGTAGTTGTGCCTTTACAGTCTCCATTGTTTCTACTTCTTGACCAGAAAACTGCATATCCTTGCCTTCTTTCTCTGGTAGGCTCACCAGATAACCCTTTAAGAATGCAGACTCTCCTATTGTTAGTGTTATAGTAGTGCTTTCTGTGTAGAAAGCTTCTTCTAACTTCCTTTCTATCTTTGGCCAGTAAACCCAGTCTCTTGTTGGATGCAATTTTGTATTTAGCTTTTTAAGTAAGCCATATAACACATGAGCATCGCTTCTTCTATAGACTGTATTACCATCCTCATTCTTAACGATGGTATCCTTGCCTTTCTTTTTAATAAGTTGTGGTACTAATGCTAGGGATATTTCGATACCACTAGGATTAGATGCTACTGCTGGCGATTTATCTGTCATGTTATTTATCAGTCAGGCTATCCTTTATGACGACTCTCTCGATCATAACAGGGTAACCGTTCTGTGTTTTAATGTTTAATTCGGCGAAAGGATAATCTTCTCTTATTTTCTTTAAGAGCCGAAAGTCCTTAATGTCTAGCTCAATTACTAAGTTTTCATCTAGCTCTCTACACCTTGCTAGTACTTTTTTGCTTTGATTTGCCATCTACTAGTATCCTTTCTACATCCATTAGAGTTCTTTTGCTCATGTCTTTATTCCAAAGCTTCTCACTAGCCCTCTTTAATGAATCGTTTATAGACAATGGTACTCTCTGTGAGTACATATATTCTACATCCTCAAGAGGTAGCTCTGTTTCTAATAACAATGTAATGATCTTCAATACGGTATCCGTAGTGATAGCCTCTCTTAACGCTGTAAGATCGCTGATCTTGCTAGTGAGTCCGCTCTCTAGAATTTCTAATGGTATTGTTTTAATGTCTCCATTAGAGAACTCGACCTCCATCTTGTCTTTACCAAGATAAGATTTCTCTTTGGATTTGGTCGACTTAACTATCTTCAATGGGCCATAGTATTTGTCTATATGTTTCATTAGTTTATGTATTTAACATCAAATTCGTATTCCTTGTTGTTCTCTAGGCACTTAAGCTTGAACTTTGTGCTATCTCCACCCTCATCTGTAATAACACTAAGTCTTTCACAAGGATAGAATTGATACGATTTAGTCCATTGTCTTAAAGACATCTCTTTGGCAGATCCATCTTCAAATACAATCTTAACCTTTTGATCCTCAACCCATTTACCATTCTCATTCTTCCATACTTCATCAGTGACCATACCCCATCCTACAACAATCTTACCTGCTATGTGTCGTATCTTAACTAGCGTTGGTGCTTTCTTTCCACCTTTTGAGTAGTATCTGCTAAGTTGCTTTTTATCAGCAACCTCCAGAAGCATAGCCTTAAGCTCTCCTACTTCTGAGATACTGTCCTGTAAACGAGCCAATTCATCCTTTGAGATAGTAATCATCCCTGGCTCTGTTGATACTTCTACCTTTGGTAATGTTTTTTTCTCTGGCATTGTTTTTATTTAGTGTTAGTAAAGTCGTCGTCTGCAAGACCAAATAGCTTCTTGCCCATATCTTTAACAGCTGGAGATATGTTTTCGTTGCTCGCAGCTATACCTGGACTTCCACCAGTAGATGAAAATGATGCGTTTCCTGCTCCTGATTTCATTGGAGCAACACCAGCTAATAAGGATGCATTCTTAATCCTCTCTTGTTTAGCCTCTTCATCTTTTGGTTCTCCTGAGAAGCTATCATAGTGTAATCTAATCTTCTTAGCCATCTCTTCGTCTCCACCTGAGAACTTCTTAATACTAGACTCTAAATTGTTATTAACAATCTGACTCTTAAGAGGTTCAACGTATTCCTTAATTTTCTCATCAAACTTCCTGTCTGTCTCATTTAACTTGTCTTGGAGAGCCTTGTTAGACTCCCTGACAGCTTTCCAGTTCTTGTCCTTGCTAGACATAGAATCCATTTCTTCTTCTTGTGCGTCTAGTTTAGCTTGAAAAGTAGCCACTTCTTCGTCGTGTTTAGTAGTTAACTCCTCAATAGCCTCTTCTTTGGCTGTATTTAATTGTTCTTCTACTTCACTAACAGGAATAGCGTCTACTTCGTTCCCATCTTCGTCTTTATAAATTGGCATAAATTTTTATTAATGACCTTTAACAGCTCTTTTGTTTAAGTGGAGAGCGGTAACCACAGGTCGACCTTTATAATGAACTTAATGTTGGCAGTGGATCAGATGGGTCAGTTGGCTTTTCTTTTGTCATTCTATCTTTAGCTATATCTGATTGCAGTCTGAACCAATCTCTAATTACAAATAATCCATTAATAGTTCCCTTAGAGAACTGTAACTGCTCCATATCGTTAACAACTGTAGCCTGAAACTTCATTTGAGAGTCTATGTGCCGAAGCAATATTCTCTCAAAGTATGTTAGATAGTAACTTCTTGTATCGTGTGGCAATGCCTGGGCCTTGCTTTCTTCTAAGTCTAACCTTGAATCAATAAGTTCAGACATGTCTATAGTCGCTAACTCTTTTCGTATTAGTAATGTTGATTTTGAATCTTCCATCATTTTGTGCTAGGTTGCGCTCCTTGTAGCGGATTAGCATCCATTCCTGGCTGTTGCGGCGCCCCTGTCTGCCCAGGTTGCGATTGTTCTTCCCCTAGTGGCACTTGACCACTCTGAGTCTTGGCAAACATCTTAGAGGGATCTTCTTCCATAACTTGAGCGGCCCTAGCCTCTGCCCATTCCCTGTTAGGAATAAGACCGAGATTGACTAACATTGTCATGTTGTCATTGAATAGCATTTGCTTTAATGCACTACTTCTCTTTTGTTTAGGAACAATGACTATTTCCCAACATAGACTTATTGTCCTTAACATTTTTGAATTAAGGTAAATGATTTGCATTGGCATCCCTGTTGTATCGTAATAGTCATCTTCCATTGCCTTAATAACTCTAGACGATGGAACCTTGTTTGTGGCTTTGACTACTCTTAGCCCTTGTCCCTTGTTTCCAATGTCAGTCATCATATTAATAGAACGAAACTTCTGCTTTATCATCTTCCTAGTCTCATCTACTGCTCCATCCATTGGTAAGAACCAGAAAGCAAGCAATAAGACAAGTCGTCTCTTTGTAAGCTTCTTCTCTAGTAATCTAGCACCAAGACTAATCATTGCCATCATCATTTGGGCTTGTTGCTGTAATTGAACGATTTGAGTAGCTGTAACGTTTCCTTTCTCTTTTTGTCCTGAGAATGTTTGTGATACTGTCTTTTGATCAATGAAATTCTTAACCTCTGAAATCATATTAAACTCTGATTGAGTGACTCCCTGAGTCTCTTTGTCGTTAATAGGAACTAATTCACCAGCGCCAACACCTCTTGTAATCTTTCCAGGGTTGAATACATCTCTAGAAAGCACCCTTTCTGATAGGTTGAGATAGGGTGGAGCATAACTCTTGTGAGTCTTAAGCACTGCTAACTCCATCATTCTATCTAATACCGCAGCAAGGTTTTTGTTATTGAAAATAAAAGAACGAGAATATGCGAAGTCGTGCCTAACAATGCCATCACTTAAGTTCTGTTGAACGATTGTATACTCACCATCACCAGTAACATCAGATAAAGGATATCCAATAGGTAACATCAATACACCATTCAAAATAACTTGAATTTCATTATTAGGTTTATCTTGGTAAACAACTACCTCAACTTCTTTCTCGTCTAACTTGTTTGATAGTACCCACGTGGCATCAGTCAGTGAACCATTAAACTTTGTGACTGTCTCAGGTACATTGACCCATCTTTCCCAGTCACCGAAGATGGTTTCCGCTTCAGCATAAGGCATTCTCTTAACTGTAAATATATAGGGTTGTTTTTCTATAAAATACTGGCGCATATCACCCAAATAGACTGATAAGCCAGATATAATTTCCCTTTCAGGTCTCCCAAAGTCTTTCTTCTTCTCAGATGACCAAGCAACTCCCTTGACTTGACCAAACTGGCCAGATGTAAGCTTCTTGTTAACTCTCCATTGTTCTACCCATTTTTCTTCTAAGAAAACAGAACCTTGTTTAACTAACTCATACTGTCTCATTGACCGCTTCTCTTCGTCTAACTCAAGTTCTTCTGTTTTAAGAATGATTGTTTCCATTCCATCACCGAGAGATTGAATAAGATTATCGTTCTGATCATAAGCATTAATGTCTTGTTCTAGGTTTATAGACTCAAAATGAGCCAAGATAGCCATTAACTTGGTCCTGACTGTTCCACTTTGGAACTTAGTATCACCCTTGTTTAGCTTGTTAGTAAGAATAGTGTTAGCTATCCTCTCGTTAGCAGCATAATACTGAGGGTAACTAAGCCCATCAAACTCAATAAGAGTAGCATCTTTGTTAGTTTGTGATGCTGTTAGTCTAGTCTGCAAGTTGGCTAGATATTTATCTTCTTCTTCTTTGTATTTGGGCTTCTCTCTAACGTCTTGCTTATCTTCGTTGAGAGCAGAACTCTTCATAAGACTGTTCTTAGCCAATTTGTCTTGTTTTGCCATAATGTAAGTCGATTAATTAATTATAATGGTGGAAATGGATCAATAGATCTAATGGGATCGTTGCTTGAATCGTTGTATCTCCTAATTGCTTCCATCTCTTCAATCTCAGGGTCTTTAATGTGGTCAAATGAACGAGTGTGCTTCTCTTTTCTGCCTAGAGCAAGATATCTAAATGCATCAGCTGCATGACTTGACCAATCATGTAGTGGCTTGTTCTTGAACTCATTCTTCTTCTCATCGAACTCCTTGCGATATTGAGACAAAGCATTAATCCCATCCTCGCATTTATCCTTATCGAAATAACACTTATTAAACATTCTCCTAACTGTGTCAATTCCCTCTTCAATTGGTAGCTTGGGAACGACTGTAAAAGGAATGCCTAGCTTGCGAGCAACCTCTAGCCTTGTAAGCCCTGAGCCAAGCTCTCTGACCTCTATATCATGAGGTGCTAGATGATACCCATAAATGTAAGGTTTATCTTGTAGTAATTTAGCATAAAAAGGTAATCCTTCTCCTTGTGTCTCATAGTATTCAATAAGCCTAACCTCAAAGCCATGCTGTTGGAAGAACCAAATAGATGTAGCATCACCGATACCAAGATCCCAAGCGGTATTAACCTTAAGAGCAGGATCATATAATCCAGTAGATATCCTATTCTCACTCCTAACTTGAGTCAATTGTTTAACATAATAAGCACCCTCAACTTCAATATCATCCCAACTTCCATCTCTCCAAGCTTCGCGTAAGCCATCAGGTAGCCCATCTAAGAAGTGAACATAGTCAGGGTCTTTCTCCATTAAGCTAGGGTTATCGTCTACTTTAGCAGGAATGAAGATTCTACTACGCCCTGTGATCGGATCTAAGAACGTTGTTTCTGGTGGTCCGACATCTACAAAGCGACTCCTAACCCATTTATGACCAGCATTACCAGGATTGGTAGTTGCGAATACTTGTGGCCTTATCTCTTCAACTGTACTTCTACACGATGAGATTAGTTTTAAGTAATGTATTTCTCTTGGAATCTGAGTCAATTCTTCTATAAGCATCTTCTGGTACTCGTGTCCCTGATACTTTTCATAAGCATTCTCATCTTTTAAGTGACCTGTTTTAATAAATGCTCCAGATGGGAACTTAATGATTGGTGGGTTTCCTGATACTATACCTCCGCATCTAGTATACATAACTCTTGCCCTTGCTATCCAATCAGAGAGATCATCAGCATTTCTTCTAATAACCAATGCTTTGTATAAAGGATTGTCCTTGTCATATAGTAACCAAGCTTGACCGGCATCAGTCTTTCCTCCTCCCCTAGCACCGCCGAATAGTATTTCAAACTCTGATCGTTCTAGAGCTGTCTTCTGTTTAGCGTGTGGTATCCAATCATTACTTGCCATTTTTACTTTCTGTAAAATGAAAACACATTATAAATAAGAACCAAAACCCTGAATAGCCCAGAACAAATACTGCATACGAAATAATCGTAAACAACGAGATGTTCCCTATAAATGTTAATATGAGATCTAATTTCTTATAGTTCATGTAATTTAAGTCCTAGTAAAGCCATCGATTTCGATGGGGTTTTGCCCATTTCAGTTAATATTCCGTCATGAGGCAACTCACCGATAGCACCCCATATTCCATCTGACATAACATTAAGATGAATCATTCCACCGAAGCATTTCTCCCGACACCATTCAATAAGCTCTTCTAGGGTTGGGATAAAATATGTAGTTCCATCTATCTCCATAGATAAATCATCTGACCACATATCTAAGTCAGCCGCATAGGTGTTTCTGAACGGAAAGCCTGCTTCTTTGAGTTGTTTAGCTAGTTTATATGATAACATGTGTCATTGTTTATCTAAAAAGTCAACACAAACCCTCGTGTTTTCTGTAACCGATATTGATTATATGGGTGTTGTGCGAGGGCAGGGATTTGCACCCTGCATAGAGGATTTAGTTGTGGGTCGCAGACAAGGGTTTGAACCATTCATCATCCTCCGAGCTTCGCCCGACAGGAAGCCTATTCTATCCACAACTATCTGCGTCTACCTATTCCGCCACCTCGCACATAGCAAGTCTCTACTATTAAAAATCATATTCCATCCCCCAGATATAATCTGAGGGCTAGCCTAATGGCAAGAAAGATTCACACCCCGAGGATGAAATATAAGTTATCTTCTCCTATTATATGTACTATTCTCTAAAGTGATCCAAACTATTAACAACAAAATGAATATGATTGGAACATTAATCATTTCTTTGTCGGTAGCATAACAACTCCCATTGGCTCTCCTCCTGTAGTTATATCAGTCTTTTCTGTCATTCCATGATTAGAGCTTAATATCAATTTAGCAATAGTTGAATTATAGTCTCCAGAAAGCCCACTATCTAGCAATCTTCTCTTCTGTTCTACTTCAATCTTCTCTAACGCGTGTAAAAACTTTGGGTTTTCATCTCTCCAATTATATAAAGTTTTCTTTGAAACATTAATAAATATAGCGAATCCTTCTATCGTTGGTAACTTAACATTTACCTTTCTATCATATCCATCAGACTTTACTCCTCTAGTCTTATGAAATTCAAATACTTCATCTTGTCTGGACTCTAAGTATTCATCAACTTTAGTGATGTATTCTTTCTTGTATTCCGAGGGTCTTCCTCCTGCGTGTTTAGTCATAATTGTATTACTAAGTTAATTTACTATTTAGTAGGATTGGTAATCATTTCTATGTCTCTGTTCTTCGGAAGTTTCAGCCCTACTCCCATGTCGTTTGGGTGTTCATCGTCATACCAGCAATAGATTTGTTTATCTCTCAACATTTCCCAAAGAGTCTTATCCATTTGTGCTGGTGTTGGACCAGAGTCTTTAACAGTTTTATCATGTAAGGTTTTAAATACCTTCCATTTGAGCTTATGGTCTAATAGGTATATTTTCTTTTTCATATTACTAAGTTAATTTACTATTAACTTTCTTGTTAAACTTTGTAGCTACATCGTAAGAACACTTAACCCACTTTCTCATTCGTCTTATATCGCTTGCAAGAGAAGCTCCGTTTATGTAATCAAAGCAAAACTCAGCTGGTTCTCCACATTTTTTAATTATTTCGTCTTGTTTAGTCATAATTGTGTTTAATTTACTATTTGGTGGGGGCAAGGATTTGACGAGTACCAGTTAGCTTCAAAACTGGGTAAATCGAATTGCGGGTCGATTCTCGCCCTGTTTTTTGTTACTCGTATAGTCACCTTGCATGGGGCTGGACTAAGGCAATCAACCTGTCCGTAAGCAATTCTGTTATCCAAGTAAATGGTTCCGTTGCTCGGCACCCTAATCATGCGTCTACTATTCCGCCACCCCACTAAGTAATAAACTAACCCAATCCATCTCCAGTGCTACCATATACCTTCTTGAATTCCTCTGCTCCTTTCTTGCTAAGCTGATAATTAGCCAATACCTCTCCATTCTCAAGCCTAACATTTGTATATCGTTTCCACTCTTTCTTGGGTACTCTACAAGCCCTTAACATGTCTTCTTTTGTCATCTCTTCTACCTCCAACTCTCCACTTCCATCGTCTTGGAATAATACCTCATTACATTTAGGGCATCTAAAATGAGAGTCAGTGTCGTAGTCCTCTACTTGAACACTGCATTTTTTGCAGATAAGTGGTGATATTTTAGTATTATGGTCTTGTTTAGTCATCTTTTTCTATGCTATCATTCTTCTCAAATTTTCTCTCTAAGTATTTTGTGATCATGTTTATTTATAATAACATTTAGTATGATACCAATGTTTATCTTCTGCAGAGAAGTGACAACTAACTCCTTTGCCTATCGTTACTTCTTTATCGCAAACAGGACAGATTCTCTTGATTCTCTTGGTTTTGCGAGGTTTATTAGTAGGATCGTTACTCATGATTGATTTTTGAATGCACGTGTGGGCATCGTGTGAACACTAATTTAAGTATGTTTGATGTTTAAGTCAGAAAGTTTAACATGAGAGCCATCTATCTTACGTGGCTTAAGCCCTATCTCTATTCTGTTCTTTAGTACTCCCTGTAATAGCTTATATATCCTATATGCATCGTTGATTGAACATTCTAGAACAGATTTCTTGTTCATGTTAATTGAAAGATCAGTCTCGCTAAATTCTATCTCGTATTTATATGTTTCTATTTCAGGCATAAAAAAAGCTCAATAGATACTAAAAAGACATCCAAATGATTGATGATTTTGATAGTGACCTTAATTGAGTCATACAATTAAATTATTGTTACCTCTTAATTATATAGCACTAAATCAAAAAGTCAATGTTGATAAAGTGTTCATATCTTTCTCTTCTTAGGCATCTCCACGCTTGGGCCTTTGATTGTTCCATTACTAACTTCCTTTGCTTGCATGCGAATTATCCTCATCTTTTTCTTTGTATCCTTTATCCTTTTGGCTCTCTTTGCTCTTTTTTGTTCTGACATATAAGTCTTTGTATACAAGTAAAAATTCTTCGTCTATTTTCTTTAGCTTGTAGCCCTGACACTCAACCAGCGTATAAAGAACCCTCTTGAGTGTCTCCGTAATCCACTCATCGTCGTGAATCACCGCTTCGTTGTATAGATGACATCCCTCGTTATGAATAGGGCAACTATTTAGAATGCTCTTATTGAACGAACCCTCTTTGTGGTATCTGACTGTTGGAGAGATTAAGTGGTGTAATGCATCCCATCCATTTGTATTACACACAAAACAGTGATACCAGAACATCCATTCTGCTTTGTGTGATTCTGGGAATCTATATCTAAGCCCCATAGCTAATTGCTCTGGCCAACTCAGAAATAGAAAATACTATTAATGCGATAGACACTATAAAAACAATTGCACTAATCAAGAATAGTATCGCTGGAACGCGCTTGTTTAATTTCTGTTCTACTAGTGGGTTATATATTTCTCTATATTTTTTCATATTAATTTATTTGTGTTTATTATGCTTATACTCCTCCCATGTTAGCCTTTGCTTTTTGACCAAACTCAAACTTATCAACTATAACATCTGTCCTGTATTTCTTAGCTCCATCCTTTTCCCATGAGCTTGTTTTTAGCCTACCCATAACATATATCTCGTCTCCCTTGTTGAAGTATTGATCGATATTAATCGCAGTATTTCCGAAAGCAGTTACATTGTGAAATTCTGTTTCTTTTACCTTGTTGCCATCCTTGTCTTTGTATGTTCTATTACTTGCAACACCAATAGATAGAACCTGTGTTCCTGACTGAGTTGTCTTAAGCTCAGGATCTTTTGTTAATCTTCCACAGACTTGTGCTAAATTTATGTCCATAATTTTATACTTATTAAGTTAATTTACTAAATTAGCTTTTGTTGTGATAACCTTTTCTCAGCTATCTTAATATATTCCTCGTTCAGCTCTATTCCTATATAGTCTCTGTTTAAGTTCCTTGCTACCAATCCTGTTGTGCCTGCTCCGAAGAATGGGTCTAAGACTATTCCATTCTCAGGACAACCAGCTTTGATTGGTGTTGCGCATAGCTTCTCTGGATAGGTAGCAAAGTGAGCTTCTTTGTATGGTTTGGTGTTTATAGTCCAGACTGCTCGTTTGTTTCTAGTATCACCAGTTATAAAATCTTTACCACTATGGTTGTATCCAGATATTTTCCCAGTTGGTTCACTAGCATTTTCTTTCAAAGTTCCACTTTTACTACCTTTTGTTAATGCTGTATCTGTTTGCGTTTCAAACCAATACTTCTTGTTCTTAGTAAAGAAGAATAGCTTTTCGAAATCTACCGTAAATCTATCCTTAGCTGAACTTGGCATGCAGTTAGGCTTGTGCCAGATAATTTCATTCCTTAATATCCACCCACGATTAGTCATTTCTATTGCGAACCTATTTGGTATTTGACAAAGCGACTTTGATTTCACCTGTCCACTTTTCACATGTTCTCTCGCTCTTAATCTTGAATTTCCTGCAGCTTTATATTTTGGGTCTTGCCACTTCTCTTTGTTTATCATTCCGATTTTATCCTTTCCATACCCCTGTCTTCCTTTCTCTGAATAGCTTGAATTACCCATGTAAGTATCTCCTATATTAACCCAGCAAGTACCTGCCTTTTTAAGAACTCGCTTAACCTCATCGAATATATCGCATAGCTTATTGATGTACTCCTGAAAGGTTGGCTCTAATCCAAGCTGTCCGTCAACGCCATAATCTCGCAAAGCCCAGTAGGGCGGTGATGTCATGCACATATCTACGCTCTCGTCTGGCAGTGTTTTTAACTGTTCTAATGCGTCTCCTTGGAGTATCATATTTACTAAGTTAATTTACTAGGACTAATAACATATTAAATAATTAAGTTAAATCTATTGACTTAAAGACGATTACCTTAAGCTCTGTTTCATAAGACCACATAGTGGCATATCCTATAGCATCTTCCTCATCGTCAAAAGTTTTGATCTCTGTGTTTTCCTCTAAGATAGGCATAATCTTATCTTCAGGGCTATCCCAATCACCAAGCTTAATGTATGCCACGCAATATATTGTCTTATTTTTTGAAGCCATCTTGTGATCTTATAATCCACGTATTAAGTCTTTTTTGTATCTCAAATGTTTTTTGAAATGGTGGTTGCCACTTCTGCTTAGTTCCTGCTCCATTTTTCTCTGTCCAATAGGTGTGGAACTTCTTAAACTCTCTGTCTATGAATACCCTTGGATAATGTTTTTCGTCTATAAAATGTCTTGCGAGTTTCTGGTAGTAAACAGGATCAGTAAAAAACTTCTCTGCTTGTTCTTTTGGTGTTAATTCATTTTTAGTAGTTGGTGGTTTTTCTTTCTTATTCTCTTCTATTCTTATCTTATCTACTCTCTTCTTATCTTGCCGAACACTCTCCGAACTATGTTCGGACACTCTCCGAACACGCTTCGTATAGTCGTCAGAGTAATCACCCATCTTTGGTATGTATAGAACGCCTGACTGTAGCGACTTTCCGCTAATCAGTTTTAATTCCCCTAATTCAAATAATAAACTTGTGATTTTTTCTTCAGGGAGCAAAGAAATTCTTTTCAAGGCACTTTTCCACATTTTCACATCTTTTAAGCGATAATTCTTACCTTGTTGAGCAACTATTTCACAACATAACCAGAAGAAACCATAACCCTCCATACCAAAATTGTCAATCAAGGACTGGTGCTTGAAGTCGGTATATGAATCTGATGAATGTTGAAACCATTTCATATCGGTTGTAAATATTTGTTAAACAATTCCTTACGATGTCCTTCTGTGGGAAAGGAGGTATTTGCCAATATCACCATGCGGAATAAGGACAAAATAACCCACAGAAGAACATTGTAAGAGATTGTTAGGCACCCCTGCCGCATTGATGCGCTGCATGGCCCAGTAGTAGGGTTGCACGTTGCATCTGGCGAGCAGGGGAGCAAAACACTTAGATCATCTCCTTAACTTTATCAATGAAGTGTTCCACCGTTTTTTTGTAATAGGTATCGAAGTCACATTTCATTAATCCTTCGTCAAACTTCTTTTTCCAATAGACAAATATAGTTGATCTCAGTCTCTTTGCTGGACTCTTGTCATCCTTAAATTCCATCTTTATCTCAGGAAGATCGAGTGTGTCTTGCATTTCTATCTCAGACTTCTTGAATAAGAACCAGCCGAACGTTTTGTTGTCTCCTACTTTCATGACTGACGCACTCTGTTCATCATTCAATTCATTGGTGGTAACCCACATCCTGCGACCTCCGTCACCGGTAATTCCTTTGTCCCATATAAGAGATGGCAGCGATATTATCTTTTCCATATTTACCATGGGATCGCTTCTCCCTCTCCATCTTGCTCAGGAAGTTCTTCGACATCAACTTCCTTTGTTGGCTTAACTGTCTTTTCCATGTCCTTGAGTTTCTCCTGACAGTCATAACAAATAACCTTTCCATGTTTCTTGAGACTAAAGTCCATAACTTTTTTGCTGACCTCTGCCCTGCATTCAGAACATACACCAGTTTCTATTGGATCACCTACTGATCCTGATCCTGATTTAGTGGTCTTGTAGTTTGTGGCAGTTGCTGGAACACTGTCTGTGTTGTCCTTGGTGTCAGCATCCTTTGTATCGTCTATAAGGAATAAACCATTAAGGGCATACTTTCTAGCATAGCTAGATGCAGCACCTGTGATTTGACTCTCATCCATTCCTTTTTTACTAACAGCTTCTCTAGCATAACCATAGGTATCGATAATGTTGCCATCCTCTTGAAGTGAAGCATTGGCTTCTACATAATATCTATCTCCTTTACGAACAATTCTATCGGTAATAAATAAGGTACATCCATGTTTTTGTATTAGTGGCTTCACCGCCTCTAGTATGTCTTCGCAACTCCTGTAGTTATAGTTTCCAAATCCATTGTGTTGATTCTTTGGAGCTTTCAATTCAGATTGTATTGCTCCTAATTTCTCTAAAAGTGTTTTTAGTTTAATTACTTTTTTATCTGGCATGGTTTTTTGTTTAACAGCTTATATTTTTCTATTATCTTGTCTAGTTTTGTTCTGACTACCTGTAAGTCTCCTAATGTTTCTGCGTCAAACTCAAGGTTTCTGTCCTCATCTATTAAGATAGCAGACATGCCATCAATCGCAATGTATGTTAATGCCACTTTCTCACATATATCATTGTTTGGGTTAAACTCACATTCATCCTCGTGTTCTACACAGAAGTCTGTGTCGACAATCATATCACAGTATTTGCAATGTATTATTGACATGGTTATTTTAAGTTACTTTTTAATTTCTCCTTTGTTTTCTACTACAGGAAGTAATGCCACCAAGAGAACTGCGAAGATTCCAAACATCGCACAAAGGATTCCCCAAGCAGTTTTGTTTCTATTTCTATTTCCAGCAATATGTGCGCCCCAGAAACCTAATCCGATCCAAACGATTATTAGTAATATTTCCATGTTATTAAATTAGTTATTTTAAGTTACAAATACGTTCTGCCGCAAGCATGACCTTGAAAGCATATGCTTGGACTACTTGAAGATTTATACTGCCATTATGTCTGGCAATAGCATAAACCCTACTATCATTATATCCATTCTCTAACAGATTATTGTAAGTCCACGTAGCAGCTGAATCGACCATGAAAGCTGTTCGCTGACTAACATCATGATAATAGCTGTTGATCTGAAATACTCCCCATGAACTTCCGCTATCTCCTTTAGCAAACTGATTTAGCCTACTTTCCTTTAATGCTATGCCGAGCAGATCACAATTAAAAATGCCCAACTTGCGTTCGGCATCCTCGATTTCCTTAAATGTTGCGTATGTGTCGTCTGTTTTTTTGATACCATAATTGTCTAGTATCATTGTCCAGACCTCATCATTGTCTGCTAAATATTTATAGTCATCTATAATGACAGGAGAAACCTCTTCTATTACTTCAACAGTGTTAAATTTGTTATCAATCCTTGAAATTCCCCAAGTGAACAATGCTGTCATGGTGACAAAAGTTATGAATCCTACAAGCCACTTCTTTGTTATATTTGTTTTTTGCATGATTTTATAATTATACCTCTAATTAATTACTTTTTAGACAGGGCCAATATTCTGTTAGCCTCTGTAATATACTTACCTCCCTCTTTGTAATGATACTTAGCCTGCTTCAATAGGTCATAGACGACCTTTAACCTTAATCGATTCCTTTTAATAGTAACCTTATTAAGATTATGCTCTGACCTCTTAACTTCGATCTTGTCTTTCATATTGTTTTAGAAACAACTTAATCCTAAATCAATGTTAGCATACCTGAAACAAGATGTCAAGTGTTAGCTGTCTGTTTTATCCACAGGCAATCTTATCTTACTGTGTGAAGCATCTTCCATCGTTTTAATATGTTCTGGTCGATTAGTATTACATTTATGACAAAGTGTTATTAACTTGGGTATATCTTTTACCCTGTAATATTTCCTAGATTCTTTACCACTAGAATCAATAAAATGAACGTCAAATCTTCTATTGCCATTTTCCCATACCTTACCACAAAGCTGACAAGTATGGTGATCTCTGATCCTGACCAACTCCCTAGTTCTCTCTCTTCCTTGTAATTCAGGATCAATAATTATATCTCCGAGAGATTCAATATCTTGTCCAGGAAATAAAAGCTCTGCATAATACTTGTTGCTTTTTTTTCTAGCAGTCTCTCTTCTTTCCTCCATCGACAATCTTGTCTTTCCACTAACAATCTGATGCACCCTCTGCCTAGTTAAACCGAAAAGATTTCCTATTTGTTCGTAGGTATACCTATTTGATTTTAACTTGATCATCTTTTCTCTTCTTCGTGAATATTGTACCATAGCGATGTATTACAAGTGTAATTCTATTTTTACATATCATTTGACATATGTAAAGTGGATAAACTTAGGATAATAAAAAAGGGGATCGTAATTTGTACCGATCCCCTATAATTTATTTGATTAAACGTATTTTGCCATAAAACCGATTCTTTGCAAGTATCTTTGATTTATAAATTTAATAATGTTTGCTATGACTGCCATCAAGAGTGGAGCATATGCCCATTCTAATCCTGACAATTCTGTAATGACTAATGTTAAAAATCCTTCTAATGTTAGCCAGCAAAATGTTTTGAACTTATTTGAGAGGAAAAACTTCTTCAAAAATGCTAATATTTTTGTCATATTTTTGTTAATTTGTAATTTTAGTTAAGTATTGCCATCAGTCGACTTGTGTGAACACATGATGACTTGTAATAAACAACTTAGTGTGACTAGAGTATCTAGTCAGCTTTGTTTTTTAAATGCACTAGTGACGATTGTGTGAAGCAGTTTTTACTGTTTGAAGTAGATAAAATGCATATAGCCAGTATCTTGGAGAGTTCTTGTAGAAACTACTCCTTTTCCTAGAACATTTTGTTCTATAACCCTAAAAGAGTTTTCATAAATATCCGTAACGTATGAAACGTGTCCAAATTCTCCTCCAAATTCTACAAGGATTGCTTCTCTTCTAGGATCAGATCCTACTTCATATCCAAGATGTATCGCCTGGCGATACCAAGTATTGGCATTTCCTGTAATATCTACATCTCCCCTGTAATACCTCACTAGCCCAGTACACCAGTCATTATCGATGGTCATAGGGTTTCTAGACTGATAAACCTCTACAACAGGAATTTCTGTGATTGTGTTTGATGCTGATACATTGTTTCCAAATAAGATGATCAGCAAAATATTTAT